>TARA_R110001599_G_scaffold26931_8_pt1 | contig 10328 bp, 17 predicted proteins | sample TARA_R110001599 | Tara Oceans TARA_R110001599 (sample SAMEA4398360) | marine metagenome | biome: Polar Biome; feature: [MES] marine water layer (ENVO:01000295) within the mesopelagic zone...; material: water (ENVO:00002006), including particulate matter (ENVO:01000060) such as...... | reverse complement strand
ATTAAAGGAATTAGGAGTTATCCAATATGAAAACCAAAACAAAGATGGAAAAACAAAATGAACTTTTAAATTCATTTGTAAAAAATGGGTTTTTTCAATGCCCAAGCTGTAAAGAAAGTTGGACACCATCACCTGCTATAGAAAATAAAGGTGAAGATGAAACACAAATATACTGTTTGTATGGTTGTGGATACATTTTTTTAGAAGATTATATAAACGAAAAATAAAATCAAAAATTCAAACAAACTAAAGATGGAAATTAAAGACAAAAAAGGAAACGTTCTAATGACAGTGGATGCAGACACCCTTGTAGGTGCTGACCTCAATTATGCTAACCTTGAAGATGCTAACCTTAAACGTGCTAACCTTAGAGGTGCTAACCTTAGAGGTGCTAACCTTATTGGTGCTAACCTTAGAGGTGCTAACCTTATTGGTGCTAACCTTGGTGGTGCTAACCTTAGAGGTGCTGACCTTGTAGGTGCTGACCTTGTAGGTGCTGACCTTGTAGGTGCTGACCTTAGAGGTGCTAACCTTATTGATGCTAACCTTAAACGTGCTAACCTTATTGATGCTTACCTTATTGATGCTTACCTTATTGGTGCTAACCTTATTGGTGCTAACCTTGATGGTGCTAAAACAGATTTTTAATGGTGTATATTATGGAAAATAAAGATTATGTAGTATCATACTACACCGGCGGTTACACATCTAATAGATGTAGACATGATTACATTGTTACTGCGAAAAATAAAACAGAAGCTAAACGGATGATTAAAAACCGTAACTATAATGCTAAAGGTGTAACTGCATCATTGGTTTCTGAATATAAACATTTAAATCCGTATTCTGTTTTTGAAACTTTAAAAAGTTAGTTATTTTTGAAACATTTTAGAGCTAGACATCGTATAATATAGTGTAGGTTGTTTGGTTATGGGGTGTTTGATTTTTTTCATTTTTAAAATTTAATTATATTATGGCTATCAAAAAAACATATGAAGATGGTTGGGATTGTGAACCTAACTTTAGTGAAGCGGTTAAAACCTTAGATTGGATTAAGGATTACGTTTACGAAATTAAGAGCTGTGTTAGAGAATCGGATATTAATGATATGAAATCTGAAATGATAGATTGCTTAAAAGAAGCAATTATGTGTCTTGAGGATGTTAATGAACGTAACGAATGGGAAACTATATCTGATGAAGAAGATGATATACATCCAGATATAGACCCGGCTGGTGGTTACGGATTACATTCACATATTTAATTTGGTACTTATGAAATATTATATTAGAGAATCTGTAAATCATTTCTTTATTTCAGAATCCAAATCCTTTGCTGAAGAACATCCTATCATAACTGAGTTTGATAAACCGATGATTCCAAGACATACATTCATAATTGGATTTCAAAACTTATGGATGAATGGGTTTTATGGAAGTTGGCAAGTGGATAAATCAAATATTGATAATGTGGATACCATTTTATCTAAATTTAAACTATGAAGTGGATTGAAAAATTGAACATAGCGGAACGGTATTTAGGCTTGCCGGTATCTGTTGGATTAACTGAAGCAGAATCAAAAGCCAGATTAAAAAAAATTCGTAAAATATTTAATATTATTATATGAGCAAGTTAACAAAAGCAGAAAAAGATACCATTAATGAATGGAATCGGCTGATGATACAATTGGTACAGTATGATAAACCAAAATGTAAAGTAATAAAGTTACATAAAGATAAAAAATAATATTTTTTTTAAAAAAAATCACATTTATTGTAACCTTTTGACTATAGACATCGTATAATATAATGTAGGTTGTTTGGTTGTGGTGGTTGTTATTTTTCATATTTAAAAAATGTTATTATGATTATTTGGATTTGCGTTCTTTCTTTGATTATTTGTAGTTTGTATTCTGATATCTCTGATGATATTGATTCTTGGAATAGGGATGTTAAAAATCTAAAGTAATAATCTATGAAATATTTTGTTCTGTTTTACATCTGTGTTAGTTGTTTTAACACTTCTTTGAAAAATGATAATAGTATTAATCGCAAGTTTTGTGATATTATAGATACTACACTTACCATTGATATTGATACGGTAACTATATGTGATTCTAGATTACCTAATTTAGATACACTTGCGGCTTATATTTTAACTCAAAGTAAGAATGATAGTGTTGATATCAACTGTATGATTCAGGTGATGTTAAATCGATTTAAAATGAGTGGATTTACTTACATATCTAATATGTTATACAGTAATACATCGTATGGTAGTGGTACTGTAAAACGTGGTGGTGGTAGGTATTGGTTTACTACTAAAAGTGAAAAATATAAACCATTAATTGAATCAGAAATTAAAAACGTATTAAATGGCGTGGTATATTATGATATGGGTGATACTAAGTATTTTTCAAATCATAAATGTACATATCATAGTGGAAACCCAAAATATAAATTCGTATTGGCTACTAAAAAACACCAATATTATGTAACAAGCTAACCCGATTACTTATGAATTCATTGGAAAGTATCATATTTAATACCATTTTATATGTAATTTTAATATATTATGGTTTACTATTTATAAACAAATCATATAATCAATTTTTAAAAATAAAGAAAAAGTTATGAATGATTCTAATTTAATATTCACACCAACTGGAAACGAAAACGAATTTAAAATCACCTTTAATGGTGAAGTGTATGGTGTATTTAATCAGTTTGATACCGATGCATATACACTTTTAAAGCTTGGTATTAAGATAGGCCAAGCTATAGAAAAAGAAAATATGTTCAACGTATTGATGGGTAAAAACGTATAGGTAATTATGGATTATACTAAAGAATATGAACGGTTAGAGGCGTTAAAACGTGCTTTAAATACACTATTATCTAAAAAAGAACTAACATTTAAGGGTATTATAGTATCCGACCCGGGCGATGAGCAAGAATTTCATCACATAACAAAAAAAACTAAGTATGAAAAATAAACTTTACAATAGTAAACTTATAATATTTATCTTTATTTTATCGATGTTAATGTTTTATGCATCTACTACATCTACATTAAAGTATACATTTTATTTAATTCATTTAGTATCAGCGTTGTTTTTGATAAATAAATTAAATAAAAACTAAAAAAACTTAAAAAAAACGTAACCTTTTGATGATAGACATCGTATAATATAGTGTAGGTTGTTTGGTTATGGGGCGTTTGATTTTTTGTTTATTTAAAAATATTTTAATATATATGACTAAGTTTTTAATTTTATCGGTTTTCGCTTTATTATTCTCAAGTTGTTCACCTTGGATTGTTTCACCATCATTAAAATCCGGCAAATGTGTACGGATACCGGATAAAACGTATAGTATTCGTTATGGTGATGATAGGTTTCACGACGATGGTGAATTGATTGATGAATTTTACGCAATTTATGGTAGTGATACAGTTCACGTTTACACAAAACAACGTGTACGAAATTCAAATCCTACTAAATACATTAACTAAAGGTATTGGTTCATAGTGTAACGGTTAGCACAACTGCCTTTGACGCAGTTAGTTTAGGTTCGAATCCTAATGAACCAACAATTAAAAACCCATTAGCTCAATTGGATAGAGTATCTGGCTACGAACCAGAAGGTTAGGAGTTCGAATCTCTTATGGGTTACAACAAAAAAAGTTATTTGAAAATTGGGGCTGACATGGAATTGACAGCGTATGGAAGTTATAAGTTCAGTATGGGTGATGACCTACATCAAACCTTTAAGTGGCGACACTTCTCTTGCTATCGCAGCCTAATTGTTAGGTAAGAAAGCACATCATTTCAGTAAGTATGCTTGTAGTTGAATAAGATGTAAAAGGAAGCAAATGGTAAAATAAGGTATTGATAGATTAACCGTAAATGATTCCCAATCATTTTTAATGATATCAGTTTTGGAAGTTTAGAAAAACTTATCCTAATTACTGTAAACCTTATAGTGAAAGTATGATTGGACGTGGGTTCGAATCCCACCAGCTCCACTATCGGAATTTAGCTCAGTCAGGTTAGAGTGCTACATTTGGGATGTAGAAGCCACAGGTTCGAATCCTGTAATTCCGACTAAGATAAATGTTGTTTGACATTGTGGGTTTTTTATTAAAGCATCCGTAGCTCAGCTGGATAGAGCAACGCACTTCTAATGCGTAGGTCATAGGTTCGAATCCTATCAGGGGTACTAAATTAAATTAAAATGAAAGTTGTTTCTAGATTTGCACTATTGATCTTAATGCTTATTCCATTTATGGATAGCGCTTCCTCTGTTTCAAACAGAAGAACAACTAGATACAATAGGGGTCAAATTCATGAAATGATAATTACATTAAATCACTTAAATAAACCTATTCATGGCTAAAGTTCAGGTCAGTAACTACGAGAAGAAGCGCGTAAAGCGCAAAGGTGTCCACGCTAAGACGAAGACATCTAAGAACAAGGATTCAGTTAATTATAAGAAGCCTTACGCTTCACAAGGTCGCTGATTATGCCTGATTACAAATGTCCTTGTGGAGAGACTAAAGAAGTCTCAGGCGTCAGCATCAAGTTTGTAGACGGGGAGGCTCGTCACGATGTAAAGTGCTCATGTGGTAAATACATGGAGCTTTCCAACCCTAAATCTGGAGCCCCTAGCTTTAGAAGCAACAGGTGGGGCCAAGTATACTAATGCAAGATTTCTTAGACTTTATGCAGGAGGTTGCTGGCTTCTACAACTCCTTTGGCACAGAAAATAAGACCTATGATTACGACGGTGACGGAGTAGTTACTGTTCTTGATTGGCTTGAGTTCTTGTCTAATCAACCCTGGTTTTGAATACACTACTAGAAATAGAAAATCATGATGAGCCTGTTGTCTCAATTTGCCCCAAGGGTACAAAAGGTGAAGTTGTTGAGCTCGGTGGGCTATTCATTGCACTTCCCGCTCAGCCTCCCGAAAAAGAAATTAAAGGATATGGAAGTCCAAACGACATGCAGTTGTGGAAGAGAGTTTCTATGCCAGAGGAGCTGTCTAGGATTAAGTCTATGGATGAGTGGGGGGAGATGCCAAGGGAGTTTCGACAAAGGTTTCGTCCGTATATCGAAGAAGAGTTTCGCCGTAGGCGTGAGGGCTTTTGGTTTTTCAATAATGGTGTCCCTACATATATTACGGGTAGGCACTACATGATGCTACAGTGGAGCAGGATGGATGTAGGAAATCCTTACTATCTTGCGTTCCAACGTGAAATTTTTATCCACATGGCTGCGTGCGAAGCTGATCCCCGTTGTATCGGTCAGCTATATACTAAGTGTCGCCGCTCTGGGTATACTAATATCTGTAGCTCTGTTCTTGTTGATGAAGCTACACAAGTTAAAGACAAGCTTCTCGGCATACAATCGAAAACTGGTAAAGACGCTCAGGAGAATATCTTTATGAAGAAAGTCGTCTACATGTTTAGACACTACCCCTTCTTCTTTAAGCCGATTCAAGACGGAACAACAAACCCTCGCATGGAGCTGGCTTTCAGAGAGCCCAGCAAGAGAATTACCAAGAAGAACAAAACAGCTCAAAAGGGAGAGGCCCTTAACACTGTAATCAACTGGAAAAACACAACGAACAATGCATACGATGGGGAGAAGCTCCACATCATGTATTTAGATGAGGCAGGAAAATGGGAAAAACCTACAGACATAAGAGACGCTTGGAGGATACAGAGGACGTGTTTGATCGTAGGGCGAAAAATAGTCGGAAAGGCTCTGGTAGGAAGCACGGTAAATCCTATGGACAAAGGTGGTCAAGAATACAAGGATCTATGGAAGGATTCAGATCCAAGGATGAGGAACGAGAATGGGAGGACTAGATCTGGACTGTATAGGCTTTTCATGCCTTCATACGTGTCTATGGAGGGTTTCTTCGATAGATTCGGAGATCCAATCATTGAAGATCCTGTTTCGCCTGTGGACGGTCTTGATGGCGATCTGGTCAATATCGGAGCTAAGACGTATCTTAAAAACGAAAGACGAGCACTAAAGGACGACCCTTCTGAACTTAACGAGGTTACAAGGCAATTCCCTTTTACAGAGGATGAAGCATTCCGCGATAGCATCGAGGGTAGCTTGTTTAACATAGGTAAGATCTACGAGCAGATAGAGCACAACGAAGAGCTGTTTCCAAACCCTGTTGTAAAGGGTAACTTCATATGGGTTCAGAAGGACAAAGAGGTGACGTTCTCTCCAGACCCCAACGGAAGATTTAACGTGGCTTGGATGCCCCCGCCAGAGCAAAGAAACGTTATGGTTCTAGATAGGGGCAAGCGGGTGCCTCCTCACAACTGGGGGTGCGGTGGCGTTGACTCGTATGACATCGACGCAACAGTGGACGGCAGGGGATCTAAGGGGGCTCTGCACATGTACAATAAGTTTCATATGGATCATCCGTCGAACATGTTTGTCGTTGAGTATGCATCCAGGCCCGACCTAGCTAAGATATTTTATGAAGACGTTCTAATGTGTGCGTTCTACTACGGATACCCAGTCTTAATTGAAAACAATAAGTACGGTATCGCAAGATACTTTGAATCAAGAGGTTACGACGGTTACTTAATGGATAGACCTGAGCACTTGACAACCACAGGGGCAAAGTTTAAGACAAAGACAAAAGGCATACCTTCTAACTCTCAAGAAGTAATACAGGCTCATGCTCAAGCCATAGAGACATACATACACGACCATGTAGGAGTGAACTATGACTCAGGAGCTATGGGGAGGATGTACTTCAATAAAACCCTGGAGGATTGGATTGGATTTAAAATAGATAAGAGAACAAAGTTTGACCTTACAATAAGCGCTGGAATGGCTCTTCTTGCTGCTCAAAAAACAAAGCCTAAAAAGAAGTCTGACTTCAAAAGCAAGAAGTTTTATCGCAGATACGACGTAATCGGTTAATCACTATATTTGCACGAATGTACAGCAACGCAGAGCAAAAGTTAAAAGGGGGCTTCCCCGACCCTCTTGCCTCCACGGAGGTAAAGGAAAGCAAGGAGTACGGACTAAAGTACGCCAAAGCTATTGAGAGACAGTGGGGTAAGATGCAAGAAAGCAACTCTCTGCACGGCGAAAGAAACAGAGTTTTTGACAGGTGTAGAAGCTACGCAAACGGAACTCAGGACACAAACATATACAAAAGACTTCTCAACTCCATGGACCCAAATGCTGGGGAAGGTAGCTTGATGAACGTTGATTTTACTCCAGTCCCTATCCTACCTAAGTTCGTTAGGATTGTGGTAAACAAAATCCTTTCTAGGAACCCATACCCAAACCTTGAGGCTATTGACCCTCTGTCTTCTTCAGAAAAGAACAGAGAGAAGAATAAGATCAAGATGCAGGTTCAGGCTAGAGAGAAACTAGCAGAGCTAAAAAAGAAGACGGGGGTTGTGCTAGACCAGGACCCAGAAAAATTGCCAGAGACCCTTGAGGAGGCTGAGATCTTGATGGACACCAACATCAAAACTGATGCTGAGATATCTGCTCAGATAGCAACCAACATGACGCTATCTTGGAACAACTTCAATGACAACATCTTTAGAAGGTGTGTCAATGACCTTGCTACTCTAGGTATGGCTGTTGTCCAGAGATTCAACGACCCAAACTACGGGATTGCTACATCTTATGTAGACCCCAATAAGTTTATTCATAGCAGAACTGAAGACCCGAACTTCGATGATTTGGTATATGCTGGTCACGTTAAAACTATTCCAATCCAGGAGCTGAAGAGGATGGCTGGTGAGCAGTTCTCAGAAGAGCAGTACGCTAAGATTGCAAAGAAGTATCAAGGAAAATATGGAAACAATTCCGCCAACTACGGAAGGTCCACATACAACACTATCACTGGTAGAACTCAGTTTGGATACGACGAGTATCTAGTTGACGTCCTAGACTTTGAATACATCTCTGTAGATTGCGTGTTCTTTGAAGAAAAAGAGAACCGATTCGGCAACAAAGGCTTTTACTACAAGGGGTTTGACTACAAAGAGAAGCAGAATTCTGTATTTGAAAGAAAGCCTCACAAGATGGATATCAAGACCGTATACAAGGGGTCTTACGTGCTTGGAACAAAAGATTACCTCTTTAACTACGGTAGAGCAAAGAACGTTCCCAAGAACGTGCATGATATCTCTAAGGCTAGGATGTCTTACTCCGTTGTTGCTACTAACCTGAGGGACATGATGCCTAAGTCTATGGTTGACAGCTGCGTTGGATTTGCAGACATGCTTCAGATCACTCACTTGAAGATACAGCAGTCGATAGCGAAGGCTAAGCCTGATGGACTCATCATTGATATCGAAGGTCTAGAAAACGTGCAGCTTGGAAAGGGTGGCGAGCTGCAGCCTTTGGAGCTTCATGACATCTACGAGCAGACTGGTGTGTTTTACTACAGAAGCAAGAACCCAGAGGGCGGATTCCAAAACCCTCCAGTTCGTGAGATTGGAAACAGCATCAGAAACATAAACGAACTGATAAGGCTGTATAACCACTACCTCCAGATGATCCGAGACACAACGGGCATCAACGAGGCTATGGATGCTTCGTCCCCAAAGGGAGAAGCCCTGGTTGGTGTTCAGCAGCAAGCTATCAATGCTGGCAACAACGCCATCTACGACATCACGAACTCCGCTATGGTCCTTTACAAAAAGGTGTGCGAGGATATCGTCAAGTGTCTACAGATACTCCCAGAGGACTCAGTGATATACTCAACATATCAGAATGCCGTAGGTAAAGAGAACATGAGGGTGCTATCTTCTTTTAACGATCTACCCATGTACAACTTCGGTGTTCAGGTCGTCAAAGAGATGGAGGATGAGGACAAGGCGTATCTGGAGCAAAACATCCAGGCCGCGATCGCTCAGAAAGAAATAGACCTGGAGGACGCTTTGGCTATACGAAACATGAAAGATATCAATCAGGCTGAGAGGCTTCTGATTGTAAGACGAAAGAAAAGAATGCAGAAGGCTCAGGAGCAGCAGATGCAACAGATACAAGCTCAAGGTCAGCAGCAGCAACAGGCGCAACAGATGGAGGCGCAATCGAAACAACAAGAGATTCAGATGGTGGCTCAGATTGAACAGCAGAAGATTCAGATGAAGGGTGAGATGGAGTTGCGTTTGGCCACAGCGCAGCACGAGTTCAATAAAGAGATTGAGATAATAAGAGCTGAGGCTATGGGGAGAAAAGTCTCTTCGGATAAAGACGTCAAAGTAGAGGTCGAAAAAATGAAGGACGACAGAAAGGACGACAGGGTTAAAAAGCAAGCTGTCGAGCAGAGCAAGCTAATATCTCAAAGGCAGGGTCAGAGGGGAGAGCTCCAGGACGAAACGAAAGAAGACCCACAGGATATAATGAGTGGACTATTAGACAAAATAATGAGATAAAATGAGCAGCGTAAATCTTGACGTAACAGGTGTTCTTGACATCACCGCAAAAAGAGGGGATACTTTCTCTCTTACTTTGACGCTTAAGGATTCATCAGGAACGGCTCTTACGCTTTCCACGTCTAACTATGAGTTTTACTTTGTTGTTACAGAGGTAAACAATAGAAAGTCTTCTAGATCTCCTCGAATTGTTTTGGCTAGCCCTAACATCTCAGGGGCTGTAAATACGTTTGAGTCTCCTTCGGTAGATGACAGTGGCAATGTTACGTTTACCGCCTCCTCTCAAACAATGAGTTCTATATCGTCAGGATCGTACTCTTACGAAATTCAATACAGGCTTCCAAGCAGCACAACTGTTGATACATACTCAACGGTGCTTAGAGGTTCATTCACCCTTAACCGAAACATACTTGAAGCGGTTTCTTAATGTCGGTATCTGTATCAACATCGAATGACATACTAGTGTCTGTTAGCGTTTCTGGCTCAGTCCAGACTTCGTTTTTTATAACCCAGTCATCTGTGTCGGTTCGACCCTCAGCTGTAAGCGCTGTGCCCCTGACAATTAAGTCTTCACCATCATCATTTGAAGTAACTGTAGCAAACCTTAGTTAAGATGAGACACGCATTATTTATGCTTTACTTGTTACCATTGTTTGCCGCAGCGCAGACAGGATGGGTAAACGTGGAGTTCCAGGCTGACGCCTATGGTGGCGAGAGCACGTGGGAAATCTATATGGTGGGTGCTGACAGCGTGTACGCTGCTAGCGGACCATTTGAGAACGCATCATACAACGAGCAACTCGTGGTGCTTCCTGTTGGGGAATACAACCTTGTGGTAAGCGATCAGTTTGGTGACGGCATTTGCTGCGAGTTTGGAGAGGGGTGGTT
>TARA_R110001599_G_scaffold220632_1_pt1 | contig 10330 bp, 20 predicted proteins | sample TARA_R110001599 | Tara Oceans TARA_R110001599 (sample SAMEA4398360) | marine metagenome | biome: Polar Biome; feature: [MES] marine water layer (ENVO:01000295) within the mesopelagic zone...; material: water (ENVO:00002006), including particulate matter (ENVO:01000060) such... | reverse complement strand
TGTATTGTTAATAGAATAAATGTCAAAATATTTTGAATATCCTCTGTCTGTTGTTAATCTAAAATTTGACGTTGCAGATCCACCACCTGCCGAAGTAACAAGTGGATAACCTTGTTGTAATAATACTGGAACACCTTTCATAAATCTAAATTTTTAAGATTTTTAATAAAATTTTACTATTGATTAAATTAATCCAATACCAATTAATTCAAACCATACACCACCATCATTGGAATCATCTCCAACAGGAATCATTCCACCTGTTCCAGTTTTTGCAGTTAATCTTAGACTTATGTCAGATTGTGCAGGAATTAAAATAGGTTGTGATAATTCAAATCTTCCTCTATTTTGTGTAACTAAAGTATTATCAAATTCAGATAATGGAATACCTTTTTGTAAAACAATTCCGTTAACAACTAAATCATAAATAGCTTTCATTACAGAGGCAGAACTATTGCCTCCTACTCCTTGACTATTCGATGCCATCCAACCTTTGTTGTATTTTGTAATAGTATTTGTCGCACCATTAAATTGAACATAGCCACTTTGAATTGCAGTTACCAAAAAATGTTGTGATTGTGGTAAAACAAAAGAATTTCCAGGAAAATTAGTTAAAGTTGCATCATAAGTACCTGTAAAAAAAGATGCTGACAAGTCGCCTTGTCCTGAGGCAGCATCTTCCACTTTTAAAATATGATATAAAGATTGATAAGCAATCGTTTTACTGTTGCTTATTGGTAAATTTGCATCTGTTAAATATTTAACAAAATTTGCCTGTTCTACACCAGGCATTGCAATATTTCGTTCTATTGATAAAGGTAAAGCCATTTTTTTTTATTTTTTTTTTATTAAATTAATCCTACACCCAATAATTCAGCTCTAATTGCGTAATTAGCAGGATATACAGCATCTTGAGCAGTATTAAAAGTCAATTCTAATGAAGTTTGACCAGGCCAAACAATTGGATTGTTTAAATATAGTGTTCCTCTTGACATTGTTGCCAAATCTGAATCCATATCCATACCCCAAACATCATTTAAATATTGGACACCATTACAAATTAATGATATTTCTATACCAGGAGCAGGAATTTCAGAATTAGTGTCTCCTGTTGCAATTGGGTTATTTCCTGTAGTAAATCCTTTTTGCCATACTGATCCTTCGCCTAAAAAATTTGCTTCACTATTACCATTGTCTGTAAATACTCTTATTCCATATATTATAACGTGTTCAGAGGCAGGTCTAACATAACTACCTTCTAAATTGGTTACTCCTTGAACGTAAGTTCCTGAGAACAATGTAGCAGTTGTATTTCCTGAAACAAATTTAGCATCGTAAATTGTTCTGTCTGCTATTGTTTTGGATTGTTGAACAACATTATTACTTGCTCTAAAATAATTTCGTATTTGTTCTTCAAATAAGCCTGGATTGGCTAGTCTTGAACTTGTTTGTGGGGTTAAAAAACTCATAATCTTTTTTTTCTATTTTTTTTACATTAATATTTCGTCTGTCATCATGTCATTGAGAGTAACAGCACCCTGCATTGTATCAACAGGCATAACAGGAGCCTGACCACTTGTACTAACTACGTTTGGATCATTACCAGGTTCTAAATAATTTACTCTTGAAAATCCTTGAAACATTTTATCTGCCAAATCATCTCCAACATCTAATCCAGTAGCACCTAACATTCCATATCCTAAAGGCTTATATGAATCATCCATGCTATAAATTATAAGACTTCCTAATAGTGCAGGAATAAATGGAACTGCTTGTTTTCCTGTTCCACTTTGAAAAAATTTTACTTTATCCTCTAATTGATCTACAAGTATTCCACCTGCGACACCACCTGCAACAGCTTGTAAAACTGCTGTTACATCAAATTGTTTACTATACTTACTTTTTGGCATTTTGTTTTTTTTAATTGTTATCTTTTTTTCTTTTTTGGCATTACTAATTCAGTAACTTTTCCACCTGTTGCAATGTCTACAACTAATAGACTGCCCAATGCAACTGCGATATAACTCATAGGTGCATTTTTTCTAAACCATCTTTTTAATTTACGATTGCCATTTAATTCGACTCCGTTCATTTGATAATCAAGTCTTGAAAATCCATCCATTTCTTGAGCAGGTGTAACAACTCTTGAAAATCCTATTTGACTGCTTCTTGGGTTCATATAAATATTTTTTTACTAATATATAAAATTATTTTTTCTTTTTGCCTTTTTTCTTACGTGTTAATAAATAACCTCCGACAACAGCACCACCGATTAATAATGGTAACATAGCTTTATTTTTTGTTTCTTCATCTATTCTTTTTAAATCCTTTAGTTCTTCTCCATCTGGACCAATGTCTATTCCTGTTTGATCTTCAACAAAATCTGCTACTTGGCTACCTATTGGAGAGTCAAAAAAACCGCCACCACTATCACCGCCACCACTTCTTAATTCAGAAAATCCATCATCTTGACCACCAAATTTTTCGCTTAAAACATCAGCACCTTTATCAACTAAATTACTAAGAAAACCTCCATCTCCTCTGTTTTCTTGTCTTTGTGCCTGTCTGTCTGCTCTTGCTTGTTGTCTTTGTGCCTGTCTCTCTGCTCTTGCTAACTGTCTTTTTTCTTTGTTTCCTTCTCTTTCTTCTCTTCTTTGTGCTTTTCTATCTGCTCTGTTTTGTACTCTTGTTTCTTTTCGTGTGGCTCTTCTTTCCGTTCTTCTTTCTTTACCTGTCTGAGATTTTTTTCTTGCTTTTCTTTCTAATTTACCTTTTTGTTTTTCTGCTCTTAATCCTTTTGCAGTTGCTCTTTTTTGTTCTCTTTGTAACTTTCTTTCAGCTTTTTTTCTTGCTCTTGCTTTTTTTCTTGCTTCTCTTTCTTTTTTTCCTTGTAAAGACAAATCTATCATTTCATCAACAGTAGCAGAACTATTTCCAAATCCATTATTAATTGATCCATTTAAACCAAATTTTGGTTTTTTTCTAGCTAGTCTCATACCACTTCTTTCTGCCCTTAAATTTTCTAATGGACTCATGTTAAACCCAACATTTTGACTTGCAGATGCTCCTTGACTTCTTGACTGTCTTTCTGCTTTTCTTTCAGCTTTTCTTTTTGCTTTTTTTAACTTTTTTTTAATTTTTCTTTTAATCATTCTAATAGGAGCATTCATATCATGAACACCTTCTAATTGTGTAACATTTTTAGTGTCCTGTGGATTAACTCTTGAAAAACCATTTAATGCTGATAATTTCATAAAACTTTTAATTTTGATTGTTGGTAATATGGTACTTGTTTAAATAAATACATTGATCTTTTATCTTTAAAACTTTCATTACCTTGTTGATCTTGTCCAATTACTAAATCAATAGGCAAATTATAATTGTCTAACATTACAAATATATGGTTAAAACTTTTAGGATCGTTTTTTTCAGTTGCAACCATTTTAAATGAATGTTTGACACCTAAATTAAGCAAAAATTGTGATAAAAGAACACTATAATCTACACAATTACCAAAACCATCTCTTAATGCCCTAGTACCATATCTTATAATTTGGTTGTTACTTTTATCTTTTTCAAAATAAACATGATTAAAAATAAACTTAGATATTTTTTTTATACTCTCTAAATTGTTTTTTAGATTATGTCTTGCAATATACCTAGAAAAAAAAGGATTTTTTGATCCAATTATTGCATATTTTTTCATGTTTTCAATAGTGTCAAATTGGTCTGCCTGTCGTTTTATAAGAGTTTTCAATTTTATTCCAATTATTTGTTTTAATAAACTTTTTTCGGTCCACTATTTCACCCCTTTTTAGGTCTTTTGGATTAGCTTTCCATTGCAATATATTAATTTTTTCTCCTTTATACCTTTGCTTTTCTACGTTTTTGACATTCATATAAACACAATAATTGTAATTAGCCTCTAAAAAATTCGGATTGTCTTTAATATTCATCATTATATAAGCTGTGTTAAACTTATCGTAATTAGTATGTGTTATATAATAGACTAATTTCTTATAAGAAGTGTGTTCATCAATATAATATTCATCATTTTTACCTTTATTTAAATCAAATCCAGGTATCCAAACTGCATTATTTGGTCTATTTTTCCAATAAACAATTAATTTAAATCTTGAAATATTCTTTGGAGGATTTTTTAAACCTTGTTTTCCATTTTTATATTCTCTTTTAGGTTTTTCAGCCTGTAAATTTGCCTGTCTATGATCGTTTTTAAATTCTTTGTATAAAGTTTGTAAATCAATTTTATTTCCGTTAATATTCATTTTTCAATTTTAGTTAAGGTGTATGTTCCGTTTTCGTTTTCGCTTATTTCAATGTTATAAAAAGGATTGTAATAATTTTTTTTATAGTCCGTTGCCTGTTTTAACTCTTGTATTGTCCCAATTATATAAGTTTTTTTTGGTGTGCTATACTGTAATGAAGTTAATTTTGATTGTAATATATTCGTTCTGCTATATAGTTCTTTTAATAGTGCTGTTTTTGTTGCTAATTGGTCTTTTAATTTTACTTCCAATAACTCCAATTTTAATCTTTTGTCGTTTACTTTCTTATATGTTGAATAGTTGACAGTTCTTTTTTTAGTTTTCATTTTCTATTTTATTTTTTAATTCGCTAAATCCTTTAAAAATATGGTCAATATCGGCTCTTCGGTTGGACCATAGGCCCTTTGTAAACCCTTTTTTTACAAAATTTATGGTCTGATCTAAATATTTAATTTCTTCGTGTTTCTTCTTCATGTATAAAAGTTTGAAGTTTAATTAATGAATCATAAATTTCGGTTAATTCTTGTTCATAATTAAGCCTATTATTATAAAGAGAATTGTTTTGCATTGTTAATAACTCTTTCTCTCTCATTATTATTAAGAGACTAATTAATTTTTGCAATATTTCTTTTGTGTAAAAGTTGTTCATAACTGTATATTATTTTTAAAGGCAAAAAAAAGCCACTTATAAAAAGTAGCTTTATGAAAATTAATAAAATTTTATTTAAATACCTAGATAATTTCGGTCTGTATCTTTTGGAATTCCGTTATAAACTTCTAGTTCTTTTATCCTTATATCTAAAAGGTCCATTTGTATGTTTATAGCACTTTTAAGGGACTTATGTTGTAACTTATAGGAAGTCTTATAAATTTCTAGTTCGTTCTCTAATTCGTTAATCCTTTCGGCCTGTTGTTTTATTGTTTTTAGTTGTGTCATTCTTTCGCTTTTTGTTGTTTCTAAATCTGATTTCTCTTATAGTAGGTAAAGACCACCATAATAATATTATAAAAGCAGATATATATAACAACATATTAATAATAATCCCCTTCTTTAATCTTGCTTATTTTGTCCTCTACTTCAAAAATAAGTTCTATTAATTCGTCTAGGGCTTCGGTTTTCATTTCGTACTCGTTCCCCTTGTCGCTTTCCTGGTAACTTTCTGATTTATCGCTAAATAATTCTTCCCTGGTAGCCACTTCATCTTTTAATTTTTCCTGTTGAGTAGCTAAGAAAGTAGCTATTTTAGTTAATTCTGCCATAATTTTGTTTTGTTCGTTTATAAAATACCACTCGTTAATGGTCATTAGTTCCAATATTCAGATGTTTCAATATGTAAAGGCAAATCAATTGTATTATAAGTTTCTTCGCTTATTAAATTATCTTTGCATAGGCTGTCAGTATAGTTATTAAAAGCCTCTCTACGTGCTGGAATGTCGGGTATACCATCTTTTTCATAATGGTTGGCAATATCCTGTAAAATTACATCTTTAAAATATTTAAATATTGTTTCTTCGGTTAAATACATGATTAATTGATTTTAGTTAATAATTGTTTTGTGTGCTGTATATTTCATTTGTCTATTATAGAATGATATAAATTGATTAGCTACATGGCTAAAAAAGTTTTGACAAATTGTCTCTTTTTGCTTTTCTGTTAATTCTGTTACCTCATGCAATTCTTTTGCAAGTTCTATAATATCGTAATAATAACAAGGAATATCTAAACAACTTGGAAGCCCTGAGAGCCATTCGGCAAATCTATTGACATGGTTTGGTGTTCTTTTTATATTATATGGATGGTTATATTCTGAGTTAAAACAGTCCATAACATAAAGTAATTTAGAAGTATCTGAAAAATTAGTTTCGTATTCTCCTGAGTTAATACTTTGTAATATATATTTTTCGAAGTTTGCTCTATATTTGAGCGTGTTAGTTCTTAACATAGTTTTAAGTTATTAGTTAGTATAAATTTTAATCGCATTACAATATTAAAACAAATATTTTACAATTCCAAATAATAGCTAAAAAAAATTAGTTTAGTAATTAGACTTATGAAATAAGGCTTTAGAGTATATTAAGTATATTAAAGTAATAATTTACTAAAATTTTAGTAAACTGTTGAATTTAGACAATACAATTTTAACCATTTCAAAGGGTTAATTTTTTGAAATGAACATTTAAATGTCTATTTTTTTATAATTATAAGAGTCTTATATATTGGTTTTAATCGCTTTTGTATTTAATTAAACACTAATATAATGAAATATTGATAAATAACAACGTCAAAACCAATTAAATTAAGTATCTTTATACCTCTTAACAGTCAGTTAGTTGGGCTTTTAGGTTTTATTTCGCTTTAAATACCCTTGATTTTCTATATTTCAAGGGTATTTTTTTGCCAAAATTTAAGCAAAAAAGCATATTATATAAGCAAATATTAGCAAAAAAGGTGCATATATCTAAAAAAAGTTCCCTATGGGGGATTTAGTAAGGAAATATGTTAAATTTATTGTTATGAAAGGATTATACAAAGGAAAAAATGTAACATTAATGAGTCCTTCCAGGATAAGACCAGGACAACCAACCTATGGAAGAAAAAAATTTCAAGTTTATGTTATGGATAATAATAGAATTAAACGTGTTACGTTTGGAAGTCCTAATATGTCAATAAAAAAACATATTAAAAAAAATAGAGATAGTTTTTTAGCTAGACATAAATGCAATACAGCTAATGACATAACAACTCCTAGATATTGGAGTTGTCAAAAATGGTTATGACCTTCTTGACATTAAAAAAATAAAAATTGGAATAGCTATTGCAAATCCTTTTATTATATAGTTATAGTTAATATTATATAAACTTTCTTTTGCAGGATCAATTGGAATACCATTTTTTTGAATACTAAAATGTAAATGTGGTCCTGTTGTTAATCCTGTATTACCACTTAGTGCAATTAATTGGCCTTGTTCAACTTTTTCGTTAAGTTTTACAAAAATTTTTGATAAATGTAAATATTTTGATGTTAAATTATTTCCATGATCTATTATAATATATAAACCGCTTACAGAATCAAAATTAGTTTTTATAACAGTTCCCTCTTCAATAGAAAAAATTTCAGTTCCTATTGGCATTGATAAGTCTATACCATTATGAGGTTTTAATTTTCCTGTTATTGGATTAATTCTTCCACCTGGTTTGAATCCACTTGTAATTTTCCAAAATTCATCTGCAACAGGTTTTAATAAAGCCATTAAGTTTTGTTATCTGCACCAACTTGAGTTAGTCTTTGTTCTAATAAAAATATAGCTTTTGAATAAGGTAATTGAGATGCATTATTCATATAGGCCTGAGAATCTTTCAAAGTTTCTAAAAAACTTTGTTGACTGCCTGTTAATGCTAATGTAGAATTAAAAAAAGCCTTTACTTCTGCATCTGTAAATTTTAATGCTACTGTTAAAACTAAATTCATAAACTCACAAATAACTGCATTCGAAGTGCTATCTGCATCAAAATCAAAAGTATCATTAAAATAAGGTAATAATGATCCTGCAAAATTAGTTATTGATTTTGCTTTACCAGGAACAGGACTATTACTTGTTGTTGGTGGAATATCTGAGTAAAAATTATTGGTTCCTGTTTGATAAAAATATTTATCGTCATCAAAAGGAATAAATGATTTTTCTTGCCAAACACCATTGTTAGGATCGTAAAAAATAAAAAAATTAGCTACTGAATCTCCTGCTATTGGTGTGTCTAATGGATCAACTCTTCCAGGATCACTAGAAAAAATACTGTCATCACCTACTAGTGCATCTATTAAACTATTTACCCCCCAAATTGCGACACCAACTCCAACAAGTTTGAATAAAGGAGCTTCGTTTAGAAACGTTGCTGTCTTTGATCTTGATGTTGCTTTTCTTTGTGGCTTTTTTTTGAATAACTGAAACTTTTTTGGCTTTCGTACTGCTACTGCTTTTGCTCTTGCCATTTTTTTCAATCATTACATTTTTTTGATTTTCTCCATTAAATCAAATTTTTCTTTTCCTGCTTTTGCAAATGCTTTCATCTCTCTTTCATAATCTGCATATTTAGAAAGATAATTTCTCATTTGTGTTACAGTTTTGCTTTTTGGTTTTTTTGGTGGTCTTTTTTTAAATCCTCCAACTCTAGCCATTTTTAATTGTAATGTAGTGTTATATGTTTTTGCCATAACTCTCTTTTTTTATTTATTTGTTAATTTAAGAAATTTATAATTATTGGCTTAACTGCCATAGCTGATCCATCTTCAATTTTATTCGCAAATTTTTTAATATTTTCTTGGCCTAAATATTTTACAATAGTTGCCAAATTTTCTTCTAGTTCGTTAGTGTTCATTTCTGTTGTTACTTCTTGATTATTTGGATCAAAACCCTGCATTGTTGTTGCTTGGGTATTATCCATTAATTTTGTTATAAATCCCTGTAAAAAATAACTTACTTTTCCACCCATTGTGTCAAGTTCTTTTAATTTATCTTTTAATTCCTGGACCTCTTTTTCTTTTTCAATGTCTGCTAATTTTTTATTTACTAATTCATCTACTCGTTTATTAATATTAGATGAACTTTCTATAAAATCAACTCCATTTAAATTAACAGGCTCAGTTTCTAAAACAGTTTGATAAAATTCTGTTTTAATTTCTGTCATGTTTCTTTTTTGTTCTCCTGCTGTTCCTTTACCTAAAAGTAATGTAAATTTTCCTGAGATTATATTTTCTAGTTCTTTTAATCTGTTTATTAATTCAGCAGAACTATTTTTTTTAACTACTTCAAAAGGTCGTGTATTATCTATAATATCATTTTCATAAACAACAGCAGTTTTATAATTATTATCTTCAATTAATCTATATACGTTATTTAAGCTAATTATCATCTGTCTCTATATTTTAATCTATAATAAATAATTGAAATAGTAATTCCTACTCTTAATTGATTGTCAAAAGAAAGAGCATCTTTAATTTCAACATAAGGAAATGATGGACTATTATAAACAGGTAAATTTTGAATATTTGCATCGTCTTTATATGGAAATCGTACAGGACTACCATTAAAAATTATAATAAGAAAAGGGTCAGCAGTTGCGGTAATTGGTTCTGGATCAACTACAATACTATAACCAATGCAACCATTTGGGGTTACAAATTCCTCAGAAACTTGATTAGTAGGTAAATCAATTTGCTGTGCTGTCGTATAAACTTGTTTATTAGAAAACCATTTAATAAACTGATCTTGACTTCCTTTAGCACCTTGTGTAAATATTATTTCATTTGGCTCTACGTGGTCCATATTTAATTATCAAAAAATAATGTTAAATATACTTGAAACGGAGTTGTAGTTGCTAATTCTGTATTTGTTTGAATTGTAAATGTTGCACCTGGATCAATTGAAATTGGCTGTATAAATTCATCTCTGCCTGTAGATGCTTGGTAATAAGTAGATGAAACATCTTTTATTATTTCAATACCATCTGCAATTATTGTTACTAAAGTTCTATGTTGTTGGTCATTTGCATAATTAACAGCATCAACTAAAGGCACAACAGTTGTTACAGAAATTGCACTTATTGGTCCATTATTTCTTGGAGATGTAAATGTACTTTGACTAATATTATTTGTTGTTGCTACACTTGGCACAACATGATAATATTGTCTTCTTTTTAAACCTTGACCAAACTTTAATCTAAAATTATTTAAAAAAGTTTGATGTTCTCTAGTACAATAATATACAACAGCTTGTGCAGTTTGTTCAACTGCCGAATTTGGTACATTAGTTCCGTTTAAATCTAAAGTACCTGTTTGACCATCTGAAAATTCTGCTCTAATTCTAAATTTGTGGTCTCTTCCATATTGATAAGTAGAAGTCCAATAAGGCAAATTTGTGTCCTGGACCAAATTTTGTCCACCAACATTTAAAGTAGCTTGGCAATTATCTTGTAAACCTGCTGTTGTATTGTTAATAGAATAAATGTCAAAATATTTTGAGTATCCTCTGTCTGTTGTTAATCTAAA
>TARA_R110001599_G_scaffold11253_5_pt1 | contig 10330 bp, 8 predicted proteins | sample TARA_R110001599 | Tara Oceans TARA_R110001599 (sample SAMEA4398360) | marine metagenome | biome: Polar Biome; feature: [MES] marine water layer (ENVO:01000295) within the mesopelagic zone...; material: water (ENVO:00002006), including particulate matter (ENVO:01000060) such as...... | reverse complement strand
TCGAGCACGGATACTTGATTGGCATAACGACCAAGATATGCAACAGGACCCCTAGAAGTTCTTCCACCTAATACTGAGCCAGAAATAACACGCACATTATCTGATGAGGCTTCATCTAGAGCGATTCCAGTTAATGATGCACCTAAACGAGTCTTTATTAATCTTGGCTTTTTAATAAGTGGGCCAGCTAAAGATATAACTCTTTCTACGTATAACTCACCTGTAACAAAAAGCTTACCTATGGCAATGACATCTTGATAACCAATCGCCCAGACTTGCTTCTTATCACTAACAGGATCAACAAAATGAATATGCGTTCCTGCATTTCCCGCGGGATGTGGACCTGAAAAAGTTTCGTTCACAATTCGACTAGAAGAGTTGAGTTTGATATCACTATTAGGCTTTGTACAAACAAAAACCTTTCCTTCAGTCAATTTTTCAATAACCGTAAGTCCGTTATTGAAAGCATCAAGTTCAGCAGTTATAACAACTTCAGGATCTGCAGCTAGCGGATTAGTATCCATCGCTGTGACAAAAATTGAATTCGGCTTGGAATCTATGGCGGGCACTTTACTATACGGACGAGTTCGGAATGCCGTCCACATACCTGATTCAATGAGGTTAGAGCTTACTTGTTCACGATTAAGATTGGAAAGATCGGCAGCGTCAAATTTATTGAAGTCAACTGCATCATTACCTAAAACCTCAATCACTACTGATTGAAATACTCTTTTTTCACCGCGGTTAATTTCAATAACCTTACCGCTTGCTGGAGAGGTATACTTTACGCCTTCTGTTCTTTTATCTTCAAATAACACTTGCCCTTTCTTTACTGAGTCACCAACCTGAACAGCCATAGTTGGCTTCATTCCAGGATAATCAAAGCCGACTAAGGCAACCTTGCTTACAACTTTGGTATCAGTAATTTTTTGCTCGGGCGAACCGGATATTGGAAGATCGAGGCCTTTCTTAATGTTGACCATTCGTCCTGCCTAATCTTGAGAAAAAGTGAATTTTCCGCTATTTGTTTTATTCAGTAGCATCGTTATTGAATCAATAAAAAACAACAACAGACTACAAACAGAATAACGAACCTAAAATCGTCGACAATTATAGTGATGCGCTAGACATATTGCTACATAAAGACTTAAAAATAACGGAGTTTTTATGCGCAGCCCCACGTCTTATTTTTAATATACCCAATGTAGAGTAGCCCAACTTTTGAAAAAAAAACCAGCAATTTATGCTGGTTTTAGATCGACTAAGGCTTAAGCCTTAGGGAAACAAGGGTAATCAATCCCTGCCATTTGATTAACGATTCGAACCACCTGCGCACTATAGCCAAATTCATTATCATACCAAACATACAACACTAAGCGCTTTCCACTAACTATCGTTGCAGTTGAGTCAACAATACCGGCTCTACGAGAACCAACAAAATCAGTTGAAACAACCTCATCTGATGTCAAATAATCAATCTGCTTTTGCAAGCTTGAATGAAGCGAGATATTTCGTAAATAATCATTCACTTCATCTACCGACGTCGCGTTTGAAAGATTTAAGTTTAGAATAGCCATAGACACGTTAGGTGTTGGCACCCTAATAGCATTACCTGTTAGACGCCCTTCCATTTTTGGTAGTGCTTTTGCCACAGCCTTGGCTGCACCCGTCTCGGTAATTACCATGTTTAATGCAGCACTTCTGCCCCGTCGACTTCCCTTATGATAGTTATCAATTAAGTTCTGATCATTCGTGTAAGAGTGAACAGTTTCGACGTGACCATCAATAACATCAAATTTATCATCGATAGCTTTAAGCACTGGGGTAATAGCGTTAGTAGTACAAGATGCCGCAGAAAGAATCGTATCAGCACTTTCAATTTGATCACTATTAATGCCGTAAACGATATTTTTGATCGCACCTTTACCAGGCGCAGTAAGGAGAACTTTAGCAACACCTTTAGATTTCAAGTGCAGACCTAGGCCGGCTTCATCACGCCAAATACCTGTATTATCCACAACGATCGCATTATCGATACCGTATTGCGTGTAATCAACCTGATCTGGCCCTGATGAGTATATCACCTGAATTCGATTACCATTTGCAATAATAGTATTGGTTTCTGACTCTACTGAAATAGTACCTTCAAAGGAGCCATGCACTGAATCACGACGGAGCAAACTCGCTCTTTTTTCGAGATCATTAACTGCACCGCCATTACGGACAACAATCGCTTTTAGCCTTAAGTTATTACCGCCACCCGATTTTTCTATCAGTATTCTTGCGAGCAATCTACCTATACGACCAAAGCCATAAAGAACAACATCTTTTGTTTTTTGCCCTTTTCTTAGACTGACTTCTTGATCGTGAGCACCTACGATGCCAGACAACTCAGCTTTTAAATACTCTTCTAAAGAAGCACCTGTTGTGAGCTCTTTAAATCTAACCGCTAATTTGCCAATATCTATTCTTGCATGACCTAGCTTTAAAGTATCAAGTACTTGTAAAACTGCATAGGTGTCATGAACAGACAATTCCTTTTCCTCAACCTGTCGCACAAAACGATGCGACTTTAAAATACCAATGACAGATTGGTTAATAACAGCGCGGCCATAAATAGAAGTAACCACGTTATTTTGACGATACAGTCGGCCTATCAATGGGATCATCGCTTCAGCTGTCGTTTCACGTTCTTTCCAGTCAGAAAAACAATTATCAATTAGTTCATTACTCACGCGTAACACCTCTATTTATGAATGCGTCGAATTTTGTGCGCTATTATCCAGATATCCCCGTAAAGGTGCAACTTATGACCCTTTAAAACCGTGAACTTTTATAAAAAAGGTGTTTTTTTGAATGCGGAGTGTGATTTTAGACATTATTTAACTTACTTGCTTCCGTTATAGTCCATAATTGCTAGAATCAAAGAGATCAAAATAATAAAACCAACCAACGAGAAAATAGCGTGCCAGACATTAATGCCCTTGTGGTAGATGATTCATCTACATCGAGAATGCTCCTTACTAAAATTCTCCAGAAAATGGATATTCACTGCGAGCAAGCAACGTCAGGTGAAGATGCCATTTCCCAACTAACCTGGTTTCACCCTGATTTCATATTTTTAGATCACTTAATGCCCGGCATTGATGGCTTTGAGACACTCCGGCTTATAAAGAGCAACCCCGTGACTCAGCATATCCCTGTCATTATGTATACATCTCAACATGCTCATAAATACTATGAAGAAGCCCATTCTCTGGGCGCGGCCGGCGTTATCTCCAAACAAATAGACAGAGATAAGCTTTATCTTATGATTAGCCGAATCTGCTTAAATAAAACAGATGAAAATAATGTCCCTACTATTTATCAAGAAGTGCAAAAAAACCTAGAGACTAATATCAGAGAGACTAGCCATAGCAAAATTCTCGCTAGGCTATCTACCCTAGAAACAGCTTATGAAGAGCTGCATGAAGAAAATAGAACACTAAAAATTGAGCTTGCACAAACAACACTCATTCAAGAAGAACTCAAACTAAAGACTCAAAATATTTCATGGCCGCAAGTTATTATTACACTGTTTCTTGCCTTAGCTTTATTTGGCTCTACATTTACATGGTTCACTACCCAAAAAATTGAATCCAGTTATATTGAAACACAATCCAGAATTGGCTCAATGAATCAACTTATTGATGAAATTCTTAGTTATTTAGAATCTGAATCTTCAAGGAATTAGGAGGCCTTCTGAAACCAATTAATCTAGAGAAGCTTTACCCAAAGCTAAGGTTTCTCATCATTGATGACTTTGAAAGTTTCAGATCATCCTTACGTTTAATGTTGTCTTCTTTTGGCGCGTATCATGTCGATATGGCCAGCTCCTCTGAAGATGCCATGGACAAATGCCGCTTTAATTTCTACGATATAATTTTATGTGATTTCAACCTTGGCCAAGGTAAAAATGGCCAACAAATACTTGAAGCCTTAAAGGCCAGCAAGCGAATAAAACATACACATCTATTTATAATGATTACTGCAGAAACCTCCAAAGATGTTGTCTTGGGCGCACGTGAATATCAACCAGACGCCTACATTGCCAAACCCATTACTCGAACAGTATTAGAAAAACGTATTGGTCACCTAATAAAACAACAAAAAGCACTAAAACCAATAAATAAGGAAATTGACCTAGAGAATTATGCAAAAGCAATATCGCTCTGCCATGCAGAACTTGACCATAAAACAAAGTATCAATCATGGTGCTATCAAACATTAGGCCTCCTTTATCTAAAATTAGGTGACACTGCGAATGCGATAAAAATATATGAAATAGTCTTAAAGAATCGAGAATTACCCTGGGCACTTCTTGGCCTAGGTCAAGCAACCTTATTAAACCAAGACTATACCAACTCAATTTCTCATTTTAATACAGCACTCAAACTGAACCCAAACCTAGTTGAAGCTTACGATGGCCTAGCCGAGTGCTATTTAAAATTGAATCAACCTAAACTTTCCCAAGACGCTCTTTACCAAGCCGTCTCTCTATCTCCTAGAATAATCCCTAGACAAGAGAAGCTCGGCAAAATCTGCCAAAAAAATCAGGATATTGATATGGCCACCCAAGCATTTCGTCATGCGATAAAGTTTGGTGAGCACTCAATTCACGACAAAGCTGAAAACTACCTAAACCTTGGCAGAAGCCTATCAGACTGGAGTGAAGGCGACACAACCACTGATGGACAAAATAGAGCAAATGAAGCGATAGATATACTTGAGACACTATCCAATAAATTCTCTTCAGATGAAAACGCCTGTATTAACGCCAACTTAATAGAAGCTCGTGTATACACAGGACAAAATAAAGAAGAGCTAGCAGATAAGAAACTTCATCTAGCGGAGTGCGTCATAGAAGATCAAAGCCTAACAGCAGATGTAGGCCTAGAGCTTGCGAAAACGCTCTACTCAATGAAACAGCCAGCACGTGCAGAAAAACTTCTTATCGATTTAGCCAAGAAGTTTGAAGATAACTCAGAAATTCTTCTACTAATAGAAAGCCTTCTAGATGAGCCAGAAAGCTTAATAGCAAGAAAACAAGCCAAAGAGCTTAATAAATCCGGCATCAAAGCATTTGAAGAAGGCAGCTTAGAAGAAGCAATTAAAGCGATAGAATCAGCACTATCATTTACACCAAAACATGCAGCTCTTAATCTTAACTTAGTCCAGATCCTAATTAAAAATTATGAACAAAATAGAGATATTAATTCGATCAATAAAGCTAAAGACTGCCTACAACAAATTAATCATATACCCGAGCAACACAATCAATACAAACGCATGATGCATTTGAATAAAATGATCAAGAAACTGACAAACAAAACAATTAACGATATTGGTGTCCAGTCATGAGTTCCAAAAAACAGCCCGACTTCTCTATGATTATAGCTTCAGCGGTACACGACATGAAAAACTCTCTTAGCATGTTGCTTCATTCTGTCGATCAAATGTGCGAAGAACTTCCGGATGACTGGAAACAAAAAAACAATACAACTGTCGTAAAATACGAAGCCGAAAGAGTTAATAGCTATTTAATTCAATTATTGGGCCTCTATCGCCTCCAAAATCAGATGCTGACACTTCATATAGATGAATACTTCCTGAGTGATTTGCTAGAAGAACAGGTCGCCCACTATGAACCTATGCTAACTGACAAAAATATACGTCTAAGCATCTCAACTGATGATGATTTTGCATGGTATTTTGATAGAGAGATTGTAATTAGTGTTTTAAACAATGCATTAAATAACGCGTCACGCTATACAGAGTCGGCAATAGAAATAGTGGCTAGCAAAGAAGGTGATTATCTTTTGATTGAGATTCATGATGACGGCAAAGGCTACCCGAAATTACTTCTAGACTCTCAACCTGGTGAAATCCTAAATAATATAAACTTTCAAACAGGCAGTACAAGCTTAGGTATCTATTTTGCAGAGATGGTGACTAGGCTACATACTCAAAAAGAAAGACAAGGCTCAATAAAGCTTTCTAATGGTGGACGACTTGGAGGCGGCGTTTTCAGCATCTACCTCCCGTAGAAAACCCTGTGCTTTCTTTAGACCATCTACTTTAAAGATTTAGCATAACTTTTTAAGCCTTTTTTAATACCGGATTCTAAAGCAAACTTAATAAGTGATGTTGTTAAAGGGATTTTAGACTCCAACTCAATCGTATATTTTAAATGCGCCTTACCTTTAGTTTCAGTAAACATAAGCACACCTAAGTGATTTTTAATGGGGCTTCCTTTTGTTATTTTGTACTCTATTTTTTCGTTTTCAATAAATTTAGTAATAGTTTCTTGAAAAGCAGGTAACACACCAACTTTGATTTCACGAACTGAACCTAAGCCATTCAAATGAGCGGCCCCATCAACAATTCGCTTCATATTAATTCCGCAAATTTTACCGAATTTTTCATGATCACTTAAGGTAGAAAAAACCTGTTTAACTGAACCATCAAAAGCTTGATTGATTGTTATCGTTTGAATTGCCATAATTTAAACTCTAAATAAATACAAATTATCGTCAAGCACACATGTTATTTAAGAATACAATAACATCTATACCTTTAAAGAATAGGCACTTTAACATACCCTAATAAGCCCAAGTAAATTTAAATTATCCGATTAATAATTTATTCCTCAACATTTAACGAGAAAATAATGTTTCAATATCAGGCTCCCGCCTCATCATTAAAAAACAAAGTAATACTCGTAACGGGTGCCGGCGATGGCATAGGAAAAGCTGCAGCACTTAATTATGCAAAACATGGCGCAACCGTCATATTATTGGGCAGAACAATTGCAAAGTTAGAAAAAGTTTATGATGAAATAGAACAAAATAATTGGCCGCAACCTGCAATCATCCCATTAAATTTAGAGGGCGCAGTAGAAAAAGACTATATTGAAGTGGCCAACTCAATTAATGATGCCTTTGGTCGCTTAGATGGCATTCTTCACAACGCATCACTTCTTGGCTCTTTAACCACGATTGACCAATATGAAGTTCCTGTCTGGGAAAAAGTCATGCAAGTGAATATTAATTCTACCTTTATACTCACCAAAACATTCCTACCTTTATTGCAAGCATCGACCAACAACCCTGCGATTATTTTTACAAGTTCAAGCGTTGGCCGCAAAGGACGTGCTTTTTGGGGAGCATATGCAGTTTCTAAATTTGCGACAGAAGGCTTCATGCAAGTTTTAGCCGACGAGCTTGATGGAACTGAGCACCGTATTCGTGTTAACTGCATCAATCCTGGCGCCACCCGAACCAATATGCGCGCTGATGCCTACCCAGCCGAAAACCCAATGAATAATCCAACGCCAGATGAAATCATGCCCTTGTATTTATATCTAATGAGTGATGATAGCCTTGATGTCACTGGCCAAACACTAGATGCACAAACTAAATAGGTAGAAACGGTATGCTCTTCAAAAAACTTAACTATCGCACTATTGCACTCAGTTCGTTCATTTTCTTTTTTTGTCTTTGCCTTAGTTTCACATCATCGGCTTTAGAGCTGAAAGAGCACGAAGCAAGCTATATCGCAAAAATCAAGAAAGGTGTAAGCCTTGAAGGGAAAGCTACCCGATCATTAAAAAAACTAAATGATAATAAGTGGCTTTATAAATTTGATGTTGAATCTTTTATTGCTGACATTAAAGAAAGTACTGTACTGATTGAAGAAAATCAGATTATTAAACCAATCCAATACGATTACAAATTATCTGCTTTTTTAATGTCTGACAGAAAAAGGCAAGTGATGTTTGATTGGGAGCAGCACACAGCAACCAGCCCAAGAAAAAAGAACAACTGGACACTTAGATCAATACCAGACAATACTTACGACCAGCTTTCATATCAGCTACAGCTTTTACTTGATATCAGCAACCAAAAAATGAAAATGACCTATCAATTAGCACACAAAGCAAAACTTAGAGAAAGTGAGTTTGTTGTTTTAGGCGAAGAGGTCATCAACACACGGTTTGGAAAACTGAATAGCATATCGGCAAAAAAACAGCGGGATGATGACGCAAAAAGAGAAACCTACTTATGGTTTTCTAAAGACTACCCATTACTACTATTAAAAATGACACAAAAAGAAAAAGACGGAGAAGAGTACGAAATCGAAATTTCCTCTGCGATAATTGACGGAAAGAATATCGATCTAACTACGAAGACAATTGTTGAGAGCAACTCTAATCCTAGCGATACCTTAAACGCCCAACCCTAGAGCAAAAAAATCTCAAGCTCTAACAACCAGAACTGACATAGGCTTTAAAAATGCAACATACAACCAAAAAACGTTCTGACAGCTATAAACTATTATTAATAGGGCTAATAAGCACGTCGATTTTCCTTTCTGCTTGCAGCGGTACTCGACCAACAAATATTGGCGCAACAAATGGAAAGCTTTTACCCTGCCCTGAATCGCCCAACTGCGTGAATAGCCGATCTAACAATACTGTGCACGCGATCAAAGCGATTCACTTTAAAAGACCAATTACGCAGGCAGAAGCAATTATGGCGGTGAAAGAAGCGCTGTTAGCACTACCTAGGATCGAAATCATCACTGAAACTGAAACTTACTTATATGCAGAAGCTACTTCAAAAGTTATGCGCTTTGTCGATGATGTTGAGTTCTTATTCCCTAATGAGGAATTGATTCAAGAAGTACATGCTCGCTCAGCCTCTCGATCAGGCTATAGTGATTTTGATGTAAACAGGCTAAGAATTGAAAGCGTGCGCGCCGCACTCATCGAAAATGGACTGGCTGTAAGAGAATAAGAAACCTCAGTCCAAAATGGTTCATACTTTAACCATAATGACCGCTCCTGAGCCCGTCGAAGGGCGTTTCAGCTTCCACGAGCTAACGCTTCATAGCAATTTCGACAAGCTCAACAAACGTCATATTAGTAAACAATGCCTTTAACTCAGCCCCTATTGCAATTCAAGCAAGGCAACCATGACTTCTGAAGCCAGATCAACTCCCACGTTAAGCCGAGCTCTATTTCAGATGACATGGCCAATGCTTTTTGGCGTTGTATCATTAATGAGCTTTCAGCTAGCTGATAGCATATTCATTGGTCAACTAGGCATCGAACCCCTAGCAGCAGTGGGTTTTACGGTACCCATGTATCAACTTATAATTGGTTTTCAAGTTGGGCTGGGAATCGCCACAACTGCGATCATTTCGAAAGCATTAGGTGCGAACAACACAGACTACGCAAAACAGTTAGGCGGGCTCGTTATCATAATAGGTGCCACACTAATTGCACTACTTTGCCTATCTCTATGGTTTTTACGCGCACCAGTCCTTGAAATGTTAGGTGGTGAGCCAGATCTTCTACCCACACTCACAATTTATTGGATGCCATGGTTGGCAAGCGCTTGGATAGGCGCGATGCTCTATTTCGGATACAGCCTTTGCAGGGCTCACGGCAATACCATGCTGCCTGGTATCACAATGGTCTTTACCAGCTTGCTAAATATTGCGCTCGATCCGCTCTATATCTTTGTATTTGACTGGGGGCTTGCGGGCGCAGCATATGCAACCATTACTTCATTTTCGCTTGGATGCTTAATTATCTTCCCTAAGATAATCTCCCGACAATGGCTTGCATTTAACTTTAAGCTTGGCGCAATTTATACCCCAATTAAACAGCTTGGCAGCATTACAGGCCCCGCAATGCTGAGCCAACTTATGCCATCTATCTCAGCCATGGCAGCCACCTCTTTGGTTGCAGCCTATGGAACAGCTGCCGTTGCTGCATGGGGGCTAGGCACACGCTTAGAGTTCTTCTCTATCGTTATAGTGCTAGCATTGACTATGTCTATGCCTCCTATGATAGGCCGTTTTTGGGGAGCAGGAGATCTTGAAAGCATTCGCCAACTAGTTAATCTTACGGTGAAATTTGTACTACTATGGCAGTTAGCGATTGCCCTCATTTGGCTGCTACTTTCTGACAGCATCAGCCAGCTGATGGCCACAGATATTCCGGTCTCTACCGTGCTAGAACACTACCTATTAAAAGTCCCTATCAGCTATGGTGCGCTAGGCCTGTGCATGATTATGGTTTCGGTTTGCAATGCAATGGGTCTACCCATGCGAGCTTTATTAATATCTTGTCTACGCTTATTTCTCTGTTATATCCCACTATTATGGATAGGCAGCAAAATAGACGGGCTAGACGGATTAATGAGCGGTGCAATGGTGGGCAATTTGGCAGCAGGCCTAATGGCGTGGGTGCTTTATCAGAAGGGATTCAAAAAGGCAGTTA
>TARA_R110001599_G_scaffold83352_2_pt1 | contig 10337 bp, 8 predicted proteins | sample TARA_R110001599 | Tara Oceans TARA_R110001599 (sample SAMEA4398360) | marine metagenome | biome: Polar Biome; feature: [MES] marine water layer (ENVO:01000295) within the mesopelagic zone...; material: water (ENVO:00002006), including particulate matter (ENVO:01000060) such as...... | reverse complement strand
ATAGCGCGAGCAACCGATAGCATCAGATTATGGTAATTTGAAACGATCACTTCAAAAGCTTTTTCATTACCATTAATAAGATCAGTGATTAATGCCTTCTCATCTATGCCATTTGAATTTATTTTCATTAAGTTTGTAACAAAATAGTTTGATGCCTGTCTATGTTAACAAGCTTGGTCATGATTGACCGCTTGGTTTTCATTATTTCACAATTTAATAACACTATAGGAATTTTTTATGTCTATCACTACTAAAAAAACAACGATCGCATTAGCGGCTAGCGCAGCATTGACAGCAGGTTTAGCTCTATCTCCAATGATAGCAAGTGCTGATGCTAATCCATTTGGTAACACTGAATTATCAAGCGGATATATGCAACTTGCTGAAGGCACACATAAAGATGCAGAAGGCAAGTGTGGTGAAGCTAAATGTGGCGCTGATAAAAAAGCTGAAAAAATGAAAGAAGGTAAGTGCGGTGAAGCGAAGTGTGGTGCAGATAAAAAAGCAGCCCATGAAGCTACATGTGGCGCTGAAAAGAAAGACAAAATGAAAGAAGGCACATGCGGTGATAAGAAATAAGACGGCAATTCTGAGCCATGTCTGATGAAAAGGGCTCTACGGAGCCCTTTTTTTTAAAAGGGGAAAACAATGTCAGTTTGTAAATTAACGATGGGTCTGCACAAAATATTGGATAGTACGAAGATGTTAGATTTTTTAGCGCCTTTAGCTTTGAGACTTTATTTAGCTCCCGTATTTTGGATGGCGGCCAATAATAAGTGGAATCCATTGGATAGTGAAAGTTCTTTGAATGGCACTATCCAATGGTTTGATAGTTCTTTAGGTTTACCGTTTCCTGAACTTATGGCCTACTTAGCTTGGGGAGCAGAATATTTTGGAGCAATTTTTTTAGTGCTTGGACTTGCGGTGCGTTGGATTAGTATTCCATTAATGCTCACAATGATCGTTGCAGCGGCAACAGTTCATTGGGGAAATGGTTGGCTGGCTATAGCAGAACCTAGTACTCAGTTAGACATGGCACGTTCTATTTTGCAAGAACATGGCAATTATGATTGGTTAACTCAGAATGGTGGTTTTGTGATTTTAAATAACGGTATTGAATTTGCGACGACTTATTTCATTATGTTACTCACGTTATTTTTCATTGGCGCAGGTAATTATGCCAGTGCAGATTATTGGATTGCGAAAAAATACGCTAGTTGTTCAAAATAGTTAGAGCATAAACATGGGGAGAATTTGTAATGTTGATTAAGAAAACAAGATTAGGTGAATTACCGGCGAGTGAGATAACCGATTATCGTGTTTATTTAAATCGTCGGCAATTTTTAAATAGTGCAGCAATAGCCGCCACCGCCAGTTTATTACCCGTCTCATTGGCTAGTGCAGCCACGGATCCTGAACCGACGTATAAAGATTTGATTAAAAGTGCCTACTCAACGGATGAAAACCCTACAACGTTTGAATCAGTCACTACGTATAATAATTTTTATGAATTTGGTACTGATAAGAATTCACCAGCCTTAATGGCAAATAACTTTCCTGACAAGACTAAACCTTGGCGAGTAACCATTGATGGTGAGTGTGATAAGCCAGGCGAGTATGATTATGACGATTTAATTCGACCCTTTACCTTGGAAGAACGCATCTACCGACTCCGGTGTGTGGAAGGCTGGTCAATGGTTATACCTTGGGTTGGGTTTCCTTTAGCAGATCTTATTAAACGTGCCCAACCTAATTCGCGAGCAAAATATGTCGAATTTACTACTCTATACGATCCTGAACAAATGCCCGGACAACATCGAAATGTACTAGAGTGGCCCTATACGGAGGGTTTGCGAATAGATGAAGCGATGAATCCATTAACACTGCTTTCGGTTGGTTTATATGGGAAGGAGTTACTGGGGCAAAATGGCGCGCCAATAAGGCTAGTTGTACCGTGGAAATATGGTTTTAAGAGTATTAAATCTATAGTGCGCATTCGTTTTGTAGAAAGCTTACCCCAATCGGCATGGATGAAAGCGGGACCTAAAGAATATGGTTTTTATTCAAATGTGAATCCTGATGTTGATCATCCGCGTTGGAGTCAAAGCCGAGAACGTCGAATTGGCGAGTTTCTAAAACGCAAAACTGAACTGTTTAATGGTTATGGTGAAGAAGTGGCTCATTTGTATACAGGAATGGATTTACGTAAACATTATTAATGGTCCGTGCCTGAGTTAAATATCGTGTCAAAAATAAAAAAATTATTATTTATTATAAGTTTAATACCGGCTCTCTGGTTGACGATTGCTTTTTTTACTCATCAACTCGGTGCTAATCCGATTGAAGCGATAACCCGAGAAACGGGCCTTTGGGCCTTGCGTTTTTTATGGTTAACCTTATTAATCACACCTCTGCGCTGGATAACGGGGTGGAATCAGTTGGTGACATTCCGACGATTATTGGGATTGTATGTTTTCTTTTATGCTGTTTTACATATGTTGCTTTATTTAGGACTTGATCAGTTTTTTGATATTAATGACATTATCAAAGACATAATAAAACGGCCCTTTATTACCATTGGTTTTTTCAGCTTTACGGCCTTAATTCCATTAGTTGTGACCTCTAATAATGCGATGGTTAAACGTATGGGAGGGAGGCGTTGGAAGCTATTGCATCGTTTAACGTATGTAATTGCAATCGCCAGCTCGATACATTTTTATATGCTGGTAAAATTAGATAAGACGGAACCCCTTATTTATATGGGCTTACTGCTTATATTATTAACGCCTCGAGTGTCTCGCTATGTAAAAACTATCGCCTTAAAGCCTTAATTTGTCATATTAAGTCGCTTTTATTAGCTTTAAAATTAAGCTTTTGGCAGCATAGACTGCCAATTCCAGTTGGGAATAAAGCAAAAACTGTTACAATACTTCGCTATTTATGATGTTAAGGCTAGCGAAGGTATTTATGACTGATTTTGTTGATAACGATCCACAAGAAACTCAAGAATGGTTAGATGCATTAGAATCTATTATTGAGATTGAAGGTGATGAAAAAGCACATCACATTTTAGAAAAACTCATTGATATGGCTCGCCGCTCGGGTGTTAATCTCCCTTATAGTTCCAATACCGCCTATGTGAATACTATTCCTGTTGATCAACAAGAACGTATCACTGGCAATCAAGATATTGAACATAAAATAAGATCGTATATTCGTTGGAATGCGATGGCGATGGTGGTAAAAGCTAATCTTAAGCCTGGTGCTGTGGGTGGCCATATAGCTAGTTTCGCTTCTTCTGCGACTTTATATGATGTAGGGTTCAATCACTTTTTCAAAGGTGATAACTATGGCAATGGTGCTGATATGGTATTTTTCCAAGGCCATATTTCCCCAGGTATTTACGCTCGTTCGTTTCTTGAAGGTCGTCTAACAGAAGAACAGCTAGATAATTTCCGTTTTGAAGTGGATGGCAAGGGATTATCTTCTTACCCGCATCCTTGGTTAATGCCCGATTATTGGCAATTTCCAACAGTCTCAATGGGATTGGGACCTATCTTGGCGATTTACCAAGCCCGCTTTATGAAGTACATGGATCATCGTGATATTAAAGCGACGGCAGGTAGAAATGTATGGGCTTATTTAGGTGACGGTGAAATGGATGAGCCAGAATCTTTAGGTGCCATCACCCTAGCAGGTCGTGAAAAACTAGATAATTTGACCTTTGTTATTAACTGTAACTTACAGCGCCTTGATGGCCCTGTACGTGGTAATGGCAAGATTATTCAAGAACTTGAAGCTATATTTCGTGGTGCCGGTTGGAATGTATTGAAAGTAATATGGGGTTCCGAGTGGGATCAACTATTAGCTAAAGATAAAGATGGCTTATTACTCAAACGAATGGAAGAAGTCGTTGACGGTGAATACCAAAACTACAAATCTAAAGATGGTGCTTTTGTACGTGAACACTTCTTTGGTAAATATCCTGAATTGCTAGAAATGGTTTCGGATATGACGGATGAGGACATCTGGAAGTTAAGTCGTGGTGGTCATGACCCACGTAAGGTCTATGCCGCATATAAACAAGCTACAGAGCACAAAGGCCAACCGACCGTTATTCTAGCCAAAACTATTAAAGGCTACGGCATGGGCCATGCTGGCGAAGCGCAAAACACAACTCACTCACAAAAGAATTTGGGTGTAGAACACATGAAAGTGTTCCGTGATCGTTTCAATATTCCTGTATCTGATAGTGAGATTGGTAATATTCCTTACCTTACCTTGGATGATGACAGCGAAGAAAAGAAATACTTACTGGAACGTCGTGAAGAGTTAGGTGGTTTCTTACCTAAACGTAATCACAATGCACCGGCTTTAAAAACACCAGACTTAAATATTTTTAGCGCCATGTTGAAATCAACGGGTGATAGAGAAATATCTACAACGATGGCATTTGTACGCATTTTAACTGCGTTAATTCGTGATAAAAGTGTCGGCAAGAATATTGTACCTATCGTGCCTGATGAGGCGCGTACTTTCGGTATGGAAGGTTTATTCCGTTCGTTTGGTATTTATTCATCGTCAGGTCAATTATATGAGCCTGAAGATTCAGGCAAAGTGATGTGGTATCGCGAAGATACTAAAGGCCAGATCTTGCAAGAAGGAATCAATGAAGCTGGAGCAATGGCTGAGTGGGTATCTGCTTCAACCGCTTATTCCAACTATAACGTGAATATGGTGCCATTCTATGTTTACTACTCTATGTTTGGTTTCCAACGAGTAGGTGATTTGGCGTGGTTAGCAGGCGATATTCAAGCAAAGGGTTTTTTGATCGGCGCAACAGCAGGCCGTACTTCACTGAATGGTGAAGGCTTACAACATCAAGACGGACATGGTTTGGTACTAGCGAGTACGATTCCGACATGTATTAGTTATGATCCTACCTATGCCTATGAAATGGCGGTGATTATTCATGAAGGCTTCCGACGTATGTATGAAGAACAAGAAAGTGTGTTCTATTACTTAACAGCGATGAATGAAAACTATACACATCCTGATATGCCAGCCGGCGTTGAAGAAGGTATCATTAAAGGCTTGTATCAACTTAAAACGGGTGGCAAACATAAACTAAAAGCACAATTAATAGGTAGTGGGACTATTTTGCGTGAAGTTGAAGCGGCCGCTGAGTTATTAGAAAAAGACTGGAAAGTATCTGCCAATGTATGGAGTGCGACTAGCATTAATCAGTTGGCTCGAGATGGTATGGAAGTGGACCGATATAATCGTCTCCATCCGCAAGCAACTAAAAAACGTAGTTATGTGGCGGAATGTTTAGATGACCAAGCAGGTGTCGTTGTTGCTTCAACAGATTACATTCGATTGTATGCAGAACAAATCAGACCTTGGATAAAAGCACCATACACAATATTGGGCACAGATGGTTTTGGTCGCAGTGATACACGTCAACAATTAAGAAGTTTTTTTGAGGTTGATCGTTATCATGTTGTGGTTGCAACACTCAGTACTTTGGCTGATGATGGCCAAATTGCTTATGACATTGTTGAAAGTGCAATTAAAAAATACAACATCAATGCTGACGCATTGATCCCAGTAAAGGCTTAATATATGGCAGATTTAATCGAGTTAAAAGTACCTGATATCGGTGATTTTGATGAAGTAGAAATTATTGAGGTTTTAGTTTCTGTAGGTGATACAGTTGCTAAAAATCAAGACATTATTACCTTAGAATCAGATAAGGCAGCAATGGAGATCCCTTCATCGTTTGCAGGTGTGATCAGAGAAGTTAAAGTAGCTGTTGGTGATAAAGTTAAACTGGGATCTGTTATTGCTATGCTTGAAGCAAGTGATGATAGTCAGGCTGCACCGGAAGTTGAAATTAAACAAGAAGTAAAATCAGCACCAACTCCGACGTCAGCGCCAGAAGTTGAAGCTGTACCTGAACCTGAATTAGTCGAAATCATACCTTTTGCACCTGATAATAAATCAGCGGTGAAACAGGCGCATGCTTCACCATCAGTTCGTCAATTTGCTCGTGAATTAGGTGTTACTTTAAGCTCGGTGAGCGGCTCAGGTGAAAAAGGCCGAATCACTAAGCAAGATGTGCAGAACTTTGTTAAACAAAAAGTGAATGCGCCAGAAGTTGTGGCAAATACTGGCTCAGGTATACCGCCTGTTCCTGTTATTAATTTCGAGAAATTTGGCGAAATTGAAACCAAAGAATTATCTCGAATCAAAAAAATATCAGGCAAACATTTACATGCCTGTTGGTTAAATATTCCTCATGTTACTCAGTTTGATGATGCGGATATCACTGAACTAGAAGAATTTAGAAAAACCAACAAAGACATGGCTGCTAAACAAGGTGTGAACCTTACACCGCTAGTCTTTATCATGAAAGCCGTTGTTGCCAGTTTAAAAATGTTCCCTGAATTGAACGCATCACTCAGCGAAGATAAAGAAAGTCTCATTATTAAAAAATATTACAACATTGGTGTAGCGGTCGATACTCCTAATGGTTTGATGGTTCCTGTTATCAAAGATGTTGATAAAAAAGGCTTTTTAGAAATTGCAGGTGAATTAGGTGAAATCAGTGCACGAGCACGTGATGGCGCTTTAACAGCTAAAGATCTGCAAGGTGGTACATTCTCTATTTCAAGTTTAGGTGGTATTGGTGGTAGTTTCTTCACTCCTATCGTTAATGCACCAGAAGTGGCAATATTAGGTGTGGGTCGTCATAAAATGCAGCCTGTTTGGAATGGTAAAGAATTCGAACCTAGGCTCATTTTGCCTTTATCTGTGTCATATGACCATCGTGTAGTTGATGGTGCAATGGGTGCAAGATTTACCACCGCACTAAATAACATGTTATCTGATATCAGAAAGGTCTTGTTATGAGCGTAGTTGAAATAAAAGTACCTGATATTGGTGATTTTGATGAAGTGGAAATCATTGAAGTTTTAGTCAGTGTCGGTGATGAAATATCAGCGAATCAAGATGTTATTACCTTGGAATCTGACAAAGCTGCAATGGAGATTCCTAGTAGTGTTGCGGGTAAAGTTGTGAGTGTGAATGTTGAGGTCGGCGGAAAAGTTAAGGAAGGCAGTGTTATCTTAACCTTAGAAACTGCGGCAGCAGAATCTACAAGCGCTAAAGAGCAAGCTCAAGTTGCACCAGTTTCTGATAAACCCGCTGAAAGTAAGCCCACGCCAGCAGCAGCTACTGCCACATCAGCCGTTAGTACGGCAGCTGGTAAAGCAGATATACATGCAGAAATTCTTGTTTTAGGCTCAGGGCCTGGTGGTTATACTGCCGCATTCCGTGCAGCTGACTTAGGCAAGCAAGTGGTGATGATTGAACGTCATGCCAAAATTGGTGGTGTATGTTTGAATGTGGGTTGTATTCCATCAAAAGCCTTATTACATACCGCACAAATCATTAATGAAGCCGCAGAGATGGCTGATCATGGTGTCAAGTTTGCGGAACCAGAAATTGATATTCGTAAAATAGAAAGCTGGAAAACGGGCATCGTTGATAAATTAACGGGTGGTTTAAAAGCGCTCGCTAAACAACGCAAAGTAACCATCATTCAAGGTGAGGCTCGTTTTGCGGGTACTCACACAATGCAAGTCACTACCGCTGATGGCGAAAAAACAATTTCATTTGATAATTGCATTATTGCTGCGGGTTCACGTGTCAGCAAAGTACCTGTGTTTCCGAATGATGATGCTCGGATGATGGATTCGACTGATGCCTTGGACTTAGCTGATGTGCCGGCAAAGCTTCTAGTAGTAGGCGGTGGGATTATTGGGTTAGAAATGGCAACCGTTTATGATGCATTAGGATCTAAAATCACAGTAGTTGAAATGCAGGATGGTTTAATTCCTGGTGCAGATAAAGATATCGTCAAACCCCTGTTGAAAAAGGTACAAGATAAATACGAAGCGATTTATCTTAATACTAAAGTGGCTAAAATTGAACCTCAGAAAAAAGGGCTCAAAGTTACATTTGAAGGAAAAGATGCACCAGAAACAGCGGTGTTTGACAAGATTTTAGTCGCAGTTGGACGTACACCAAACGGTAAGCTTATTAATGCTGAACTTGCAGGTGTAAATGTGAACGACTATGGCTTTATCAATGTTGATGCTCAGATGAGAACCAATGTGCCTCATATTTTTGCGATTGGTGATATTGTTGGTCAACCTATGTTGGCCCATAAAGCGACGCATGAAGCCAAAGTTGCGGCTGAAGTTATTGCGGGTATCAAATCAGCCTTTGATCCGATGACTATTCCATCGGTTGCTTACACGGATCCTGAAGTTGCTTGGATGGGCTTAACTGAAATTGAAGCTAAAGCACAAAATATTGCCTATGTTAAAGGTGCTTTCCCTTGGGCTGCAAGTGGACGTAGTCTCAGTTTAGGGCGTGATGAAGGTCTAACAAAAGCCTTATTTGATAAAGAAACGGGCCGAATTATCGGTGCGGGTATAGTTGGACCTAATGCGGGTGAATTGATTGCTGAAGCTGTTTTAGCACTTGAGATGGGTGCAGACGCCGAAGATATTGGCATGACCATTCATCCTCATCCAACATTATCTGAAACCTTATGTTTTGCAGCTGAAATGGCTGAGGGTAGCATTACAGATTTATTGCCACCACGCAAAACCTTACATTCTAAATAGGACCTTTGCTGTAGATGGAGCAACAGTTAACGCCGTTACGGCCCCCGCTCAAGTGGGCGGGGGGCAAGCGTTGGCTTATACCAACGTTAGAAAAACTATGGTCTAAACATTCAACGTGTCGATTAGTCGAGCCATTCTGTGGCGGCTTATCGGTGGCTTTAGGATTGCAGCCACAAGTCGCTTTACTCAATGATGTTAATTCGGCCTTGGTTAATTTCTATCAGCAAATTCAAAAAGGCTTAACCTTAGATATTTCACTCGAGAATGATGAAAAAGCCTATTATCTCCGTCGAACTGAATTTAATGCATTAAATCAGTCGATGGGTGCTGATGATACATTGGCTCAGCTGTTTTATTACCTCAATAGAACGGGTTATAACGGACTATGCCGTTTTAATAAATCGGGTGGCTATAATGTGCCATTTGGTCGTTATAAAAAGATAAATTATCAGACTGACTTTATTAAATATCAGTCAGCATTATCAGCTTGGGAATTTTCAAGCAAAGATTTTTCTGAGTTAGAAATTGCTGATAACGATTTCATCTATGCCGATCCGCCCTATGATGTCCCGTTTCATCAATATGCTCAAAAGGGCTTTAATTGGAATGATCAAATTCGACTAGCTGAATGGTTAGTCGAACATAAAGGTCCAGTGGTATTATCCAATCAAGCAACAGACCGTGTGGTCGATTTGTATAAGAAACTAGGTTTTAAATTAAAATATTTAGATGCACCTCGCCGAATTAGCTGTAAAGCAAATGGCAGACATGCCGTTAAAGAAGTTATAGCAACCTACGGCTTTTGATACAATACACACTATTTTAAACACAGCATTTTTTACAGGAACAACACATATGTCTAAGATCAATAAAGTCGTACTTGCTTATTCTGGAGGTCTTGATACCTCCATTATTTTGAAATGGTTACAAGATGTTTATGATTGTGAAGTGGTCACCTTTACGGCTGATATAGGGCAAGGAGAAGAAGTTGAACCCGCACGTGAAAAAGCAAAAGCAATGGGCATCAAAGATATTTATATCGAAGATCTTCGCGAAGAATTTGCTCGTGATTATGTGTTCCCTATGTTCCGTGCCAATACCATCTATGAAGGTGAGTATTTATTAGGCACCTCTATTGCGCGTCCACTTATTGCCAAACGCTTGGTTGAAATTGCAGCAGAAGTGGGTGCAGAAGCCATATCACATGGCGCAACGGGTAAAGGTAATGATCAAGTACGTTTTGAATTAGGTGCTTATGCATTAAGTCCTGATATTAAAGTGATTGCACCTTGGCGTGAATGGGATTTAAATTCTCGTCAGAGCTTATTGGACTATGCTGAAAAGCACGGTATTCCTGTTGAAATGAAACGTGGTAAAAAATCACCTTATTCTATGGATGCAAATTTACTCCACATCTCTTATGAAGGTGATATTCTTGAAGACCCATGGACTGAGCCGGAAGATACTATGTGGCGTTGGACTGTATCACCTGAAAATGCTCCGGATGAAGCGACCTATGTTGAATTAACTTATGCAAAGGGCGATATTGTTGCTATTGACGGTAATGCCATGTCACCTGCTGAAGTGATGCAGTATTTAAACAAAGTGGGTGGCGCCAATGGTATCGGTCGTTTAGAT
>TARA_R110001599_G_scaffold11399_3_pt1 | contig 10341 bp, 11 predicted proteins | sample TARA_R110001599 | Tara Oceans TARA_R110001599 (sample SAMEA4398360) | marine metagenome | biome: Polar Biome; feature: [MES] marine water layer (ENVO:01000295) within the mesopelagic zone...; material: water (ENVO:00002006), including particulate matter (ENVO:01000060) such as...... | reverse complement strand
GGCTTAGCCGCTACAGAAGGCGAGGCACTTAGCGTTGTTGTTGGCGGTTTGGGCTTAGGTTATACCGCAGTGGCTGCATTAAAAGACCCGCGAATCAGCGAACTGTTGGTGGTAGACGCCCTAGACACGGTTATCGGCTGGCATAAAGATGAATTGGTGCCCTTGGGAAAAATACTTAACGCCGATGCACGCAACCGCTATGTGCTCGGCAGTTTCTTTGATCTAGCCACCGATCCTAGGTCGGGCTTTGACCCAGACAGTGCTGACAGAAAGTTTGACGCCATACTGCTAGACATAGACCACTCCCCCACCGAATTCCTGAACGCTGCCAACGCGAGCTTTTACACCACCGAAAACCTCGCACTGATGGCTGACCAACTGAAACCCAAGGGCGTGTTTGCCATGTGGTCGCAGAATCTGCCAGAAGCAAATTTTGAAGCCTTACTGAAAACCGTGTTTGAAAGCGTCACCTCTCATGTCGTTTCGTTTTATAACCCTTTTCAAAATAACGAGTCGACTAACTCTGTTTATGTTTGCGTAAAAGCGGCGTAGCGGCAGTGGCGCTTCTGTAGCCATTTACTTCAAAATCAAAATGGATACCGGATCAAGTCCGGTATGACGACAGCGGTACACCGGCATTATGAGCGCGACTCAGAATCGAATGCCGCTGCAAGGCCGCACCGCAAAGTCAAAATGGGTACCGGAACAAGTCCGGTATGATGACAGCGGTACGCCGGCGTTATGAGCGTGACTCAGAATCGAATGCCGTTGCAAAGCCACACCGCAAAGTCAGAATGGATACCGGACCAAGTCCGGTATGACGACAGTGGTACGCCGGCGTTATCAGCGTGACTCAGAATCGAATGCTCTTGCTAGGCCACACCGCAAAGTCAGAATGGATACCGGATCAAGTCCGGTATGACGGCGGCGGCACACCTCCGTTCACTGTGTTATTCAATAAGGAATATCGCACGAATAAGTAGTGGCTCATAAAACGATATCTGCGTACACATCTCGTCATGCCGGACTTGATCCGGCATCCATTTTCAGTGAACCCTAGCAAAGCCACAGGCTCTAACAACACGCGCATGGGCACTTTAACTAGGCTACATTGAAACCAATACGCGAAAATTACGTCAGAACATGCGGTAGTATTATTCAGAAATTTCCCTGTTAAAACAGGGAGCTTAAGCTCACATGTGGGATAGCTCATGGCCGGTAGAATCAGAATAGGGCGATTTATAGGACGCATTTTATTGGTCTTGGTGCTGTTCAGCGTTGCCGTGGTTTTACCGTTTCGCTGGATTGATCCGCCGATTAGCATGGTTATGCTAGAACGCAGCTGGGATCAGCGTGGCACGGGCTATCGCCTAAATAAGCAGTGGCTGAATTGGGATCAAATACCCCGCCATGCGGCACTCGCAGCGGTGGTATCTGAGGATCAGAATTTCCCTAAGCATTACGGTTTCGATTTAAAAGCAATTCAGAAAGCCATTGCCGAGCGTGAACGTCGTGGCAGCTTGCGCGGCGCGAGTACCATTAGCCAGCAAGTTGCTCGCAATATGTATCTGTGGACCGGCCGCAGCTGGCTGCGCAAAGGTCTAGAGGTTTGGTTCACTGGACTGGTGGAGCTGTGCTGGCCCAAGCAGCGTATCTTAGAAGTTTATTTAAATATCGCCGAATGGGGCGACGGGGTATTTGGTGTGGGTGCCGCCAGCCGGCACCATTTTGGCGTTCCCGCCGCGCAATTGTCTAACTGGCAGTCAGCGCTGCTGGCCTCTAGTCTACCCAACCCTCTTAAATACAATCCGGCCGCACCAGCGCCGCATTTAATCGAGCGCGCAAATTGGAACCTAAGCCAGCAGCGGAGATTGGGTGGCCGCACCTGGCTCGCTAGCTTAGAGTAGTTTGTTACGCGCTAATATGTGACTTTAAATTCCCGCTTGGGCAAACACCTGCAAAAACACCTCGGGTTCCGGCCGAACGCGGTAGTTGTCGGTAAGGTCTGCAAACAGTATTTTACCCGCCGCGTCGGTCATGATAACGGTGGGCATTACGGTGTCGCTGTCGTAGCCGAGTACTTGTAAACCTGAGGGCAGGCCGTTCTCGGCGGCTATGCCAAGGCGTTTGGCCATGGCGTTATCTTGATCAACCAGAAAGCTCATGGGGGCATCAAAACGTTGCGCTAAGCTCACGGTGTGGCTTTGGGACTGTGGGCTGACCAGCATGATCTCCACGCCTTTTTCGGCCAGTTCACGATATTGCCCGGCAATCTCTTTAATCTGGGCCATACACAATGGGCACCAGTTGCCGCGATAAAAAATCATGAGCATCGGTTTATTCAATGACTCGGTTTTGATCGCGGCGCCATCGGCGTTGGTAAATTCCAATGCCGGCAGTATTTGGCCGACACGGAGAATGTCGGTACTTCTGCCGCCAAAGCTGGAATACCACCACTCATACAATGCCGTGCCAATAACCCCAACAACGAGAACCCAAGCCAGTGCCTCTGGGCTCGCGCCTGCGGATAAAACGGTAGCGACTAGCGCAAGGATTGTTATGCCAAAAATAACTTTGGTGGCAGTTTGAGTGCGTGCTACGTTGGCGCCAAATACCCAGGCAAAAAACAGTAAGGGTGCAAGCATGCCGAGTAACACCCAGTACCACGCGGTGAGGCTTGGGTCTTTATATAGAAGCCACCCACTGCGTGCGGCACCCACCATGAGTATGCTCATCCACGCCGAAATAAAAACTGATTTTAAACGGTCCATTGCCATTTCCTTTTGTGTGTTAATGACGGTTTTTAGCTCGGCATCAACATAGTTAGTAAGGGGGTAATACTCTGACGCAGATGCGCTTCACTCGCGCCACCTCGGCTCTGCACGCGCAAGCCGATCATGGTGTTCATTAACATTTTGCCGGCGTCGTCTGCACTTACCGCTTTGCTCATTTGATTTTGGGCCTGAGCGCGTGCGCAGGCGTTGATGAAGGCCTGCTCTACCAAGGCCAATTTTGCGGAGGCAAGATTACTCAGCTCAATATCGATAGACGAAAGTTCATTTACGGTGTTAACCAATAAGCAGCCCAAGGCCATTGCGTCTTCTGGTAAACAAAACAAGGTAACTTCAAATACATCACGAATACCCTGCGCTGGGTCGTCCTCATTATTCAATAGCTCAAATACCACCGCCTGCATAGTGCATTGATAGTTATCAATCACCTCTTTGAACAGCCCGGCCTTATCACCAAAGGCGGCATAGAGACTACCGCGATTGATCTCCATAGCGGTGAGTAACTGCTGCAGGGAGCTAGAGCAAAAGCCATGCAACCAGAATACCTGCATGGCGGCATCCAGTGCTTGCTGGCGGTCAAATTGTAACGGTCTAGCCATCGCGATCTCCTCAACGTTTCACCAGCGTATATGTTTTGGAACGGTCGGTCAATAACTCGCGATTTTCAGAAACAAACGCCACAAACGCAGCCTTACCACGCTTGCACACGCTATCGGCGGCTGATAGCGTTGAATCGCTAGGGTGTGAAGGGATCAAGGGCAATTCACAAATCCTGTCTAGGCATTTGCGATCGCCCTGAAAGCGTCGCCACTCGGCGCCAAGTAAGGTTGAAGGAAGGAGAGCATCATGGACAAATACCTCGTTACCAAAGAAGAAATAGCGCAATTTAGTGGCATCTCAAAAACTCACTTTTTGAACAACAACGCCAAGCGCGTAAATAAATCACTTGGCGATCTAACCGGGCTAACGGGATTTGGCTTTCATATTATTGAAATTGAGCCTGGCCACGAGTCCACTGAGTTCCACAAGCACTACCACGAAGACGAATGTATTTTTGTTCTAGAAGGGAGCGCTGAAGCGCAAATTGGCGACGAAACATTTGCGATAGCGGCAGGTGATTTTATCGGTTATCGCGCCGGTGGCAAGGCACATACCTTGCGCAACAATGGCACTGCTATTTTAAAATGCATTGTTGTTGGTCAACGCCTAGACCACGATGTTGGCGATTATCCAAACCTCAATAAACGCATCTACCGTCACAAAGATATGCCATGGAATCTCGTTGATCTAAACAATATAGAGACACCAAGCGCAGGCAAAAAAGCCTAGAGACGTGCAAGTGACTATACATAAAGCGGGATTTATCCGCTGCACCGCAACGTCGATCATTATACGAATGGAATAACAAACTATGAGTAATATCCCAGAAGGATTTGAGGCAATTTTCAGAAGCAGCCCATATTTGGAATTATTAGGCCCAATATATAATAAGAAAACGGAGAATGGATTAGTAATAGGGTTACGCGCTGAAGACAAACATTGTAATGCCAGAGGGCAAGTACATGGCGGTGTTTTTAGTAGTCTCGCCGATATTGCGCTTGGCTACAACGCCGCTTTTTCAGGCGATACGCCCGTACCAATCGTGACGGCAAGTCTCACTATAGATTATGCTGGATCAGCTAAACTGGGTGATTGGATTTTAATAGAAACCGACGTACAAAAAGTGGGCCGTAAAATGGCGTTCGCGAATTGCTATTTTATTGTCGATACAAAACGTATTGCGCGAGCTAGCGGTGTATTTACCGTCGTCGGCACTTAATAAACGACTTAAACGGGCATATTCATTGCGCGCTGAACGTCGACTTCTTCCCCAGGCCTCAACACCACAATGTAGCGCATTGAGACTGCCGATTTCGAGCCAGCATCAGCGATGCGCGGCGGTGGTTGCTAGTAACGCAAAAATACGAATAACATGGTTTACTCACAATCAGCGTTTCTCCAGCGCAGTACACCAGCTTTCTAATTTCATAATATTTTGGTGACTTGGGAATTTTACAATGGCAAAAGAAATCGAGTTCTTTTTTGATCTGTCTTCACCGTGGACCTGTTTGGCCTTTCACAATATTCAGCCACTTGCCAAACGAAACGGCGCAACTATTGTTTGGCGGCCATTTTTAGTGGGTGGTGTTCACAACAATGTGAATGAGGCCTATGTCGAAGCCCGGGCAAATAATATGGCCAGCCCAAAGTGGCAGCAATTAGGGCAGTCGCTAATGGATTGGTCTGCTTGGTCCGGCGTTACCATGAACTTTCCCTCAGTCCATCACCCGCTACGTTCAGTGAATGCCATGCGGTTTTGCTGTGCTTTAGAGGGCAAACAAGCGGACTTATTTCGGTTTATGACGGCGGCGTTTGACGCGTATTATACCGAGCAACGCAATATAGATGACCCCAATGTTCTGACCGAGATCGCCAATGTGCTCGGTCTCGATGGCAAGACCCTCCTGGCGCTCTCACAAAACCCAAATATAAAAGACCAACTACGAAGCAACACGGATGAGGCAATATCCCGGGGCGCTTTTGGCTCACCGAGTATTTTTGTTCCCTTTGGCGACGGCCAACGCCTGTATTTTGGCAACGATCAATTGCCCTTGGTTGAGTGGGCATTGAAAGACGGCGTGGCCTAGTATCATCTCTACCGAACTTGGCTTTATCGTTTAAAAGGACGTAATCGCCACATTTAAAATTAGGACGGATAAAGCAATGCATCAGCTTAAATGTAAGTGCGGCGCCCTACGCGGCCAAATTGATAGCTCAGGTATTAGTAGCCGCATACGCTGTTACTGCAGCGATTGCCGCGCCTTTGCTCACTATCTCGGTCGCGACGGTATTATAGATTCGCAAGGCGGTACCGAGATCCTGCAAATGGCGCAACAGCACCTGAGTATTAGCCAAGGACAGGAGCACTTGGCGATAGTGCGCTTAAGTGAGAAAGGCCTGTTCCGCTGGTATGCCTCGTGCTGCAACACACCAATTGGCAATACCCTCAGCAATCCAAAACTGTGTTTTGTCGGTATCGCTCACGCCTGCCTAGATCGATCTAAGATGGACGCGGATTTTGGTAAAGACATCGCTATTGTCAATGTGAATACAGCGCTCGGTGAGCCCAAGCCTAAGCAGAGTGGCTTAGCAGGCGTATTGTTTCGCTTTGCCGGGATCTTGCTCTCTGGGCGAATCGGCGGCAAATATAAACACTCCCCGCTGTTCACCGCAGATGGCGAACCAATTGCGATTCCAATGGTGCTTTCTGCAAAAGAGCGCGCTAGTCTGTAATCTTTGGCGCGGTCCTCTATACTCCCCGCTTTCTGCATCTCAACGCTAGCTAGTTTGGAGTACACAATGCCGCCCCTGCGATTATTGCTGCTAACCACCATTACCATGTTAGCGTTTGCAGCCAACTCAATACTATGCCGGGTGGCATTAGCTGAAGATCACATCGGCGCGGCAAGTTTCACATTCATTCGAATAGCCTCCGGCGCAGTGTTTCTCGCCTTGTTGCTGCTCATTAGAACCCGTAGTTACCGTTTGGGGGGCAGTTGGTTATCTGGCGCCGCCTTATTTGGCTATGCCGCCGCCTTTTCATTTGCCTATATCAGCCTCAGTGCCGCAACCGGCGCATTGCTTTTATTTGCCGCCGTGCAAGCCACAATGATCACCTATGGTCTGTGGTCCGGCGAGCGCCTTAGCGCCCGCCAATTCATTGGTATTGCTGTCGCTTTTGCTGGTCTGGTATGGCTTATGCTGCCAGGCATTGAGGCACCGCCACTACTCGGCGCGGTTATCATGATCGGCTCGGGCGTATGCTGGGGGGTGTACTCTTTGCTTGGTCGGCAAGCCAGCGAACCAACAATCGCGACCGCCGGGAATTTTATTCGTGCCATTCCCTTCGCCTTATTGCTCTTTCTACTGCTGGGTAACGGCGAAAACACCAGCAGCTTAGGGCTAGTCTATGCAGTGGCATCTGGCGCCTTAGCCTCTGGACTAGGCTATGCCTTGTGGTATTTGGTACTACCCCAATTACCCGCGACCAGCGCGGCAACAATTCAACTAAGCGTACCCATAATCGCCGCCCTCGGCGGCGTGCTGCTTTTAGACGAAGCGGTAACACTGCGCTTTGCCCTAGCATCACTTGCGGTGCTGGGCGGTATATCCCTCTTTATACTGAGCAAACGTCGCGTATAAGCTGTCTCATATACACCGCTGCGTTGCGGCGCTCCGCTAATACGGAAATAACAGTCAACAAGGTTTAGCAATGGGAATGAACACCAAGGTCAAAAACCGCGCGATTTTTAGTAGCCGAGTGTTTTCTATTAATTATGTCACCTACCCCACAAACCACAGCGTACGAGGCCACATAGATCCGGTACAGCAGGGCCGATACTACAAGCTCAATTTTGTCTTGCGTACCCCTCGCGCCGGTGGCGTATTTAGTTGCGCACATTGCATTATTAATTTGTGGGACCGAATTTATTTATTCCGCCCGGATATGCACGCCCACAGCGTGTCGAGAATTGAATCTGGTAAACGGGTTTTATTAAGTTTTGCCCTGAATATATAACGCGCTTTTGAAATCAATTTCCGTTTCTTTGCTTTAAGCCACGCCGATTACCCTATACTTAGCCTATCTCGAAATAGTACGTTTGACCGTAAGTAGCAATTTTGGTGAATAGTGATGATCTCTGTTTTTCTGATAAATACTTTTGTTGTTGCGATATCCGTTATTGTTCACTATGAATTTCTGTATCGCATAACACTGTTTATTCCAAAAATGGGCATACAGCACCGCTACAGAATAGTGGTGGGTGTTTTCGGCGCATTGATCGCACATTCCCTAGAAATTTGGATATTCGCAATTGCCTATTATTTAATGAACCGCGCAGATGCATGGGGACACTTAGAAGGTAATTTTAACGGCTCATTAATGGACTGCGGCTATTTTTCATTCACCGTGTTTACTACCCTCGGGTTTGGCGATATTCAACCCAATGGCGGCTTACGCTATTTAACGGGCGTAGAATCTTTAACCGGGTTGGTGCTAATCACCTGGACGGCATCATTTCTATACTTTGAAATGCAGCGCCACTGGGGCGATAAAAAACAGAAATAGCGCTCACCACCTAGCAACGCTCCGGCTCACCAAGTTTAGCTCGCTAAATCAGTATTAAGTGCGTCTATATCTTCGGCAGCTTCCTCTGCGTTTTCAGGATCTTGCTGGCGAGTATCACACTCTAAACGTGCCAATATTTTGATCGCCTTGTACCACTGCTCATTGAGTTGCTTAATCTCGGTGATAAAGTCGATAGCATTAATCATTTGCTCTAAACTAATTAAACCGCGCGTGCCGGTAGTCAGCAGATTTTCTTTTAGTACATCGCGCTCACTTTTAAGCTCGTGATAATTATTCTCTAATTTTTCAAAATACAGCTCTGAGTCGGCACTAATCGCGGAATTTAGAAACTCACTAGATTTATTTCTGTAGGCCTCTATTTCCCGCTCCAAATTCACATTTGGCAAACGCCCGAGCTTGCTTCGCATTTCGAGCGCGGCTTCTAAAACAACCGCACAGCTCATAAAGTACTGGTCAACACGCATCAAGCCAGACAATTGCTGAGTAATTTCGTCGCTTAAAGAAGCCCGCTCTAAGTTCACAATAAAATTAGAGATGGTGTTTGAAAGCTGATGAATCGCATTTATTTTCTGTTCAAGGGCGTCATTCGAAATATTCGTATCTAAGGTTTGCTTTACCGCATCACCAATATTGCCAGCGGCGCGCTGAAGCTCGAGTATTAAGGCATTCACCGCAAGCATTGGCGCGGCAGCGGTGGTTTTATCAAGGTATCTTGGCTTGGCGAGGGATTCCCCCACCGTCACAAAGCGCTTCTCTAAAAAAGTGGCCAGTACATTATTAAACGGCAGTACAAGTAAAACACCGAGGCAATTAAACACCGTGTGAAACAACGCCAGTGACACGCCAATATTGGGCGCAAGTTTCATCATTTCCCGCGCTGCTTCAACAGCGTAAAACAACACCGGTAAGAGCAACAGTGCGACGATAGCGGTGCCAATATTAAAAATTACTTGGGCAGTCGCCAGTCGCTTGGCATTCGGGGTTGCGCCAAGCGATGCCAATACCGCCGTAGACGTTGTGCCAACATTCGCGCCAATCACCATTGCAGCGGCGGCGTAGATACCGATCATATTCGCCGACGCGGCAGATATAGTGATGGCAATTGCCGCACTGGATGATTGCGTAAGGATGGTCATCACAATACCGATTAACAGATAGCCCGCGACTTCGGCATTGCCCGCCAGTGTTAAGGTAGCAAGGTCGAAATTAGCAACGATCCCTTCAAAGCCCTGCTGTAAGGTAGAGATGCCGAGAAAGAACAAACCAAAGCCCACCATCGCGCGGCCGATGCCTAAACGTGGGCCCTTGCCTTTTGCCAGCATAATAAACGCACCAATCCCGATGGCGGGTAAAGCAAAGGCATGAACATCGAGCTTAAAGCCAACGATCGCCACCAACCACGCGGTCATGGTGGTACCAATGTTCGCCCCATAAATAATGCCCAAGGCTTGACGCATTTTAAGCAGCTCGGCGTTTACAAAGCCTAACGCAGCAACCGTCACGGCGCTGGATGACTGCACGATTGCGGTCATCAATATGCCAGAGAACACCCCCCGAATCAGCGTGTTAGTCCAATTGCTCAACAGCCGGCGCAGCGACTTGCCGGCGGCAAGCGTGAGGCCGTCGGTCATTAATTCCATTGCGAGCAAAAACAGGCCAAGACCGCCCAATAGCGTTGCAATAACGGTATAGCTCTCTGACATAATTTGCCCTTTTCAGGTATTTTCTACGGTAACAATTCAGCTTAGTCGAAAATTTCACCGCAGCACTTACGCTAGATCAAGTAGATCGCAATCCGCGCCACCGAAACACTTGACTTTGCCGCCCCCTAATGCGGCAATCTAGTCCTGTTTAATCGCTGGTATTAGTATGATTTTATTGCTGGTTTATATTGGTATTGCCTTAGGAGTGTCTTTTCTGTGCTCAGTATTAGAGGCGGTATTACTGAGTGTTACTCCGTCATATATCGCCGCCGAAGAACGGCGCGGTAGTCGCAATGGCACACTGTGGCGCGGATACAAAACTGACATCGACCGGCCGCTTGCGGCGATACTAAGCTTAAACACCATCGCCCACACCGTGGGCGCTGCCGGGGCTGGCGCGCAAGCAACGATGTTGTTTGGCGAAGTCTATTTCGGCCTTATTTCCGCGGTGTTAACGCTGCTGATCTTGATTATCTCTGAGATTATTCCAAAAACCCTCGGTGCATCGTACTGGCGAAAACTTGCGCCACTGTGCGCCGGTATTTTGCGCGTGGTGGTGTGGTCGATGTATCCGCTGGTCGTAATGGCCAAGGGAATCACCCAATTAATGTCACGGAGTGCGCACACACATTCGATTAGCCGTGAAGAATTTGTCGCC
>TARA_R110001599_G_scaffold160498_1_pt1 | contig 10342 bp, 6 predicted proteins | sample TARA_R110001599 | Tara Oceans TARA_R110001599 (sample SAMEA4398360) | marine metagenome | biome: Polar Biome; feature: [MES] marine water layer (ENVO:01000295) within the mesopelagic zone...; material: water (ENVO:00002006), including particulate matter (ENVO:01000060) such as...... | reverse complement strand
CGGATGGTTATGAGAGAAGATCACCGCCGCAGCATTGACCTGAAGTGCCATCTTCACGACTTCCCGCGGGTAGACTGCCGCGCCGTCGATGGTGCCGCGAAACAGCTCGGCATGCTCGATCAGGCGGTGCTGCGAATCCAGGAACAGGCACGCGAACACCTCGTGGTCAAACCCTGCCAGCTTGGCACATAGGAACTCCTTGACGATGGCCGGTGACGTGAACGAGGCGCCACGCTGGATCTTCTGGTCGATCACCTGGCGCGCAGCCGTCAGAATCTGGTCGGCAGTAGCCGGAAGGTAGCGCCCCTGGTCGTCACGAACCAGCAGCGAGGAATCGGAAATGAGAGAGAATTTAGTCATGATCGTGCTCCGGTTGCTCGGGCGGAATTGCCCGAAACCGGCGCCAGCACGGCGCAGCGCAAGCCGTCAGGGGTGACCCACGGCCGCAGGACGCAAGCGCGCGGAGCACGCGCCGCCCTTGACGGCGAGAACGCCGTGGTACGGTGAAGGGAAACAGCAAGACCGCCCCACCCCACCAGCCATCCCCCTCGGATTGGCAAGCGGAGCGCGCAGGCCCTCACGGGCCGGAGGCGTAAGGGATCAAAGCACTCATGGAAGCGAAAAAGTTCACAGCTCGCACCATACCTATATCAGGGCATCACAGACTCAGATGATAGGAAGAAGCTGCTATTTCGGCTACGCTATGCGTCCGGCAACTAACGACCCTAAGCGGAAGTTTAGGGTATCAAAATCAAAGACCTGACCCTGTAACGCTCCAAAGCCTTTATATCTTGGGTTGTGGATTCCCATATTTTCCCATATTCTCCTCTAGGTGCTATAAACGCTAGAAGGGCTATGACTGACCAAATTTTGACTATCAAAGAGCTTGCTGCGTATTTAAAGCTTGCAGAAAAGACCGCCTACAAACTGGCCGCAGAGGGTAAGTTACCCGGTTTCAAGGTCGGTGGGAGCTGGCGCTTCAAGCAGGAAGACATAGACCATTGGATTGAAGAACGGAAATCTGTAGAAAAAAGAACAAGGTGAGACATTGCGTTTAAGTTGGAATGAAATCAGAGCCCGAGCTGCGACGTTTGCCAAAGACTGGGCGAGTGCCAGTTACGAAAAGGGCGAAACCCAAAGCTTTTATAACGACTTCTTTGAAGTGTTTGGCCTTCAGCGTCGCCGTGTGGCGATCTATGAGCGACAAGTCAAAAAGCTAAATAATAAACAGGGATTTATAGACCTGTTCTGGCCGGGCGTCTTGATAGTCGAGCAGAAAAGTGCCGGGCGAGACCTGTCCAAAGCCAGGGAGCAGGCAGAAGAATATTGTCTGGGGCTAAAATCCAATGAACATCCAAGATATATCCTGTTGAGCGATTTTCAGACTTTCGAGCTGTATGACCTAGAAGAAGGCATTGATTGCAAATTTGATCTAGAGGACTTGCCGCAGAATGTAGAAAAGCTCGGATTTATCATTGGTGTCCAGAAGCGATCTTTCAAAGATCAAGACCCGGTAAATATACAAGCATCGGAACTTATGGGGCGTCTTCACGATGCCCTTAAGGATTCTGGCTACGATGGGCACGACTTAGAGCAGTTTCTGGTTCGCATACTTTTTTGTTTGTTTGCCGACGATACAGGTATCTTTGAACCGCGTGGCATATTTGAAACCCTTATCAAAGATAGAACGGCAGAAGATGGCTCTGACTTGGGGCAGTGGCTGTCATCTTTATTCGATGTTTTGAATACCGAAGAAAGTAAGCGATACAAGACGCTAGATGAAGACTTGGCAGCATTTCCCTATGTTAATGGAGAGTTGTTCTCTGCGAGACTGCCAATACCTGCATTTAATACAGATATGCGTTTAGCACTAATCGAGGCTTGTGAATTTTCCTGGGATGCCATCTCTCCAGCCATATTTGGGGCACTATTTCAGTCTGTTATGGACAGTAAAGAGCGCCGTGCAAAGGGCGCTCACTACACAACCGAAAAGAATATTATGAAGGTCATCGGAGCACTATTCCTTGATGAACTTCGGGATGAATTCGAAACTATCAAGGGGCGAAAAACACAAAGGAAGGCATTACTTGAAGCGTTTCACAATAAATTATCCAAACTTACTTTTTTTGACCCGGCGTGTGGCTGCGGAAACTTCTTGGTCATCGCATATAGAGAGCTACGCCAGCTTGAACTGGAAATTCTTATAGAAACCAGAACAGGCCAGCAGCTTAGCCTGGACGCTACAGCGCTTTCGCTTATCGATGTTGACCAATTCTACGGGATTGAAATCGGAGAATTTCCGGCCCGAATTGCCGAAGTAGCAATGTGGATGATGGATCACATCATGAACAATCGACTTAGCCTACAGTTTGGCCAGTCGTACGTTCGTATCCCTCTGAAGAAATCACCGCATATCAAACACGCTGATGCTCTTGAATGTGATTGGCAGGAGCTTCTGCCTGCCAAAGACTGCTCATATATATTTGGCAATCCGCCATTTCTGGGTTCCAAATACCAGACTGATTTTCAGCGTGCACAAGTTCGCCGTATTGCCGATTTGGGTGGTAGTGGGGGAACGTTGGATTATGTCACAGCGTGGTTCCTCAAAGCAGGAGAATACATAAACGCTGCTCCGATTAAGATTGGATTTGTTGCGACAAACTCGATAACTCAAGGCGAGCAAGTGGCACAGTTTTGGCCGCTGTTGTTTGAGCGTTATGGGTTAGAGATCATTTTTGCGCATAGAACATTTGAGTGGGGATCAGACGCAAGAGGACAAGCCCATGTTCATGTTGTAATTTTGGGCCTTTGTCACAGTAGTGTTGAGCCGCAGGACAAACGGCTATTCTCATATCCAAGTATCAAAGGAGACCCCGAAGAAAGTCGCCATAAGGCGCTGACTGCCTATTTGTTTGATGCTGAAAAACTATCGAACAGGCATTTGGTTGTGAAGGAAGTTTCTAAACCTATAAACGGGCTCGAAAAGCTCGTTGTGGGCTCTAAACCGATTGATGGTAGTCATTATATTTTTGAGGGGAGTGAAAAAGATGCGTTTTTGGCTAAAGAACCCAAGGCGGCGCAGTATTTTCACCCCTATATAGGATCAAGAGAATATTTAAATGGTGGAGATCGCTGGATATTGTATCTGGGGGAGGCTTCGCCAGCTGATTTGAGAGGTATGCCCGAGGTACGTAAGGTCGTCGAGGCAGTCAAAGCCGAACGCTTGAAAAGCCCGAGTAAGCCTACACAAAAATTGGCAGAGACGCCGACACGCTTTCATATCACCATCGTTCCGGATAGCCCATTCTTGGTATTGCCTGAAGTTAGCTCAGAGAGACGTGAATACCTTCCTATTGGTTGGTTAGAGCCTCCCGTTGTGCCAAGCAATCTAGTAAAGGTGCTGTTGAGTGTTGACAAGACTATTTTTGCAATACTGACGTCTGCCATGCATATGGCTTGGCTAAGATATATCGGTGGTCGCCTAAAAAGCGACTATAGATATTCAATCGGGCTGGTTTATAACAACTTTCCTATGCCGGAAATTTCTTCATCCCAGAAACAACGATTAGAGAAATTAGCACAAGCGGTGATTGATGCAAGGAATGTTCATCACGGCTTGTCGCTTGCCGATTTGTATGATCCTAACTATATGCCTGCCGACTTAAGGAAAGCGCATAAGGCGATTGATACGGCAGTTGACCGACTTTACCGGATAACGTCTTTTGGATCAGAACGGGAAAGAGTGGAGCATCTTTTCGGCTTGTACGAAAAAATGATCGACCCTGACGCATAAAGTAACGATAAAGGTTATAGAAGAGTAGCGTTACCAAACTTTAACGGATTGGTATATGGATAAAACAAAGGTTCAGAAGGATCATGACTGAAACGCCACTAGATATTGTAAGTAAAATTGCCCAGGACTGTATTCAGCACGTACCCATCATTGTGCTGGGTAGTGGCGCTTCTATCCCGCATCGTTATAAAGGTATGGGGGAGCTGGCAGAATATCTGCGTGAAAATCTCGTAACTGAAAGTGAAGCTGAATCCCAAGCATGGACAGCTATAAGCGCCGATCTAAGCGATGGAATGGGGCTGGAGGAAGCTCTCCAAAAAACGGCAACTCCAAGTACCCTTGTAGACAAAATCGTGAATCACACTTGGAAAGGGATTGCTTCCGATGATCTAGCCGTATTGCAACGCGCAGCAATCGGAGAAGAAAATTTCCCTCTTGCGGATATGATCCGGGGACTTTTTAGAAGCACAACTCGTACCCTAAACATTGTTACGCCCAACTATGACCGTATTGCTGAATATGCCTCGGATGCTGCGGACTTTATTCATGCCAATGGTTTTGTCCCAGGATTGATTAGAAGAAGAGAAGGCGGTGATACAGTTTTAATACGTCGAGGGAGTTACCCTGCGAGAACTGTCCGCATCTTGAAGGTACACGGCTCTTTAGACTGGTTTGAAGATCAACATGGGAATGTCTTGTCTCTTCCTCTAACTAGCGAACTACCAGAAGGTTTTCGTCCCCTTATAGTTACCCCTGGCATAAGTAAATATGAACGAACTCACGATGAACCGTTTCGTTCTGCCTTACAAGGCGCTGATACAGTCCTTGGTTCGGCACCTGCATTCTTATGTATTGGTTATGGATTTCGGGATACGCATATTCAGCCCCGCTTGGTGGAACGCTGCCGACAAAAAAATGTACCTATTATCATTCTTGCAAAATATCTAACACCCGAAGCTAAGAATTTTCTGACGAATAGCGCAGGAACTCGATATTTGGCGATGGAGGATTGCAAGGAAGGGACACTCGCATTTTCGAATGAGTTCAAGGATGGAACGATCATTCCTGATGTCAAATTGTGGTCATTCGATAATTTTAATTCATTGGTATTATGAGGTTATGAATGACTATTTTTAATTATGAAGATAACGAAGCCTTAGGGCGAATTATCGCGGTAGATAGCGCAGTTGTTGTTGTCAGAGTCGATGAATTAGAAAGACTCAAACGTGTCCAAGTAAACAGGTTGGTTGCTCTTCAAAGCAGTAAAGCTGGACAACATCTAGTTGGGGTCGTATCGAGGATTACACGTAAAGCTCCTGACGGCGGTATAGAGCTGCCATCTAATGAAGCCGACACAGTCGAGTTGCCAGAGAATAATTTGGTTCGAGTATCTTTAATAGGAACTCTTATTGATCGCGTCGGCACCGATCAAAATGTATTCCGCCGCACCTTAGAAACAGTCCCAGAAATTGATGCCAACTGTTTTTCCCTAGAAGGAGAACGCCTTACTAACTTTATGCAGGTTATATCAAACGTGGTTGGTGATGGCCCGCAACTTGAACTCGGCAAATATACTCTTGATGAAGATGCTACAGCCTATTTAAATGGTAATAGATTGTTTCAACGTCACGCTATCGTGGTGGGAAGTACAGGATCAGGTAAGTCTTGGACTACCGCAAGACTACTCGATCAAGTTGCAGCATTGAGACAAGCAAATGCAATATTGTTTGACGTTCACGGCGAGTACAAAACCCTAGAGGGCGATGAGTTTAGACATTTTCGAGTGGCTGGCCCAGGTGATCTAGATAGTGGCACTGGCTTAGATGATGGTGTTTTGTATTTGCCATTCTGGCTTCTTGGATATGAAGCAATGGTTTCGCTGTTTGTTGATAGGTCAGATCAAAACGCGCCCAATCAGGCGATGGTAATGTCCCGCTGCATTACCGACGCAAAAAGAGCTTATCTCACAAGTGGTGGACATACTGACATTCTAGATAACTTCACAGTTGATAGCCCGGTTCCTTTTGAACTGAATGCTGTCGTAGCTGAACTTGAACGGCTCGATAATGAGCGGGTTCCCGGAGCAAGAGCAGGTTCAGACAAAGCGGGGGACTTTAATGGGAAGTTAAGCCGCCTTATCGCACGTTTCGCATCTAAGCGTTTGGATCGTCGATTGGGTTTTCTTTTTCAACCTCACGCAGAATGTTTGCAGATGGATTGGCTGGCAAGAATGACGCACAAACTAATTGGCGGAAGAGGATCGCAGGAGGATTCTTCAGGGGGGATAAAAATTATTGATTTTTCCGAAGTTCCCTCTGACATACTTCCTCTTATGGTCAGCCTATTAGCGCGTTTGATTTTTACCGTCATGCAATGGACTGATCCTGATCGAAGACACCCAATTGCACTGTTTTGCGATGAGGCACACCTCTACATCCCGGAACGCAGCAGCAGAGAGTCAGTCGATGACATTTCCGTAGGCATCTTTGAACGAATTGCCAAAGAAGGACGAAAATATGGTGTAGGCTTGGTTGTCATCAGTCAACGGCCTGCCGAAGTCAATCGGACTGTGTTGAGTCAATGCAATAATGTTGTTGCGATGCGCTTAACCAACGGTGAAGACCAGTCCGTGATTAAGCGTCTTCTGCCAGATAGTCTTGGTGGTTTTGGCGACCTGCTTCCAGTCCTTGATGTTGGTGAAGCTCTAGTGGTTGGTGATGCTAGTCTTCTACCAACTCGTGTGCGCGTAGCTGAACCTCGATGCAAACCAAATAGCGCTACCGTTCAATTTTGGGATAGATGGGGTGATGATGAGCCACTTTCGGATACCGAGAAAGCAGTGCTTTCTTGGCGACGGCAAAGTGCTCAATAGTTTGATTTCTTATAGGCCTACTTGGATTCGCATGGAGGCCTTGGAGTGTTTTTTAGTGGAATGAGGCGCTAGACCGGATTTAGATAGTTATGTTTTGATGGACGATATTAATAAGCAAATACCTCCTCCAAAGTCATGGATAGATTTTGAAAATCTATGCCACAGTCTATTTTGTGCTGTTTGGAATGATCCTTATGCGGAAAAAAACGGTCGAAGTGGGCAGAAGCAGTCCGGCGTAGATATATTCGGATCGCCTAATCAGAACTACGGTCATTATCATGGCGTACAATGTAAAGGCAAGAACGCAAATTATGGTGCTTATGCTGAAGTTTCCGAGATAGAAGATGAAATTACAAAGGCCGATAAGTTTTCTCCTAGGCTGCACCATTGGATTTATGCTACGACCGCACCCGTCGATGCCAAGTTACAAAAAGCAGCCCGCGGAATTTCTGAACAGAGAAAAACAAAAGGACTTTTCACGGTATCAGTTTTTGGTTGGGAGCAAATAGAGGCGCTTCTTTGTCAACATAAAGATGTATTGAAGTCGTTTTACCCGGAGCTTGGTTTCGATTTGGAGGCATATCTAGATCAAATTGTCACAAAGCTCTCTGCTGAACTAGGCTCAGAAATAAAATCTCTTCTTGTGTCCCAACAAGAACTGCCTTCAGAAATGACAAGCATATCGTGCAATGATTGGATTCCTGTCCGATATGGTCAGGGTCGCGGCCTTGTACCCGCACTGACGGGGCGTTCTATGGGAGCAAATGACGCTCTGTCGTGTCCCGAATTGCCAGAAGTAAATAGAGTGATAAATGATCTCTCGAAAGCCTTTGCAACACGGATCGTTGGCGAGCCCGGCTCTGGGAAGTCTCTATGTGCTTTCCAGGCGATGAAGCACTTCACTGATCGTGGTTGGCAGGTTTTACGGCTTTGTGATCCGCAGAAAGACAAGCTTGAGATACCAGGTCTAGCTGAAAATAAGGACACGCTTCTCTTTATAGATGATGCCCATTTAGCCTCCCCGTCGCGGCTTTCTATCCTTGAGGAACAAGCTGGAAAATCTCTGTTGGTTTTATCCACGCACAATACTGAAGAAGCAAAAATTGCCTCTCGCAACGCGATTACCATAGATAGTCAAAGGGCTGTAAACATAATCGCTAATGGACTACTTATTGATCGAGCACGAACATTGAAGGAAGTTGCGAGTGTTGACAAAGACATTGGTGACAAGATGACGCAGATCGACTTGGAGGCTCGAATTTCAGAAGCGCAAAGGATTTCTGTCTATCCATGGCAGTTTTGTTTTAATCTGGGTGGCGGCTGGCGAAGAGCGACCGATATTGCTGATTCTGCTCGTCAAGCAAAAGCCGATTTGATTCTGGCAGTATTAGCGGCTCATCAGATCGTCTCCAGGGATCGACCTATTGACTTGGATGAAGCGTCAGAGCTATTTAGCATAGGATTTGAGGGCGTTTCAGTACAGAAGGCGATAGTTTGGCTGGTTCAGCAGCGACTTCTTTTGTCGATGAATGATTTGAGGCCACCTCACCAAAAATTTTCTTCTGTCGTTCTGAACAAAATATTAGGGGCGCAAAATGACGAAGGAAGACAGCTAATCGGCCAAGCTTTTGAGCATTTTGTACGCAGTAACTCTTATCCGCTTGCCGGAAAAAGAATGTTACTTCACGAGCTTCGTTTTTCTGGTAACTCTGGGCGCTGGTGCCATCTTGTTCCACCTGACTGCTTACAACCTGCAATTCAGGAGGCTTGGCAAGCGGTCACCCCTGATGAAAGGCTTCATGCTTGCTATTTCCTGGATGAATTAGACGCGTTTTTCGATGGCTGGCCTGAGAAGTTGTTTGGCGGGAACGAAGAGACTATCGCTAGCTGGATATCTGAGCCCGATACTCCTTCAGGCTGGGGGTTAGGCCGTCTCATTAATGGTATAGGTAATCAACACAATGAATATCTAGCTACTCTGATCTCTAAAGCTGATCCATACTCCTTGGCAAAGGAAATAAATGCAGTAAACCTCTCCTCCGCAGCCCATCTGGGAGAGTTGCTGCGTTCATTAGGTTATGTAAGGCAATCGCCTTGGTATCAACAGTTAAGGCAAAGCTTAGATCCAATAGCTCTGGAAAGATTGGCTGCAAATTGGGAGGATATAGACGAGATTTGGGCTTTCGCAAAATTTTGTGATGCTGTGGCTGGCGTTGATGATGATCTCGGCCTTGCAATGGCTGAGAAATTCGTGCCTTGCGCTCAACAGGCATTTAGCAAAGACTCGGTGGGGGCATTTCGCGATCTCCATGACTTTATGATGTCTGTGCTCAGAATTTATGACCCGCTTGGAGTCTTTGTGGGTAGACTGGCACCCAGGGGGCGGCATAAGCAGATTGCCCGAAAAATGCTTAAAGACCTCAATGCTGGGAAAGTCGCTGAATTTCTATCTGACACCAAATTGAGAGAAATGCAAAGCGCGGCGGGGTTGCTAACGACAATATATAAAGTTCTTCCTCAAAAGCACCTTGAGATTGTTCAGAATATCGATTGGCAAAAGGTCTCTAATACTATCGGAGATCACTGGAGCAATTTGCCACACGAAGCCGAGGTTTTTCTTGGCGTATGTTATGGTGGAGGTTCAGCCCAAAGTTTATTGGACGACTTTATCAGCCAGAATCTTGATAAAATTACCTCATTCCCCCCTAGATTGGCAATTCTTAGTCCCAATGCCGCTATTCGTCATGTAGAGTCAGGCAAGACAATCCGCCTAGCTTCTTTCGATCACGTCGAATGGAAATTTGGATATTTTGTTATCGCTTTGTTTTCAGAGGAAAAGCCAGAACTTCTTAGTGCTGTACTTGAACAGGCTGAAAAAACAACCGCTGAAACTTTCTCACGAGAAAATTCCAGTTGGTACAGAGAAGCTTATGAGTATACCAACCTTCTTCAGAAAGAGGCTCCGGAAAGCCTAGACCGAATCCTCGATAAGGTAAGCGCAGATCGTGCCCAGAACGGTTGGATTGACTCTTTACAAAAAGGAAAAGGTGCACAGAAGACTGTTGCCCTTTTAGTTGAGTACAGCCTTAAACGAGATGATGAGCTTGGATTGATGGCCCGCCAATTAAGACAGCGATTTCCTAAAGCTTCTCTTCCCCCAAACAAATGATAATCACGGATACTGCTGATCTATATTTGGATTTATTAACGGACTTGATTCATGATAGCGGCCATCATCGCATCCTCAAAATTGTCTGGATTTGTCGGTCATCCATCGGTTTTAAATGTAATCATAATCCGTAGCATCCCTAATCATGGGTATTTCTCTGAATACTGGGGACAGTTTACTTAATTTAATGTCCGCTCCTGGCCGAGAGCAGATATTGATATTGCCATTTAGAAAAAAAACTTCTACTGAGGTACGCGCAGGACGTATACGTCCTGATCGACATACATCGGCTATAGAATTTAATCTTTTGCAAGAAAGCATATGGTGCCCGAGGCCGGAATCGAACCGGCACGACCGTTTCCAGTCGAGGGATTTTCTTACCACTTCGACTTTCGCCGCCAGCATCCTTAGTTAGAACACTGTTCGTGGTCTGGAGCACGCCTTCACCATAACGCCACGTGTAACCGCTTTGCCTTAGGTGCCCGCCGTCTGCTCTCTACACCTTCCC
>TARA_R110001599_G_scaffold225360_1_pt1 | contig 10346 bp, 9 predicted proteins | sample TARA_R110001599 | Tara Oceans TARA_R110001599 (sample SAMEA4398360) | marine metagenome | biome: Polar Biome; feature: [MES] marine water layer (ENVO:01000295) within the mesopelagic zone...; material: water (ENVO:00002006), including particulate matter (ENVO:01000060) such as...... | reverse complement strand
CGACCTCGATGGCGACACGCGGATGTTTGACTATCTTGGCATTGAAAAAGAAGAGATAAATAATTACCGTGAAATAAAGCAACAGCTGACTGAAAACCTGATGACCTCAGAATATCAAGATTACGAGGGCGGCCACTGGGATGAAGCCAACGTCCTTTATGCCACTCTTGTTACAGACAGGTCGTGGCAAGCAGGAGAGACTTATGTCATCGAGGAGCTGCAGTCAGATTGGCATAGCGATATCCGTAAACAGGGTGGCCCTTATGATCCTGAAAGGGTTGCAGGTCTGCGAGCTATTCAAGAGAAGGATTTCGATAAAGAATTTATTGCTGATAAAGCGATGCGAGAAGCCGAGAGAGCTATCTATGAAACCGCTAAGTCAAAATACGGGCCTGAAATCAGTAAAAGCATAGGACTTACCAATTACTCTATGAGGGATATTGGTGATTACTTCTTCTTGAAAGAAAAGAATATATTTTCTCAGAAAGGTATTGAAAAGCTTAAATCCATTAGCCCCAAAGTAGGAGACGGGTCAACTAATTTGACGAGTCCAGAGGCAGGTAATTATTACCCTGATAAAATAGATGAATTCTTAGAAGCATTTATGCCTGGCGCTATTCCAGAGCTTTGGTTTTCTAACGAAGATTTAAGCCGAACGATTGCAGCTGAAAAGGAAGGTGAAGGAAGGCAGATCCAGGGCGCGCAAACAGCATTTACACCAGAAGAAATAACAGAGGCAAGAAGTCTTTTCACTCCTGAAGTTTTGGAGGCTGGCCGGAAGCGGCGATCAGTTGCCGAACAAGGATTTGATTCACCATACTTCGGGGAAGAAAACGCCGCCAGCTTGCTTCCCGTAAGTTGGTTCGGTGACATAAAGAAAACTGGTTACAACAATCTTCGCAAACGAGAGAAAATAATAAATTTCGGATATCAGGATGAGCTATTTGGCGACAATCTACCAGCGATCAGGGAGATGAGTTTGCTTGAAGAGCAGCGAAAAGAAGCTGCTAATGCTTCGGCTGTATCTCTCAATAATATTCGCGCTGCCGAAAGTGCTCCACCTAACGCTCCTTTTGGTGATGATCGCTACCTAGAGTTGGCGGCCAAGCGCGCAGTCATAGATGCGGTAAGCGAAAACAAGGACGCAATCGCATTCTCTAAAGCTAAGCGATTAGAGCAAAGATGGGGCGATAGAAACAGCTACGATGCCATCTATGACAGGAAGCTTCGTAAAATCATGGACAAGATTACCGGCCAGAAGGCGCAGTCATTAGACCACAACGGCAACATCGATCCAGAGGTAAGCGATGGGTTCTGGGGATACGAATTAACGCCGGAGCTGAAAGAGGAAATTGAGTACGAAGGCTTGCCTATGTTTAGTTTGCGTCCCAACGAGGGCCGCATTCAGATACCTAAGAGGGGCGAGACGAAGATTGCTGATAAGTTCATCCAAGGATTGCAGGATAAATTCCTACCTATCAAGCGGCTACAGCAAAGCATCGAAGAGACAAGAGGTCGAAAACTTTTTGAAGAAGAGGATGCTTATCTTGCGGAAGAGATGTTCTACGGTAAGACCGAAGAGGATCTTAGACAAATCGAGCTAGAGTTTGTTGAGCCGTTAGTGAAGGACATGGAGTCTTCCGGCGTTTCTATGAAAGAGCTGGATGATTTCTTGATGGCAAAACACGCGCCAGAGAGAAACCGAGAAGTGGCAAAGATTAATGACGCGCTTCCAGATGGCGGCTCTGGCTTAACAACCAGGGAAGCAAATGAGCATCTTGCGTCTGTTGCGAAGGATTCTAAGAAGCTCGCAAACCTAGAGAGGCTTTCGGGTCGCGTGTATGAGATGACCACGCTGACGCGAGAGCTGTTAGTGAATGGCGGTCTTACTAGCGAGGAGGAAGTTAGCTCATGGGATTCTAAGTATGAATTCTATGTACCGCTAAAAGGATTTGCAGAAGACGAATTAAATGACAAAGGATTCGCTATACGCACGGGTAAAGGTTATGAAATACAAGGCAAAGAAAGTCGGCGCGCTTTAGGTCGAAGATCTAAGGCTGACAGCCCTTTGGTGCAGGTGATGGCCGACCTTACCGAGAAGACGATTCGTAATCGCAAGAACGAAGTTGGGCAGTCGTTACTTACCCTGGCAGAAAATAATCCTGACTCGATGTTCTGGAAAGTTTTTACTGATGACAATCCAGATACAAAGGACACTTGGAACGCGCAAGCTAATAAGGTTATTACTGGGCCAGTAGACATGGCGCGTGATGATCGCTACTTCGGCGTTAAGCGAGACGGCAAGGCTTATTATATTAAAATCGAAGACCAAAGACTCCTCGATACAATGCGTAAGGTTGGCCCCCAGGCTCAGGGCGCGCTTTTTAATATTATGGGTAAGGCTACTCGGTGGCTTTCGTTTGTAAATACGGCCGCTAACCCACAATTTGTTATTACAAACTTCCTGAGAGACATACAAGCTGCTGGCATAAATATTCTAGCAGAGCAGTCTAAAGACGGTGGTCGCATTGAAGGTGAGGAGTTGGCGGCGAGAGCTGTAAACTTAAAAAACGTCGGCGGTGCTATTGCCGCTATTGCTGACTACCATCGAAACAAGCGAACACAACCAAAAGGGGGAAGTGATTATCAGGATTATTATCAGGAGTTCATAGAGACTGGTGGTAAGACAGGGTTCTTCGATAGTCCTGATTTAGATAAAATTGCTAAAGACTTAAACGGAAGGCTTAAAGAAGCTGGCGCCGGCAAGAAGGTAAAAGAGGTCGGTAAGAATATCCTCGATTTTGTAACCGACTATAACACCGCTGTTGAGAACGGCATTCGATTAAGCACTTATGTCGAGGCCAGGAAAGTTGGGTTAAGCGCAAAGAAGGCTTCTTCTCTAGCTAAGAATCTGACAGTCAATTTCAATCGCAAAGGAGATCACGGGCAAGCATTAAACTCCGCCTATATGTTCTTTAATGCGGCGGTTCAAGGATTGGCACAATTCTCAGTAACTATGAGTCCGTTCCAATTAGACAGTAAAGGTGATTGGAAGCTTCAGAGGAAGGTAAACACCGCACAAAAAGTAGCTGGTGGAATTATTGTTAGTGCGGCTATGCTTGCGAATCTGAACCGTCTTGTTGGTGGTGAAGATGATGACGGTGAAGCTTACTGGGATAAGGTTTCGCCAGCTATCAGAGAGCGTAACATGGTGTTTATGAAGCCTGACGGCAGCGGAGAATACTATAAGTTCCCTCTACCCTATGGCTATAACTTCTTTTATAACCTGGGCGATGTGCTCGAAGGCTCAGTAAATGGCAGTGCTAGGCGTAAGCCTAAATTAATGTCGCAAGTACTTGAGAGTTTTATTACTGCTTTCAGTCCACTGGCCCTTCATTCAGCAGATGGTTTAGGCGAGAGAATGATTATCTCTGCCACGCCATCAGTTGCTGTTCCTGCGGCAGAGCTAGTTACCAATACCAACTTCTTCGGTGGCGATATCGTTAGAGAGCCAAACCCTTACGGAGCGCAGCGCGCAGCTTCTCATAACTACTGGTCAACAACAAAAGGCCCGTATATAGCGATTGCAAAGTTTATGAATGACACCGTTGGGGGTGGATCTTCTTATAAATCTGGCTCTGTCGATCCGCTAGGCTTTATGTTCGATGCCGATGTTCTTGACATAAATACTGATGTAAGTCCTGACTCGCTTGAGCACTTGCTTGAGTATTCGCTCGGTGGCATTTACCGCACCGGCACGGGTGTAGCCAATTCTGCTGCCCGTTTCTTCTCTGATCGAGAGAACCCTGCAGCGACTGTGCCTTTTATTAATAAGCTGGTTGGAAGAGATACGAGTGATTTCTCGGATCGATCTAATTACTACGATATCAGGCAGGAAGTCACTAATGCTCGCACTGAGTATAGAGATTCTGATAACAAGCGCGAGGCGGTCGAGAAACACAACGGCTTACACCTTCTATATAGAAGCACTTTGCGAGTAGATAAGCGTCTTGCCAGGCTTCGTGAGCAGGAAGATAGGGCGCGAGACAGCAAAAGTCTTTCAGCCAGGGAGCGGGACGATAAACTATCGGATCTTCGAGAGAAGATGGACGATCAGATAGATGGGTTTTACGTTAAGTATCGCTCTCACCTATCACGCAGAGCTGAGAAGCAATAAGGCTATTAGCTAACGCCCAGCTATTGGGCTACAAAACAGGAGCTTGAGATGATTAAAAACATAGGAAAGTTTGTGAGGTGGAGAGTTCAAACAATGAGCGAGGCCCAGGCAGGGTTTTTTGCGATTGGTGTGGTAGTGCTTCTGGTGGTGGTCTGCCTAGTGTGAGACTGCCGCAAATCTACACGTAATTTCTACACGTAATTTCATGTCGCTCTATGTCGCTGGGTGAAGATAGACGCCGGAAAGCCACGGCTCATGAGGCTCTATGTTATGCCATGTCAGTTACAAAGCGGGTTCGAACCCCGTCAGTCACCCCATTATTCTTCTTGTAAATCAATAAATTGCGATAAGAAACCTCCTTCTACACGTAATTTACACGTAATTCGTACAGATTTTCCTCTTTTTTGGAGGCATCTATGACTCCTGTGGAGTCAGTTCTTAACGTCCTTAAAATCGTTTTAAATTATTCTGTACTTTGACACCGCAGCGAAAGATTAGATATTAGCTAAAAGATTAACCTGGTCTTTATCCTTCACACCAGAAATCCAGTCGGCGTAGGTGTTTAAGAAAACCTCAGTGGTATGCCCTAGTTGTTTTGCAGCAAAGGCAGGCTCGACTCCAGCCATAAGCATCTCTGCCGCGCGAGTATGGCGGCAAGTGTAGCCTCTTCTATAAGTCATCCTGCATTTCTTCAAAGCCTCTTTCCATGCCTTAGTGAAGTAATCCGCATCTAGGTATGGGTCGCCATTTTTACGCTTGAAAACATATCCTCCGGCAAACCTTCCTGGGTTATCCATAAGCACCTGCTTTAATTTCGGCGCAATAAAGACTGACCGGACTTGCGAGTTCTTTAGTCCTGAGACTTCGCGCCTGACTATCGAGCGGGTAAGAGTGATTGTGTCATTGGTTATATCTTCCCAGCACAAGCCAAGTATTTCGCCTGTTCTCATGCCAGTCTCAAAAGCAATCGTATAGAAAAATCGAGCATCTCCAGTGAGCTTTGATAGCAACTTTTCTTTCTCTTTTGGGGTAGATCTAAGGATCGGGGGCTTTTGGTGCTTCTTCAGCCGAACTCCGCTCACGGGGTTGGCGATAATCAGCTCTTCTTCTATAGCCAGGGAGAACACGCCTCGCAGTGGAATTAGCGCATTGCGTTTAGTTTTGTTTGTTACCTTGTGCAATTTAAGTGCTTCACGAAGGTGCGAGGGTCTAATCGAGCTTATTGGTTTGTTCTCAAGGACTGGCATCCAGAATTGATTGAGAAGCTGGATATAGCTCTGATGCGTCGAAAGCTTCACATCGGTCTGATTAATAAACTTCTGCGCGATGACCTTGAATGGAGTCTTGCTGGCGTATTCAAACCCCCCAGTTAGACCTTCAATCCATCGATCCCTGTGGGCTACTGCCTTTCTGAGACCAGCTTCGGTGTTCGGGAAATTGGCGCTTGTGAACTCCCGCTTGCCGTGTAGCATGACCTCAAGCTGCCAGCTTCCAGATTGCCACCTGATTCCCTTAGCCATTTCTCTATCTCCAGAGGGTCTATTGCAGTTACTCTGCCGATCTTAAAGTAATGAATACCTAATTCAAGCTTCGGTTTCCAGCCCCTAAAGGTTGTTTTGGGAAATCCCGTGTTCTCGCACCACATATCAAGAGAGATTAAATTACTCATCTCGAACTCCTAAGTACCGTCTAGGTAGTGACTTAAAGGGTGGGTCAGCTCTGCTTCGGTAATCTCTCCGCGCTTGAATTGCTCAAGCTCAGCTCGATCTCTGGCCCAGCCCAGATACTTTAAAGACTTGCCAAGCTCTTGCTTAACGTCATCTTTTTTTCCAAGTCTTAGGATGTATTTCAGGCCGCAGGCAATATCGTGGGCAAACATTCCGCTCATCGGCTTAATGATGGCGTTGATAATGTCCCTCGCTTCGATGTTCTTTCCGCAGCTGCAGCTCATTACCGCGTAATGAGCAGGCTGATTAATAAGATCCCCTTTTGGCTTGTCATCCAGAATCCTCTGGACTTTCTTTCTAGCCATAGCCTGTCTCCGTCTAGCTCCCTTTAGATTAGTGGCAAGCCGCTCATCATGAGCGGCCTCCGCGTTAGGTATATCAAATTGGATACCCATTAAAAGGGGATATCTTCGCTAGCAAATTCTGGCTCTGGCTGAGCCGCTGGGCGACCAGGCGCTGATGATACCCCTGGCTTGGATCCACCGCCGAGCATCTGCATATTTAAGCCCCTAGTCTCAACAACGTATTTCTTTTCACCGTCCTTCTCATAGGTGCGAGTTTCTTTTTTGCCCTCGATGAAAAGTAAGTCACCCTTTTTAACGTACTGGCTGACCACAGAAACCAAGCCACCGCCGAAAACGACTGAATGAAACTCCGCTTTCTCTTTCTTTTCGCCGCTCTTTTTATCTGTCCACTTCTCTGAAGTGACTAAGAGAAGGTTGGCAATCTTATCGCCGTTACTGAACTCTTTTATTTCTGGGTCTTTTGCTGCTCGTCCAACTAATATCTGTTTGTTAATCATTTTTTGTTTCTCCTTAGAACGAAAATTTCTTTATCAGGGCTTCGGTAATCTTCAAGATTTATCTGTGGCGCTTCGCCTTTAATAGCCTTAGCCCAATTCACACTACCTTTCATTTTCTGAGGGGATCCAGTCCAGCCAGACCCCTCCACTTTCCTGCCTGCGCAGAATTCTTCAGCCCTTTCTCTGAGTTGTTTTTTCTTTTCAGTTAGATCGGAAAGCTGGGCATCAATCTCATTAAGATCATTCTCAATTACTGTCCATTCCTCGCTGGCTTTGCCGTCAATAATTTCGATAGGCTGGTGCTCTTGAAGATCTACTCCTAGCTGATACCAGCCGGCGACTAGGGCTGCTTGTGTAAACATACTGGCTTCATAGATCAATAGAGCCATCTTGTTGCTTGTGCCGTCAGACGTAACGAAGATCGCCTGTTTAGCGCCAGTGACCAGCATATTGTGCTCAAGCTGCCAGACGATATGATTAGGCAGCTCGCCTTCATCAATTGCTTCGTTCAGTTTTGAATTCCAAAGCTTATGCTCGAAAATAATTGTTCCGTCTTGGCTTAATCCGTCGAGGCTTGCGGCCATTTTCCCTTCCAGGCTTTCACGCATAGGACGAGGGATTTCTTTAGGCCAGTCAGATTCTTCCATTTCACAACAGGCGGGGGCCAAGGTGATCGGCCTGCCTTCGGTCTGTGAAAGGATCTGCTCGACAATGGGTCTTGCCGCAGCTTCTGCGTCGTGACCTTTCTGAAAAATCTCAGCTGTCTTTTTGTGAATGGGCTTAGAGGTTCCGTTTAAAAGCTCTGTCATGTAGGCGTGACGACTCTGGTACGGCGAGTCACCCAAGGCTTTAGGGGCGTTAGATCCTGTCTTAAAACCCTTACGCCACTCTAGCCACTCCGGCGTTCCCTGCTCTATATCAATGCGCTTCACGGTTCTGCTCCTCTTGGATGCGCAACGAATCAGCTGCGACGACTTCAGCTATTTGGTCATTGCTGGGCGCCAGGTTATTTGTCGCAAACCAGTCATGCGCTTTCTTTAAGCTGTACTCGCCAGTCTTAATTCTAGCGATAAGCTTTTTGTGTGTTTCTGGGGAGATTAACTTCTTAGCTGCTTCTTTTTGAATCTTGGGCGCGGCTTTGTTTTCCGAGATTTCCGGTTGAACAGAAACCAGCTTGTCACCAAAATTCTCGATCTCATCGATAGCAACGAAATTCCAGCAGGTCAGTCCCAAACCGTGCATGGCAATTGCTTTTGTGAAGCACCTCATGCGCGCCGTGTTGACCGCGTGGCGTGACGGATTAATTACGGGCTGCATGGTGTTACCAAGGACGGGCAATATCATCTGGATAGCACGGCCCAGGCTTGTCACTGTGCAGACAACCTCAACTTCTCCGCTGTCGAAGATGCGGTCTGCCTCGAATTGAAACGTAGCGTCGGGCCTGTAATGCTGAAAAAGTCCCCAAGCCATAGACCAAGGCAGGTAATCGCCTTTCTTTTTCTTGAGGTATTTCTCGACGTTTACAGAGTAGAGTTTTTCAAAGGTTTCGTACTTACCCTTCGAGTCGGCCTCGACTCTAAAATCTGCCGAGGCGATGTCTGTTGCAATGCTATTCATAGGTTATCTCCTGAGAGTTAGTAGCGACGGCTCCGCAGGTATAGCTGAATGAGTAGCCAGAATCATAAGCATCATTGATCGAAGAGCACGGCTCTCCTCGTTGCTCTGCTAAATAGCCATCCATCCATGCAAAAAGCGTCACATCAAAAGCCATCAAAGGGATGTCCGTTTGATCTGTGTAAGCTAGGAAGTGGTTTTTAGCGTCAGAACCCAAGTATTTAAGTAGGTTGACGCAAGTTTGGTGCAGCACGGGGGGCTGCTGATCGATACATTTTGGTAAATATTTTACGTTGCTCATATAGCCTCCATTAGCGGCTCACGAATGAGCGGCATGGATGAATCCTATACCCTCAATGGATTGCAATCAAGAAAATATTTGGTATAATTTTATTTATTCAAATGTATACCTTTTACTGCTTTACTCCTTGCATTGATCCAATTGGTAATATAGTTTGGTACACAAGATGAATTACCAGAGATATCTTGGTCTTATACAAGAACTCTGTGTTTCTGATTTTTGGTTAAGGAAAGGAATCTAGTCGGTGAGCCGCTACTCGCTGGCACCATAGATTTTAGCCTGGAGGCTATATAATGCAGCTGGATGTAGAAGGAGGGATCGAAGCTAAGACCTCTAATAAATTAGTGTGCAAAGCGCCAAAAATTTTGAATCTGAGTTTGAGGCAGAAGGTTGAGCTTCTGAATTCATACAATAAGATTATTATATCTGTACTGTGCGGTGAGCTTAAATCGCGACCAGTATAGTGAGCTTGTAGTGCTTTGAGGGTTATTAAAGACTAATCTTTGATTAGCTCTTGGGATTTGCGGAGCATGGCATCGATTACGCCCTCTACCGCCTTTCTGTCGGCAACATCAAGCATATCCAGCCGGCCCATTATATCATCACCTTGTGCGTGGATTTGATCCAGCCAGCCAGGCTCCAGGCCACAAGCTTTTTCTATTCTTCTTGCGAACACTTCACCAACTTCCCGAGAGTTTTTTGTTTTGAGAAACACTCTAGCAATTTGCATTTGCGAAATGCCGGTGTCCTTAGCCATCCGATTGGCAACCCCGTCGTATTTTGTAGCGATTAAATATTTGAGATTTTCTCTGCGAATTTCTTGAGATGTGCGCATAGCTAGCCCTTAGAGATAGCCTCCTGCGACAATACGACGCAGCTAGGTTAATGGTTGAAAGTATAACACCTAGGGGCGATTTACAATATACCAAAGAGGTAAATACTTAATATATTTATATATATGTTGACTATATATCCCTACGAGGGATATCCTTTTTCGCCTCGGAGGATATATGGAAAACATTTTAACAAGACTCGATGGAGTCAAATCTCGAAGGCCCGACAAAAAAGGTCGTAATAACTGGGCTGCCAAATGCCCTGGTCACGACGACAAAGACCCTAGCCTATTGATCACCGAAGACGATAGTCGAGCTTTATTCTATTGTCGTTCTGGCTGCTCTCAACCGGAGATCATGTCCGGCCTAGCTAGTCTAGGACTCACCGGCAAGGATCTTAACTGGGATAAGGGCTGGAAGCCACAAGCCAGGCCGGTTTTTACGGCTCATCACGAAACTCTTATCTTAATCGCTGAGTCTGATCTAGCTAACGGTCGACGATTCAGTGCTGCCGACAAAGCTTGCTATAAAGACGCGCTTTTCCGTCGAGCGATGTCGTGAGTTACGCGGCACAAAATCTTGTATGGAATCTTGAGCTGCGGCCTTCAAGCTGCAAGTTTGTTTTGCTCGCTCTTGCTATGCGCGCAGGAAATGAAGACGGTCAATGTTTCCCCTCTGTCGCAAAAATTACCTCCGATACCGGACTTGATCGCAAGACAATAATGGCCTCGATTCTTAAATTAGAGGCGCTTGGTTTGCTATCCGTAAAGCGTCTTCGAGGAGCCGGAAATAAGTATTCAATCAACCTAAATGCTCTTCAAAAAAGCAGTACCAAAAACGGCACCAGTACCACTATAGGCACCAGTACCAAAAACGGGACTCCACCAGTACC
>TARA_R110001599_G_scaffold242682_3_pt1 | contig 10357 bp, 10 predicted proteins | sample TARA_R110001599 | Tara Oceans TARA_R110001599 (sample SAMEA4398360) | marine metagenome | biome: Polar Biome; feature: [MES] marine water layer (ENVO:01000295) within the mesopelagic zone...; material: water (ENVO:00002006), including particulate matter (ENVO:01000060) such... | reverse complement strand
CAGCGTCGCCGCCGCAGCGTAGGCCAGCAGCCACACCACAGCGCCCACAATAACCGCCGAGGTGACCCGACGCAGCCCGAAACGCTGCTTGATGGCACCGGTCACCGGCTCCAGGATGGCGATGGCAGAACCCAGCGCCACCAGTACCACCAGCGCGAAGAACAACGCCCCGAACACCTCACCATTGAGCATATTGCCAAAAGCGTACGGCAGACTAATGAACATGAGGCCGGGACCCATGGAAGGCAGTAGATGGCTGGCGAATACCAGCGGAAATATCGCCAGGCCCATGGCAATGGCGACCAGCGTGTCGAACAGCGCCACGGCCAGCACCGAGCGTCCGATCGGTGCACGCACGGGGGCATAACTGCCGTAGCTGATACCCGTGCCTACGCCAACCCCGAGGGTGAAGAAGGCCTGGCCCAGCGCCATCAGTACTGCCTCGGAGTTGAAGTCCAGCCACTGCACGGAAAACAGGAACTTGCCCGCCGCCGATGCATTGCCATTCGCCAGGCTGTACTGCACCAGCAACACCAGGCCCGCGAGCAGGGTTGGCACCAGTAGCCAGGCGAGAAAACCAATGCCGCGACGCACTCCCGCCCCCACGACAGCAACCGCGCAGGCGAGAAACACCGTCTGCCCCAGCAACATGCGATCGCCGTCTTCCACCAGCGCCTGGAAATACTGGCCGGCGTTGAACATGCTCGCGGCATTGAAGCTGCCCGCATACATAGCCACCGCGTACACCAGAGCCCAGCCGGCAACCACCACATACAACGCCAGCAACAGCACCCCTGTGGCGCAGATGAACCACGGCAACACACGCCACACAGGGCGCAGACGCGAGCGTTCCACGGCTCGGTTGATCGACTCCACCACGCTGCCCATGCCCTGCCGTCCAAGCACCAGCTCGGCGATCAGCAGAGGCACACCCAGCAGCAGCAGAAAAACGACATAGGCGACCACAAAGGGGCCGCCTCCGTACTCGCCACTCAGGTAGGAGAAACGCCATACGCTCCCCATGCCCACCGTGGCGCAGGCCAGCGACAGCACAAACGTCATCCGTGAGCGCCATTCCCCCAGCGGATTCCCCACACCCGAACTCACCGGGAAAACTTCCTTCTAATCATGGGCTTGGAGTGTACCAGAGGGCGGGCGATGAAAAGAGCCAAATTCACGTTCCAGTGCGCGGGCTTGTCCGTATAATGCGCGGCATGAGCAAGAAGAAGCCAGCAAAAAACGACAATGTGATCGCACGTAACAAGCGCGCGACCTTCGACTACCACCTGCTCGACAGTTATGAAGCCGGAGTGGCGCTGGAGGGCTGGGAGGTCAAGAGCCTGCGGATGGGCAAATGCCAGCTCACGGATTCCTACGTATTAATGAAGGACGGTGAGGCCTGGCTGCTGGGTACGCAGATCACGCCACTGGACACGGTATCCACGCACTTCGTGAGCGACCCCACCCGCACCCGCAGGTTGCTCCTGCACCGCAAGGAACTGGCCAAGATTCTGGCAGCAACCAGCCAGAAAGGCCTGACCTGTGTGTGCACCCAGCTGTACTGGAAGGGCCATCTGGTCAAGGCGCGCATCGCACTGGCGGAAGGCAAGAAAGGCCACGACAAACGCGACACGGAAAAAGAGCGGGACTGGGACCGGCAGAAGCAGCGCATCATTCGCGACAACGTCAAGCAGTAACCCCGCAGGGCGGTCAGGGGCCATTGTCGGACCTCGCCAACGCTGGCAACATAAAGCTGCCCCCAACGGACTCAGGTTGCCCCGCATGTCGAAAGAACGTATCAACGAACTGCGCTCGCGCATGCAGCAATCCATTGTCGGCCAGGAAGCCGTCATTGAGCGGTTGTTGATAGGACTGCTGGCGAATGGCAACCTGCTGGTGGAGGGGCTGCCGGGCCTGGCCAAGACCCGTGCCATCAAGGCTCTCGCCGAACACCTGGAAGCCGACTTCAGCCGCATCCAGTTCACGCCCGACCTGCTTCCTTCCGATGTCACCGGCACTGAGGTCTATTACCAGGACGGCAACCGTGGGGACTTCCGCTTCGAACCTGGCCCCATCTTCGCCAACATTGTGCTCGGCGACGAAATCAACCGCGCGCCGGCCAAAGTGCAGGCGGCCATGCTTGAAGCCATGGAAGAGCGCCAGGTCACGGTGGCCGGCAAGACGCACAGTATGCCACCGCTGTTCATGGTGATGGCGACACAGAACCCGGTGGAACAGGAAGGCACTTACCCGCTGCCCGAAGCGCAAATGGACCGCTTCCTGATGCACGTGAATATCGTCTACCCGCCTGTGGAAGACGAAATGCGCATCGTCGACCTGGTGCGTTCCGAAGAGCAGCGGGCTCAGGTGGCCAGCGACCAGGGCAGCGCCGCCGAAAAGCCCGCGCGCATTCCGCAACAGGCCGTATTCGACGCGCGACGGGAGATTGCCGAGGTTCATGTGTCGGAGCCAATGAAGCGCTATATGGCCGATCTCGTTTACGCCACCCGTACGCCCGAGAAGTACTCCGCCGACGTGGCGCGCTGGATCGAGGTGGGGGCCAGCCCGCGGGCCTCCATTGCACTGGACAAGTGCGGCCGCACTCACGCCTGGCTGCACGGGCGCGACTACCTCGACCCCGAAGACGTCCGCGCCATCGTCCACGACTGTCTGCGGCACCGACTGATGCTCTCCTACGAAGCACACGGTGAAGGCATGAACGCCGACAAGGTCATCGACACGCTGTTGGCCGAGGTGGCGCTGCCCTAGCGGCGCCTGATCATGCGCGACGACCCCCGCATCCACGTGTCTCTTGAGCACTTGCGTAACCTGCAGGGCGCCGCGGAACAACTCAGTTTCCTGCCGCGCCAGCCCGCGCGCAGCGTACTCAACGGCCAGCATGCCTCGCGGCTGCGCGGTCGCGGGCTCAACTTTGAGGAAATGCGCGACTACCTGCCCGGCGACGACGTGCGTTCCATCGACTGGAAGGCCACCGCGCGCACGGGCTCGCCGCATGTGCGGGTGTACACCGAGGAACGCGACCGCCCGGCGCTGCTGGTGGTTGACCAGCGCATGTCCATGTTTTTCGGCTCGACCCTCAACATGAAGTCGGTCACTGCGGTGGAGGCGGCGGCCATTGCCGCCTTCGGCGTGCTGGGCGCCGGGGATCGCGTCGGCGGTATCGTGTTCGATGACAGCACGCAGGCGGAGTTTGCGCCGCGTCGCAGCCGGCGCACGGTGTTTGCCCTGCTCCAGGCAATGACCCGCTTTAACGGGGCACTGCACGCGGCAAAGCGCGTGGACGAAAGCGCCGACCGCCTGAACGATGTGCTGCGGCCGGTGGCGCGGTTGGCCCGCCACGACCACCTCGTCGTTATCTTGAGCGACTTTGCCGGCGCCAATGAAACCACGCGCAAGCGGCTTGCCACCATAGCCGCGCACAACGATGTGTTGCTGATGCTGGTGCACGATCCGCTGGCCGAGCAGGGCCTGACCCAAGGCGAACCGATCGTGCTTGGCGACGGCCAGTTGCAGGCGGAAATCGACCTCGGCCACAGCGCCACGCTGGAAGCCGTGGGCGGTTTTACCCGCCAGCGGCTGCAGACCATCAGGAACTGGCAGCGCGAAATCAACCTGTCGGTTCTGCCCTTGAATGCCGCACACAGCACACTGCCCCAGATCCGCCAGCTGCTGGATCAGCGGCGCCCCGCCCGGAGCCGCGCATGAGCCGGTACGACGGTCTGTCGCTGTCGCAACTCATCGACCTGATGCACGACATCGTGCCACCGGAGCCGGTGTCCCTGCTGCCCACCACCGTCGGCTGGTGGCTACTGACAGGCTGGCTGCTGGCACTGGGGCTGATTGCGTTGGGTCACCGGGTGGCCACGTACCGGGCCAACCGTTACCGGCGCGAGGCACTGCGCGCGCTGGATGCGCTGGCGCGGCAAGAGGCCGGCGCCAGCCAGGCCGTCGCCGTGCTACTGAAACGCACCGCACTGGGAGCCTATCCGCGCCATGAAGTCGCCGCGCTGCAGGGCGCCGCGTGGGCGGAGTTCCTGTGCTACAGCAGCGACAACGATCCCGAGGTACGGGCCGCCGCAAGCGCGCTGGCGCAGGCCGCCTACAGGCCACCCGTCAGTGACCCCCGGCTGATGGCCGCCGCACGCCGCTGGATCGAGGTGCACCGTGCTTGAGCTGGCCTTCGCCTGGGGGGCACTGGCCCTGCCCCTGCCCCTGCTGCTCTGGTGGGGCCTGCCGCCACACCGGGAGCGCGCGAACGCGCTACGGGTCCCCTTTTTTACCGATATCGTTGCCGCCTCGGGAGTGGAACCCGGCACAGGTGCAGTTGTGCGCCGCCGCAGGCGCCTGCAGGCCGTTATTCTCTGGCTGACCTGGTTGCTGCTCGTGCTGGCGCTGATGCGTCCCACCTGGGTCGGCGAACCCATTGTGCGCACCGAGGTTGCCCGCGACATCATGCTGGCAATCGACCTTTCCGGCTCCATGGACTACCGGGACTTCCCCGGCCTGGACGGCGAACCGATCTCCCGCCACCAGGCCGTGCAGCAGGTGGTGACCGACTTCATTGCCGCCCGCCAGGCAGACCGTGTAGGGCTGATTGTTTTCGGCGGCAAGGCCTACATCCAGCTCCCCTTCACTCGCGATCTCGCCACGGCGAGCCAACTGGTAGACCTGATGGCCGTTGCCATGGCCGGGCCGCAGACGGCGCTGGGCGATGCCATAGGCCTCGCTATCCACGCCTTCGAGTCGAGCACACTTGAGGAGCGCATTCTCATCCTGCTCACGGATGGCAATGACACCGCCAGCCGCATGACGCCCATCAACGCCGCCGCCATCGCCGCGCGCAACGAACTGGAGATTTACACCATCGGCATCGGCGACCCCCGGGCCACGGGGGAAGACCGGGTCGACTTCGGCCTGCTGGCGGAGATTGCCGAGCGCACGGGTGGTGAATTCTTCAACGCCGAAGACGAATCCGCGCTGGCAGCGGTCTACCAGCGCATTGATGAAGCCACTGCCGCGGAGGTAAAAACCGAATCCTGGCGGCCGCGCTACTCACTGGTGGCCTGGCCTGCGGGTGCCGCTCTGCTGCTCGGCGTCATGGCACTGACGTTTCTGCTATTCAACCGGCAGAGGCACAGCGCATGATTGAGCAACTGCATTTCCTGCGCCCCCTGTGGCTGTTTGCAGTGCCCGCCATAGCCGGCGTCTGGTGGCTCCTGCGCAGCCGCCAAAACCCCGAGCAACCCTTCGGCAATCTGGTCGCGCCACATCTGCGCAGCGCCCTCACCATCCAACACAACACCCGCACACGTGTCAGCGCCCTGGACAGCTTCGCCCTGGCCCTGCTGCTACTGGCCCTGGCCGCCGCAGGCCCCGCCTGGCGCCAGCAAGTGGCGCCCTGGTTCGAGGAAACAGCGCCGCTGGTTATCGCCATGGAGGTCACCGACTCCATGCGCAGCAACGACCTGACGCCCTCCCGCCTGGAGCGCGCCCGCTTCAAGGCGCTGGACTTGGTCGCCGCACGCACCGGAGCGCGCACAGCGCTGATTGTGTATGCCGGTTCCGCGCACATCGTGGTGCCGCCCACCACCGACGGCGCGATCCTGGCAGGCTTCCTTGAAAGCCTGGACCCGGCCATCATGCCCCGCGACGGCACCAACAGTGCTGCAGCACTCCCCCTGGCCCTGGGCCTGCTCGGCGAGAACGCCCAAATCGGCACGCTGCTGTTCATTGGCGATGGCTTTGACAGCGCAGACATTCCCGCGCTGGCGAGTTTTACCGCCGACCCGGCGGCGCCGGCGGTAGCTGCACTGATAATGGGCACCGATGCTGGCGGCGTGGCGCTGCTTCCGGATGGCAAGCCCGTGCTGGGGCCCGGTGGCGGCGCCCTGCAAACCGCCATCGACGGCGACCTGCTGGCCCGTGTGAGCCGCGAAACCGGCCTGACCGTGGTGCGCAGCGAGCCCGGTGATGGCGATATACGGCGCTTGCTGCGTCTGGTCGAATCCAACCTGCTACAGGCAGATGACCCGGACGCCGAATGGCACGACGAAGGCTGGCTGCTGTTGTGGCCCGCCCTGCTGCTGGTGCTGTACGGCTTCCGCCGCGGCTGGGTGTTGCGATGAGCCGCACCCGGCACAGCCCATGGTGGCAGCGCGCGCCCCAGCAGCTGGGGCTGGTGACGCTGCTCGCCCTGCTGGCGCTGGCCTGGCTGGCCAGCCGTGAAGCCACTTTTGCCGACCTGTGGCTAACCCGCGACCAGCAGGGCCAATTGGCCATGAACCAGCGCGACTGGCCGGGCGCCCTCGAACATTTCGAAGATCCGGCCCGGAAAGCCACTGCGGCCTATAACGCCGGGCAGTACGAGCAAGCCGCAGAGCTCTTCGCGCGCATTCCCGACGCCACCGGCTTCTATAACCGTGGCAACGCCCTGATAAAGGCACGTGACTACCGCAACGCGATCCGCGCCTTTGAACTGGCAGTCGCCGCGGCGCCCGGGTGGCAGGAAGCCGCCGACAACCTCGCCCTGTCGCAGTACATCTCCCGCTACATCGAGCAATTACGGGAAGACAGCGACACCGAGGACGAATCCGAGCTCGGCGCAGACGACTATGTGTTCGACAACGAAGATGAACGCGGACGCGAAATGGAAATCACCCGGGAAAGCACCATCGGGCTGGAATCCGCTGAGAAATGGATGCGCTCGGTGAACACCGACACCGCCGACTTCCTGCGCACCCGCTTCGCGCTGGAACAGAGCCGGAGGGAAGCACCATGACACGTCTGCTGGCCGCCTGCTGGCTCGTCCTGCTGAGCGTCACCGCCTTTGCCCAGGTGGAGCCCGTGGTGGAGGTGACCGTCAAGCCGGAAACAGTGCGGGTGGGGGAGGCACTGGAACTGCAGGTGACCGTGCTGGTGCCCACCTGGTTTGCGCAGCCGCCGGAGTATCCGGATTTCGAACTGGCCAACACCGTCACCCAGCGCCCCCCGGACAGTTCCTACCCCACCAGCCGCACCATCAACGGCGAGAACTGGTCGGGCATTGTGCGCAGCTTCCGTATTTACCCGCTGCAAGCCGCCGACTACCGCATTGACGGTGCCGAGCTGGGTGTGAGCTATGCCAACCCGGGCGCCGCGCCCACCCGCACGACCGTACCGCTGCCCGCCGTGCGCTTCAGCGCCGTGGTGCCCGCGGGGGCCGAGTCACTTTCGCCGTATCTGGCGGGGTCGGCACTGCGGCTCAGTGTGAACATCAGTGGCGACACGGGCACCCTGGCAAGCGGCGATGCCGTCACCCTGGAATACCGCGCCGAACTGGACGGCCTGCCCGCCATCTTCCTGCCAGCACTGGCGCCAGCGCTGCGCTTTGAAGGTGCCGCCGTCTACGCGGACCGCCCGCAAACGACCGATGGCCCACTGGCCACACGCCGCGAGAAACTCACGCTGGTATTCGAAGCCGGGGGAGAATTCGAGGTCCCGCCGGTCACCCTGAGCTATTGGAATACCGAGCGTGGCACCGTGGAACAGGTGACAACCGAGGGCGCGACATTCCACGTAAACGGGCCCGCCCCCGCGGACAGCACTGCAGTAGACAGCAGTGGCAACGTGCTGAACTGGCGGTCATTCATCGCCGCAGCCCTTGCCGGCCTGCTGGTTGGCGCGCTCTGGCAAGTGTGGCGACGGCTTCTGCAACCCGCCTGGAAAACCTGGCACAAGCGCCGGTTAGCGAGCGAAGCCCATGCCTTCAAGGTGCTGCAGCGCGCCTTGCGGGCCAACGACAACGTCGCAGCCTACCGCGCGTTGATGGCCTGGAGCGAGCACTTACAACCACCCATGCACAGCCGGGAGTTCGCGCTGCGATACGGGAATGCTGAGCTCGCCAGCGCCCTCGACGACCTGGGCACTGCGCTGTTCGGCCAGGGGAAGGCGGCACCCGCCGGCAGTGCACTAGCGAGGAAGCTGCAGAGCGCGCGGCAGCGTTATCACAAGGCCAGGCGCGGGCGCACGGCGCCGGCGCTGCCTCCGCTGAACCCCTGACGGCGCTCCCAGGAAAAAGCACATTTTCGAACAACCCCTCCTGTTCCAGGCTGCGAGCTACACGCTGACTGATCAGCTGAGCCAACTCATCGTTATAACGAATATTCACTTGCTGTCAGCCTCCGGTGCCGAGATTTATCAAAAAATCACTGCAGAACTCGAAACTGGTAAACTGGGGCTTATCGATATGACGCTATGCAAAGGCGGATTCCCCACTTAAGCATAAGTAGAGGTGCCACCATGTGGGATGAGCGATACAACAGCAAAGACTACATTTACGGCGAAGAACCCAACACCTTTCTGGCAGAAAATTTTCAGAGTATCCCCAAGGGAAAAGTGTTGTGCCTCGGTGAGGGTGAAGGCCGGAATGCGGTATTCCTCGCCCGGCAGGGCTACGACGTCACCGCTGTGGACCTGTCCAATGTCGGCCTTGAAAAGGCGAAAAAACTGGCGACTAAACACGGCGTAAGTATTCACTGTATCCACGCCGACCTGGAACATTTTGACCTCGGCACCAATCAATGGGATGGAATAATTTCTATTTTTTGCCATGTACCACCACAGCTTCGCAAACGCCTGCATGATAACCTGACTCTGGCCTTGAAACGCGGCGGCGTTTTTCTACTTGAGGCCTACACCCCAACGCAACTGGACTACGACACCGGTGGTCCGCCCGTCGCGGAACAGATGATGAGCAAGGCCGCCCTGGAACAGGAACTAACCGGGCTGCAAATTGATTATCTTGAAGAACTTGAACGCGACGTTATCGAAGGTAGCCACCACACGGGACGCGGCGCAGTGGTTCAGGCAATCGCAGTAAACCCCCTCCGGCGGTACCAGGTATCAAGCAACCGCAGCTCGCCCACTCACAAACTACGTTATGTGGAATCGGGTGGCGGAGAAAGCAGCACCAGTTGCACACTCTGCAAACCCACGATCGCCCCACGAGAAGATTAGCGCGCAAATTATGGATGCCCATCCCCCGTGTATGGGCTCGTTCTCGTTTACAAGGGGTTTGATCTCAGGCAATAGCTTCCACAGCCCGGTCCGCGTCGTATTCGCGATCATGATGGCGTAGTGCCCCGGCCAAGCGCGGGCACGCAGCGCCAGCGACGCCTCCGCTGAACCCCTGAGGCCAGGTCAGCCCAGCGGCACGGGCTGGGTGACCTCCAACTGCCGCGCTAGTGGTGCCAGATCCTCCATGATGCTCGGATACAGCGCCACGCCGCCAGCCAGCTGCTCGGTGCGTCGCTGCCAGGCTCGCTGCCCCGGGAAGCGCACCGGCGGCGCGCCCTCTGGCACCTCGCTGGCCGTCACCAGGTATTGCAGCGCATGCAGTTGCTCCTTGAACGTGGCCAGGGATCCGAACGCTGCGGGGTCGATAATTTGCAGGTACACCGAATTGGCTTCACCATCACCCGCGGCCTCCGCATCCGCGCGCCCGTAGCCGCCCAGCGCCATACTCAGCACTTCCGTGGCAGCGGAAAGCGCTGCGCCCTTGTAGCCATGCTGGGCACCGCCAATGGGCATGATGCTGCCGCGCGGCGGGCCCTCCAGCGCGGCCGGATCGTCGGTCACCCGGCCATCGGCATCCTTCAGACACGGCTCGGGCAGACGTTCGCCCTCGCGAGCTGCGCGCGCCACGTAGCCACCGGCAGTCACCGACATGCTGATATCAAACAACAGCGGGTATTCCTGCCCGGGCGCCCCCATGGCCAGCGGGTTGGCGGAGAATACCGGGGTCAGGCCGCCAAAAGGGCTCACGGTGTGCTCAGAGGGCGTGGAACACGTGAGCATGCCCAGGTAACCCGCCTTGATCACACGCGGCAGGTACGCCGCAAGGCAGGCGATGTGTTGGCTGCGGCGCAGCGTTGCCGTTACCACACCGTGTTCCGGTACCCGCGCCAGCGCCGTGTCCACCGCCTGACTCACCACCCATGGGCCCGGCAGGAAAGCGGCGTCCCAGTTGAACAGAGCACCCTTGTCGACCAGCACCGTGGGCTCACCGCTGCAGCGGCTTGCACCTTCCATCAACCAGCGCACGTTGTGCGCCACCCGCTGCATGCCGTGGGTGGTAAAGCCCATGAGATCGGCCTCCAGCAGGATTTCCGCCATCACTGCCGCACGCTCAACGGGCAGGCCTGCGGCCTCAAACAGGCGCTGGCTGAAGGAATGAAGATCGGCGTGAGCGTAACGCACTGACATGTCAGGCTCCTTTTTCAGGGGAGTGAATAGCCCACTCACCTGGAAACGGATGAGTAGGCCCACGGGAACTTTTGCACAATTCACAGTCTAACAT
>TARA_R110001599_G_scaffold82293_8_pt1 | contig 10369 bp, 8 predicted proteins | sample TARA_R110001599 | Tara Oceans TARA_R110001599 (sample SAMEA4398360) | marine metagenome | biome: Polar Biome; feature: [MES] marine water layer (ENVO:01000295) within the mesopelagic zone...; material: water (ENVO:00002006), including particulate matter (ENVO:01000060) such as...... | reverse complement strand
TCGTCGGGTAAGGTCATTTGCGCCTTCATCCAATGCCCGCGCATTGGCTCTTTTGGCTGTGCATCAAACGGGTTAACAGGATCAATTGGGCGCAACTCAATCGGGCGCTCCAGTTCTAACCACGCGCGATGCTTTTCCGGCACATAGGGCGCAATCATGCGGCGCAGATCAAGCTCGCTAGTAAAGGCCTCAGGCCCTTCGACATCGGGCATAGGGAATTGATGATCAAAACCAGCCTCTTCGGTGGCAAACGAGGCCATCATGGTGAAAATAATTTCACCAAACTGAATGGCCTTCACCGTGCGTGTGGTGAAGCTACGGCCATCACGCACACGTTCAACTGAGTAGACGATGGGTGACTTAGGGTTGCCGGGGCGGAGAAAGTAAGCGTGCAGCGAGTGCGCCAACAGGTTGTTTTCCACCGTGCGGCCAGCAGCCATTAGCGCCTGACCTAAGACTTGGCCGCCAAAGACATTGTGGCCAAAGTAGTCGTGACTGCGGCCACGAAACAGGTTCACTTCTAAGTTTTCTAAGTCCAGCAGCGATAACAACTCTTCCATTACAACAGACATTGCTTACTCCTTCGGTCGGTTCCACGCCACAATTTCGACAAAATGATAATTGCCGTGCGTGCGTTTGTTCGGCTTTTGTTACACTCAGGCTCGATTTTAACGCGTCACTGCTTTATTTAGACGCTAGCTTTTGTACAGGATGCCTGCATTATGCTGAGATTTCTCGGTCTAGATCGCCTATTACGACTTATTACCCGCAGCTTGATGTACCTCTGGGTGCGCGTGCAAGTCTCGCCAAATGATCTCGCGCTTTTAGGTATCGACCCTAATCGTCCCATTTGCTATGTCTTGCAAAACCGTCTGCTCTCGAGCGTGCTGGTTTTAGAAGCAGAGATGAGTCATCTCGGCATGCCTCGGCCATTGAGCTCGATGCGGCGCTTTGGCTTACGCGAAAAGCACTCATTGATTTGCCTAACGCAAGAGCATCGCAACCCGCTGGCAAAACCTCGTCACGCGCATTCACCACGCCTAGTGTCATTGATGGACGCGGTCTTTGAAGACCCAACGCTCGATGTGCAATTAGTGCCAGTGACTATTTTGTGGGGCCGCTCGCCCGACAAAGAAAGCTCGTGGCTAAAAATTCTCTTTGCTGATTCATGGGCAACGCCATCGGCATTGAAGCAGTTCATCACCATCATCTTGCATGGTCGCCAAACCATTTTGCGCATGAACCCACCCATTTCTCTGCGCCAACTCTGCGACGACACGCAAAGTAGCGAGCGCAGCCTGCGCAAAGTATCGCGCGTGTTACGTGTGCATTTCCGTCGCCAGCGCACTGCTGCCATTGGCCCGGACATGTCGCACCGCCGCACCATGCGTAGCGACATTATCGGCTCCGATGTTGTGCAAGCAGCCATTGCCAAAGAAATGGAAACTCACGATGTCACTCGTGATGTTGCTGAAGCGCGGGCTCGTATTTACGTCAACGAGATTGCCTCGGACTACTCATATCCAGTGATTCGCTTCTTTGAGAAGTTTTTAAACTGGCTGTGGACGCGCTTGTATAACGGCGTCACGGTGAACAACTTCGAAGTTATCGAAAAACATGTCGCCGATCACGAGATTATCTATGTGCCCTGCCATCGCAGCCACATCGATTATCTGCTGCTGTCCTATGCCATTTTCACGCGTGGCTATATGGTGCCGCACATCGCCGCTGGCGCGAACTTAAACATGCCGGTGGTGGGCAGCTTGCTACGCCGCGCTGGCGCATTCTTTTTACGCCGCACATTCAAAGATAACTTTCTTTATGGCGCGGTGTTTAACGAATACCTGCACCAAATTTTAAGCCACGGCTATCCCATGGAGTATTTCGTTGAAGGCGGCCGTAGCCGCACGGGACGCCTGCTGCCGGCGAAACTTGGCATGGTCAATATGACCTTGCGTAGCTATCTGCGTGACCACAAGCGCCCGCTAGTGTTTATTCCTGCCTATATTGGCTATGAAAAACTTATGGAAGGTGGCACCTATATTGGTGAGATGCAGGGCCGTCCAAAAGAGAAAGAAAATCTATTCTCTTTAGTGATGTCTATTCGCAAGCTAAAAAAAGTCTTTGGCCGTGTGCATTTAAGCTTTGGCGCACCGATCTACCTAGACCAGCATCTCGACACACATATGCCAAACTGGCGCGCTGATGGCCCTGCTGCGGCCGATTCAGCAGCCTTTATACCAACGTCTATGGCGCTTGGTCTTGAGATCAGCACCGGCATTAACGCCAGTGCCGTGGTCAACCCCATCAACTTATTAAGCTTGGTGCTGTTATCGACGCCGAAACACGCCATCGATGAAGATCAGCTCGCCGAACAAGTCGCGCTGTATAAGTCCCTGCTTGCTGCCGTGCCTTACACCGAGCGTGTCACCCTCACCGAGCTCGATGGCCCGGCCATGGTGGCATACGGTGAAGAGCTGAAAATCCTACAGCGACGTAAGCATCCACTCGGCGACTTGCTTTATCTGCACGAAGAAGAAGCCGTGCTGATGACGTACTTCCGCAACAACACGCTGCATTTGTTCGCCCTGCCCTCATTGATCGCAGTGCTACTTCTGCAATGTGGCGACATCTCTGACGAGGAGCTGCTGCGCCGCGTGAAGTCGGTCTATCCTTTCTTAAAATCTGAGCTGTTTTTACGCTGGAATGAAGACGAATTGGCCGACGTTGTGGCGCAATACATCGACGCAATGATTGACTTGAAACTAGTCAATCGCACGCGCTCTGGCTGCCTAGCACCACCAAAAGTCAGCAGCGAAGAATATGCTCGCTTGCATATTTTGAGCCGTGGCCTGCGCCAGACTCTGGTGCGTTACCACATGACGGTGACGATTTTGAACCAGCGCGGCACCGGTAAGCTAACGCAGCAACAGCTAGAAGAGCTTTGCCATTTACTTGCTCAGCGCCTGTCATTTGTGCGTGAGTTCAGTGCCCCTGAGTTCTTCGATAAAGGCTTGTTTAAGGGCTTTTTAGACACACTGAAAGCATTAGGCTTCATTCAAGTCTGTGGTCAAGGCACGATAGTGTTCGATAAGCGCCTTGGTGGCCTTGCGCAAGAAGCCTTGGAGGTACTGCCTAGCGGCATTCGCCAAGCCATTTTGCAGGTGACGTTGATTACCGACGAGGAAGTGAATATTGCTTTAGACGCACTTGAGGCCAGCAAAGAGCGTAAGAAACAACGCGCCGCGGCAAAAGCCAACTCATAATGGTCTGGTGCTGAGAATCCCTTAGAGTTGCATATCCATGGAACTAGCCCCGCCCGCGGGGCTTTTTTCTACCCACATGAAACTGGCTTAGCTTAACGCTCTTGGCGTATAGAGATCGAAACGGCTGCTTTGGCCGAGCATACGTTGGTGCGGTTCATCACCATTGAGATCGGGTGCAATGCGCGGACGCTTAACCACCACACGCTTGGTCGCCACAGCTCGCGCCAATGCCAGCAAAGCATCGGCATCTTCGTCACTACCAACCACATGGCGAAATGCCCACATGTCCTTTTTCACCTTCGCGGACTTTTCGCGATGCGGAAACATCGGATCTAAATACACTACTTCGGGGCGCGCCTCTGGTGGCAGTAGCAACTTAGCGCGCAACACACTCTGCGCATCATCGGCGTGCAATATTAAGCGCTCAGCCGTGCCTGCTAACTGAGCACTTTGCTGAGCGCGGCGCAGGCCATCGGCTAATAAGGCATGCACCAAGGGCACACGCTCAACCATTTCTACTTGCGCGCCAAGTGAAGCCAATATCCAGCTATCGCGACCAAGGCCTGCTGTAGCATCAAGCACACGAGGTGTGGCGCCCTTACGCAGGCCACAGGCGCGAGCAACGGCCTCACCGGCACCATGACCATTGGCAATGCGTCGCTGCAAGCTTGCATCGGCAAAATCAACGCGCACAGGCCCAGGTAAAGGTTTTTCTAGCGTTTGTAGTGCTAGGCCGTGCTCATCATAAATAAGCACAGACTCGGCGCTATCTGTGTGATCGGCTTGAGAGTTGCCATCATTTGCTTCAGTAATGCGCGTTTGCAGTCCGGCAAATAATTGTCGGCGATGCTGATTTTGCTCGCGCCCTGCCAACGGCTGCTCAGGCCATCCAGCCACGAATATCGCACCCAGCCTTTGTGCTTGCTCTTGTGCAAGCTCGGCATGAGCCTGCGTTAAGCAATACAGCGCCAGACTCATGACAGCCAGTTAATCCAGCCCGCCCAAGCGCTGATAAAGATGAATAGGCCAAAGCCGATGCGATACCAAGCAAACACCGTAAAGCCATGCGTGGAGACAAAGGCGACCAGGGCTTTCACCACCCAAGCGGCGACGAGGAATGCAGCAATAAAGCCAATGGCGAAGACAGGAAGATCGGCCAAGATAAATTCGTGACGGTGTTTAAAGACTGAATATACCGTGGCGCCAATCATGGTTGGTACGGCTAAAAAGAATGAGAACTCAGTAGCTGTTTTACGTGACAAGCCCACCAGCAAGCCGCCAATGATGGTCGCGCCCGAACGCGAGGTGCCGGGAACCATCGCTAAGCATTGGGCAAAACCAACTTTAAGCGCATCTTGCCAGCGCATATCATCGACATCATGCACGCGCACAATATGCTCACGGCGCTCAGCCCAGAGGATGACGACGCCACCTAAGATCAGCATAAAAGCGACCACGAAAGGACTAAATAAATAGTCGCGAATCACGCCAATTGCAAAGAAGCCAATAACTGCCGCCGGCAAAAAGCCCACTAAAATATTCACCACAAAGCGTGTAGACACTGGCTCTTTACTGAAGAAGCCACGAGTCACTCGGTTTAAGCGCTCGCGATAGTCCCAGCACACGGCCAAAATAGCGCCAAGCTGAATTGAAATTTCAAACACTACGCGTTTATCGTGAGTCCAGAAGTTCATCAGCTCGCCGGCAAGGATTAAATGCCCCGTGCTGGAGATCGGTAAAAATTCGGTAAGACCTTCGACAATGCCCATGAGTAGAGCTTGAAAATACAGTAGATAGTCCATCAAAAATCCTATGGTGCGGTGCTAATGGCGGCGGCCGAGTAGGCCTGATAAAAAGCGCTTGGCATGCGGCGAATACGGCCTTGGGCAATATCGACACAAACGAAATGGGTGCTGCCACGGAATACCGTTTGGCCATCGCTGAGACGAATAAATTGATAACAGCGATGCGTGGAAAGTTTATCAACCTCGGTCAGCCATGTGGCTAATATCAGCTCGTCATCGAGGTGTGTGGGCAATAAATAGGACAGTTCGTGCTTGCGTACGACCATGCCGTGGCCGGAGGCTTCATATTCGTCTGGGCCTAGGCCTAATGCACTCGAGTGCGACCACGCCACATCCTCAAGCCATTGTAAGTACACAACATTATTGGTGTGGCGCATGACATCGATATGTTCAGGCAACACACGCACGGTGACGGTATGCGGTTGCAGATGATCGAAGCTAGGGCTGCTCATAGGCCGCGACCGGGCAATTTTCGCCAGACATTATCGCGTAAATACACGGGCAAGGCCTGCTCAGGCGCCAGTGCTGGTTTATCGACTAGATACTCAGCCGCTAGGCCGGCAACATCGACAGCGCTAGGCGCTAGATCTGGCCATTGCTGACTGACAGGCATTTGCGCCGATAACACCTCGCCATAGCTGCTCCAGCCGCTGCCGACACCAACGCGCTCTATGTTGCTGGTGAGCCACTCAGCAGGTAGCGCATCGGGCTTGCACACCACTACCGGCGCTGTTGGCTGCATCCAACCATCGACGCAATGAAACACGCCAGCGTAAATCTCGCCCATGCGGGCATCGAAGCAGGCCATGACATCGCTAACGCCATGTTCGCGCCAGGCCGCTTGCGCCAAGGTTTGTAAGCTGCAAATGCAGACCATGCCAAGGTCTGCGCCAAACGCTAAGCCCTGCGCCACGGAAGCGCCAATGCGCACGCCAGTAAAGGCGCCGGGGCCGTTAGCGTAGGCAATGGCATCGAGTGATTTTAGCGCCCAGCCAGACTCGCTGAGCAGCTCATCGACCATCGGCAAGATGAGCTGTGTTTGCTCACGCGGGGCAAATTGATGGCGAAAAATCATCTCGCCAGACTCAGTCGATAGCAATGCGGCCGAACAGTATTCGATGGTGGTTTCTAAGGCCAGCAACTTCATGTGTGCGCAGGCTCCAAGGCATTAATAAACTCAAAAAACTCGGTCACAACAGCAATTTCTCGGGTGCGACGCATGGGCGGCAAGCTTTGCAAAAACAACTGGCCATAGGGCTTACCGACTAAACGCGGGTCGCAGACCATGAGCACGCCAGTATCGAGCACATCACGAATCAAACGCCCTGCGCCCTGCTTCATGCTGATAATCGCCGATGGCAGCTGATAGGCCATAAATGGATTCTGGCCACGCGATTTATAGGCATCAAGGCGAGCTGACATCACCGGATCACCCGGTGAGGCGAACGGCAGTTTATCAATAATAACCAGCGATAGCGCCTGACCGCGCACATCAACGCCTTCCCAAAATGCACCCGTGGCCAATAAAACGCACTGCTCAGTGCTGGCAAAGCGGCGCAATAGTTCGGCTTTCGGCTGCGTGCCCTGAACCAAGAAAGTAAAGTCGAGCTGCTTTGGCAGCCATTCGGCAGCTTCACGCAGCGCTCTATGCGAGGTGAAAAGAAAAAATGCGCGGCCCTGACTGGCATTTAGCACTGGCACTGCAGCTCTCAAAACAGCATTGGTGTAATCCATCGCGCCAGTGTCAGGTAAGCCGCGCGGCACATAAAACAAGGCCTGCTGCTCATAGGCGAAGGGGCTAGGTAGCTGAATCGCCTCAATATCATCGCTCAAGCCTAGCTGCTGGCGAATATGACGAAAATCTTCGCGCACGGCCAAAGTTGCCGAGGTAAATATCCACGCCATCGGGTCTTGATCAATCAGCGCGCGAAATGGCTGCGAGACTTCTAGCGGCGTCCATTGCAGCACAAAGCCTTTGCGGAAGGTCTCGAACCAATGCACTTGGTTGTCTGGCGTGTCGCCGGTGAGCTCTTCAAAGGCCTTGCCTAGCTCTTCGGCACGGCGGTGGCAGCTATCCAAACCCTTGCTACGATCTTTCAGCGCCGCTAAGGCATCGAGTAAGGCGCCTAAGCTTAAGTTCACCGCCGCAATAGCGGCCGGCATCTCTGGCTGCTCAATGACCTCGGCCCACACGCCCTTGCGCGAGTCTTCACCCAGCTGCAGACGAAAATGCGCTAATCGCGTCTCGATGACCGACACCAAATCATTAGCGCCACGTAAATCACCGCCAGCCGCCAAGATTTCGCGCAAGGTGTCGGCCAGCAAATCGTTAATTTGCCGCGACGATAGGCTCTGGCCAAAGAACATCGCCGCCGTTTCCGGCAACTGATGCGCCTCATCAAAAATCACCGCATCTACCGCCGGCAATAGCTCACCAAAGCCACGATCTTTCAGGGCTTTATCGGCAAAAAATAAATGGTGATTGACCACGATGATGTCGGCCTCGGCCGCCTGCTCACGCGCCTTCATCAGCGGGCAATCAGCGATTTTGGGACACTCTTGGCCCAGACAGTTATCCGCCGTACTCGTCACCAATGGCCAGACGCTAGAGTCTTCAGCAATGTCGATAAGTTCAGCAATATCGCCCATTTGCGTCTTGCCTGCCCACGCCGCCACACGCTGCAAATCGTGTACGACCTGTTTGCTCTCTAACTCGCCATCGCTCAAATGCTGCTCTAAGCGGTAGGGGCAAAGATAGTTGCTACGGCCTTTTAGCAGCGCGGTGCGAATAGGCTTGCCCAGTAGTGTGCGCACTTGCGGTAAATCGCGATGAAAAAGCTGATCTTGCAGGTTGCGCGTGCCGGTGGAGACCAAGGTTTTTTGCCCAGAAAGCATCGCCGGCACTAAATATGCAAAGGTCTTACCGGTACCCGTGCCGGCCTCAACCAAGAGCTGCGACTTCGCTTTCAGTGTCTTTTCTACGGCCAGAGCCATCGCCACCTGCGGCGCACGCGGCTGATAGCCAGGTACTTTTTCAGCAAAAGGCCCATCAGCACCGAGTGCATGGCTAACACTCATGGTCGTCATTGCGTTACCTGCATGGCGCAGCTCCTGTGGCTTAGTGACGTGCGCGTCATGCTGGTTTTAAGCATTAGGTCGCGCGTGAACTAAGTAAAGCAGCTGGAATAGCACTCTGCTCACTTTCTATCGCTGCCAAGCGCGGCGCCAACAACGCCTGCATCATGTCGATGTGCAGCTCATTGGCGTTTAGCGCATCAATATAGGCGTAGCGACCACCGCCCGCCTGCTGGAAAAACTCCCGATTTTCTACGGCGATCTCTTCCAAAGTTTCTAAGCAATCGGCCGAGAATGCAGGGCAAATGACATCAACAGAGGCCAGCGATTGCTCGCCCCAGGCCTTGAGCGTGGCATCGGTGTAAGGCTTTACCCATTCCTGCAAGCCAAAGCGCGACTGAAAGCTCACACACCATTGCTCATCGCTTAAGCCCAATTCACGCACCACAGCAGCTGCGGTTGCACGGCAATGCTCGGGATATGGATCGCCTTTGTCGGCATAGGGCTGAGGAATGCCATGGAAGGAAAACAGCAGCTTTTCGGCTTGACCATTTACTGCCCAATGCGCTTTGATCGACTCAGCCAGCGCGTGAATATAGTGCGGATGAGCATGATAATCGCGGATGATTTGCAGCGATGGCAGTCGCCGCTGCTGCGGAATCCAGCGCGCAATTTGGTCGTATAGCGGCGCTGTAGAGGTTGCTGAATATTGTGGAAATAATGGCAGCACCACCCATTGATCAATGCCCTGCTGATGGCAATGCGCCATGGCATCACGCAATGATGGCTCGCCATAGCTCATGGCTGGCAACACCTGCACATCGAGAGCGGGAAATGCAGCAGACACACGCGCCTGAACTGCCGCAACTTGCGCCAACAGCGTCTCGCGCATCGGCGACTCATGCGTCCAAATACTGGCATAAGCCTTGGCCACGCGCTTTGGCCGTGATGGCAAAATAAGCAGGCGTAGAATAAAAAACCAAATTAGCCGAGGCACTTCAATCACGCGACTATCACTTAAAAATTCGCGTAAATAGCTGCGTACAGCGGCCGGCGTTGGTGCTGTTGGCGTGCCGAGGTTAGCCAAAATAACCGCTACTTTGGTGCGTTCGATGGTCGGCGCAGGGCTTTTATCGCGGCAATAGCAAGATTCATTAACGCAGTTCATGAGCAACTCTCTCAAACAACACGTGGGCATAATACAGGCCAAATAATTAATGGTCTGCCTGAGCCAGAAACAATAACGCCGCGCAGGGCGCGGCGTTAGTTTACAAGCACTACACGTGTTTAGCTTAACGCTGCCAACATACGTTTGGTGATGTCATCAACTGAGCCCACGCCTTCCACTAAATGGTATTTAGCCGCATTGGGCGTTTGGCCATCACGAGCTTGATAGAAACCAACCAAAGGCTGTGTTTGCTCATGATAGATGGCTAAGCGCTTAGCTACTGTTGCTTCAGTGTCATCTGGACGCTGCACAAGATCTTCGCCAGTCTCATCATCTTTGCCCGCAACTTTTGGCGGATTATGCATGACATGATAAACACGGCCAGAAGCGGGGTGCACGCGGCGACCTGACAAGCGCGCGATGATTTCTTCATCGGCAACACGAATTTCGACAACATGATCAATCGACACGCCGGCATCAATCATTGCTTGCGCTTGCGGGATGGTGCGCGGAAAACCATCAAACAAAAAACCTGGCGCGCAATCGGCCTGCTTAATACGTTCTTTCACCAAACCAATGATGATGTCATCAGAAACCAAACCGCCAGCATCCATAACCTTTTTCGCGGCAATGCCAAGCTCTGTGCCAGCCTTCACCGCCGCACGTAGCATGTCGCCGGTGGAGATTTGCGGAATGCCAAAACGGCTCATGATGTTCTGAGCCTGCGTGCCCTTACCAGCACCTGGCGCTCCCAAAAGAATAATACGCATCCATTTTACTCCCAATCTCAAGGCGGCAAGGATACTCGCCCAAGCCGCCTTTTCACAAGACTTTCACCGCCAAGCTGCGACCAACGGACTATCGCGCTTCGACTTTCTCGCTAATTCGCAGGCGCACTATTTGATCACTGGCTTTCTGCACTGGTACTGCTACTGCTTGCCAGCCGGGCCCAGTGGCATCGCCACTAGTCGATATTCTCGCCGAAATAACCACATCCGCGAATGAACTCAGCAGTCTTGCTGAGTTCAAGCTATGGCGATCATTGAGCGCAATCG
>TARA_R110001599_G_scaffold344243_2_pt1 | contig 10377 bp, 20 predicted proteins | sample TARA_R110001599 | Tara Oceans TARA_R110001599 (sample SAMEA4398360) | marine metagenome | biome: Polar Biome; feature: [MES] marine water layer (ENVO:01000295) within the mesopelagic zone...; material: water (ENVO:00002006), including particulate matter (ENVO:01000060) such... | reverse complement strand
ATAAATCATTAGAAGAGCGAGATGCTAGAAAACAAGAGAAGTTAACTAGTGAGATTATTAAGATTCATGATAATTTTAAGGAAGCTGAAGAAAAATTTAAAAGATTTAACTTAAAGGAACTAGGTTAACAGTGGAAATTAAAAGGAACTAGGTTATAATAAAGGAGTAGAACAAAACAACTAACAACTAACAACTAAAACAATGGGATTCTTAACAGAAATCAAAACACTAGAAGAAGTACCTCGCTTTGAGGTAGTAAAAGAGCCGCTCGTTAATTCAGACGGTGAACACAACGGAGTATTTGCTTTGCAGCGCTCTGATAACGGCGCACATCTTGGATCGTGCGGTAAGAAATATCGTCCAATTCAGATGGATGAGATGTTTGACATTCTCAATACTGCCAGCAATAAGGTTGGCAATCAGTTCAATACTGGCGGTATCAACCATACAGGCTATACGCTTGCTGGAAGCGGTAAGAGAGTTGTGGTGCAGTCGAAGCTCGGCGCGCCGATTGACGTTGAAGGTGACAAGGTAGAAGGTTACTTCTACACTGTGATCGATAACACTGGGATGGGTTCTAACAAGTGTGCTGCTTCAACAACGCGCATCGCTTGTGATAACGCGCTTCACTTGATTGAAAAGCGCCGCGGTGATAACCTTCGCCACTCTCAGACCTTCGACGATAACGTTGAGGGTATGATTAGTAGGATTATCCGTAACATTAAAGACTTCACTGGCTTTGGTAACACTGTAGAGTTCTTGAAGAACACTAAGTTTTCACGCAACCAGATGGTTAAGCTTACTCAGAAGCTTATTCCGGTTGAGAAGGAAGAGTCCACTCGTAGGGTTAATCAGCGGGAAGGTATCGTTGAGCTCTACGAAGGGGGTCAAGGTAACGTTGGAGAGTCACGCTGGGATGCTTTGAACGCTTTCACTGAGTTCGAAACTCATAGGCGTAAGCAGTCTCCTGAGAAGCTCGTAAGGTCCCTCATGGGCAATACGCTCTCCACTAAAGCGCTCCGCGTACTGAAGGAGCCTGAGATCCAGTGGGCAGGATAAATATTCATAGGGTTATTATTCCTGAAACAGAATCTAAAGACGGGATAGTGATTAATACTAAATATAGTTTAGAAAACGGTAACGCCCTCATCGACAGTATGAAAATATATACTGTCGTTGATGGGCTTATTGGTAGGGATATAAGCGATACTTTAGATTTATTTTGTCACTTATGGTTAACAAAATTAGTAACAGAGGAACTAGCATTAGTATAATAATTATGAAAGGACAAATTGGAAAATATATTTTTCAACACGACCCGGTACTCGAAAGAATTAACGTATTTGAAAAACCTATGTCAGAAGCACCGGAGTTTATTATTCCAGTAAAAACTGATGTAACAGAAAAGGATTTTCATTACGAAATAATGGATTGGTACGTTAAGAATAACAGTCAGTAGTGATATATCATAAGGAACTCTACTATAATAATAGTATGACAATAGATCTTACTGAATCTGATAAGGAGTACGCGCAACAGCATGGCCTAACTCTCGGAGAAATGAAAGACTTTAAATTCGATCAAGTTAAGGAGGAGGAGATGGTAAAGACTTACTATGAGCAGAAGGAAAAAGACTATCATGATTTTAAAAATTCACCTCAATCAGTTTACGCAGCATGGTAATTTGCGGATGTGGAAATAATGTCGAAGAAGCGAGAGTCGAGTACGGGTTTAAAAATTGCGCTACGTGCGCGCATGCAGGACCTGATGTCTCTAGACCGAAAGGTCGTATGGTTTACGGCCATAAGACTGGTGCAGAGATTGAGATACTTTCAGCGGAGAGTTGGAATGAAAATAAAAAGTATTTTACGCCGAATGGCGCGAGATCTGCAGTAAAGAATTTTAGTCGTAATATCTGCTCATAAGGAGAGCCTCGATTCGATCGAGGCTCCTCTTTGTTTCAATTTTATGCTCGGCTAACTCAGCCATTATGCTAATGCAAAAGAACAGTATACCAAGCCCTATTATTGTACGAGTCCAGTTGGCCTCGTCATGACTCATTATTTGCTGTCTTTATCAGCCCAGTCCGGGATTCCGTCACCGTCTTTGTCGGGCTTTTTTTCTTCGTCTTCAGATTTATTAAGCTTCTTAGCTTTCTTCTTAACCTTAACACCGTGCTCCTCATCAGATCCATGCTCTTTAATAACAACTACTGTTGCTTCATCTGCTGGTATAGCAACTAACTGACCATTATGTTTAACATAATACTCTTCAATAATACCATCGCTAGTTAAGCTATGATCAACTACAGCGAACTCTTCGTCTTCTTCACCCAAACTTGGGTGTGCAATAGTCTTAGCTCATGTATGCTGAATAGCATCAGATGCACTGTTAATAAAATTTTCATCTAACCTTTTTAAGATGTTATTAGCTGCTTTGTCAAATTCACTCATGTTATTATTATTTATTATAACAGTGTTGAAAATCTAGAAAACGTACTATAATACAAGACGCTCCTATAGTTCAACGGATAGAACAAGGCACTTCTAATGCTTAGATCCAAGTTCGATTCTTGGTAGGAGTACCATAAATAATACTCCATGAATCATCCCGACGTTATAAGAAGCTTCTCTCTAAACAATTTTTTCTACCTTTTTCGAAAAGGTAGTTTAGAAATTAAATGTAAAGATGTTACATGGATAATTACTGAATATGAGGACGGTGTGCAGTGGGACGTTAATAAATATAGAACGCCAGAAGACGTTGGTGTCTTTGTCTCCCCTGGGTATAGTACATTAGATGACCTACTAGGTACATTGTTTTATGATCAAATTAAGCAGTGGATAGAGCTAAAAGAGAATATATAATATACTAAATGAAAGAGAGTAATGGAATAATAGTAAAATATTTCTCCTATATGGATAAGCCTACCACCTATGGAACCTTTTCGTATGGTGATACAATCGTTATAACACTACCAAATCCGGAATACATATCTTCCACAAGCCTTTACCAGACGAAAACAACTCACACACTCCCGAATGGAGATGTAATTAGTATCGGATAAAGGAACTCAAATATAATAAAAGTATGAAGAAAGAATATTTTGAACTTAGAATTTTTATCTGTTTTGTCTTAACTATCTTTTATGTTAACTATACAGTCTGGGCTAACAAAAGCAATGAACCAGCAGCTGCTCGAGTTGCACAAGAAAAAGCCATTAAAGGATTCGAAGTTCGGCTCGTTAACGACCACGCCAATGAGCGTCTTGAGTTAACAGAAACGCTAGGACAAGCGCTAGCTTATATCAAAGAATACTCTATGCATCATGATGATCTTATAGCATTTGACCTATCTACAGGAGCTAAGGTAGCTAGTAGTGGAAAAGGTGTTGGAGTAATTCACACAGGATCTTTTGAATAGCGCTTGTAGCTCAGTGGTTAGAGCAAACGACTCATAATCGTTAGGTCCTGGGTTCAAATCCCAGCGGGCGCACCACCCTTTATTATGTCACTAAGTAACTTACAAAAGAGACTCGCTCTTAAAAAAACTATTAAAGGTCTAGAATCAAAGAAAAATTTATTAACGACTGAAAGACTCCTAGCTGGTAAAAAAAGAGACTGGTATTGGATCAAGCAAATTGATAGTGATTTGCAAATAGTTAACGAAGAGCTTGACGAAGCTTTGATAAGTTTAAAAGCAAAGACATATAGATCTTGAAAAAAAGGTACTATAATATATTTGGGAGTGTAGTCCAACGGCAGAGACAGCGGACTTAAAATCCGTACAGTGTGGGTTCGACTCCCGCCACTCCTACCAATTTTATGAAAACAATAACTACAATACTATTACTAACTACATCAGCAGTTTTCGCACAACGTCCCGGTCCGCCGCCGCATTCCCGGATGCTGGTCAAACCGGTATTCATACAAGTACCTGCTAAACCGAGTCCATTGGAGAGTCCCAACGTTCAAGATAAGCTGTTAAGTTTATTTAAATCTTCTACAAAGAAGAGTCGATTAGCAGGTTACAAAGCAGTGAGAGATAGGTTTAAAGCTGGGGAGCTTAAGGGAGACGACCGTCGATTGTATAGAGTACTAGTTGGTAAAGCTGCTGATTACCATCTAGGAGAGCTAAAATCTCACGTAGAAGATCTTGTAACCTCTTCAGCACTAACACGAGATAATACATCTGGTATCTTTAAAGAGTTTAATAAAAACTACAGCGATTGGTTTCTATCAGCTTTAAACTCACGAGAAATGACTCAAACAGACTGGAGAAGAGTACAACAATATGGTTCGTTTAAAGGTATGGAAAATGAAGTGAAAGAGTGTTTTGCGTTGTTCGATAAGCTAGCAAATAGTTTCGAAACTATAACAAAGGACTCAGACTACCTAGCGCTTCTAGAAACTTGTGAAGCTATTAACGAATGTAGAGGAGAGGTATCGTGGTGTGACGGTGAGGAAAAATTTGAAAAGACTTCTATTAATAGAATTATTTCTGCTGTTCCAGACGGGATTAAACTTAATCAATCTCTAGAAAGAATTGATAGTCTTGATAAACAGTTAGCGGAATACGCTAGAGTATATGCGTTCAATACCAAACAAACATGGGCATCAGATGAAGTTAGGGGGATGGTGAGGATACTAAATGAGCGTCGTTTAAAGATGGGGTTAGTGTGTTATGAATTAGATGAACTGTTATCACGAGTATGTATAGAACATTCACAAGACATGGCTAAAAGAGAATTCTTTTCACATACTGGATCTGATGGTAAGGGATATGAACAACGCGTGGGGGATGCAGATTGGTATGGAGGACCTTACGGAGAAGTTATATATTCTGGGTCTTTAATTCCCCGCGATGTTCATAGTGTTTGGTGGAAGAGTGAAGATAATAGACCAAAGTTGTATACAAAGCACCTCAATAGAATTGGCATAGGTATCATAAATAAAATCTGGACAGTTATTGTAGGCTCCACGTATGAGCGTACAGCTGAGCGGTTTATTGTTGATTAAATGGGATTACTAAGGTAGAGCATATAAATAATTATGTGTTTCAGAAACTCTATATCTTATTAGGCCTTATTAGTTTAGCTGCTTCGAGTATTACTCACGGGCAGCAATCTTCTTCTGATCCTGTAGGGTTTCATACTGAGGTTATAAAAGGTAACTCCTTTTCTCTTCTTGCGATCAATGTAGCTAACACCCCCACAGGTAATCTTACCAGAACTATCTCACAAACATTTGGTCCTAGCAATGAATCTGGACTAGTAGCTGGATTGTGGGATGAAGCGGATAATATATGGATACCCAATAATGGAGGATACTTAAGAGTATATTATAATGATGAAGAGAGTACCTTCCCTCCCGTTACAGTTGGTTGGCGTGCGGTACATCATGGTAATGCTGATATGTCTCAGTTTTCGCTGCCTAATAATGGTGGAATATTTTTTGAGTCAAAAGCTGAAGAAGATTGGTATATTACATTCGGTGGATATGTTAACCGGTCAGCAATAGAAACCCAGATAGCACCTGGTATAAATGTAATTAATAAAGGGTACCCTGCTGACATCCCTTTAAATCAAAGCGGAATAGGTTCATCGTTTGGTTTTACACCTGGTAAAGGTATTTGGGATGGGGATATAGTTTGGTGCTTTAGAGAAGACGGTACCTATGATAGGTATTATTATATACAAGATCAACCGGCGTTTAACCCATTTGGTATAACCCCAGGTTGGAAAAAAATAGGCGCAGACTTTGCAGATGGTGACGCTGGTCTAGATTTACTTTCTTCGGCATTTATAATAGAGTGCAAGGGTGATGGTGGTATTATCAGGTTATACCCTCCACCTTTATTACAAAGACAACCATTTACAACTGCTCCCTTAGCTCCTCCTAGACCTCTTGTATACCCTACGTTTACTACAGATGTAAACGGAGGCCAATATTTTTTAATGTATTGGTTTGCTCATAACGCAAACATTAATTATCATACAGAAATACATTCTCCTGGTAATTGGTGGCATCTATCTACACAAACAAATTTAACCAATCAAATATTAAACAACTTTGCACCGATAAGTCTCGGTAAGGGGATCGCTAGAGTAATAGCTGAGTATAAGGAACTTCCATAAGGAACTCCGCAAAATAATACAAATCATCAGTTGAACCTATGTCATTATGACATTATATTAAGAGGTAGTAAGATACTACAATAGGAACTCAGATATAATTAGATAATGCCAAAAACTAAAGAACGCGTAGATAACCCAATCGGCGCATATATGAAACAAATGGGACAAACAGCACTTTTAACTAAAGAGCAAGAAGTTGAGATTTTTAAGAGAATTGAGAAAGCGCAAAACAAAGCGTTTAATCTTCTCTGTAAGGATACTGGAACGTTAATTTGTTTTAGTGAATTAGGCCGCGGTCTTTTAAATGGGTGTATAAGATTCGAAGATAATATCGACTGCCCGTCAAAAGAAAAGTTTATGAAAGGTCTTTATAAACTAGTAAAGACTTTAGAAGCACCAAGTCATACTAATGCTAAACGTAAAACTCTTTACAAACGGTTTTGTGTTAAGCAGTCTGTTATTGACGAGTGGTGTTCGAAGATTGTTATACCTGAAATGGTAAGGGTATTAAAAGATCTTGAAGAAGCTAAAGCTGAAATGGTAAAAGCAAATTTGAGGTTAGTAGTAGCAAACGCTAAAAAATACACCAAGCGTGGTGTCGCGCTGCTTGATCTAATTCAAGAAGGCAACTTAGGCCTGATTAAAGCAGTTGAAAAGTTTGAATACCAAAGAGGTTATAAATTTTCAACTTATGCGACTTGGTGGATCCGTCAAGCTATTACAAAGTGTGTTGGAGAAACTGGAAGAACAGTCCGGGTCCCTATGCATATGATTGATACTATCAATAAAATATTTAAGGTGCAGCGCCAGCTCTTACAAGCAGGCGGATGTGAACCTACATCGGAGGAAGTAGCAGCAGAGATTGATATGCCCGTAACTCGAGTTAAAGCTATATTAAGAGTAGCTATGCATCCTATCTCTCTTGAAACTCCTGTAGGCTATAACGGTACTGCAACTATAGCAGATTTCATCGAGGATGAAAGAGAAACTCAGTCAATAGAATTAGCTCCGTTAGGAGGTATGAAGGATAGAATTGCTGATACTATAGCTACTCTTAATAATAGAGAGGCCGGTGTATTAGAAATGAGATTCGGAATGATTGATGGTATTAAACGAACTCTTGAAGAGGTAGGAGATAGGTACCAAGTTACCCGTGAAAGAATCCGACAGATAGAAGCAAAAGCTATCCGTAAGCTTACTAGTATTCGAAGAGAAGAAAAAATAGAAGCGTTTTGTAATCAATTAGGATAGGAACTACCTTATTATAAATATATGCATATGAAAAAAATACTTTTAGCACTTGTTGCCGCTGCATGTTTACCGTCCTGTACTTTAGATAGTGTTAGTTACGGTGTTAGAGTCGATAGTGTCAGCTACCCAGTACGTCGAGTGTACGTACCACCGGTATATAGAACTGGAGTATATACATCTTATCATTACGATTTACGTCCGGATTACAGAAGATATGGTAGTTATTGTCCACCTGTTAGACGTCGTTCTCATTGTCATCATTAATATGTATAAGTATATTCCACCAGCCTTTGCGCTAATTACACTTGCGATTCTTGTGTTAATTCTCACCTCGTGTGTTACTAACTGGGAGAGAAATAGAAAACTTAACAAGGAGATATTTGAAGAATATTTAGTAAAGCCAAATTTAGTAAGATCGATGATGGGTCAAGATGGGCCTGTATGCTCCACAGCTGAATCAGTAAAATAATTATGTTAACCGCAATAAAACTAACGGGTCTTTGTCTCTTAGCAGCTATCGCTACTGTTGTAGTGATTGGTGGGCTAGTAGCAATCATGGTATTTGGCACCATCTTTCTCGGCGGAGGAATTGGCTAGCATTAAATATCGTATATGTACGAATATAATGCTGAATTAAGAAGAGTAGTAGACGGTGATACAATTGATGTAACAATTGATTGTGGTTTTAACATGTTTATTAAGGAGCGTGTTAGATTATATGGTATTAATACGCCTGAATGCCGCACTAGAGATTTAGAGGAGAAGGAGAGAGGTCTAGCCGCGAAAGATAGACTAATTGAGATTCTAGAATCTTTTGGTAACAGTTTTGTAATAAAGACCTCTATCGATAAAAAAGGGAAATTTGGAAGACTGCTCGGTGAGTTGATTAGTAATGACGGAGATCAAAATGCTAATCAAATGCTTCTAGAAGAAGGGCATGCTGTTGAATACTTTGGCGGAAAGAAATAAATAATACTAGAAGGGTAGCCTTCGAGGTTTATGTACGCGTATAACAGGATTATTTATTATAGTTAAGGTATTCCGTAATAATACTAATAAATATTAGTATGAAAAGGAAGGAAAAGATTAATAAAATAATGGACATTATTATACGAAAGTCTTCTTCTGATGAAGATCAACTCGATTCCTTTAGAAGTGTGTTAGAAAGTTTAGACAACAGTACCATTAATAAGTTGGTAGCAGGAGTCGTCTTTACAGACAAGCCATTTAAGTCTAATAAAATCTGGCGTATTGAATAAATAATTACATGTCAAAGATCTACAATAAGAACGCCAGAGAGAAAGCATTACTAGAAGAGGCGTATACAGGAGTTTATAAAGAATCAGCGGTTGATGTAGAATTAGATCACTGGTGGGATTTTAATATAGATGATGTTATAAGATTTGTATATCACGGTGCAAAGAGGCAGCTGCCGCCGGAGGATCCAGCAGAGTATGAAGAAGCTTCCGAAAAGGTAGTCACATGGCTTAAGGGCAAATATCCACAACCCGATGAATACCATCCTGGGTACGGGAAGGTAGAAGATGGAGAAGAGCATGAAATGGAATTTGACGAGCGAGGGTTCGCTAAGAATACTAAGGCAGGAAAAGAAGATGAAGATGCTGAATCACGTGAAGAACGCGCTGACGTAGACAAATACGAATACGAACAGGGTAAAGAAGCAGGAGAAAGAGAAGATAATATTGAGTACGCTAAGCGTCTTGGAGATCACGCCAAGGGTGTTAAAATGGCTATTGAAGCATTAGGAATGTTAAAAGATGAGCTTCATATTGATGGACATTCAGAAGATATTAATGTTAATGAGCTAGCTGATGCTCATGATCAGTTAAGTAGGGCATTACATTGGATCCTAGACGAGACGGATGTAGAATATATCATCGGTGGTCGTGCAGACAGAGCTGCTGAAAGAGACTTAGATTTTAAACCTGCTGATGGCAGAGAGTATTAGCAGTTGTTTTCAATAGGAACGACTATATAATATAGTCACATGAAAAAGCTTATCTTAGCAACGCTGGGTCTTCTCGCACTGATCGCAACAGTCAAAGGAGACGAAACTAATTACACACTCGAAATGACCGGCGTAACATGAGCTGGATGTAAGACATATGTCCGTGGGGCATTACAAAAGACATTCAAAGCTACCTCAATTGTTATTACAGCTGGAGATAAGAGAGGATCACAAAAGGTTACATTCACAGCAAAGGACAAATCGATCTCAAAGAGAGATGCGACCGATGCAATGGGCGATAAGAAGAGACGTTTCATTGTACTACGTGTGAAGAAGGCAAAGAAAACTAGTCTACCTGATAGGTACAAGGATGGATCTTGGCATCTTCTTTTGCTTAAGAACTCAGGTCTATACATACAAGCATGAAAGTAATCTATTTTCTGCTCCAAAATTGGTATGTATGTGTATCATCAATAGCAATTGGCGCAGTCTTAGAATTATTTCTGTATAAAGTAGGGTTATAAAGTTAGAAGGACTTATATGGTATGCGATATAATAAAGCTTAAATAACAATATGGCTGATAAAGAGAATCGTTACCCAGAAAATGTAACCGGTAAATTCTATTGTGATGATCAATGTATAGATTGTGACTTATGTAGAGAGACAGCTCCTGATAACTTTACACGAAATGACGATGAAGGTTATTCGTATGTTTTTAAACAGCCAGAAAATGAAGAAGAATTATCTTTATGTAAAGAGGCTATGGATGGTTGCCCGGTAGAAGCTATCGGAGATGATGGTTAATTGTCATTAGGACCTACCATATAATAAATGTGAGATGGCGAGATTAACCTACGGGTTGACCAGCGCCTTCATAGCTTGTCCGACAAGACAGAAGTGGTAAGACACTTTACGCTTTATCCCTGTGGCGCGGGGGGCATCTCTATTACTTTTAAAAATATGGCAAAATACGCAAAACAGCAAATCAGATCTAACAGGATCAAGAGAGTAACAGAGGGG
>TARA_R110001599_G_scaffold135789_3_pt1 | contig 10378 bp, 1 predicted proteins | sample TARA_R110001599 | Tara Oceans TARA_R110001599 (sample SAMEA4398360) | marine metagenome | biome: Polar Biome; feature: [MES] marine water layer (ENVO:01000295) within the mesopelagic zone...; material: water (ENVO:00002006), including particulate matter (ENVO:01000060) such as...... | reverse complement strand
GTAACAAATATAGCGATGGTACTCACAAAACAATAGAAGATTTAGAGAGAGAACATGAAGAAAAGTATGGCGATAAAGACACAAGTGAAGAATATAAGCTTGGCGACTTTAGTAAAGAAGACAAGAAAAAAGGCGGGTTAAATCTAAGTGGTGGTAGTGGTAGTGCTTTTAACAAAAGAACACCGGTTAAAAAAGTATCTCCAGTTAAAAATGTTGACGAAAAACCAGTGGGTATTAATACTAGTAATCTTAGAAAATCTTCTGGACCAAAGAAACCTACTATACTTTCTGAAGGTGAAAGCTCAAGTCAATCTCCAAGTGCTAGCGAGATGAATAAGACTATAGAAAAAATGGTTACTGATCTTGCTGTTGACGGTATTAAAAAAGCCGGCAAACACTATGATGATGGAGGTGGTATGAATAATGCTCACTTTGATGCTGCTGATCTTGGGTTTCGTACTATAAAGAACCAAATATATAGCTTGATCAACAAAAAGAATATGACGCTTGAAGATAAAAAACAAAAGAATTATCTTCAAAAGGAAACTGAAAAGTTGAAAAAGAACGTGGTTAATATAAAAGGCTTAGCCATACAAACCGCTCAGGCTTATAATGAAGGGCATATAAACACGGACTTAAGCTTTTTAGGTAGACCGAACGAGCAAATGCTATTAAAACAAGTGATGGATCCTAAAGCTAATCTTGGGCAACTTGGAATATACGCTATGTGGGAGGATGGGGAGTTATACTACGAGTACGGGCCAAGCCAAATGGCGATGGAGTATGCTGCTAACAAGGGTATTGAAGTAGATCCTGAGCAGATAATGAATGATGAGAGAAAAACGATACCAGCAAGCACACTATTTGGTATGGCTGTCATGAAAGACACTAAGTCAGAAAACGATATCAATGGAGTTATTAAGAAGGCTGGTGAGGATGCTATAGCAAAAATCGGAAATACGGGTCAACTTTTAAACAGTGATTTTGGTAGGGTGGAAGGTAGTATTGAGAATAATTTTAGAGACATATTTGAAAATAGCAAGGTAAACTTTCAAGATTTAGCGACTAGAGATTTAACGATAGGTGGTTCAAAAAGAAACTACAAAAAAGATTTAGAACTAAACCCAGAGATAAATGCCTTAACGTATGCCAACCTAGGTTTAACAGCTTCGGTTGATGAGGATGGCGATGGTGTTATATCCGGTGATGAGTTAGCGCCACAAGATAGAGAGATAATTATAGAAACACTAACAAACCCAAAAACCTCAGATCAAAAAGAAGCGGCTGTAGATGAAATGACAAAGTACTGCACATGGTTAGCAGCTCAGGAGTTTCACTATATGAGAAAAGCTAGTGGAGAAGATAAAGGTGGAAAAAAATCAATATTAGCACAAGACTTAATCGCAAAATATAATAAAGCTTAATTATATGACAAAGGCAAAAGTAATATTAAACGCTATTAATAATGGCGCTACAGACGAGGAATTAGTGGTATTAGAAAATACTCCTGAAGAGCAATTTGCTGTGGAGGTTAAAGAAGAAGAGGAAGTAGAAGAAGTTGAGGAAGAAACAACAGCTCCCGAAGTAAAGGAAGACCTAACATCGGAGGATACCACGGTGAAGGAAGAAAGTACGGTATCCACTGGGGAGAAAAGTTCTACGGCTACATCAAAAGTTGATTGGGAGTCTCCAAAATTAAAAGGCGAGTGGGTGTTCAACGAAACAGGTGATAACGTTTGGACCCGTAAATATAAAAACGAAAAAGGAGTGTTGGTGCAGGAAGTTGTCCCATCCAACAACGTTCCTAAAGAGGTTTTAAAAAGGCACGCTGGTAACAACCCGGTTGTAGCTGAAATTGACGCTGAGAAAAGAGGTATGGCCCAAACGCAGGCGGAGTGGGTTAAAGGAAAAGATGACGTAGCGGTATCCGATCAATCGGTGGTAGAAAACGCGGCTGCATTTTCCGCTACTGTGGATGATAAAAAAGTAATTACAAACAATATAGGTAGCGAAACTAAGTTTTATAAAAACAGGTTATTAGAGATAATTGATATAAATAAACAAATACGAGCGTTTAAAGATGCAGAACGTAGAAGAGAACTTGGAAATATTCCACTTAACGCTTTAGGAGCTGATGAAACAGGTGCAGAAGAGGCTTTAAGAATAGAGCAACACAACCAAAATAGAGTAACAGTTAGAGGTTCAAAACTCGTGAATCCTAAATTAAAAGTATTATTAGACAAAAGAGATTCTTTAATAGTAGCTAAAAAAGACGATAGAGTTACCGAGTATTTAGAAGAAGCAGCTAAGTTGTGGCCAAAAAACGATTCTAAGGCTGATGAAGAAGAGTATAATGCTTGGTTATACCAAACAGCATCCGCGTTGATGGAGAAGGATGATGTAAATGGTTTCATGGAAAAAAATATTGCTCAATACATGGAAGACTTCCAAGGTATTGTTCAAGTTATGGATCCTGTGTGGGCTACAAAAGAGGTTGAAAAATCTAAAGAATTTTTAGAGATTTTACCAGAAAAAATGCAAAAGAATCTTGCGCAGCAAAACTTCTTAAAAACCTCTGTAAACGAATTAGACTCAGATATTAAGTTGCTTGTAGAAGATTTAAATAAAATAGATTATAGTGGTTACACAGCAGATATAGAAAAGTATGATAATGAATTAGCTGAACTAGGTCCAGAGGTAAAATCAGGTGCATTTGCGTGGACTCAACTTACTTACGATAAATATCATTCATTAATTCAAAAGAGAAATTCTGTAATAGCTAATTATCAAAAAGAGCAGAAAGTCGACAGTGAAACATATCAAAACTACTTATCTAAAGTAAATGGTAGAAATGAAACGTATCAACAATACCTTAACACTGTTAATTTAGACGTTGAATTTAACAAGCAAGGAGAAGACATCACAACTTACATGAACGCTATGAGGCGTAATGGTCATAACCTTACCGCTGCGGCTACTTGGGTTTCAACATCTACTCTTCACATGGGTACTGGTATAGAGGGAGCTCTTTTTGCTGGCAAGGAACTACCTCAAGATTTACTGTTTGAGTTCTACGATAATGATACAAATAAAATGCCAGAAATAGTTAAGATGATTCACACTATTGATGGTGTTTATGATGCAATGCGTCACACTCGTAAAGACAATTTCCAGAATTATATAGATAATATGAATGCTAGTGTTCAAGCTCCAACGAAGTATGAAGATATAGATGGCTTAGTCAGTTTAGGTACTTTTGGAATGCACACGATTGCGAACTTTGTGCCTCAATTAGCTTTAATATACGCTACGGGTGGTGCTTCGATATATATTATGGGTACATCTGCCTTTGGTAACAAGTATGATAATATAGAGTTCACAAATAGACAAAAGTTTGGGGGAACAAATTATACTTTAGGAGAGAAATGGCTTGCTAGTGGAGTTGCTTTTGGCTCTGAAGTTATTTCCGAAAGAATAACTTACGGTATATTTAAAGCTAAAGTAGGTTTGGCTCCAAAACCTCTTAAAAGAGTTACTGATGCTTTTTCAAAGTCGGTTTACGAGACAACTAAAAGAGTTGTTAAAAGAACAATTAGCAGTACACCACTTATGGGCCTAGAGTCTGGTAGTGAGGTTTTAGCAGAGCTTGGTAACAATGCTGGTGATAAATATGTTTTAGGTAAGAACATAAGTTTATGTAGAAACTTGGAAAGCGCTGCTCTTAGTGGTTTATTTATGGAAAGAGTAATGTCGATGCCTGGTTTATATCAAGATGCTTCTTCTATTTTCTCAGGTAAAAGTTACAAACAAAAAATAGCGGAGAATACCAAAAAACGAGTTACTTTAGAAAACATGCTGGCAGAGCCATCATTGAACCCAAAGTTAAGAGAAAAACTTGAGACAGATGTTTTAAAACTAATTGCTAAAAGCGAAACTTTAATGGCTCAAAATATCGAGAATATCGATATGATGTCCAACAAAGAGAAAGGAGATCTAGTGAAGTTAGATACTGAGATAATAAAGTTAAGATCAGACAAAGATATGGTAGAAGCAGATGGTTCGCTAAGCTATAAACAAAAACAAGAGTTAATCGAAGATTTAACGGTTCAAGAAAATGACGCCTTAAACCAACAGGACGATATTGTAAAAGAATACGAGTCTGATGAAACTAGAAAAAAGAAAAAAGAAAGGTTTGATAAGCAGTTAAAGCAAATAAAGAAAAAGGTTGCTAAGTTTAACAAGCGTAAAATAAAGGATTTTAAACACACTAATGACGGTGCTAGAGGTAGAGTTAAAGTGTTTGAAACTAGAGAAGAGCAACAAGCTTTCTTTAACGACAGAATGTCTGATCACAATGCTTTGTTGCAATCGGAAAGAGAAGGTTGGCAAGAAATACTAAAAGATCCTTCTTTACTAAACGAAGCTGACAAAGCTGCTATTGGGTTAGAAGATGGGGGTGTTTTGCTAGATCATCACGTTGAGCAGATAAACGGTGTTATAAAAGATATTGACAATCAAATTGCTGAAAACAATTATCAGTCTAGGTCTTCCGCTAATCATTACGGTGGGTTTGCTGTTAATAAGGATGGTGTTTTTGAAATCTTTGTAAACAAAGAAAATGCTTTAGCGATCGATGGTAATGTTAATGTTCTTGCGCACGAATGGTTGCATGCTATTTTGTTTAAGTCAATAGGTAAGGATCCTGAAACTCAAAAAGCACTAGGTGATGCGGTTATAGATTTTATTGGTAATAACAAAGGTGGTTTCACTAGACAGTTTATAAAAAAAATGGAACCTTACCAACGTGATACTGAGTTTGGCGAAGAGATTATAACTGTTATGTCTGAATCTATAATGGACGGTACTTTGAAATACAAAGAAGGATTGTTTACTAAGATCGGGGATATCATAAGACAAAATCTTCAAAGATTAGGTTTAAAAGGTATCACTTTTAATAGCGGTAAAGATGTTTATAATTTCATAAAAGATTACAACGCTTCGATAGAAAAGAACTATGATAGCATTGCTATTCAAGAAATGATGGATAAAGGTGCTAAAGGTACTTTACTTAGAAAAAATAAAAACGGTAAAGGAGATTCTAGCATAATGAGTTCTAAGTCGCCTGAAAAACTAATTAGAGAAATAAATAACCCTAAAAAGACTAGTTCAGAAAAAGCTGCTGCTGAAGAGGAGTTAACCAAGCAATATGATTTGTTGGCTATAAAGGCATTAAAGTACGATACTAGAAAAGGTGATATTGCTAGGGAAAATGTTATTTTAGAAGCAAGAAAATATCTACCAGGTATTTTAAAAAGGTTTGACCCAAGATCATCTAAGTTCTCGACGTATGTAAACAGTAACATTGCACCCAAGCAAGCTGTTATATTTGAAGCTGCGAAGGGTGAATTCTACGGAGAGACAACTAGTATTAATACCAAGGAAGCTAAACAGATAGAAGATACCTCAAGTGGAGTAACTAACACTCAAGATACTTTTGTACAAAAAATAGATATACTTGGTTTTGCTACAGTAGATAGAGTTGCTGATAAAATAAAGTCTTTAGTTAAAGTAAAGCCTGGTAATAACTTTAAAAATATAATATCAAATTACGCTGGTAAAGTTGGTGAGATTGTATTTAATATTCCTGCTAAGAAAATAATGGAAGGTGGCGCTAATTTAGCGGCTGTTACAAAGTATAAAGAAGGTATGCCAGCACCAGCTGAAGCTCAAAATATACAAAGATTTTTTAATGCTGGGCAGAATGCAGATAGATTCATTAAAACACTACCGCTATATAACATAACTGATAAGAATGCTGATATAGATAAGGTTGGTGAAAATATAGAGGTATCTAGAAATGCTTATGGAATTGCTATTGGTTTAAAAGGCTTGCCATTAGATTATTTCTACGAAAACTATACCGACCCAAAGGCTTTGAGTAAAGATCCTGAGGTTTATAAACAAAGAATAACATCTAAAGGTGGTAGAAGTTTAGGTTTAACAAGTCAAACGGCAGTTAAAAGATTAAAACCAGAGTTTAGAAATCCAATGCCAGAAGTTGTAGAACAATTTAAACAAGACATAGGTATAACACCTAAAGGTCAAGAAAGTGTTTATAATAGAGATATTGGTCAATTGCTAAAAGGCGCTGCTAAAGTATATTCTATAAATGCATCGTTATCTGCTGCTCAAAGAACTCAAGAGGCTAAACTTAAAAAAGCTCCGGTAGAACAAAAGAAAGCTATAAAACAACAAACAGCTGATATTACAGCTGCTCAAAGTAAAATTGCTTTTAGTAAAGCTGTTAAAGGGTATAGAGACGCAAAAAAATTAGTATCTGAAGCTAGGTTAGCGCCAAAACAGCAATTATTATTAGAAAAAGAAAAAGCTGGAGAGCTTGTAGGGGAGATTATAACAATGCGTGGAATGCAAAGCTACCAAGACGTAAAAAATAATATTACTTATGAAGAGTTTTATACTAATCAACTATTAGATTTTTTTGAAAGTTACCCTCAATACTATAATCTTATGAGCGGCGCTTTAACTGGTGGTATAAAAAGAGCTGCTTTTTTTGACAAAGCTTATTTTGATAAAGTTATTAAAAAATTCGCTAAGAAAAACAATAAACAAAACATAGTAAAAGCTATAAAAAAAGCAGATCAAGTTGGACCTAAAAGATTGTATTATCATAGCGGTAGCAAGTTTAAAGGTTTAAAGAATTTAGATTTAACAATTGATAACGGTAAGGTAGATTTTTTAATAAAACTTTTTAACGATATAAGCAAGCATACTAAAAAACAAGGTAAAGAAATTTTTCAAGAAGTGCTTACTCACTTTGGTATCGACCAAAACAATTTCATGAGAAAATCCGCTCCGCTTATAGGATATCCTGTTAACGAAAAAGGTAAAGAAATAACAAATAAAAAAGGAGTTGAAGAACACGCTGTTCAAATGGAAATGGCTAGAATTATGATGGGCTCTGCTTTTGATGGTAACATGAAAGATGGTGCTAAACTTCTAAGAGCTACTTACTCACAAATTTCATTATTAGAAGTAGAAGACCCAGGCGGTCAATACAAGCAATCCATGGGTAATGATTTTTATAATAATGTTGTTCCTAGAGTTTTAGATGGTAGTTTAGACTTTTTACCTGATGGTTTTGTTTCTATATATAGATTAATGAAGGCTGGTGTAAATCCTTTTGGTTATAAACTTATAGGTCCAAAACAAACTATTGCCGAATACTTTGGCGTGAATAATTTAAGTATTGAAAAAGCAAAACAAAGTATAATTGATGTGTTTGAAGGTAAACAAGATATAAACGCTTTACGTGCACAATCAGGAATTAAATATGCTAAAGATATAGATGGTAAATACGTGTTTAGCAAAGCTATAAACAGATCAAGAACGGTTAATCCAGAAAAAGGCATTACAGTTCTAGATTTTGATGATACATTGGCTACGAGCAAGTCTTTAGTTATATCTACTTCAGCTGATGGTACGGTTAGAAAACTAACAGCAGAACAGTTTGCTCAAGAGGGCGCTGATTTATTAGATCAAGGTTGGACACATGATTTTTCAGAATTTAGTAAGGTTGTAGACGGTAAAACAGCTCCATTATTTCAAAAAGCTTTAAAGCTACAGGAGAAGTTCGGTAACAATGATATGTTTGTGTTAACAGCAAGACCTGCTAATTCTGCTCCAGCTATATTTGAGTTTTTAAAAGCTAACGGTTTAAACATACCTTTGAAAAACATAACTGGTTTAGCAAACTCAACACCTGAGTCTAAAGCGCTTTGGATGGCTGACAAAGTTGGTGAAGGTTATAATGATTTTTATTTTGCAGATGACGCTTTGCAAAACGTACAAGCGGTTAAAAACATGTTAGATCAATTCGATGTTAAGTCTAAGGTTCAACAAGCTAAAATTAAATTTAGCAAAGCAATGAACACTGAGTTTAACGACATATTAGAATCAACAACTGGTATTTTGTCTCAAAAACAGTTCTCTGATGCTCAAGCTAAATTAAGAGGTCGGAAAACAAAATATAAATCTATAATACCAGCATCTGCTCAGGATTTTCAAGGGTTGTTATACAACTTCTTAGGTAAAGGTAAAAAAGGAGAAGCTGATATGGCTTTTTTCAAAAAAGCTTTAATGAATCCATTTGCTAGAGGTATTAATGAATTAAATGGTTCAAAACAATCAGCTGCAAATGATTTTGAAAATCTAAATAAGAATTTCCCTGATGTTAAGAAAAAACTTAACAAAAATATAGAGGGCTTAGATTATACCAACGATCAAGCAATGAGGGTTTATCTTTGGAATAAATCTGGGTTTGAAGTTCCCGGTTTATCAAAAAGAGATTTAGCAGCCTTAACTAGTGTTATTGAAAACAACCTTGAAATGAAGGCTTACGCTGATGCTATAGGTTTGATTTCTAAAAAACAAGATGGATACTCTAAACCTAAAGATTATTGGTTAGCTGAAAATATCGCTTCTGATTTACTAAGTGATGGGGCTATTGGAGATGCTAGAGCTGATTTTTTAGCTGAGTGGCAGCAAAATGTAGATCAAATATTTTCTAAAGAAAACCTAAATAAGATACAAGCTATATATGGTAATAACTTCAGAGAAGCTTTAGAAGATTCTTTATATAGAATGAAAAACGGTAAAAACAGACCAACAGGTAGAAGTAGGATCGTAAACGCTTATATGAACTGGGTTAATAACTCTGTTGGTGCTATTATGTTCTTCAACATGAGATCTGCTGCTTTACAAACTATATCAGCTGCCAACTATATGAACTGGAGTTTTAACAATCCAGCTAAAGCAGCTATGGCGTTTGCTAATCAATCACAGTATTGGAAAGATTTTTCAATGATATTCAATTCTAATTATTTAAAACAGAGAAGATCTGGTAATCAAAGAGGTGTTAACGAGGCTGAAATTTCAGAAGCAGTTGCTGCTAGTAAAAATAAGCCAAAAGCGGCTATAGCTTGGTTGCTTAAAAAAGGTTTTTTACCAACGCAAATAGCGGATAGTTTTGCTATTGCTTCTGGTGGCGCTACTTTTTATAGAAACAAAGTTAAAGCTTTGGTAAAAGAAGGCGTGACTCAAGAGCAAGCTGAAAAACAAGCGTTTTTAGATTTTCAAGAGTCAACTGAAGTATCACAGCAGTCAGCAAGACCTGACATGATATCCCAACAACAAGCGTCTCCTCTTGGTAGGTTGATATTAGCATTCCAGAATACTCCAATGCAGTACGCTAGGATAATTAATAAATCTGCTAGAGATTTAGTTAATGGTAGAGGTGATACTAAAACACATATATCTAAGATAGCTTATTATGGTGTAGCCCAAGGTATTATATTTGGAGCATTACAAGCTGCGCTGTTTGCCGCTTTAGGTGAAGACGAAGAAGAGGAGTTTGATAAAAAGAAGGAGAGGATAATGAACCAAATGGTTGATTCTCTACTATCTGGTATTGGCGTTGGTGGTAAAGCTATAAGTACTGTAAAAAACACAATAATGGAATATGCTGAGCAAAAAGACAAAGGTTGGAATGCTGATCACGCTTATACTTTATTAACTTTACTTGGTTTTTCTCCACCTATTGGGTCTAAATTACGTAAAGTTTATAGCTCAATACAAACTGAAAAATTTAACGAAGGTGTTAGTGAAAAACGAGGTTTAACGCTAGATAATCCATCTTGGAGTAAGTGGGGTAACGTTATTGAGGGTGTTACAAATGTGCCTTTAGGTAGATTAGCTCAGAAAATGTTAAATATAGATAACGCTCTTGATGAGAATAACAAGTGGTGGGAAAGAGCGGCTTTGCTAATGGGTTGGAACACTTGGGACTTAGGAATTAAAGATCCAGATATTACAGCTGTTAAGGATGAGATAAAAGAAGAAAAGAAAGCAGAGTCTAAGATAAGGGCTGAAGAGAAGAGAGAGCAAAAGGAAAGGGAAAAAGAAGAGGCTAACAAAGCTATTATAGAAGAAAACAAAAAGAAAAGTAAAAAAGACGGTATTTGTTCTGCTGTAAGTAAGGGTGGTAAAAGATGTAAGACTAAAATTGTTGAGGGTAAACTTTTCTGTACGGTTCACGAGAAAGCTGAACAAAACGAAACTGGAGAAAAATCTCAGTGTAAGAAGATTAAGAAAGGTAACAAAAGGTGTAAGATGCAAACGAGCAATAAGTCTGGATATTGTTACTACCACGATTAAGTAAACAATTCAAAAAATAAGTGATAATAAAAGGATGGTAAGAAAACTAATAATATTGATGCTACTTATATCTAATATAACAGTAGCGCAAACATTTGGTAAAGAAGAGATTAAAAGCTTGTTGAAGTACTCTACTTTTTATACA
>TARA_R110001599_G_scaffold300320_2_pt1 | contig 10379 bp, 9 predicted proteins | sample TARA_R110001599 | Tara Oceans TARA_R110001599 (sample SAMEA4398360) | marine metagenome | biome: Polar Biome; feature: [MES] marine water layer (ENVO:01000295) within the mesopelagic zone...; material: water (ENVO:00002006), including particulate matter (ENVO:01000060) such as...... | reverse complement strand
ACATTTCGGAATTCAAGATTTCTAAAATCTATGGTTTCTACTTCTTGGAAAATCTTACGTTTCGTGCTTTCCTTCGTACCGTTAAGTGAATTCTCCGTAATAAATACTCTCGCATTTTCTCCAGAATTAGCCACAGACATGTCGTGATTGCCTCTCGTTAGGTTCGTTTCCTTTTTAAGACCAAACCCTTTCAAAATATATTCACCCGTCTCTATACCTAGTTGTTGAAAAACACCATAAGGGCTAGTCCATTCAGTTTTTAAATCTTGATCCGAAAGTTCAAAATAAGAGTGCACGGTTGAGTACCCCTTTAGTGGTATATTGGCTTCCATATTAGAGTCATCAAAGAGATAAGGACTTCCAACTGGGCGTACAGAGGATAAAGGAATTAAAACACAGATATTAATTTCTTGCATGACTTATACGAATAGCAGTTTGAATACACAAAAACGCCTAACGGAGGCTCTAATCGACTGGATTAAAGAACTCATTTAAATACATATGATTAATTTTATTCAAAAAGACTGTTTTAGAATGTATAAATACGTAATTTAAATATCACTTAGCAAGAACATCATATAATATTTTTACTCATTAAATATAATTCAAAGACAATACACCTGATTAATAACTAGTTATTAATCATTTAAAAATCCACTCTCGTTATTTACCAACAAAAAAAGGGGCAGTCAAATGACTGCCCCTTTTTTAAAATCGGTTAAACTGAAAAATATTGGCTATACCATGTAAGTCTTATAAATCAAATTTAATGCCTTGCGCTAAAGGTAGTTCTGTAGAATAATTCAATGTATTGGTCTGTCTACGCATGTAAGCTTTCCAAGCATCTGAACCAGACTCTCGTCCTCCGCCAGTTTCTTTTTCACCACCAAACGCACCGCCAATTTCGGCACCAGAAGTACCAATGTTTACGTTGGCAATTCCGCAATCGGAACCTACCGCAGAAAGGAATTGATGCGCATCACGCATACTGTTAGTCATAATGGCTGAAGACAATCCTTGTACTACTCCATTTTGAACTGCAATGGCATCATGCACATCACCTGTGTACTTTATGATGTACAAAATGGGCGCAAATGTTTCAGATTGAACGATCTCAAAGCTGTTTTCTGCCTCAATAATACACGGCTTTACGTAACAACCACTTTCAAAACCTTCGCCAGAAAGTACTCCTCCTTCAACCAACACCTTACCACCTTCATTTTTTGCTGCTTCAATGGCTTTATTATAATTATTTACTGAATCCTTGTCGATAACAGGCCCAACGTGATTCTTTTCATCCAATGGATTTCCAATTCTCAACTGACCGTAAGCACCAACAACGGCATCTCTTACCTTATCATAAATATCTTCGTGAACAATCAACCTACGGGTTGAAGTACATCTTTGACCAGCAGTTCCTACGGCTCCAAACACAGCACCGATCACCGTCATTTTAATGTCGGCATCTGGTGTTACGATAATCGCATTGTTACCTCCCAACTCAAGGATAGACTTCCCTAAACGAGCCGCTACAGTTTGACCAACGATTTTACCCATACGTATCGAACCTGTTGCCGAGATTAATGGCACACGCCCATCTTTTGTCATCCACGAACCCACATTGTAGTCACCATTAATTAAACAGCTGATACCTTCTGGTAAATCGTTTTCTTTTATTACTTCAGCAATTATATTCTGACAAGCCACACCTGTTAATGGCGTTTTTTCCGAAGGCTTCCAAACACATACATCACCACAAACCCAAGCCAAAGCTGTGTTCCAAGCCCAAACCGCTACAGGAAAATTGAATGCCGAAATGATTCCTACAATACCAAGTGGATGATATTGCTCTTGCATATGATGCAATGGTCGTTCTGACTTAATGGTAAGGCCGTGAAGCTGACGAGAAAGACCCACTGCAAAATCACAGATGTCGATCATTTCTTGTACTTCGCCTAAACCTTCTTGATAAGATTTCCCCATTTCATAGGAAACTAGCTTACCCAAGTCCGCTTTGCGCTCTCTTAATTTTTGACCGAATTGACGAACAATTTCTCCTCTTAAAGGTGCCGGAGCATCTCTCCAATCCTTAAAGGCAGCCTGTGCTGTTTCGATCACCTTATCATACTGAGCTTGTGTTGTCACACTCACCTTACCAATTAGTGCGCCATCTACAGGGGAATAAGATTCTAAAAAATCATCTCCGCCATGCGACTGCAAACCCGTGGAGGTTCCGTTGTTTTCAGCTGCTACACCTAGGTTTTTTAGGGCCTCAGTAATACCAAATTCAGTTTGAATATTCATAATATTTTATCTGTCAATTAATAGAATCCATAGTTACGGGAATTTTCAAAGGACTGCAAAAAAGCCCCCAACTAATTCGGAATAAAACAAAAAAGCCAAACCTATTCGGGTTTGGCTTTTCAATACTTGTCATTAACGCTTACCAAGTAATTCTGTAATATTCTTTCTCTCCGTTAGGGTATTTACCCATTACAAAGAAGTCTTTTGTTTTGGTGTCAATAATTTTCTGAAACTGCTCTAAGCTCGTGATATCGTCATCGCCCACTTTGGTTACGATAAAATCTTCTTTCACCCCACTTGCTTTCCAAGCTCCTTCTTCCAGATTTGATAATTGAACACCAGCCTCAATTTTCAGGCTCCTTTTCAACCCGCTAGTCAAGTCCTTAAATTCGGCTCCTGCTATTTTATATGTTAATGTATTTTCCGAAAAATCTCCTTCTCTTTCCAAAATCAACTCTGGTTCAACAAGTTCTATGGCCGCTAAAGATTCTCTATTCTGAAGTTTTAGAGATGTTTCCTTGTCGTCACCTTTTCTTTTAAAGCTAATGGAAACCGCGTCTCCCGGTCGCTTTCTAGCAATTAATTCTTGTAACTGACTTGTGGTTTTTACGATCTTTCCGTCTACCCCAGTAATCACATCCTCTTGTTTTAAACCCGCCTCATCTGCGGCCCCACCAGGGGAAACTCCCATAATACGAACACCAGAAAGTTCTACTGTGCCCACACCATCTGCATCGCGAATAGTAACACCCAAGAGGCCTCTTTTCACCTCTCCAAATTCTAGTAAATCGTCCATTACTTTTTTAACCAAAATGGATGGAACAGCAAAGGAATAGCCACTGAATGTACCTGTGTTTGTAGCAATTGCGGTATTGATACCGATAAGCTCTCCTTGTAAATTCACCAATGCCCCTCCACTATTACCTCGGTTCACCACCGCATCGGTTTGTAAAAACGATTCAATGCCATAACGATTCTGATTCTCTACTCCTGAAATCAGGTTGATATTTCTTGCCTTGGCACTGATTATACCAGCGGTCACGGTATTATTCAAATCGAAAGGATTGCCCACTGCCAAAACCCATTCGCCAATCTCCACTTGATCAGAGTTGCCGAAATCTATGTAAGGCATATTTTCTGCCTTTATCTTAATAAGTGCCAAATCCGTATCAGGATCTGTGCCTATTACTTCTGCCTTAAGTCTTCTGTTATCGTCCAACCTCACTTCAAGCTCATCGGCCCCTTCCACTACATGATAATTGGTGGTAATGTATCCATCTTCTGAAATCAACACTCCTGAGCCTGTTGACTCTCTAAACTTTACGCCACTTCTAAGTAATCTCCTCCAGCGACTGGAAGTCCCTTTAATTTCTTCTCGATTAGTAATATGAACTACGGCTGGAACAATTTTTCGTGATGCATCAATAAAATTCACCCCTGCTGGCACTGAGTAATCGTGAGGCTCATCACTAATGGTACCAAAACTAGTCGCCACTGAATTAGAACGGTTCAATGAAAATGAGCCATTAGCGCTATTTCCACCACCCAAAAAACTAATCCCCAACAAAACAACTAGGCCACCTAGCAGCGAGGAGGCCAACATGCCCAGAATAAACTGTCTCTTACTCATAAAACCATGACTTTAAGATTTACCTTTTCCAAAATCACTAACGCGCTTTTTTGTATAGGTGTTCTAATTTATTCAATTTAAAGTAAGAATTAACCCCATTTAACAAAAAAAGAGCCTCAACAAATTGAGGCTCTTCCATCTACACAACCAAACTCAATTACTTCACTGCTATTTTAGACTCTACTTTCTTTGTTTCATCCTTAGGGATTCTCAATGCTAGAATACCGTTCTCGTAAGCAGCCTCAATTCCCTTTTCATCAATGTTATCTGGAAGCTGGAAACTCTTAAAGAACTTTCCATATTCAGTTTGAATAGAAATGAAATTCTTCTCTTTGTTTTCCTTCTCTAGCCTGCGCTCACCAGCAATACTCAACTTTCCATCTTTCAAATCAATGTTGAAATCGCCTTTACTAAAACCAGGTACTGCTACCTGAATCTCAAACGCTGAAGCTGTTTCAGCAATGTCTACTTTTGGGGAAAAAGCGTTCGGGTTCTTCTGCAAGGAATCATTAAAGAATCGATCAAAAAGAAGGTCTACTGATGCCGGACCAAACCATTCTGGATTTCTCTTAACTAAATTCATGTCGTTTATATTTTTAAGTTTATGTTTCATTTCCACTCCTATAATTCAAAACTGTACCAATCGGTTTTTGCATCAAAATCACGCCACTATGTCCGAATTAGCTGTTGCTAATTTTATTATCAAGACATAATGTCTTGAAAAGGTAGTTTTTTGAGCGGTTATGTTGATACGAAAAGAATCTCTATTTTTAACCTTTTGCGAGTTTATGAAATCAGAACTTAGTAACAAGCTAAAGGCTTTTGGCCCGGGAATACTTTTTGCCAGCACCTGTATAGGCGTCTCACATTTGGTTCAATCAACAAGGGCAGGAGCCGACTTTGGTTTCCAACTGGTTGCCTTTATCCTATTGGCCAATCTTTTTAAATACCCATTCTTCGAATTCGGTTCGCGCTTTGCGGCAGCCACAAAAAAGAACTTACTAGAGGGTTACTTGGCCGAGGGCAAATGGGTGTTGTGGGTATATTTTATTTTGAGCTTGGCCTCTATGTTCACCGTTACCGCGGCAGTTACTTTCGTTACTGCAGGCATGTTCAACAACCTGACTGGGATTACCCTAAACCCCGCCTATGTTTCGGGAATCATCTTGGTCATTTGTACGCTGATTTTAGCCTTAGGAAAATACAGCATACTCGACACACTACTTAAAGTAGTAGGTTCTGTGTTATTGATCTCCACCTTGGTTGCCTTTTTCGGAGCACTTTCCAAAGGACAAGTGACTCCTGTTGAGAATTTTGTTCCGAAGGATATCTTTGAACGCGACAGCATTATTTTCATTATCGCCCTAATGGGATGGATGCCGACTGCAGTCGACCTCTCTACTTGGAATAGCCTTTGGACGATTGAAAGAATGAAGCAAACAGGCTACATCCCCAAGTTAAAAGAGGTGCTTGCCGATTTCAACTTTGGATACATCATTACGGCAGTCTTAGCTATTTGCTTCCTGACGTTAGGGGCAAAAGTAATGTATGGAACTGGAGTTGAGTTATCAGATAATTCAACCGTTTTCTCCGATCAAGTTGTGACGCTTTACACTTCGGCACTAGGCGACTGGGCTTATTTCATCATTGCCATTGCAGCCTTCAGTGTAATGTTCAGTACTACCATCACTGTTGTTGATGGTTTTGGCAGGGCCATGGGAGAGACTACGCGATTGCTGTTTTTCAAAAAAGCAGATGCTAAAAGCACTTATACATGGATGATGATTATCGTTTCGGCCATTTCATTTCTATTTATTCTGCTGCTTTCATCCAATTTAAAAGACTTGGTTGACCTCGCCACTACGCTATCCTTTGTTATTGCCCCTATTATTGCTGTAATTAATTACAGAGTAATTACTTCCAAGCAGATTCCAGAAGACTATAAACCCGGCAAAAAACTGCTTCTACTGGCCAAAAGCGGCATTGTCTTCCTCACAGTTTTTGCTATCATTTATATCGTGGTGTACTTCTTTTTATAATCTTAAAAAAAAAGTCAAGAAGGTATTGGAATATATTTAACCAAGCACTAATATTGCACTCCGTTTCGCAAGAAGAGTGAGACAAACCAGAAAATTCCTCCTTAGCTCAGCTGGTTAGAGCATCTGACTGTTAATCAGAGGGTCCTTGGTTCGAGTCCAAGAGGAGGAGCTTAAAAAGCCAGTTACTTTCAAAGTAATTGGCTTTTTTGTTTTAAGCCACTAAAGAAATACTCCCATATTTTTTTCGTTATTTTTGAGCGATGCAAAAATTCATTCTTTTCATATTCTTAATTGCCTCCCCGGTACTCCTCGTTGCGCAGAGCAAAAAGGAGAAGAAGAATGAAAAGGCGAAAACCGAAGAAATAGACAAGCCCGATATTTCTATTGACCTAACCCCAGAAGACACACTGGCCGATGTAGACTTGAAAGTCAAAAAAAACACCTTCTATGGCGAAAAAACCAAAAGAAGATGGACAGTTACAGATGTGCAAGGACGTAATCAAATCGAAGATTTCTATACCTTAAAAGAAGCTGTTGAGGTGGATGCATACACACCCTTTGTATATGTTTATGATCACGACAAAAGGCAAATTGTAAATGCAAAAACTCGAGCTGGATTGGTAGAAAATGTATTGCATGGCCCTTATAAAAGACTCATCAACGACAAAGTGGTGGAAGAAGGCATGTACTTTCACGGGGTGAAGCATGAAAGATGGCTGAACCTAACAAGAGACCAAATGCTGAACAGCAAAGAGCATTATTCAAAAGGCTGGTACCGAGACTCAGAGATTACCTATTACGATCCAGAAAAGACCAAAGTGAAAGAAGTGATACCGATTCAATACGGAAAGAAAGAGGGGACCTATTATTATTTTTATGAAAATGGGCGTGTCGCAGTGCGTGGTTATTATGAGTTCGATAAGAAGATCGGCATTTGGACAGAATACTATAATAATACCTCTCGGGTAATTGCTAAGCGTGAAATCCAGTTTGCCCCAGACCCTTATCAAAAGCGATTTAGAAGTTATGTTCGAAAAGAATCGGATAGGTTTGCCAATGTTTTATACGAATCACCAAAAATAAAATAAGCCCTACCTTCTAATAAAAGGCATCTTCAAAGTGCTCAACCTCTTCAATTGCTCCCTTTTTGTATATGGCGATAATGTCGAAACGAATATCGCCATGCCAGTCTTCAGCCATTACATAAGCCTCTGAGGCCTTTAATATCGACTGCTCTTGGCGCTTTGAGACAAAGGTCTCTGGGGGTCCAAAAGCTTTACTCGACCTGGATTTTACTTCAACAAAAACCAACAGCCCACCCTTGGAACAAATAATATCAATTTCAGACTTTTTATGCCTGAAATTTCGATGTAACACCTGATAACCCTTCTTCTGTAAAAGGCTTACCGCTAAATCTTCTCCTTTTTTTCCAAACGATTGCATTGTATCGAAACAAGTCCTCCTTAATTTAGGCATTATTAAGATGATGTCAATTCAAAAACGCAATGATGCTTCAATCCATTAACCCTACCCAGACTAAATCGTGGACAGCGCTCTCCGAACACTTTAGTGTAATGGGCAATGTGCATATGAAGCAATTGTTTTCTGAAGACCCTGAACGTTTTGAGAAATTCTCCATCCGGTTCAACGACATCTTAATTGACTATTCTAAAAATAGAATTACCGCAGAAACACTAAAACGGCTGCTCAGCTTGGCAGACGAATGTCAATTACAAAATGCGATTGACTCCATGTTTAATGGAGAAGCCATTAATCAAACAGAAGAACGATCGGTGCTTCATACCGCGCTCCGAAATCAATCAAATCAGCCAGTATTGGTAGATGGTAAAGATGTGATGCCTGAAGTCAAAAGTGCTCTAGCCAAAATGAAGGTTTTCGCCAACAAGGTAACAGAGGGTAAGTGGATCGGGTACACAGGAAAACCCATTAAGCAAATTGTCAACATAGGCATAGGCGGTTCCGATTTAGGTCCCGCAATGGTCACCGAAGCATTAAAGAATTACAACACCTTTGGGATTGAAGCGCACTTTGTATCAAACGTAGATGGCACGCATATTTCTGAAGTTTTAAAGAAGGTTAAAGCAGAGGAAACCCTGTTCATGATTGCCTCAAAGACTTTCACTACTCAAGAAACCATGACCAATGCCAATACGGCCAAAACATGGTTTTTAAGTCAAGGCGGAAGTCAAACAGACATTGCCAAGCATTTTATTGCTATTTCTACCAATCAAGCATCGGTAGTAGATTTTGGTATCAACCCTGATAACATGTTTGTTTTTTGGGATTGGGTAGGTGGCCGCTACTCGCTTTGGTCGTCTATTGGGCTTTCAATTGCTTGCACCATTGGCTACGACAATTTTGAGAAGCTATTGATTGGGGCATTCGAAATGGATGAGCATTTCAGAAAGACACCTTTCGAAAAAAACACACCCGTAATTCTCGCCTTGTTGGGCATTTGGTATACTAATTTCTTTGGAGCCGAAACAGAAGCAATTCTTCCATACGACCAATATATGCACCGCTTTGCAGCCTATTTTCAGCAAGGAAATATGGAAAGTAATGGAAAGTCAGTTGATCGATCGGGGCAGAAAATCAATTACCAAACAGGGCCGATTGTATGGGGGGAGCCTGGCACAAATGGACAGCACGCCTTCTATCAGCTTATCCATCAAGGAACAAAATTAATTCCTTGTGATTTCATTGCTCCGGCCATCAGTCAAAACCAAATAGTCAACCACCATTCTATTTTACTTTCTAACTTCTTTGCGCAAACCGAAGCCCTGATGAATGGAAAATCTTATGATGAAGTCGCGAAAGAATTAGCCAAAGCAGGAAAATCAGAAACTGAGATCGAAAGAATAGTGCCATTTAAAGTATTTGAGGGAAACAACCCAACCAATTCAATTCTGGTTAAAAAAATAGACCCAAAAACGCTAGGCTCCCTTATCGCCCTTTACGAACACAAAATATTCGTGCAAGGCATCATTTGGAATATCTTTAGTTTTGACCAATGGGGTGTAGAATTGGGTAAGGTTTTAGCAACAAAGATTCTTCCTGAACTACAAGGTGAAAGTCCCGTACAAAGTCATGATAGTTCCACCAATGGTTTGATCAATACGTACAAAATAATGATTCGAGATAATGTCTGATAAAAAATACCTCTACCCATTAAAATTCGATACCATTTTCAAAGAGAAAATCTGGGGAGGAACAAAAATAAAGGACGTACTAGGTAAAGATTTCTCACCTCTTAAAAACTGTGGTGAAACTTGGGAAATATCAGGAGTCGAAGGAAACCTTTCTAAAGTAAGCGAAGGCCCGCTTCAAGGCATGACTATTCCGGAAATAACTACCTTGTTTAAGGAAGAATTCGTTGGCAAAAAAGTCTACGAAAAGTACGGTGACAATTTTCCATTACTCATCAAATTTATTGATGCCGCACAAGACCTAAGTATTCAAGTTCACCCGAATGACAAACTCGCCAAGGAAAGGCATAACTCATTGGGTAAAACCGAAATGTGGTATGTATTGCAAGCTGATAAAGGTGCCAAACTCATCAGTGGTTTCAATAAGGATACTTCAAAAGAGGAGTACCTAGAATACCTAAATGGTGGTCGATTACTAGATATTCTGAACGAAGAGCCAGTTAAGGCTGGAGACGCATTTTATTTGCCCGCAGGCAGGGTGCACACCATTGGTAAGGGATTGCTAATTGCTGAAATTCAGCAGTCATCAGATGTTACCTACAGAATCTATGATTTTGACAGAACGGATGATGAGGGAAACAAGCGAGAATTGCACACGGAAGAAGCAATTGACGCACTAGATTACAATGCATATTCCAACTACAAAATTCAAGTCCAAAAGAGCCTCAACGAGGTGGTCCCTCTAGCAGAGTCTGAATACTTCCAAACTAACCTTTTAGATTTTTCAACTGGTATTATCCGCGAGCATTACAACAAAGACTCATTCATAATATATGTATGCGTTGAAGGAGAAGCAGAAATTACAACTTTGGGTCAAACAGCAAAAATTAGCGTAGGAAATGCAGTTTTAGTGCCACAAAAGTTTCCAGAAGTACACATTAAAACAAATTCGGGCTTCAAAATGTTGGAAACCTACTTACCTTAACCTATTTTTGGACATGGCTGGAAAAAAGAATATGAAAAATTTCGAAGCCACCTTCTTAAACCTAAAGGACGAGACTGTGGCAAAGAAAGAGTTTCCAGCGCGAAATCACACTTCAGCCCTTCGCAAGGCCAACCGATTGATCACGAAAAACGTTCGTGTATTATCTGTTGACCAAGTAGAGGCTACTGAAGTGTCAGCTCAATAAAGTGTGTGTGTATAAAAGCTGTTTCGCGTAAGACATGAATATTCTAACT
>TARA_R110001599_G_scaffold2420_1_pt1 | contig 10388 bp, 10 predicted proteins | sample TARA_R110001599 | Tara Oceans TARA_R110001599 (sample SAMEA4398360) | marine metagenome | biome: Polar Biome; feature: [MES] marine water layer (ENVO:01000295) within the mesopelagic zone...; material: water (ENVO:00002006), including particulate matter (ENVO:01000060) such as...... | reverse complement strand
GTTCGAGAGGTTCCCGTTATACTGATTCGAGGCGATGTTGAAGGTTTGGTTCGTGATGTGATTAGTGATTTATCGGCAAATGGTATATCGGATCTAATGGAATCGCGTGCGAATGAATTGATGGCGTCCATGGCTTGTCATGGCGCAATTCGAGCGAATCGAAAGTTAACAATTGCAGAGATGAATAGTCTTCTTCGTGATATGGAAATAACGGAGCGAAGTGGGCAGTGTAATCATGGTCGACCGACTTGGGCGCACTTGAGTATGTCTGACTTAGATAAACTCTTTTTGAGGGGGCGTTAAAATGGCAAAGCCACATGTTGTTTGTTTGATGGGGCCAACGGCTTCTGGGAAAACCGGGCTAGCAGTTGAGTTAGCTGAGCACCATAATTTTGAAATTATCAGTGTTGATTCCGCTCTTGTTTACAAAGGCATGGATATTGGGACAGCAAAGCCTGATGCGGCATTGTTAGCAAGGGCGCCTCATCGGTTGATTGATATTATAGATCCGCTTGAATCTTACTCGGCAGCAGATTTTGTATTTGATGCGGTTGAGCAATCTCAGGAAATTCTGGCGAAAGGTAAGACCCCGCTTTTGGTGGGAGGGACTATGATGTACTTCAATGCTTTGCAAAAAGGTTTGGCAGAAATGCCGCAAGCCAATGTGGAGCTTCGAGCTGTGATTGAAGCTGAGGCAGCTGAAAAAGGTTGGGTTGCCTTGCATGAGGAATTGCAAACAATCGATCCAGAGGCTGCGTCTCGTATCCATCCTAATGATCCGCAGCGTTTACAGCGCGCTATTGAAGTGTATCGATTAACAGGTAAAACCATGACCCAGTTCTGGGCTCAGCAAGAGGCTGTTTCTTTGCCTTTTGAGATGATTAATATGGCGGTGATGCCAAAAGAGCGAAGTGTGTTGCACGCTCGAATTGAGCGACGTTTTTACGACATGATGGATCAGGGTTTTTTGGCTGAAGTGGAGAGCTTATATAAGCGTGGTGACTTGTCAATTGATATGCCTTCTATGCGCTGTGTTGGTTATCGGCAGCTATGGCAATATTTAGAAGGTGACGATTTGCTAGATGATGCTATCTTTAAAGGTGTTGTTGCTTCTCGACAACTGGCTAAAAGGCAGCTTACTTGGTTGAGGGGTTGGGATGATTTGATGATTTTTGACAGTTTGTCAAAAGATCTTTTGGCCGAGACCTTGAATTATATTGAAAGCAGGATTATATAGGGGAAATGGATAAAGATTTGGTGTAGTATCTACAGTATTGTTTTATCAATATTTAATTTAATATTTTACGCTTACTTAAGGAGATTCAAATGTCAAAAGGGCAATCATTACAAGACCCTTATCTAAATATTCTACGTAAAGAAAGAGTGCCAGTGTCTATCTTTCTTGTAAATGGAATTAAACTTCAAGGTCAAATCGAATCATTCGATCAGTTTGTGATTTTGTTAAAAAATACCGTTAGTCAAATGGTTTATAAACATGCCATTTCTACGGTTGTGCCTTCTCGTACTATCCGCATCCCGTCTCCTGATCAGCCGGAAGATGCTGCTGAATAGTTTGTCTATAATACGGCAAACAGAGGAATACCAGATTGTTTTTTGAACGACCAGATAGTGGTGAAATAGCAGTATTGGTCCATATAGATTTTAATGATAAAAATGAATCTTATGGGCCAGAAGAATTCGTTGAGTTAGCTATTTCTGCTGGCGCAGATCCTGTGGCTGTTGTTACAGGATCTCGTCAGCGGCCTGATGCGAGATACTTTATTGGTACTGGCAAGTTAGCTGAAATAAAAGATATTGTAGATCGAGAGGAGGCGCAAGTCGTTCTTTTTGATCATGCTTTGTCTCCTTCCCAAGAGCGTAATTTAGAAAGTGCTTTACAATGTCGAGTGCTTGATCGCACTGGGTTAATTTTAGATATTTTTGCTCAGCGCGCACGAACACACGAAGGTAAGTTGCAAGTGGAGCTTGCTCAATTGCAGCACACCTCAACTCGTCTTATTCGTGGTTGGACTCACCTAGAGCGCCAGAAGGGCGGGATAGGCATGCGTGGTCCTGGTGAAACTCAACTTGAAACAGATCGTCGCTTGTTACGAGAGCGTATCAAGGCAATTCAAAAAAGATTGAGTAAAGTAGATTCTCAGCGTGATCAAAATCGTCGGTCACGTGATCGGTCTTCTGTGCCAACGGTTTCTTTGGTTGGTTATACCAACGCAGGTAAGTCTACATTATTCAATCGAGCGACAGGTGCGGATGTGTTTGCGGCGGATCAACTGTTTGCCACACTTGATCCTACCTTAAGGCGCTTGGATGTTGAGCAGATTGGTTCGATTGTTTTGGCGGATACCGTCGGGTTTATTCGTCAGCTACCACATAGATTAATTAAGGCGTTTCAGGCGACGTTAAGAGAGTCTTCCGAAGCGGATTTATTGTTGCATATAGTGGATGCAGCTGATATTTATCGTGATCAGAATATGGCGCATGTTGATACTGTGTTGGCAGAAATTGGTGCCGATGAGGTGCCAACCTTAATAGTATTTAACAAAATAGACGCATTGCCAATGGCTGAGCCTCGAATAGACAGAGATGCAGAGGGGAACCCTTTGCGAGTCTGGTTGTCTGCTCGTGATGGTCAAGGTATTGATTTGCTTAAACAGGCAATCGCTGAACTGTTGGCGGTAGATGTTTTTAGTGAAACGCTTTATTTGTCCAGTAAATATGGGCGCTTAAGGGCGATGTTGTTCGAGCATGGGGCTGTGAAATCAGAGCGCTTTGATGAAACGGGCCGATTTGTTCTTGATGTAAAGTTACCTAAAAAAGATTATTTGCAGATTTTGGCTCGTGCTGGCATGTCTGAGGATCAGATCGAAGCCGTGTAAGCTGTACAGAATTATCATTAAAATAAAGTGGAGACGTAGTATGGCCTGGAATGAACCGGGTAATAACGACAATGACCCATGGAATCCAGATAAAAACCGTAATAATGGTGCTGGGCGCCCAGATGGAGATCGTGAAAAAGATGCCAATAATGACCCTTGGGGTCGTAAGCCTGGAGGAAAAGAACAAGGTCCTCCAGACTTAGATGAGGCTTTTCGTAAATTGATGGATATGTTCGGTGTTAAAAAATCCCGCAAGTCTGGCGGCTCCGACAACGGTGGAGACTCCGGTATGTCTGGTAAGTTTGGTGGCGGTTTAATTGCTGTTGTTTTGCTTGCTGTGTTGGGTTTATGGGGTGCGACTGGTGTCTATCAGGTAGATCAGCAGGAAAGGGGGGTTGTGCTTCGTTTAGGAGAATATCACTCAACTGTTATGCCTGGTTTGCATTGGAATCCGTCTATGATTGATTCTGTTACTAAGGTTAATGTGACGAAGGTTCGTTCCCATGACCATAAGGCATTGATGCTGACAGTTGATGATGCGATCGTTGAGGTGGGTGTTTCGGTTCAATATTCCGTTCAAAATCCAAAGGATTTCTTGCTTAACGTTCGTAATCCTGAAGAGTCTCTTGCTCAAGTGACAGAAAGTGCGCTTCGTCATGTGGTAGGTAGTTCTGAAATGGATCAGATTTTGACAGAAGGTCGAGAGTTATTGGCGACGGAAGTGAAAGCGCGTATTCAAGATTACAGTAATGCTTATGGTACTGGCTTGTTGATTTCGAAGGTAAACGTTGAAAATACTCAGGCACCGAATCAAGTGCAAGAAGCGTTTGATGATGTTATCAAGGCGAAAGAGGATGAGTTGCGAGTACGTAATGAAGCCGAGTCTTATGCTAATGGTATTGTCCCTGAGGCTCGAGGTCGTGCTCAGCGTATTAGAGAAGAGGCAGATGCTTATCGCTCTGAAATAGTTGCTCGAGCTAGTGGTCAGGCTGATCGTTTTGATCGTTTGTATCGCGAGTATACTAAGGCGCCGGATGTCACTCGTCGTCGTTTGTATATTGAGACGATGGAGTCGGTTTATAAAGGCGTGAATAAAGTTGTTGTTGACACTCAAGGTGGAAATAACATGATGTATTTGCCTTTGGATCAGCTAATGAAGCAGCGTCCAGAGCCATCTAAAAGTGCGGGTTCTGCAAGTTCAGGAAATATTGGGGCGTTGACAGATCAAGTTCTTGATGAGATACGTAAGCGTCAGAATTCAACCGTTCGTAGAGAGGGCAGAAACTAATGAAAGGCTTTTCTTTTTCAGTTTTATTTGTGGTTCTTCTCGGCATGCTGGTTGCTTCTCAAACGCTTTTTATCGTGAATGAGACAGAGCGTGCAGTGGTACTTAAGTTTGGTGAGGTTGTGCGAGGCGATGTAAAGCCTGGTCTTCACTTTAAGCTTCCAATTGTAAACGAAGTTAAGATTTTCGATGCTCGAATTTTGACAATGGACTCTCGTCCTCAGCGCTATTTGACGTTGGAGAAAAAAGCGGTTGTCGTTGATTCTTATGTGAAGTGGAAGATCGATTCAGTTGTTAAGTTTTATCAAGCCACTTCTGGTGATGAAGTTATTGCGAATCGTATTTTGTCTTCTCGTGTTGATACGGGCCTTCGAAATAAATTTGGTGAACGCACGATGAATGAGGTGGTTTCTGGGGAGCGTGATGAGTTGATGACTGAGTTACGTGACGACCTGAATAAGGTTGCTCAGAGTGAGTTGGGTATTTCTATTGTAGATATCCGAGTCAAACGCATCGATCTACCACCTGATGTAAGTGAATCTGTTTACGCTCGTATGCGTACTGAGCGTGAGCGTGAGGCTCGTGAACACAGATCGAAAGGTTTGGAGCTTGCTGAGGGTATTCGTGCTGACGCAGATCGCCAACAAGTTGTTTTGGAAGCTGAAGCGCAGCGTGATGCGGAGATGATCCGTGGTGATGGTGATGCTAAAGCGGCGGCAATTTACTCTAACGTTTACACTCAAGATCCTGAGTTTTACGAATTCTATCGTAGTCTTCAGGCTTATCGCGAAAGCTTTAATGGTAGCAGCGATTTGTTTGTCCTTGAGCCAGACAGTGAGTTCTTTAAGTATTTGAATAGCTCTACCGGTGGTTTCACTAAATAGAGTGGATATTCATCAATAATCGTATATGAAGCCTATTTGTTAAAATAGGAAACATGATACTATTACAGAAGCCGGGCTAAGCCCGGTTTTTTAATGATCAAAATAAAGAGAATCTATGCAGGAATTGTTGCAGTCGCTGCTCATTGGCGTCAGCCTTTTATTGATCGTCGAGGGTTTTTTGCCTTTTCTCGCCCCGAATTTTTGGCGTGAAATAATGGTAAAAGCAATCGCGAGCTCAGATTCGAATTTACGCATTCTGGGGGCGGTTAGTATGTTTCTTGGATTAATGCTTCTTTTGCTGACACGAAGCTAAGAGGGTAATTTAATGTCATTAGCAGATCGCTGGTTACTTCCTGATGGGGTTGATGAGGCGTTGCCTGAGCAAGCCGCTAAAATTGAACACCTTAGAAGAACGCTGCTTAATCTCCATGAAAGCTGGGGATATCACCTAGTAATACCTCCTCTTTTAGAGTATTTGGATTCCCTTCTTACGGGAGCCGGCTCAGACCTAGAAATTGAAACATTTAAAGTTATTGACCAATTATCAGGTCGACTTCTAGGTATTCGCGCTGATTTTACATCGCAAGTTGCGCGTATAGATGCCCATTGCCTTAAAGACAATGGTGTTCAGCGTTTGAGTTATTGTGGCAGTGTTTTGAGAACAATGCCTGCAGGTTTGGATGGAACTCGTAGCCCTATTCAGTTAGGAGCAGAGATTTATGGTCATGGTGGTGTAGAAAGCGATGTCGAGGTGTTGTCTTTGATGTTGCAGACTTTAACTACGGCTGGCTTGTCCAATGTTGTTCTTGATCTAGGGCATGTTGATGTTGTTAGTGGGGTTTTAGCTGCATGCGACCTTAGTGCGGATCAGAAAGGCAAACTGATTGAATTGTATAAAGCAAAAGATTTGCCCGAGCTAGATCGATATGTAGAAGAACTTAGTTTGCGTGATCTTGAAAGGAAGTGGTTAGTTGGTTTGCCGCGTTTATGTGGTGGTAAAGAGGTATTGCTGAGCGCTACTGAATTGCTTGGTGGTGTAAATGAGTCGATTCGTAATGCAATTGTCTTATTGCAAGAGGTTAGTGAGTCTATCTGTCAGCGCTTTCCTACTGTTGGATTGCATTTTGATTTGAGTGACTTGGTTTCTTATAGTTATCATACTGGTGTTGTTTTTGCGGCTTATGTTCCCGGTCATGGTAATGCGATCGCCCGTGGTGGTCGTTATAATAATATTGGGCAGGTATTTGGTCGTTCTCGACCCGCGACAGGTTTTAGTACGGATGTAAAAGCCTTGGTTTCTTTGACGGATATTATTGTCAAAAAGCCAAAAACTGTTTTATCGCCAATATGCTCAAGTGATGCGCTTTGGAAAAAAGCGAATTCTTTGCGTGCTGAAGGGTACCGAGTGGTAGAGGTTTTGGATGACCTTTACACTGGAGATGCTGATTTTAAGCTGGATTTTGTTGATGATACCTGGCAGTTGATGCCGGTTCAAAACTAGACTTTTCTTTAAGAACTATCTAAATGAGACCTGAAATTATGGGTAAAAATGTTGTTATTCTAGGCACTCAATGGGGTGATGAAGGTAAAGGTAAGGTTGTAGACCTACTTACTGAAGATGTAGCTGCTGTTGTGCGTTTTCAAGGTGGTCATAATGCAGGCCACACCTTGGTTATTGATGGTAAGAAGACGGTTTTGCACTTGATACCTTCTGGTATTTTGCGTGAAGGCGTTCAATGTATCATTGGTAATGGTGTGGTGTTGTCCCCAGCGGCGTTGAAAACGGAAGTGCTTGAGCTTTTAGAGCAAGGTATTCCTGCTGTAGATCGTTTGAAAATTAGTGCGGCATGCCCTTTGATTCTTCCTTATCATATTGCGATTGATCAGGCTCGCGAGCTTGCCAAAGGCGAGAAAAAAATTGGAACAACGGGTCGTGGTATTGGGCCTGCGTATGAAGATAAGGTAGCGCGTCGTGCTATACGTGTTGGAGACCTATTGGATTCTGAGCGTTTTGCTACCAAGCTTAAAGAAGTGCTTGAATATTATAATTTCGTGCTAACTCAATACCATAAAGTGGATCCGATTTCCTTTGATGAGGTTTATGCGGAAGGCTTGGAGATGGCTGAGTTTCTACGTCCGATGGTGGCTGACACTATTACTTTGCTGCATGACTTGCGTAAAGCGGGTGCGAACATCATGTTTGAAGGTGCTCAGGGTTCATTGTTGGATGTTGATCACGGTACTTACCCATACGTTACGTCATCTAATACGACGGCGGGTGGTGCACCTGCAGGTACTGGTTTTGGTCCATTGTATCTAGATTATGTTCTTGGTATTACGAAAGCCTACACCACTCGCGTTGGTTCTGGCCCTTTTCCTACGGAATTGTTTGATGAAGACGGTGAGCGTTTAGGTGTGCGTGGTCATGAGTTTGGCGCGACTACTGGTCGTTCGCGTCGTTGTGGTTGGTTTGATGCCGTGGCTTTACGTCATGCTGTTCAGATTAACTCAGTCTCCGGTATTTGTTTGACTAAGCTTGATGTGTTGGATGGTTCTTCTGTCATCAAAATTTGCGTGTCTTATGCAAATGCAGATGGTACACCCGTTGCTGGTTGTTTAGTTGACAGTGAAGGTTATGAGAATGCCACGCCAGTTTATGTAGAAATGCCTGGCTGGACTGAATCTACTGTTGGTGCTCCAAGCTTCGACGCTTTACCAGCAAATGCTCAGGCTTACATTCGCTTTTTAGAAGAGCAAGTTGGTGTTCCAGTTGATATTATCTCTACTGGACCAGACCGTAATGAGACAATTGTAATTCGCGATCCTTTTAAACAGTAGGGTTGGTATTGCAGGTTTCGTTTTTTTAAAAAAGTCGCATTTTGCGACTTTTTTTGTTTTTCTGGGTAGCTAAGTTCATCATATTAGTATTCTTTGTAAATAGAGTGAAAAGAGGGGAAGGTGTTTGTCTGGCCCTAAGGTAATATTTACAATTGAATTTATGGCAATGTAACTGCCTGCTAAACAATGAAAAAATAAGAGGGAATATTTATGGTTAAGTTATTGCTTGCTGATGATGATGCTCGTTTATCGGATTTGATTAAAGAATACTTTGACGGTGAGGGTTACGAGGTAGCGCATGCTTGGAATGGTCGTGAGGCATTAGAGCTTATGGCTGCGGATATGCCAGATATTATTATTCTCGATGTCATGATGCCAGAATTGGATGGCTTTGAGACTTTAAAGCAGATTCGTAATAAAAGTGCGGTCCCCGTTATTATGCTGACAGCAAAAGGGGATGATATTGACCGTATACTTGGGCTAGAAATGGGGGCGGATGACTATTTGTCTAAACCTTTTAATCCGCGAGAGTTATTGGCTCGAATTAAAGCGATTTTGCGCAGAGCGAGTCAGGAGCGTGAAGGTGATCCAACGGCTGACATAGAGCTTTCTGGCGTGTTGTTGCGTCGAAAAGATCGTACGGTTTATTTGGAGGGCGAGCTGGTTGAGCTAACGACGTCTGAGTACACCTTACTAGAATGCATGTTAATGGCGCCTGGGCAAGTGTTGACTAAGCAGGAACTTTCAGAAAAAGCACTTGGTCGTAAGTTGACTATGTATGACCGTAGTTTGGATATGCATATCAGCAATTTACGTAAAAAAATTGGCAATTTAGAAAGCGGAGATCCTCGAATCAAGACAGTGCGTGGTGTAGGTTATATCTTTGTGTCAAATGAGTAAGGTGCTTAGTTTTTTATGAAAAATACTTTTCTGCGTGTGTTTCTGGTGGTGCTGCTGTCCAATATTGTTGTGGTTAGTATCGGTTTAGGGATGGTTCAGTTTATCCAGAAGCGCAACCAAGTATCAGCTGATTTACTGGGTGATGTTGGTGTTCAGTTGGTGGCTGGATATGAAAAGTTTGGTATTACTTCACTGCAAGAAGAGACAAAAAAAGCGGAGAAGAGACTGTCTGGTACTATTTATTTATATCAAGAAAATGGTCGGCCTCTTCTTAAGTCGTTGCCTCGTAATTTTAGGGAGCAGAACACCCCTAGTGTGACCAGTCGGCCTGCTGCCGATTTTCTGCACAGCCAATTTATTCAAGTGATTGGTGGAAATAATGTTCAATATCTGCTGATTTTCAAACCGAACCCCGAGATCGATTCGCTAGCACCTGGCGCTGTGGTGGGTTTTTCTTTGCTTGGTTTACTAGTGTCTAGTGGTGTATTAGCTTACTGGTTGTTAGGCCCTTTGTTGAAGTTACAGAGAGTTGCTAGGTCTTTCGGGCAAGGAGATATGACGGCGAGGGTTGAAAATAAATTAGCCCGAAGAAATGACGCAGTTGGTAAATTGGCGCGAGAGTTTAATGAAATGGCGGTTAGAATAGAAACGCTTCTTTCGTCTAAAGAGCGTTTAATGCGGGATGTGTCTCATGAGCTAAGGACTCCGCTAGCAAGGATTGAGGTGGCGCTAACTATTGCGGAGGATAAGTACGGCATTGAATCCCAAAAAGGCTATTTGTGTCGTATTCGTACAGAGCTTCATGAGCTTGATGAGTTGATTGGTCAGGTGCTTACTTTGAGTCGACTAGAAGCTGCCTCTCTTATAAAAGAAGAGATGAATTTACAGGAATGGCTTGGGGAAATTGTTGATGACGTAAGTTTTGAAAGTCAGCTCAAGGGGATTTCCGTTTCTAAGTCTGGTCGTGTGCCAAAAACCATATTGGGCGACCCTCTTCAGTTGCGGCACGCTATCGAAAATGTTTTACGTAATGCTTGTTTTTATGCGGGCGGTGGCGGCGTTATTGAAGTGGAAACGCAAGAAAAATCTGGATTTGCCTTTATCTATGTTCGTGATAATGGTCCCGGCGTGTCTGATGATAAGTTAGAGAAGATATTCCATGCTTTTTATCGTTCTTCTGAAGCAAGGGGGGCGAATAGTGGCGGCTTTGGTGTTGGTCTTACGATTTCCCAGCGTATTATTCGTGCACATAAAGGTCAGATAGCGGCTCGTAATCGGGAGGAAGGAGGTTTGGAAGTGTGCTTTCAGTTACCGTTGGCTTGATGTTTCTGTGTCTTATTTATTTTCACTCTTGAAAAAGCCCTTGTTATTGTTTGTTTAGGTAAGTAATATGCGCCTCGCAAGTTGGCTAGGCAGTCGCCGCTCAATTTATTGGGGGGAGGAAAGTCCGGGCTTCGCAGGGTAAAGTGCCAGGTAACGCCTGGGGGGCGTGAGCCTACGGAAAGTGCAGCAGAAAATACACCGCCTAAGCAGTTTACTGCCGGTAAGGTTGAAATGGTGCGGTAAGAGCGCACCGCGCGACTG
>TARA_R110001599_G_scaffold166503_1_pt1 | contig 10389 bp, 12 predicted proteins | sample TARA_R110001599 | Tara Oceans TARA_R110001599 (sample SAMEA4398360) | marine metagenome | biome: Polar Biome; feature: [MES] marine water layer (ENVO:01000295) within the mesopelagic zone...; material: water (ENVO:00002006), including particulate matter (ENVO:01000060) such... | reverse complement strand
TGCACGTAGATAGAAAGACTACCATATTCTTAATACCAAATTTTCTACAAGCCTCGACCATATTAGTGTTCATCATGATATTATCATAAAAGAACTCACCTTTATGATTCATATTACCACCAAGACCACCCACTTTACCAGCGGTATGAATAACGCCGTCTAATCTGTTGGGTGCTTGGTCTAATGCGGCAAACATATCGTCAACACTCTTAGCGTCTCTCAAATCATACTCTTTAGATGAGTATCTGATATAATCAGAGCCTTTGAATTGTGAGCCGACTAAACCGTAACCGCCTGTTATTAAAACTGTGCCCATATCATTTTTTTATTTTTAGTCAATTCTTCCATCCAGTATTCAATCATTTCATCTAACATAGAATAAAAATCGTATTCTAATACCCAACCCAGTTCAGTTCTGGCTTTAGTTGAATCGCCCTTTAAATAATGTAATTCTTCGGCTCTTTCATACTTTTTATCAGTAGTTAAGTATTTATATTTATCTAATTCTAATTTACCGAATACGTAGTCTACTAATTCACCCACACTTTTAGATACACCAGTTGCTAATACATAATCATCAGCATTGTCTTGTTGCAGCATTAACCACATACCCTTAACATAATCCTTAGCATGTCCCCAATCTCTCATCGCATTTAAATTCCCCAAAACTAATTTATCTGACAGACCTAATTTAATTTTAACTGCTTCCAATACAACTTTATTAGTTACGAAGTTAACCCCACGCCTAGGACTTTCGTGGTTGAATAGGATACCAGAACAAATAAACATATCGTAAGCATTTCTATAATTATGACATAAACTATGTGCATATAACTTACTACATCCATAAGGTGAAACAGGGGCCAATGTTGTTGTTTCTCTTTGGAATTTATCTTCATCATATGAGTTACCAAACATTTCTGATGTTGCCGCATGATAAACTTTTGAGTTCGGGGAAAATTTTCTAACTGCTTCTAAAACAGCTAATGTACCGCCAGCGTTAACGTCTAAAGTATACTTAGGTAATTCAAAACTAATTTGGACGTGACTCTGGGCCGCTAAGTGGTAAATTTCATCTGGTTTTAATTCATTTATAATAGATTCAACACTAATTGTGTCAGTTAAATCCATATAATGTAATGTAATTAGGTTTTCTGTGCGCAAATGTTCAATTCTTGTGGTTTGCGATTCTGGAACAGAATTTCTTCTAATTGTACCATGAACTTCATAATCTTTATCGATTAATAATTCTGCTAAATACGATGCGTCTTGTCCATTGGCACCAACAATTAATGCTTTTTTTTTCATATTATTATTTATTTAAAACTTTATTTATTATTTCTGAAACATATCTTACTTCATCTTCAGTCATGTCTTGATTGTTAGGTACGTATAAACCTTTATTGTGTAACCAATCGGCGTTTGGTGTTTTCGTGTTACCGTATCTATCATACCAAAATGGTTGTCTAGCAATAGACCCACATATTAATGGTCTACACTCAATATTATTCTTACTTAACTCACCAACTAACTCATCAATTTTATCTGTTATAATTGGGTAAGCAAAATTAGATGTTAACGAATCTTCCCTAGGTGATACCTTCCATTCATTGTTTTTTATTAATTTCTGGTAGAGTTGGAAATTTCGCTCCCTAATACTGACAATTTCATCAATCCTTCCCATTTGCCCTATACCGATAAAAGCTTGTAAATCTGTAGAACGTAGGTTAAACCCTGGGTAGTAAAATGTATATAAAGCCCTGAAGTCTGATACACCATGTTTTACCCTTAATTCTTTCTGGGTTTTGTCAGGTAAGTCCCTATCCCAACCGTGACTTCTAATAGACAATAGTAAGTTGTATAATTCCTCGTCATTTGTTGACACCATACCACCTTCAATGGTTGAAATGTGGTGCCCGAAATAAAATGAGAAGGTTCCTAAATCACCGATAGAACCTAGTTTTTTACTATTAAAGTTTGACCCGATAGCTTCACACGTATCTTCAATAACCGTTATATTATTTTTAGTACATAATTTTAATATCTCATCCATGTCATTACTAAAACCTAATACGTGTACTAGTATTAAACTAGATGGTTTCTCTTGTTTAATAATACGTTTAAGGTGGTCAATATCTAAACCTAAGTTTTCTTTATTACAGTCACACATAATGGGTTCTAACCCAAGCTGTATTGCTGGTGATACTGTTGTGACCCATGATACAGCTGGTACAATTATTTTATTGTTATTTAATCTACCAGATAATATTAAACTATATATGGCGGCTAAATTGGCTGAAGAGCCAGAATTAACATATACCGAATATTTAACACCTAACCATTCAGACCACATTTTCTCTAGTTCGATAGTTAAATCACCTTTTGTTAGTCTAGGGTTGGTCTGTAGCCAAGTGATTAGTTTACTGATATCATCAGCATTTATTGTATCCTTAACCAAGGAAATTTTATTGTTATTTAATTTCATTTATAGTATCTTCAAATAAGTCATTATAAATATTTTCAGTATCCAACCAAAAAGCATTATTTTTATGTGGTGACACATCACTGATATTTTCAATTACATAATCATTATAATCTAACCCGCTTGATTGGTATAATGCCTTAATAAACGTTTTTAGATTGGTTAATTTACCAGAACCAACAATCATATCTTTATCACAAGTTAGCGATTTTTTAACTAAGTAATTGGGATGAATTAAATCTCTATTAATATCTAAATCTCCAACCTCAATCTCAATTTTATTGCTTATAGAATCAAATATCTTACTAAATAGAAAGCCTTTCCTTCTATTAACCGAGTTAAAGTTAGTTGGGTGGATTATAAATACATTCTTCCACTCCCCTTTAGATTTCTTATCCAATAATATAGTGTATAAAATCTCTTTAGATTTAACGTAAGGCGAATAATTATATTTAATTGGTGTGTTTATCGTTACGGGGCCATTATAACCATTCCATAATTCAAAAGTCCCATATACTATAACTTTTTTATTTAATTTATGGATAGTATCTATAAGATTAGTGGTGTACGTTACGTTAACATCAATAAAATCACTTTCTTTAAGTTCTGCATTAAATGTTCTTTGTTCGGCAAATGTGATATACACCGTGTCATAACTAGACACTTCATTAGTATTAATATTTCTTGATGATATTTTTACCATATCATCAGGCAATAATAACCCTAGTTGTGATGTGTTTCCTATAACTAAGTCCATTACTTTTGGAATCCTTTATATAATTTAACAGAATCTTCGATTAAGGTCTTTTCCGTCACAATAGAATTCTCAATCATTCTATTTACAGCCTCAACGTATTTAGGTCTTTTTTGTTTAAAACAAATATCAATTTTTCTCTTTAATTCAGCAACTTCAGCGTCAGTTTCAGCTTCTGAAATCGCATCCTCTAGATACCACATTCTACAGTGTAATATCGCCAACTTCTCGATTACTTCACCAATATTATCTGTTTCGATTAAATCATCTGGTAATTCTACATTCTTACTAATATCTAATACATTATGAACAGTATCCTTAATGATATTTTCTACCGCATCACCAATCTTTTTATTTTTTTCTTTTTTCATTATTTTAAATTTATAAATTTATTATTACCTTTACTATCTAATAGATGGTTATAATTCCTAACATATTCATGTAGAAAAAATCTAGGTTTACCTAGTTTAAACGAGTTAATTAAATCTTTTATTGATGACTGCATAACGTGAACTTCTTCAGCATTTTCAATAAGACCAATACAATGGAATAACGGGATTGAATTATCGTTATAAATTTTTTTATAACCACTAGTTATTCTAGATTCATCTATAGCGAACCCCCTAGATTTATCGTCATGTATAAATATGTACTTTTCACCAGTTGGGTTGATTCTATCCATGACATCTTTTTCTTTATCTAATTCTCTTTCTAGATAAAAGTATTCGAATCTAACTTTAAAATCAAAATTAGCAATTTTATAAAACGCTTCATCAAAAGTTAATGGGTCCATAAATTCTGGTAACCTATTAAAGCCTACTTTAACCCTTTTAATGGATGGGTCTAATTTACTAAGAATATTATCAGCTTGGCTATCACTTACTACTGAGATTAATTCTAAGTTAGGTAAGTCTCTATACATGTAACTAACATTACTTAAATTTCTTTTATAACAGAACAATTTTACCGAACCATGTTCCTTATAAAAATATCTGACCATACCATTACAAATTATATGGTCACCTAACCCTAAGTGGTGATACATATATATCATAATTTATTTAAAACTTTAAAATTTTTTATATTTTTAATACCCATAATCATAGCTAAATAGCCGACATTTGAGTACGTATAACAAATATACGAAGAATGTTTTAAGAAGTAAACATCACGTAGCACATTTATATTAATTATATGTTTTTTTTGTGTAATATGTATTGGAATGGAATCTGTGCTGAATATATTATCTTTATTTATAATCACCATTTCATCACCATATGTGTCAACAATTAGGTTAACATATTTAATATCGTCAGTTGCTAAGAAAATTTTTTTTAGGTTGGTTTCTTTTAAAGCAGCGTCAATACCTTCAATTATTTTTTCGTTAGTAGTTTCAGGAATTTCTTTTTTCTTGTCAGTACCCCTTAATTGAACACCTAAAAATGGTTCATCACCAATTAACTCATTTATTTTTCTTTTAAACTCAGGTTCAATTTCTGGTTTAATTTCTAGAATTGAATTTAATGTTTCATTTTTTACCAACAAATTCTCTTGGTTAGGTATTGTATGTGCATTATTACTATTATCAATGTTACCACCAAAAAACTCATCTAAAAACCTAACTCCAGCATCATATGTTTCACCGCTTGTATTGTTGGTCTTAACATTAAATAAGGATAGTATTTGGTTGTCCTCTATATTGATGTTATAATCACCGTATAACTTATTATGTAGTATGGCAATATCGATAATTTGATTTATTATGGAGCAGAACCCTTTATAATGGTATTTATATCTACTATCATTCAAGCTAATTTTACCTACCATATCTATTCTTTATTGGAGTTCTCTGGTCACCTCTAGGGATATCATTTTCATCTATAGACTCACCAATAAACGCAAAATTATCTAATTTTCTATCACGCTTTATATGAGTACCAATACCTTCGTAATTAAAGTATTCATCATGTAGAAATAACGACTCTTTTACTATTGGGTGTACAACATCTCTTAAAAAACATTGGTCAATAGATTTATCAATAGTTCTTGGGTTTTTAGAAAGATAATCTAACATCATCTCATTAAAGTTTGGTATTGCACCGCCTTTAGCTCCCCACATACCAGCATTAATTACCCACCCATGTCCTATTGGGTGTTCCCTCAGTATATGGAAATTTTTACCTGATTCTATCCATTCATTAACAGCGACCTCGTCACGAATACTAATTCTAGAATCACAGTCTCTAGAAATAAAGTATTCTACATTTTTATCACATATTGGGTTAAACCTCCATAGAGAACCGAAAAAACCATTATTTTGATTGGTGTTAATTAATTTAACACCTAATGTAGTTAATTCATGTAAAATTTCTTGGGGTACTGTATCGTTGTGATATACCCACATTTCCCAATTAGGGAAAATAGTTTTATTAAGTTCAGCATTTTTAATGCAACCTATTGTATATATAGGATTTGACCCATATAACGAAAAACTTATTACTCTCATATTAAATATTCTAAATTATTTGGTAATTTTTTATTATCATACATAGCTAAATTATCCTTATATATCTTAGTATCACTTTCTGAATGTGTTGCTTTCTTTGGTGTAATTAAAGAACAAACTTTAATGTGTCGTAATGATTTGTGATTATAACCGAATTTATGTGCCCTATAAGCCATATCACCATCAGCATAATAGTATTTATACGCATTATTATACATACCAATATCTCTAAAAATCTTTTTATTGTACAGCCCGTAGTTCATGACTATCTCACCATTCTTAGTAGTTTCATCAACTAAGCACCAACCACTGGTATGTATATCACCCTTTAGCCAATCACTATTTTCAATATCATCAAAATTTCCATACTTCCAATTAAATAAGTAAAAATCATTTTCATTATTTATCTCATTAATGATGCATTCCCAATCACTAACTAGAATAACATCATCATTCCATTGACAAATCCATTCATGTGTGGCGTTTTTAATACCTAAATTCATAAAGTGTGGGTACGGACTTCTGCCACCAACCTCAATCAATTTAATATTACTGTTATTTAACGATTTAATGTATTCTAGGGTGCCATCTGTACTTCCACCATCTACCAAAACTAACTCTATTTTATCATTACTTAAAACAGTGTTGTCGATTAGTTTAGGTAGTAAGTCAACCCTATTTAATGTTCCAGTTACTATACTTATCATTTTTTCAAAAAATTAAATATTAAATCATCGCACACTAAATAATTTTTAGCCAACTCGTAATTAGCTTTAACTGATGACACCATTTGCTGATACTTATCTTCGGAAATATATTCTAATATACTCTCAATATTTTCAATATTGTCAAATATTATCATACCGTCTTCATTGAAGAAATCACCTATGGATGGGCAACCCCAGTAAATAGGTACTGTGCCAGTCATAAAACAATCAATTAATTTTTCAGTAAAATAATAGTCTTCCTTACAATTCTCAATAATAATTGAAAATCTATAATTTTTTAAACCAATGATTTTGTTCTCTATATAGTTATTGAATCCAAAACTATCTATTTCTGAATATTTATTAATTATAGCATGTCTTAAGCGGTGACCTTCAGTCGTTTTTTTTTGTGATAGGATAATTGAAACGTCTTTGCTTTTATTATGTATCAACCTATCTTCTTTTTTAATCCAGCACCCCCCAATAGGTGCTAGTACAGTGTTTTCAGATAATTCTAATAAATCTTTACTGAAGGTAAAAATCTTATTAAATTTATTGTGATTATTCTTAATAAATTCGTATGCGTGTGGTGTTATTCTAGGGGATTCAATTAACCAAGCATATTTATTATTAGCGTCAATACTATCTACTAAGTTCAAGGAATTATCGGTCAAAAATATGTGGTCATCATTGGGTGACCTGACCCACTCAAACTCCTCTGGTTTATTATACCAGCTACTAGAATGTGCATGACTAAATAATGTATCAATTATATATAACTTATCCCTAACCATTTATTTACATTTAATATATAGAGCATCGCCCCAAGTATGTCCATCCCAGGTTGTTTCAACTCTTTCAAAACCATACCCACTAAGGAAATTATCTAATTCTTCAATTCTAGCACAACCAGAATAAACTTCGTCTCTGTTTACTTCAGTCATGATATAGTCAATACTATTAAGCGTTTCTTTAGCACCCTTAAAAACTTCTAATTCATACCCTTGCACATCAATATTAATAAAGTTAAAATTGCTCACATCAATACCTTCTGATTTAACATGGGTATCTAGGGTCGTAATATTAACCTCAAGTTTACCTTCAAACTTAATATGTGGGTATTGTAATGTATGTAGTTCAGGTTGTAAAATAGAACTTGACATCCCTTGATTAGCGGATTCTACAAACATTTCTACTTTACCTACTTTACTACCTAATGCTGTGTTAACGCAAATACCATCACCATTCAAATTCTTAACCAACTTATTATATGTGTGTATAAGTGGTTCGAAGAATATTTTATTTTCAACTTTTAATGTTTTATAAACACCATTTTCTTGGCCAAAGTGGGCACCAATATGATACACTCCTTTGATTCCCATATTATATTTATCCTTAAGTTTTACTAAATCTAGTAACATATTATTAAAATTTAATCCAATTATTTGGTATTATATCACCCTGTTCCTGTGGACCTCTTTTACCGAACCATAATTTAGGTGCAATCACTTTATTATTATCCCATGGACAAAGGTATGCTCCCCACCAACTAAAAGTACTATTAGCGATTATTTGATTATCACAACCACTAATCAAACATAAGTCCTCTAATTCATATGAAAACGGCGAATAGTGAATATTATCACCCTTAAAGTTTTCCTTACACCATTTTATGTCATCCGAAATAAAAATAAATTGCCCTTCACCTATTTCTTCCATAGCCTTTTTATAATATTCAATATTACATGTTGGGTGTATGTCTAGGTTATTAAGATAATCACCTCTCCTTACATGAACGGCTGTCACTGTATCTTCAAATCTGTCCTTAATAAATTTATTAATGTTAGAATTAATATCTTCTGGAAACTGAAATAAGTTAACAATATCATTTTTAAAGTCATTAAAGTACTTATCACTTTGGAAGTATCCATGTAACAAAATTTTACCATTTAATTTAGGTATTTTTCTATATCCATGCCCTAATTCTACCCATTTATGGTCATATATAGTGTTTACATTACTAGTAAGTACTTTTTTTAAAATGGTATTTGTATACCTAATTGCTGTATTACCTTGTAGTGGTGTATAGCACTTAGATAAATCAAATACACTTTCAATGTTATGTCTTTTACCATATGCATATGCGGCTGCTATTTGGAACATTTGGTTTCCTAAACCTCCTTGTAGGTTGCAAGTTATCATATGTTTCGTTTTAAAAAATGGTCATAGTTTACAACTCTGTTTTGGATGTCACTAAACCCCTGAATTTGCATCGCGACATTTGGTGTGAACCCATAACAGTTAAAACTTTTTTGTACTTGGGCATAGTATCCATCTATTTGTTTTTTTCTTCTAGGTGCCATAGAGATTAAAGGTTCAAAAATTGTATTTTTTATCGCTACACAATGTATAGCTACCGTGTTGTTTAACCTTATTATTTTATCGTTAACTTTTTCTGGTGGATGACCATATGTATGGTTACCACCAACATAAATCATATCCCAATCATTTGGTACGTGACCCATGTATTCATCAAATTTTAAAATTTCCTCAGTAAAATATACATCGTCCTCCATAATCAAAACATTATTAAGTTTTTCCTCTTTACACTTTTTGATTATATCATAATGTGTTTGTAGTATACCTATTTCACCATCTAATAAATGTGATTCATTCTCAATAGTTTTACCATCAATAGCTGAATATCTTTCAACATTATTAATACCCCATTTATCGAATTCTAATTTTACCTTATCCCATCTATCTGGACGTCTATCTAGATTAATACAATATACCTTATCAAAATATTTTAAAAAATTAACCATTATAAAACCTCACTGTACTGTTTAATTATTTTATTAATTACATTTTTAGAGTTAAACTTATCAACATCTTCTGGCACTTCATGTAATGTTTTGTTAATGATATTACCTTGATTATCTATATCATAAATCCAACCTGTCTTACCACACATCCAACCCTCAATAGTCGTTCTACCCAATAGAATACCAGCGGTTTCATCACATTGTTTTATGTAATTTTCAACATTATTCTGTGCCCCAAAATATTTCACATGTGAAGTATCATGACCGTATTCGCTAAAGATATCAGAAACTTTAACATCATTTTCTTTTCCGACCAACCAAAATTCACCATTAGAATCGCTAGTATACTTAATTAAATCTATAATTGTATTTTTCCTAAGATAATCTATAGTACCGACAAATAATGTTCGTTTAGATTTCCAGTTTTTTGCACCGTTTGATGGTTTAAATCTATCAGAATCTATAGGGTTATAAACAACCTCAATCTTTGATTCATTAATTCCGTAATCATCAATTAAAAAGTCTTTTATTTCTGGCCTAATCGCTATATATTTTTTAATCTGATTATTAATAACTGGTTGTTCTAAATCAATAACTTCCGAATGTATAGTACATATAGCTTCAGTTTCAGGGTATAACATTAAAAAATGTTCAGTTACTGGTTTATGATTTAAATGTAAAATATCAAAATTAACATCCGAAACTTTATATAATTTACCCTTTTCAGATGGTACAGCACCTTGTGGTAGATTTAAAACCCATTGACCATCGCCTAATTTATAACCTGGCGGTTCAGACATGTTATAAAGTTTTACACCTAATTTTTTTACCTTATTTGCCATAGGATTACCTAATTGTGAGCATATTGTAACCTCACAATTGTTATTAACCAACCCCTTAGCTAATTCATAGATATACATTTCAGAACCAGTAAGATTAGCGAAGCTAAGGCACCCGATTAGTACTTTCATTTTATTATGAGGACCAAAAACTTTTTTAATTGTAACTGGTAAGTTTTCTTTATATTTTTCAGCAAATATTTCTCTATTGTCTTCCCATTCTTGATTAGTTTCCCCTATAGACATGTGGTTTACTTTGATGTTAGTATGTACACC
>TARA_R110001599_G_scaffold7046_5_pt1 | contig 10392 bp, 5 predicted proteins | sample TARA_R110001599 | Tara Oceans TARA_R110001599 (sample SAMEA4398360) | marine metagenome | biome: Polar Biome; feature: [MES] marine water layer (ENVO:01000295) within the mesopelagic zone...; material: water (ENVO:00002006), including particulate matter (ENVO:01000060) such as...... | reverse complement strand
CAAAAGCCTCATACCAAGGAGATCCTGGTGATGAGCATGTAGAAAAAATGACAACAGTTAAGGAAACTCCTAAACTAAAAACAAATAAATGGGAAATTAAAGACAGAACTTATCTTTTAAAAAACGGATCATCCCCTGTAACTCTTACATTAGGTTGTAATCAAATTTTTTGGTTTGACGAGGAAAAAGGTTACGAAAGAGAATTGAAGTATACTCGTAATCAAAAAACACCTTTTGTGGATGAGTTTAAAGGAGACGCAAGATTAGAGCACGTTACATTTGATGATGGTGTTTTAACTGTTCCTAGAAACAACCAAACTTTACAAAAACTATTATCTTTATATCACCCTAAATTAAATAAAGTATATTACGAGTTTAACGCTGTTAAAGAAGCTAAAGACGACTTAGTAGACTTAAATACTGAAGTAGATGCTTTAATTGCTGCTAGAACTTTAGATATAGACATGACTGAAGCTATAATGAGAGTAGAGCTTGGTTCTGAAGTGTCTAAGATGAGTTCTAAAGAATTAAAAAGAGATTTGCTGTTATATGCTAAACAAAATCCAGTGTTGTTCTTAGATCTTCTTAAAGATGACAATATACAACTAAGAAATTTTGGAATAAAAGCAACTGAAATGAATATTATTAATTTATCAGGAGATCAAAGAACTTTTTTCTGGACTAGCAATAATAGAAAACTAATGAACGTTCCTTTTGATGAACATCCATATTCAGCTTTAGCCTCTTGGTTTAAAACTGATGAAGGTATGGAGATATATTCAAACATAGAAAAACAATTGAAGTAAAAACCTTGTAGAAGCAGTCGCTCTTCGGGGCGATTGCAAACTACAAAACAAAATAAATTATGGCAATAAGTATAGATACAGTTTATCAAACAATTTTAAACGTGGCTAATAAAGAGCAGAGAGGCTACGTTACCCCTCAAGAGTTTAACTTATATGCTAATCAAGCTCAAATGGATATATTTGAACAATATTTCTACGATATAAATCAATTTAGTAGAGCGCCAGGTAGTGACAATGAATATTCTGACATGTTAAGTATACTAGAAGAAAAATTATTGCCTTTTAAAAAGTTCAACCAACCAATGGCAAGTATAGCCAACACTAACGAATTAACACTACCTGCTAACGTATATAGACTAGGTGCTGTTTTCAAAACAAACAATCCAGACTCATATAAAATAGAAGTTTCAAAAGTACAAGAACCAGAACTACAAAGACTATTTAGAACATCTTTACTGAAGCCAACTGATGCAAATCCAGTTTATGTTAGAACAACTACAGCAGCTGGTCTTGGTGTGTTAAAAATGCATCCATCTGCAACTGTTCCTGCTTATTCAACAACAAACGTTACTTGTGATTTTATAATTAAACCAACATCTGTTAACTGGAATTACACAGAGATAAATGGCGTTGCCATGTACAACTCATCAACTTCGGTAGATTTCTCTTTACACGCTTCAGAAGAAGCTGATTTAGTTTTTAAAATACTTCAATTAGTTGGTATTTCTATAGAAGCAATGGATCTTTACCAGGTAGCTTCTCAAGAAGAAATAAAAGATATTCAACAAGAAAAACAATAAATAAATGGGATTACTAAATCAAACTCAAAAGCAGTATTATGACACAAATTCACCAGCTATTTTTGGTGATTATCAATTTACTTCTTTAGAGGAGGTTGTTAATCAATTTATAATAGCATATGTAGGTGAAGGAAAAATTATAAAAAAAGTTAAAAAAACAGAGGTTTTTTTTCATGCCCAAAGAGCATTGCAAGAATTAAGTTATGATACTCTTAAGTGTTCAAAGTCTCAAGAAATAGTTATACCACCATCACTCACTATGGTTTTACCACAAGACTATGTTAACTATGTAAAAGTAACTTGGTCTGATTCCTCTGGTATCGAGCACGTGTTGTATCCGGCTGCAAAAACCTCAAACCCTTTAAAAATCACTCAAAATGAATTTGGTGTTTATCAGTTTACAGGAACTAATTTAACAACAACAAATGATTCCACTACTTGGCAGAACTATAAATCTCAATCATCAAACCCTCAAGGTGTTATAAATGATTACAACAATGAATCAAATAACACTAACGCTAGTGGTTTTGGTCAACTCTATGGTTTAGACCCTCAATACTCTCAAGCTAATGGTTCTTTTTATATAGATCATTTAACAGGTAAAATTCATTTTGGATCTTCAATGAACTCTAAAACCGTAATACTACATTATATTAGCGACAGTCTTGGCACTGATGCTGAAATGATAGTTCCTAAGTTTGCTGAAGAAGCGATGTACAAGTGTATAGCATACGCAATACTTTCAACAAGTTCAAATATTCAAGAGTATATAGTAAGAAGATTTAAAAAAGAAAAATTTGCAACTATAAGAACAGCCAAGCTTAGATTATCAAATATTAAAACAGAAGAAATAACACAAATACTTAGAGGTAAATCTAAACAAATAAAACACTAGTATATGCCAAAGATTACTAATATTTTCACGGGTGGTAAGATGAACAAAGATCTTGACGAAAGATTATTGCCAAACAAAGAATATAGAGATGCTATGAATGTTGAAGTTACTTCTTCAGATAGTTCAAACGTTGGCTCTATACAAAATTCAATGGGTAACTTGTCAATGGATTCAACTGGTATAGTTGGTGCAAAATGCATTGGCTCTATAATTGATAGTGAAAAACAAAGAATTATATGGTTTATTAATGGGGACGTTATAGATGCTATAGTTGAGTTTGATTTAAACTCAAGTGATATAAATCCAGTATTAGTAGACACTCAAAAAAACACAACAAACTCTATACTAAGATTTACATCTGATATGTTGATTACTGGTATAAATATTTTAAATGGTATTTTATTTTGGACTGACAACACTGGTGAGCCTAAAAAAATTGACATTGATCAAATGAAATTAGGTTTAGTAACAGAGATTAGAGGTACTACTCAAATTACTGGAACTAGTTTTAATATAAATGATGGAACTATATTTGGCAATGCTCTAGGTAGTAGATTTTCAGAAAAACCACCTACGGCTTCAGATTTTACTTTGCTTCTTGATGGAGTTGAATCAAATAAAACTTATGATTTTAACAGTGGAGTTATAACAGCTCCTGTTTCAATAAATGCTGGAGTAAAAGTTAAAATAATTTTAAAAACTAAATTAGCTATTTTTTCTCAAAGAACTTTTTATATTGTGAAAGGTTATAATAGGTCTTTTCCTAAATTTCATCATATAACTGTTATGAGAAGATCTCCTTTAAATGCTCCTAATATAATTCTTTCTGATACAATAAGAACTGGTAGTGTAACAAATATCAATATACTTACTAATGCAACATTTACAAACGGTAATTTAAATTTTTGGCTTTATAAAGAACTTGGAAGCGAAACAGTAAAAGTAAAACCAATAGGTGTAAACAGTTTGGGTCCTTTTTATCAAACTGTAGAAAATTCAATACCATCAGACCCTTTATTAGATCACAATTTAGAACCAGTTGTTTTAGATAAAATTTCAATTTTACAAAATAATGATTTTAAAAAAGGTGATATTATTAATTTAATTGCTGAAAATGGAGATGAAAACGATTTAAAATTAGATAAATTAAAAGTTACTCTTTTACTAGGTTTTGAAGTAAGCAACGGTGTTTTCCACTGTACAATACTAAATATAAGTGATAATATTGCGCATGGAGCAACTAACAATAGTCCCCCGGTTAATGGTGGTGGAAGTATAGTTTGGAACGCTAGTATTCAGCAAGGGAAAAGTCTTTACGAAAATGTTTTTCCAAGATTTGCTTACAGGTGGAAATATGACGATGATGCGTATTCCACTATTTCGCCTTTTACAAGTGTTGCTTTTTTACCTAGTAATTTAGGTTATGATTACGACTCAGAGCTAGGGCATAACTTAGCAATGACAAACTTTGTTAAACGTATTAAATTGTCAAGTTTTGATCCCAAACCCGTAGATGTTGTTGCTGTTGATATACTTGTGAAAAATTCAAATGAAAACTCTATATACGTTGCAGAAACAATACAATCAAATAGAGTTGATATTGGTGAGGTTGAAATAACACAAGAAAGTATAAATTCTATTTTACCATCAAATCAAATATTAAGAAATTTTGACAACGTACCTTTAAAAGCTAAATCTCAAGAAGTTTCAGCAAGTAGAATAATGTATGGAAACTACGTTCAACAAAGAAATTTAATTACTAATTTTAAAAAGAAAGTTAAATTTAAGTTTAACGTTGTATCTAGTAATGTAAATAACGAGATAAATGAAGATGTTCAAGCTGAAGGTTTACAAATTTTTTCTGGTAGTCTTTCTGTAAAATCATTAAGAACTTATCAAGTTGGAGTTGCTTTTTTAGATAATTTTGGTAGACAAACACCAGTGTTTAGCTCTGAAGCTGCCACGGTAAAAATTTCTCAAGACAGATCTTTTACAAAAAATCAATTTCAAGTAAATTTAGAATCAGAAAGACCTAGCTGGGCAACTCACGAAAAATACTTTATTAAAGAAAATTCTAATGAGTATTACAACATAGCTTTAGATAGATACTATAATGACACTGTTGATGGTGATGTTTGGTTGTCTTTTTCCTCAAATGAAGTAAATAAGGTAGAGGTTGATGACTATATAGTTCTTAAAAAAGCACATGGTAATAATGATGCCGTTGGAACTCAAAATAATCTAACGGCAAGGTACAAGGTTTTAGCAAAAGAAAGTTCCGCTCCCGACGCTATTAGATTTGAAAAAGTACTTGTTGGTGTTATTAACAACGCTCAGTTTGGAAAACCAGATGACTCTAGTCCTTACACTCCAACAAACAATGGCTTTCCTGTTAAAGATTCAATAAAATTAATAGTTCCTTTTAGAAAATTTAAAAACACTGATCTTCAAAGAGTTAATCTTTTACCTTCCTCAGGAAAATATTTAAAAATATCTATACTTGATCAAGCTGCTGTTGATACAGGTATAGAATCTGCTTACTACGAAGTGTCTTCTGTAGAATTAAACACTACAGCTAGTGATGAAGAAGAACATTTTTACAATTTTACTTTAAGAAAACCTTTTAGTAGCGATATTGATTTTGTGCAAAAGTTTGATGATACTCCTAATAATAAATCACAGTTTACATTTTCTTACTATGAAGACAATGACGATGCTCTTTCAGTAGAGTTTAAGGGAAGATTTTTTCTTAAAATAAAAAGCGATTTAACTTTAAAAGAAAAAGTTTTATCAACAGTTAACTCAACAAACGCAGTAAATTACATACAATACAGTCAAGACTTTAGATATATTAAATGGGATGGTGTTGACAATGGGACGTCTTCTGGTGGTGTCGACGGTGCTACTGGAACTAATGATGGGGAAACTATTAATAATGCTGATTATGACAAACTTTCTATAGATAATCTTGCGGAAGTGGCTCCATATCCAAATCAATACTCAATTCCAACTGACAATAAAAACCTACAGTTTTGGGCTATTGACGAAGCTATGGCTATTCATAGGTCTCAGCCAAATTCAGACGATGCGGTTCAAGGAAATGGTTGGGGTACTAATGGTAGAAAAGTAACCTTTAGAATGTTTGGTCGTCTTCCTGATTCCGCATTATCAGGTTCTCAAATAAGTCATTATGGTAATTATGATTTTTACGACAGATTACAACAGTCTCAATATGTTAGAAATAAAAATAATATTAATAATATTACTTTTCTTGATAAAATGGAAAACCCTGTTGGTGTAAGAATAAGATGGAAGCATGACCCTAGTGTAATTTACACTATAACTTCAGCTTCATCTTTTCCTGTTCAGAATTTTAGTAAAACAGACAATGAGTTTGTTGCTGGTGGAACTCCTGATTTAGAAACACCTTTAATGTCTATTAATGGTATTAAATTTTCTTTAACTTTAGATACATCTTCAACGAGAAATATTGGTGGTAATGCACTTAACATCATGACACCAATTTCATCAAGACCATCAAACACGGTACCTGGTGTTAGAACATTGCAAATAATAGAATCTTTACCAAATCAAGAAGCTTTTTTTACAAAAAACCCAGCTATTTTTGAAGTTGAACCAAAACAACAGGTTGTAGATTTAAATTTATTTTACGAAACTCCAACTACAAATTTTATACCAAAGAAAAATTATGCTGTAACTGTTATTAGTTCTTTTTGGCCTAGTCTAGCAATAATAAACAGTGTCTCAAGAGATTGTCTAACTTTGGGTATAACTTCTCGAACAACAACTGGGGTTATTCCAGCGGGAACAATCGTAAAGATACACGATGGAGCTTTAGCAAGCAATTTATTTGCTCATAATTTTGATGGTACGTACGTTTTAGCAGAAGACATACCAACGGGCGCTACAACAACCGTTAAGTTAAGTCCAACTAGTTTATCTTGGTTTAATTGCTTTTCATTTGGGAATGGAGTAGAATCAAATAGAATTCAAGATGATTTTAACGCTCCTTTTATAGACAAAGGACCAAAAGTATCATCTACTTTTTCTGGAGTTTACAAAGAACAACATAGAAAAACAAGTATAATTTATTCAGGTTTGTTTAACTCTGCTAATGAAGTTAATAATTCAAATCAATTTATACAAGCAGAAAAAATAACTAAAGACTTAAATCCAACGTATGGTTCTATTCAAAAATTGTTTGCAAGAAACACAAATATGGTTGTTTTTTGTGAAGACAAAACTTTAAAAGTTTTAGTTGATAAAAGTGCTTTGTTTAATGCTGATGGTAAATCTCAGCTTTTAGTTACTGAAAAAGTTCTTGGTGCTGTAACTCCTTTTGCTGGTGACTATGGTATTTCCACAAACCCAGAATCTTTTGCTAATTTTGGCTATAGAGTTTATTATACAGATAAAAGAAAAGGCGCTGTGTTAAGACTTTCTGGTGATGGAATAACAAATATAGCAGAAAGAGGTATGGTTAATTATTTTAAGAAAAATTTAAGAGATACAAACGTTCTGATAGGAAGTTATGATGAAAACAAAGATCTTTATAATATCACTTTAAAATACCTTACGCCAACTCTTAACACAACTGTTAGTTTTTCAGAATCTGTTGGTGGATGGAGCAGTTTTAAATCTTTTATACCTGAAAATGGAACTTCTTTAAACGGTATTTATTACACTTTTTACAATGGAGAACTTTGGAGACACGGTTCAAATGTCTTAAGAAATACTTACTACGGAATTTTTACTGCATCTAAAGTTAAATTTATATTAAATGGCTCGCCAGACATTGTTAAAGTATTTAAAACATTATCTTACAATGGTAGTGCTTCAAAAATTTATGACGCTAGTGGAGATGAACAAGCCAAAGGCTGGTTTACTAATTTAATAAAAACAGATATGCAAAAGGGTGTTATTCCTTACTTTATATCTAAAGAAAATAAATGGTTTAATTTTATACAAGGAGTAGAAGGTGTTATAACAACAAATAAAAGAGCTAAAAGATCTTTCCAAGGTTTAGGTAGTTTAGCTGGAACAGATACATTGAGTGGGTTTTATCCTTTTAGTTTAACTGGTATTTTAAGCGGTAACGAACAAGATGGTTTACCTACTTTTGATTGGGTTGGTGGAAATGGTTTAATTAACGGCGAGTTAAGCATTTTATTAAACTTGTTAACAGGTGCTATTTCACAAAACCAAATCTTTACAATAGAACCTAAAATAGTTAACAACGTAGTTTATGTTATTAAAGCTTCTGATTTTGTTATTGATACTAGTTTTGGTAGTGGAGGTGAAACACAAACACCTGCAATATCTGGTGGTGCGATAGACACAATAACATTTGCAAATACAGAAAGTTTTAGCAATTTTCCATCAAGCGCTAATAAAGTTGTGGTAACTGTTCCTTTGTCTTTTACTATGCCTACTTATCAGCAAAGTGTTTCTTTTAGGTTAATTGGAAACGCTAACCCTGAAAACAGTGTAGTTATATAATAAATTAAAATTAAAAAATGGCTCAAATAATAAGTAAAACAATAAACTGTACAGAGGTTACAACAGCATTAGACGCTACTTTAACAAACAATGACACTAACTACTCTATATCAGGAATTCCTGGGACAACTTCTCGTTTGTTTTCTAAAACAGTAACAGCTTCTGCAAATCACATATTTAAACAAGAGCCAACAGTTGATTTTTCAGAAACAAATAATCCAAACAATTACTTTGTTTCACAGGTTGATGTTATCAACGACTCAAACATAACAGCAAGAACTTTTACTATAGATTATTTATTTCCATTTGAAAACTCTTCTGACGATATTATATATTTTAACTCTGAAGCCGAAAGTAACATTGCAAATTCTACAGGAAAAATATACAATTATGATTTAAATGTTACAAACATAATAAACACAGGTGACAATAGAAATTTAGTTGTTTATGGAGATGTTGGAGCCACTTTAAATGTTGAAGTTAAAATAGCTGGAGGAGCAAATATTCCTTTGACTACCGCTGTTGGAAAAACAACTAGTACGGGATCTACAATTGTAAATTTAAAATATACAACAAAAAATATATATGTTGGTATGACTGTTACTGGTGCTGGAGTTTCTTCAGGCACAACGGTGGTGGCTGTCAATAGTAATGGTAAACAAATAACTCTAAGCAGTTCTCAAGCTTTGGCTAGTAATATTCTTTTTACTTTTTCAGGTTCTTTTACAGCTGTTATTGGTAGTGACGGTACTTTTAATTTAGACATATTTTTTCCTTCAACATCCTCAGCTATTTCTTACAACGTTATATTAACTCAAATTGCTAGTAATTCTTTTTCAGGCGGTTTATCAGGCCAGTCTCCAAAAACAATAGCAATAAAACAATTCCCTTTAACTGTTATTACTTTTGGTGTTACTCAAACTGACACTACACCAACTTGGGTTTTAAGTGCTGTTAGTTTTACAAACTCTGGAAAAGCAGAATCAAATAACACTCTAAACGCTGATTACAAAAGCACTACAATATCTTTTACAGCTTCAACAACAGCAGCTGAAATAGTTAAAACAGGTACAGATTTCACTCCAAGCGTTTGGAGTCCTAAAGTTAGCGCTATAGGCGATAGAGTTGCTTTAGCTGGTGGTACTGTTGTTTCTTTGAATAATCTATCAATAGCAATAGACAATAGTGGATCTACTAAAATTGCTACTATAACTTGTGATGCAAATGTTTACTTTCACGGGACAAGTAACACAACAACAAACTTAAACGTCGACTTAATAATAACAACACCTTAAACATGCCTATAGTAACATTAACTTTTACAAACCCAATAAATGTTTCCTTACAGTCAAAGCCAGCTGGGGTCAACCAAGCTAGTGACGATGTGTATTTTACTAAAATTGTAAATAACGCTCAATCAGGAGAAGTTTTATTTATGGGTTCGTGCACTTCTATTTCTACTAATAATCTTGCAATTGGTGTTACAACAGCTTCTAACATACCCTTACCTGCTCCTGGTGATTTTATATTTTTCTCAAAAGACTCGAGTGTGAATACACCTGGCTTACTTGGTAGTTATGCTGAAGTAGAAATGACTAACGACTCTACTGAGTATGCAGAGCTTTTTTCTATAAACTCTGACATTAGTGAAAGTAGTAAATAACAAACAATAAGTGTAATTATAAATAATAACTAAAAAACAATATAATGGATCCAATGACTACCATGATGATGGCTCAAGCTGGCGCTAGTATACTTTCAGGTATATTTGGTGGAAAAAAAAGAAGAAGAGAGCAGAGAGAAGCTAGAATAGCTAGAGACAAAATGAGAGCAGAGTATGAAGCTCTTGATACTAGTAATTTATATGCTGATATGGAAAATCCTTACGAGGATTTAACAGTTAATCTTCAACAAGCAGAGTTTGTGAAAAATCAACAACAACAACAACAAGCTAATATTTTATCTGGGTTACAAGGTGCTGCTGGTGGTAGTGGGATTGGTGGTTTAGCTCAATCATTATCTAACATGTCAGTGCAGAGTAACGCTAGAGCATCTGCAGCTATTGGTGCTCAAGAATCTAGTATGAATCAATTAAAAGCACAGGGACAAGCTAGAGTTGATTCTTTTGAAAAACAAGGAGCTACACAAGCAAGAGCTTTACAAACCGAAAAAATATCAACATTGTTTGGTATGGAATCTAATAGATTAGCCGAAGCAAACAGAGCTAGAGCTCAAGCTAGACAAGCTGTAATAAGTGGTGTTAGTAGTTTAGCAATGATGGGTATTAGTGGTCAGTTTAAGGGTATGGGTGGTAACAAATACGATCTTTCAAAAGCAACTACTTCTGGTTCTCCGCTAGACTTTACTAATC
>TARA_R110001599_G_scaffold51245_9_pt1 | contig 10402 bp, 10 predicted proteins | sample TARA_R110001599 | Tara Oceans TARA_R110001599 (sample SAMEA4398360) | marine metagenome | biome: Polar Biome; feature: [MES] marine water layer (ENVO:01000295) within the mesopelagic zone...; material: water (ENVO:00002006), including particulate matter (ENVO:01000060) such as...... | reverse complement strand
GAGACTTAGAGCCTAGTTTTGGCGCTGAAGTCCACGCCCTACTAGAGGACGGTGAGCGTACTAAGTTGTGCTGGCGAGATGCTGACGGTGAGCACGAAGAGGTTTTTGATAGCATTGTTTGTGCGACTACCGCGAGCGTTGCAGCAAAGTTATGCGGTTCGCTTTCGGCTAAACGCTATGACGCTGAGCAGCGTGAGTTTCTTGAAGGGCAGTCGTATTGCGAAAACCTACATGTCGCATTTTTGATTAATCGAGAGCAAGGCCATCCAGTGAGTTTGGTTGTGCCGGCCGGCGTTGGCGAGCGAGATATTGTGGCGCTTGGTTTATGCGGCGAGCGCTATCCGGCGTTGCGTGCTGAGGGTAAAGAGATTGTCAGTTTGTATTTCTCTCCCAAGGCTTCACGGCGTTATATCGGTCAGTCTGATGAGTGGACTTTTAAAGATACCTGGGCTCGTGCGCTTGCGTTTTATCCAAGCCTACCTGTCGATGCTGAGCCACTGCATGTGGCATTGCGTGAAGAGGCAATCCCAGAGTTTGGTGTTGGGCAGTATAAGAAAATTGCCAGTTTTCAGCGCTTGCAGCGCCCAGACCTGGCTTTTGCTGGAGACTATCTGGCAGGAGCTTGTATCGAAGGCGCGTTGGCATCGGCTGAGCGTGCAGTGGCCGCGATACTGAGTGGGAAGTCAAAGTGACATCGCTGTCATCCCAGTATTATCAACCATACAGTAGTAAGCATTTGCTCTTTTGAAGGATCAACTTGTTAGCACCTTATCGCGCCGCCACTGGCTTGGCGCAAATCCTGTCCACTGCTTAAATGCGCGGCTAAACACCGCAATATCACCATAGCCCATGTCCAGCGCAAGCCGCGTGATATCCACATCACTATCGCGTAAATGCGTACAGGCCAAGTTTAGGCGCACCTGACGCAAGCAAGCATCGAAGCTAGTGTGCTCGGCCTTAAGTTTGGCTTGCAGGGTGCGGCTATGTAGGCCTATTAGCTGCGCGACTGCCGACAATGAGCAGTCGCCAGTGGGCAGCAGAGCGGCGATGCAGCGAGCCACTTGACTACTAATCGACATCGGCATGAGTTGCCAATCATCACGCCAATGCTGCTGTAGGCGAGCGCGTAACTTGGGTGAGACGGCCACTGACCGGCTGAGCAAGCCTAGTGGAAATCGTATGGCATAACGTGGGGTTGTCGTATTCACCGAACAGCGAAAAAACTCCTCGCAGGCGCGCAGTACACTGGGAAGAGGCCGTTGTGCGCCAATCCATACGGCTGTAGCGGTTTCTTGATTAGGCTGAAGCTCGCGCATGCCTTGCTGTAACAGTGCCAGGCTAAGCAGCATGAGTTGCTGGCAGTCGCTTGTATGGGCAAAAGCTAAACTCAGCTCTAGTTCAACTTGGTCGCCGTGGCTATGCAAATGCACATCGATTCCGCGGGCGTGAAAGCTAAGATGGCGCTGTAGCCCGTATAGAGCCTCGCCGATAGTGGCTTTTTCGCACAGCCAAGCACCGAGCGCGCCAACAACTTCTAGCCCTTGGCGGAGGCCGAGCTGGAGCGCAAAACGGGGTTCGTCTAAAACCTGCGCGGTGTGCTCGTAGAGTGCGGCAAGCTTGGGGTAGGACAGATAAATATCGGGGTTTTCTAAAGCTGTGAGTGGTAGCCCAACGGCTTTCAGTAGCGCATTCGGATCATGACCGTGCCGGCGCACGAGCTCGGCATAGCCCAGTAGTCCACCGCTTCGCGCAAGATATCGCATGAAATTTACCCATCAGAGCTCGTGATTTATCAAATCATGTGGCCTAACGCGCGTTAATGTCGAGACCTAAATACTGAAGCGACTAGCTCAGCCTTCTGACAAAAAGAATAAAAATCGAGGACTCATCATGGCAACAATTTACGACGTTCTGATTCAACGCGGTCGCTACTTTGATGGCACCGGAGGACCATCACAGATAGCCGATGTCGCCATCAACGACGGACGTGTCGCCAAGGTCAGTGCTGAGCCACTCGATAGCAGCCTTGCCGCACGCGTGATCGATGCCAATGGCCTGTGGATAACACCTGGCTTTATCGATGCTCATACTCATTACGACGCTGAGTTGATGGTCTCGCCGAGCTTGTCAGAGTCAGTGCGTCATGGCGTGACCACTGTGCTGGTGGGCAGCTGCTCGTTGAGCATGATTTGTAGTGAGGCAGAAGATGCCTCGGATATTTTTACGCGCGTGGAAACGGTGCCGCGCGAAAAAGTGCTGCCGATTTTGCAGCAATACAAAACTTGGCGCACACCGGCGCAATGGGTCGAGTTTATTAAAACACTGCCGCTTGGACCTAACTTGGTATCACTGCTTGGCCACAGCGATGTGCGCGTGGCCACACTGGGGTTGCATCGCGCTACCGATCGCGCCGTTAAGCCTAGCGAGACCGAGATGCAGCAGATGGAAAAAACGCTAGAAAATGCATTAGACGCTGGCTTTTTAGGGCTGTCGACCATGCGCCTGAAGTGGGACAAGATCGATGGTGATCGCGAGTGGTCAAAAAGCCTGCCCAGTACCTATGCGCGCGCCGGCGAGATTCGTCGACTTAATCGCATTCTGCGCAGCCGCGGCCGTATTCATCAGGGCGCACCAAATGCCGCTAACCCGCTACAAATTTTTGAATACATCGGCGCTGCCTTGGGTTGCTTACGCCGTCCGATGAAAATGACGTTGATCACACTCATTGAGCTTAAAGGTAATTTTACTGTGCGCCCGATGGCGCAGCTGGTATCGCGCTTGATTCAAGCGCTCGGTGGAAACTTCCGCTGGCAGCTAATGCCGACGCCATTCACAGTCTATGCTGACGGCATTGATGTGGTGTTTTTTGAGGAGTTTGGCGCCGGTGAAATGGCGCTTGATTTGCGCGACCAAGTCGAGCGCAATGAGCTGCTGAAAGACGAGGCGTATCGCCGTAATTTCCGCAAGTTCTATGGCGAGAAGCTCAGCCCGCGCGTATGGCAGCGCGACTTTGGCGATGCCATCGTGCTCGAATGCCCCGATGCTAGCTTGGTTGGGCGCAATTTTGCCGAAATCGCCACTGAGCGTTCAGTTCATGTCGTTGATTTATTTCTCGACTTAGTCGTTGAATTTGGCCGATCACTGCGTTGGTACACCACCGTTGGTAATGCGCACGAAGACAAATTGCTGAAACTGGTGCACGACCCACGAACATTAATTACGTTCTCTGATGCCGGTGCGCATATTCGCAATATGGCGTTTTATAACCTGCCACTACGCTTTCTCAAGCTAATTAAAAAAGCCGCTGACAAGGGGCAATCTGTGATGTCGATGGAGCATGCCGTTTGGCGTTTAACCGGCGAGCAGGGGGATTGGTTAGGTATCGATGCTGGGCATATTCGTGAGGGCGATCGTGCCGACCTAGTCATTCTAGACCCAGCGGAGTTGGCGCAAAATTTGGAGCAGGTGAGTTGGGCTGAGATGGAAAATTTTGGCCTACAACGCCTGGTCAATCGCAACCCAGGCTTGGTTCGTCACGTATTTATTAATGGCCGCGCTGCTGTGAGCGAGGGTGATATTACGCCTGAGTTGGGCAAGTCATCGGCCTTTGGTAGCTTTTTGCCGGCGCAATGACATGAAAAGCTCATTATCTCTTCGTGCATGGCGCCAACGCTTTCCTACTTTGGCGCTACCAACGACGGCCTCATTTGCAGGTTTTTGGGCGGCATCATTTGTCGGGCCTTTCTGGCTGGTGGCCTCGGCGCCTTCGGCCATAAACCTAGCTGGACTGCCCGGTTGGCGAGGCAAACGTTTCCTGTCTAATACCTCAGCGATTAATGTCTTGGCCTCAGGCGATGAGCGCTTGCTCATGCAGGTGGCAGTGATGCCTTCACTACTTGATGGTCAGCCTACGCTAGTCTGTACTTATGGCAGTGAAGCGCCATGGCCATGGCGCTTCGTGCGCGATGAGTTTCGCGAGATGTCGCCAAATGAGTGGCTGGGCATGACAGTGCTTGATGTGCCAGGCCTACGCAGCATGGGCTGGCCATTTGTACTGAAACGGGAGCAGTAGAGTCTGGTTTCATATTGGCGGCAACCATGGCGGGGATATGGTTGCGTACATCCATATCCACAAATATCGTCCAGGCTACTAGCGCTACTAATTCAAGCAGTTGCCCCAAGATACATTTCTTCTGCCGCAGCAATGGCATTTTGATTTGAGTTAAAAGCACTTAACCATGTCGAGTAGTTGTGTACTGAGGGCAGATCATTAGGGTGAAAATTTGGGCGGTAATAGCTGGCTATCATCGGCAGTAATCGCCCCAATATGCCTTTGCGTGGGCCTAGCAGCCAACCTGCACCTTTGCGATAGAGCTTAATGCGCTCGGTCACACTATAGCCATCCATGCCCAGCATGAACCACGGTGCCACCACGGTGTATAGCGAAAACATGATCGTTGCATGCGTCATGGCGGTCACGCGTGTGGCATAGCCGACATTCGCTATGCGCTGCATGACATCGAAGGCCACTGCTTTGTGCTCCATTTCTTCAATGGCATGCCAAGCAAACATCGCACGGACGTGTGGATCAGCCCCAGCCAACATCTCTTTTTCAGCAAAAAATAAGTCCGCCATCATCGCTGTGAAGTGCTCGAGCGCGGCAGTCATTGCCACATTGTATTCAGGTGACAGCTGTTTTAGGCGTCGCTCGGTAATCTCGCGCGTGTGTCGTGTGAATGCATCGATGTTGATGCCTTGGCGGCGTAAGCGCTCATTGAAAAGAGTGTGCACTTTTCCATGCTGGCCCTCTTGCATGGTGAAGTCCTTAACCTCTTGTAGGAGCTGAGGGTCTTGGATGCGATCACGAAAGGCGCGTACGGCTGAAATGAAATAACGCTCGCCATCAGGAAAAGTCGATTGGACGGCATCGAATACGCGAGTTTTTAACGCATCGCCAGCCATCCAGTAGCGAGGAATGTCTTCGGAATCTAAGCCAAAGTCTAAGCCTTTACGCACGACAATTTTTTCTTTGTACTGAGGACGAGCCATGGGTGATCTCCAAGTAAAGCTAAGCAGTGTCTAATGTCATCATATGTGTCGTCAGCAAGAAAAAGGGATAATATCGTGACAAATAAGGATTAAATGGCGACAGAGTGAAGCACTATATTGGACTTGAGTTCTTAAGTATTTTAACGACTGCCTCAGCGCGCTCTGGCAGTAATCTTAATGCGGTATTGGCCAGTTTGGCGTTGGGCATTCATGCTCAAGAAGGGCGGCCGGAGCCGTTACCCTTACCGCTACTTGCGAGCCTGCTTGAGCAGCTTGAGACTCGAGCCAGTCGCGGTCGTTTCATTTTTGCACTGGCTGAGGCCTTTAACTTTGATGCTATGCCGGCAGTTTCTGCCTTTCTTGTTAGTGCCCACAGCCTGCGTCAGCTGAACGCATTGTTAGAATGGGTGCCTGTTCTGGTGCATCCTGAATTACGCTTTGATATTGAAGATCATGGCTCAGCAATAAGTCTGCATCCCCGTGTTGACTCTGAGGATCCTAGGCTTATAGATCACCCGCTATTAGTAGAGCTAATGATGGCAATCGTTGCTCATCTCAGTGCTCAGATCGCGCCAAATATGGTGGGTGCGAGGAGAGTAACGTTCAAGCATGCTCCTACCTCCGACCCAGCGCTTTACGAGACATATTTTCGATGCCCAGTTGGCTTTCATAGCGATGCCAATACCATGTTTGGCGATAACCAATTATTAGATGGCATTCTTCCGGGCAGCCTGCCGCATGCGCATAAAAGTGCTGAGGAAACCATCCGTCAACATCTTCTGGGTGATGGTTTAGCTCCACCATTGACCATGCAGATAGACTATTTATTTAGACAACACTTGAGCTTATTCAGCGCTGGCTTAGCAGGTCTTGCGCGGGCAATGAATATGCATCCTAGAGCTCTACAGCGCCAACTAAGCTTCGCTGGTAGCAGTTATTCGATGCTGCTGCGGCGCATTAGACATGAGCATGCTGTCAATATGTTGCGCAACCCTAACTTAGATATAGACACTATTGCTCTAAAGTTGGGCTTCACTGAGCGTCGTAGTTTTACATTGGCTTTTCGGCAATGGCAGGGCTGTACGCCACGCGAATACCGGAGTGCAGCCAAAAGAGTACTGACAACTTAACTTGTCAGATCCTTTGATGTCGGACACTATGTGAGCAATAAAAATATAAGAAGCAACGCGCATGCAATCTTTTCGCTTAGCGATAGCCACGCTGCTATCAACGATATTGATTTTGGCTCTAACCGCTTGCGGCGGCTCTACTAATGACTCAGGCATTAATGAGTCGTCTGAGTCCGCTGCTTTAGTGAAAAATGAGTGGCCTGCACATAGGCCGGGTCAAGACCCACCTGAAGCACCTCTGATGCTTGAGTCGGTTATTTCAAATATAGATGCGCTAGCTGCAGCTCTGCCCAGTGAAGCATTGGTGGGGATAGTTGACCCAATTGCTATTGGTATGACAGTTAACGACATTACTGATCCTGCGCTTTTATCCTTTCATCTTCGAGCGCTTTTGGCGCAGCTTCAAGGCGGCTCTCGGGTCGATAGCATTTACCATGGCTTTGGCCATCCAGCATATAACGATAAAGTCGAGCTGGTACCTGTTGAGTTCACAAATCGCTATGGCACACGCCTTTATGGTGAGATTGTATTGCCACAGCGCGGAACGGTACCGCCTTCAGCGGGGCCTTTTCCTGTCATTATTGCGCTCGAAGGATTAATGACCAATACGGCCGTATATCGGTGGTGGCATCAGGTATTTGCTGATGCAGGCTATTTAGTATTTGCCTTTGATTTTAGCGGACAAGGGTTGTCTGATAACGAGGCTGAAGGTGATCCAGGAAATAATATCGAAGAGGCACAGGATGCTCTAACTTGGTTGTTTGAGAACTCGCCAGTGAAGTCGGTTCTTGATAAGAGTCGCGTGGGAGTGGTGGGCCACAGCATGGGCGCGATAGCTGCTTTAGGTTTGCAGGCGGTTGAGCCACGAATTCATGCTGTTGTAGCCGGTGCGCCAATTAGTGAGCAGTCCGCTCCTTTTGATGCCAATCCAATCCCTGTGATGATTCAAACGGGTGATCATGATGGTCCGGTCGCCCCGATACCCTTTTTTAACCCCGAAGTAGTTCGCCCGGTATATGAGAAACTAAGTGGCGATCGCGCGTTCATCATCACCGAGGCTGCTACGCACGCCCAACACACTAATTATCCGCTATTTCCAACACCAAGCTGGGGCTTTGAAATAGCTGGGCGTTATTCACTTGCTTGGATGGATTGGCATCTGCGCGGTGATAAAGAGGCTCTTAAGGTATTGCGCAGCGCACATCCTCATTTGTCATACCTTTGGGATAGTGAGGTAAGAGTTGATAACGAGACTGTGGTTTATCGCGGGCAGGGCCTAAATCCACTTAGTCCTTAATAGATAACAAGTTAACGCAATCAGAGAGTGAGCTTGTCAGGGAAAGCGAAAGTTAAGCGCGGAGCTAGCGTTTTTGAGCGCTGGCTCCGGAGTAGTAAGAAACGCAAAACGGCACCATAAAGTTGGCGATAAAATGTAGCCAGTCAAGGGGAGCCGCTGCCCAAAAGTAATCCCATTGATTGACTACGTTTAGAATGCTCCCGACGATAAGAGCGACAATCACAGCTCTTTTGAGAATGGCGGATCTCGTATTAAAGAACTGTTTAATTGCGTGCATCAAGCGGCTGCCTTTATCCAAATATCATTAGCTATGCTTTTACTACAAGTCTAAGTTGAAGCTCAACTTCTGGAGTTTATGCTTCAGCCAGTTGTTGCAAGATACGTGTATAGTTTTCGACGCCTTGTGCTCCAGTGACGAGATGGCGGTCATTAAATATGATTGCTGGTACGCCACTAATGCCTTTTTCAACCCATCCATTTTCGGCATCTCGTACAGCTGCCGAAAAGCTCTGACTTTCCAGTATGGCTAGCGCTTCATTCCGCTCAAGACCAACTTCTGCGGCTATATCAGCCAGCGTGTTGTGGTCTGATATATCCCGAGAGTATGTAAAGTGAGCGGCAAAAAGAGCCTGTTTTAAGTCGTGCATGGCTCCTTGTTGGTTGGCCCAATGCAGGAGTTGATGCAAATTGAAGGTGTTATGCATGCGCATGTCGTCGGTAAAGCGAAACTCGAAGCCAACGCTGGCCCCAGCCGCGGCCATGCTGTTTCGGCTTTGTTCTGATTGCTCCTTGTTTACCCCGTATTTCTCTGCCACATGTTGGCGTAAGTTCTGACCTTCCGCCGGCATATTGGGGTTCAACTCGAACGGGTGCCAATTAATTTCATATGCTGTACCCGTTGCCTTTAACGCTTGCTCCAGCTGCCGATAGCCGATGATGCACCAAGGGCAAACCACATCAGAAACAATGTCTATCTTAAGTACGTTTGTGGTGTTGGACATTTTTTACTCCTGATGCTTATAGGGCTGATTTTATTACTGGCTAGGGGCGTTAAGTGCTTTATTCCAGGTGAATTGCTTGAATGCATCATCTACAGGAGTCTGAGCAATGTGATTGGTGTAGTTGCTCATGACTTTTTGGCTAAGTCCAAGAATTACTTCTAGTACGTTTTGTTGGGTAAACCCTGCTGAGTAGAAGCCCTCAAGCTGCTTGGGCTCCATCTCACCGCGTTGACGCACCATTGCAAGTGTAAAGTCGCGTAACGCTTCCAGCTTGGCAGTAGGGAGGGGGGTTTCATCACGCAGTGCGTTGCTAATCTCATCGGAGACTTTCATTGATTTGGCGATGCCTGTATGCGCAGGAACGCAATAATGGCAAGCATGCTCAACATTAATCGTTTGCCAAACCACTGTTTTTTCATCGGCGTTGAAGCTGCAGTTAGCAAACAAATTATGTAGGACTTGATAGCCATCGAGCAAGCTGGGGGCCTCAGCCATTACCGCATGCAGGCCTGGAATCATGCCAAAGGCTTTATGTGACTTCTCAAGTAGTGGCTTGGCTGCTTCGGGTGCGCTGTTTTGATCGTGTAAAGTAAACGCGTTCATAGGGAGTATCCTTTTTGAGTGATCGTTCAATTAAGAATTCAACCTTAATTGCATCATCAGGCTCAGTCAAGCTATTATTGAGCGATCGTTCAATATCCATGTAGATAACTGCATGGAAGCCCTTCATGTGAGAGATTAGGATGTCGAGAAAAGCTAGCTTTGATCGCCAAGTAGCACTCAATAAGGCCGTTGAGCTGTTTTGGTCGAGGGGTTATTACGCCTCATCGATGAAGCATATCGAGGAGGCTCTTGATATGCGCCCAGGCAGTATTTACGCCACTTTCGGCAGCAAAGGTGGTTTGTTTGCTGAGGCACTGGAGGCTTATGCTTCCAGTGCAAGTGATGATTTTGGCCAGGCCATCGCTGAGTCATCGAGCATTGTTGAGGGATTAAAGTGCTATCTCCGCTCATTCGCCGAGCCCTGCAGTGGCCATACGTCTGCTCAGGCATGTATGTTAATTAAGACCTTGCTCGAGGTTAATGCAGAAGATGTCGTATTAAGAGACAGGGTGCAGGCAATGCTTGCAGCTTTTGAAAAGAGGCTTTGCAAAGTACTTGAGGAAGCTAAAGCTATTGGAGAGTTACGAGCTGAGGTGAATTGTCCAAGGCTAGCTCGACTGTTGCAAACGCAAATCATTGGATTACGGGCATTTGCTGAGCGGAACGTAAGCAAAGAGCAGATTGCAGCTGTAGCAGACGACATGGCCAGCTTGATTGATATCTATCGCGTAGAAATTGATGCAGCCTAAATTTTTGCTATTTTCTACTCAAGTTGCTTATAAAATATTTGTATATATTCAATGAATATATATTCTGCCAAAATAATTGTGTGTACTGTTTTTGCGCTTCTTGCATTTGCTGGCAACTCTATATTGTGCCGAATGGCATTGGGTGAGGGTGCAATTGATCCTGCTAGCTTCACCATTATTCGCCTGTTTTCTGGGATTATTGTGCTAATGGTTGCTGTTTTCTGCATAAGAAAAAAATCAGAAAGCTCGGCAGTTGGTAGCTGGCGCGGTGCCGCCATGTTGTTTATTTATGCAGTAACCTTTTCGTACGGATATGTTTCTTTAGATACAGGAACCGGTGCGCTTATTCTTTTCGGATCTGTCCAGATTACCATGGCTATAATGAATATTATCTCTGGTGGTAGGCCAAGTTTATATGAGTGGCTAGGTATGATTGTTGCTTTTTCTGGACTGGCATATCTAGTACTCCCTGGATTAACAACCCCATCCATCATGGGTTTTGCATTGATGGCCTTTTCTGGCGCTGCTTGGAGTGGATACACACTGATAGGCAAAGGCTCGGTCGATCCATTG
>TARA_R110001599_G_scaffold38738_1_pt1 | contig 10405 bp, 9 predicted proteins | sample TARA_R110001599 | Tara Oceans TARA_R110001599 (sample SAMEA4398360) | marine metagenome | biome: Polar Biome; feature: [MES] marine water layer (ENVO:01000295) within the mesopelagic zone...; material: water (ENVO:00002006), including particulate matter (ENVO:01000060) such as...... | reverse complement strand
TTTGAATTTTGCGGTCTGCCCGCGATGGTGCAGGCAATACGGTGCCCTCCGAAAAAATCGGCATTTTCTGTCCTTTTCACATAAGGATACCGCTCGCCGGAAAGCCTTCCGACGCTGCCCGCAGGCTGCGATATTAATTTTTGATTTTGTGGGTAGAACCGCTCGACGTCAGACGGTTCCGTTTGCAACTGTTACGTGCTGCAGGGTGCTTGCGACGTTACTGTTGGATCTTAATCATCGTTTTAATCTCCTCGGTGGCCGGGTGCTTCCCACCGACCGTCGGGATCCGACGCAGTCAATGTTAAGGTTGGCCAGTTGCCTGTTTCACGAAGTAAATTCTGCGTCCTACCGGGTATCTACCGATGTTCAGCCCTCGCTTGAGATCCAGAAACTACCCATAAAAAGGGACCCGGCAACCACCGTTTTTTGGCCAAAAAAAAATGAAGAAAATATTTCCGTCCGTAGAAAAACGATACGATAGGGCTTTGAAAAAGCCACTAACCATCTGATAAATATGTAATACCCATAAAGCCCCCTTCACCAAACATTGTGAACTCAATCAAAATTAAATTTCGAAGTGGTAAAACTTTGCCGCACGGAGATCCGAGGGCGTGCTTTTGCGCAACACACAACACTGAGAAAATGACGACGCGAATGCCCCAGGTGTCACGGCATGCTGGCGTATTGATTCGCTACAGGTCGATTCAGCTATCCCACGGGAGGATGAGCGCCGTGTACGAATCCTAAAGCTCGAGCTTTCGTAAAAGAAGGACTTGATTGAACTGGTGAAACCAAAGGCAGCGGCGTTTCTTTGCCCTCGTAAGCGAGCAGCTGGTCATTCCCCTAATCGGGATTCCGCAAAGGTAGGGATTAGCCTCGCCCTGTCGGTTCAAACCCGAGGCAAAATGAGCGAATTTCGAGAAACCTATTTCCGTGCCGAACTGAACGTATTCATCTGTTGATCAAGATAGACATGCAGCACTTGGCAGCCGTCTCGGGAAAACCTTGCTTACGGAAAGGAGGCACTTGGTTTTGTCGACCTATATAGGTCGATCAAACGCAAGAAATTCGATGATCATCGCTAAAAAGCAGCGCGCTGCGAGATTTGATCAGTCTCACACGCGATGATCCTCAGGTAGAGAACGCCTGAAATCGAGCTTCCGAGATACACTGTACCCGCTCATGTCCGTCTCAGGTCGCTGACCATGGCAGCTTCCGACACTCATACCACCATAAAGGAGTACATTTATAAGTCGCTTTATCCTGTTATGTTATACAAATGTCGGGCCCCTGAAATACTCGGGGTGCCTGGCAGCAGCGTAATATTTATAAACTTGAACTGCCGTACGCATTCGCCTCCGCTGCAATTGAGCAGAGGGCATGAAGTCGTGTGGTTAAACCGCGCGCATCATTTCGATAGCTAACTGCGAAAAAACGACGGCAGCGATCCGAAACGTCGAGAATAGAGGGCCAAAAACGCGGTGAAGCATGCTTGGATTTGTTCACTAAAAATAGGCCGGCAACGACTGTCCAGTTCGGCAGCACCAGTTAATATTGTTAGTCTGCCACTGTCTTGCAAAATAACGTGATGGCACCTGTGTTAGTCTCAAACGGCCCTTACCTGCCACTGTACGCTCTACCGAAATGCTGCGACGCGGCCCGCCATAGCTGCCGTTCGTGAATTCCGCAGCATTTCGATCGCGACAATGGCGACTGCGCGGAATGATTTCGCCATTTACGCCCTCGTCCGTGGCGAAGCCCGGTTAGTTGTCGTCTCAATCATAAACACTGAAATCTAAGCTTCTGATTATTTCCATAGGGTCAAGTTTCTGGACTTTGCAGAACTCAATGAGCTCGAACCATGGATTGCCATCCGGGTCTCTCGGCCATAGCTGGACAATCCACGTGCCGTCGCCCCACTTATCGTCGATATCGCCAATTTGGTGATGCTCCAGCACCCGCATTGTCTCTTTGAGTGCATGCGGTGTCATTTCGAAAGCAGATACCACGTCCTCCACGGGTAGCTCCTCAACACCCTTACGCAACATTCTCTGCGCAATCTGTAAGGCGAAGTCACGCTCGGAATACGGAGTTTCAGCCAATTTTTCTATGAACGATCTTATGCCTTCTAATTCATCCTTAGCTCTTACCAGTTCAGGCAAATCCAAGACATCGGCCAGCAATTGAAGGTGGGTTGGGAATTTGGGATCATTCGACTGCGTGCAATCTGAATACCTTGAAATAAATTTTCTTTCCGCCTTTACAAATATCGACTCATGCTCCTCCTTGATTTTTCGAAGCATTTCCGCAGGAAAATCACCCTCATTTTCCTTGTCATCAATTTCGTCATGGCAGTTTCCACAAACAATGAAGATATTTGAGAAAGCCCGCCTTTCTTCATCTGACATGGCCGTATCGAACCGCGCCCCGCCTGGTTTTGCAGCGTGAATATGGGCAACCTTTCCGATCATCGTACCTTTCTTCGAGACCAACGCGTTATTGCAGTCCGGCATGGCGCAGAGGTTGCCGCTGTAAGCGAATAGCTTCTTGAGGACACTTTGCTTCATGGGCAAGCGCTCTACTTCCGCCTTCGTCATATCAATCTTCTCCACTTTGCAGGCGACCGACAAATCACCATTCGGCTGCCAAACATCGACCTATATTTTTGGGATCGCAAGCCGATTTGACGGTAATTCTTGTTCTCGCACGGCTGACCAGCGATTCCGAGCGGCCCAGAGCCGGCATTCGATAAACCAGAACTACGCTGAATCTACTTTCGCAAAGCCGACCTTCTACCTATCGTTGACAAAAAACATATGAAAGGTGGCACGATGGCTGCGCTTCAAAAGGCAGTATTGGAAAAATTTCTCCATATCTTGGGGAATGATGAGACATTCGATCAGACGAAAACCGCAAAACTTGAAGTGCTAATAAAATCAGACGGTAAGATCAAGCCAGAGGATCTTGCGGCGATTTTCGCCCTACCAAATGGTGGAGAAGTTCTGTGATCAAGGTTGTTTCGGCTCATATCCAAGAGTTTCGCGGAATCAGAAATTTGAAAATCGATCTTGCGGAAAAGTCGTTCGCGGTATCCGGCCCGAATGGTTCAGGAAAAAGCGGTGTCATTGATGCAATTGAATTTGCCCTTACAGGGCAAATAGGTCGACTGACCGGGATTGGGACCAAGGGGTTGACACTGGCGGACCATGCGCCGCATGTAGACATGACCAAGTTTCCAGACGCCGCATTCGTTGAACTGGAAGTCTCATTTCCGACACTTGGGAAGAGTGCCAAGCTGACCCGCAAAGTGTCTGCACCCAAAAAACCAAAGATTGAGCCGAACGATCCGGACCTTGTGGCGATATTGGACGAAGTTGCTCAGCATCCTGAAATTACTTTGGCCAGGCGGGAAATTCTGAAGTTCATCCTAATCGAGCCCACGAAACGATCTGCCCAGATTCAAGAAATTCTAAAGATTGACGAACTCGGTCAAATCCGATCCGCGCTGAACACGGCTTTCGGCAAATTGAACCGAGCTGCGGGTGCAGCTGAAAAAGACAGTCAGAGCAAGAGAAGCACACTGCTCCAGCACTTGGGAATCGCGTCGTTGTCTGCCGCCGAGATGCTTGCATCGGTGAATGCACGCCGCGAGCTGCTTGGGCTCGTCCCCCTTGACGCCATGTCGGCCGATACAATCATCGATCAAGGCTTGGCAGATCCTACAGATCAACAAGCACTCAACAAATCGGCGGCACTAATTGAATTAGAAAAGCTTGCGAAGTTGATAGCTGGATTGGGCCAAGCACAGTCGCCGAACGCAGAATCTCTTGTGGCTCAGATCCAAAAACTTGAAAATGATGCGCAGCTTCTTGTTTCATTGCAACAACGCGAGCTGGTGGAACGGGGATTGAAGTTAGTCGAGGGCCCCGCATGTCCGATGTGCGACCATGAATGGCCGGATGAGGCACACCTTCTCTCGCACTTACACGCGAAACAGGAGAAATCGAAGGCCGCTGGTGAAATAAAGCGAAATCTCTTGGACGATGCGTCAGTGCTCTCAATTGAAGTCGGCAGTCTGAAAACACTTTTGATAGAAGTGCATCGTATCGCAAAGCATGAAAACGCGGCCGATATGCTGAAGAGCGTTGTTGCTTGGGGTAAAGATCTGGCCGCTCTCCAAGAACGTCTTAAGTCTCTACCGGAAATCTTGGGTCTCAAGGATCGCTTGACATCGGGGTGGTCGGCCGTCCCTGGAGGCTTCGAAGCACAGCTGACGGCTTTCATTGCCGCGATACGTGCGAAGCCCGATCAGTCAGCTACCTTGGCTGCACAAAGCTTTCTGATAAATGCGGAACAACGGTTCAAGGATTTCAAGGCGGCACGTCAGATCGAGAAGGATGCCCAAAAGGCCCGTGATGCTGGGAAAGTCGCCTATGACGCATGGTGTGTCGCGATGGAGTCTGAACTCGATGCGCTTTATGATGCGGTGCAAGATGACTTTAGCAATTTCTATCGCGTCTTGAATGATGGCGACGAGCAGAAATTCACCGCTCGATTTAAGGCCACGGAAGGTCGGCTCGACTTCGACGTCAACTTTTACGAGCGAGGACTCTTCCCGCCGGGGGCTTTTCATAGCGAAGGACATCAAGACGGAATGGGGGTGTGTCTTTATCTTGCCTTGATGAAGCGACTACTCGGCGACAACTTTACGGTTGCGCTACTTGATGATGTAGTCATGTCTGTCGATGCAGACCATCGATATCAGTTCTGCAAGCTACTGATTTCTGAATTTCCTAACACCCAATTCGTGATTGCAACCCATGATAAGGTTTGGGCCGAACAAATGAGGTCAGCGAAATTGGTCTCACGAAAAACCTCAATAGTGTTTGATAGTTGGTCCGTTGAAACTGGTCCGTTGGTGGAGTCAGGTCCAGAAATCTGGGCGGAAATAGATGCCGTACTGGAAAGAGGCAAAGTGGAAGTTGCGGCACCAATTTTGCGACGGCACATGGAGTTTGTAGCGCGTATACTTGCGGATCAGTTGGGGGCTCCGACGGTCTTCCGGGCTGATAACAACTACGATCTCGGAAGCCTATTGCCAAATGCCATGTCTCGGTTGTCAGAGCTACTGGGAAAGGCGGTAGACACTGGGCAGTCGTGGGGGAATGAGGATCAAAAAGCCAAGGCACAAGCGCGTAAGCTACGGCTAAAGCAAGCCAACACGCACAAAGGTAATGAAGAATGGACCGTAAACAAAGCTGTGCATTTTAACGAGTGGGCTACATTCAGGCCGAACGACTTCAAACCGATTGTTCAGGCGTTCAAGGATCTTCTGGCCAGTGCGCAATGCGAAGACTGCGGATCTTTGCTTTACATTACGCCGAAAAGCACCGCGCCAGAGGCTCTCCGATGTCCATGTAGTCTTGTTAACTTTAACCTAAAGAAGAAGCCCAAGTGACTGCAAGTAGTCAAGAAGTTAAGCGTCAAATCGAAGAGCTTAAAGTCCGCTTTCAAAGTTTGAGCTTGGAACTTTCGCACTTGCGGCAAATTTCCGCTTTCCGCCCATTGTGTAGGAGGAACACTAACGGCCCTTAGCGGACGGTCAAGTCTCGACCGTGCTGCGTGGCGGCATTCCCCGAACCGGCCATTGGACATGGCGCGCAGCATTTCGAGTTGCGGAGCGCTGGCAGACTGTGAAAAAGTCGGCGGAATATTAAAGGCCCAGGTTTGGAAATGGTGAATATAGCGCTGCTCGATGCGAAAAAAACGCGATCTGTACTGAAGCGTCTGATCAAAGACTATGACGAAATTCAGATAGCGGTGGCTTGGGGCTATAATGGGAACCTCGCCGATCTCCTGATGGAGAACAGCGAAAAATTTCTTTCGGTCACGTTTGGCCTCAACGGTTTCGCGACCTCACCCGATCTGGTGGAGCGTTTGATCGGCACCAAGAATGCCTTCATTGCCAAGGCGGACAACGGCATCTTCCATCCTAAGCTCTATCTGTTTCTGGCCAGCGGTAAGGCGGAGGCAATTGTCGGTAGCGCCAATTTCACGCAAGGTGGTCTTGATCGCAACCATGAGGCTTGCGTCCACATTGAGGGGCCAGCCGACGGCGACATATTCAAGCAGATCCAACGCGAGCTGTCAGGCTATGACATGCTCAAGCAGCGCGTCACTCAGACGTTGGCGGACAGTTACCGTCGGCAATACGATGCGGCGCGAAGGCAGCGTGGCCGGCGCGACCCTATCCTACCTAACGAGAAGAATGGGGGGAAGGGCCTGACCTCGCCGCTGGCGATGATGAGCTGGAAAGATTTCGCGGCCATGGCGAAGATCGACCCGCATCATAACTTCAAGCGACGGATGAAATTGCTTCGAGAAATTCAGCGCCTTTTTGCGAGCGTGGAGCGGTTCTCTGATCTCACGGCGACGGAGTGGAAGGGGATCGCGGGCACCCTCGGTAAGTCCGAGAGGATCGCCGCAGGTCTCGACATCCATGACTGGGGGTGGTTCGGATCAATGGGCGGCAATGGCGATTTTGCGGGCCTGATTTCAAGGCAGGACCGCCAGCTCAGCGACGCGGTAGACTGCATCCCCCGTAAGGACCCGGTCACTCGCGAGAATTTCGAGGAATATTGTCGGCGTTTCCGCAAGGCATTTATGGATGCCGACGCCCATCATGTTGGAGAGTTTCCGACGGCGACGAGGCTGCTTGCCATGAAGCGCCCCGACACATTTGTCTGCGCAGATGGGAAGAATAAGGGCAACTTGGCCAGGGCACTGAACTTTGCCCCTACGACGCTTTCGCTGGCGAATTATTGGGATCGGATAATTGTGCCGATCCAGTCGTCGCCTTGGTACGACGTGCCTCATCCCAGCGGCGGCGATGGCGAGTTGTGGGACTATCGCGTAGCGATGCTCGACACCCTCTACTATGATGAGGACGCCTGACTTGCTCTTCTATGAGATGGACCGGCATCGCGCCGCGCCCTTATCTAAGCAGCCCTCCAGCCGCCGCGATCCCGGCACGTAGCTGTCGGCCCTTTTCGGACCTTGGCCATGACACCTCAATGCTGCGGTCGCAGTCCGCATTGCAGACATTAGCTGCAACTGCAAAATGTGGTGCTCGGGGAATTCACACAGTGCGGACGAAGCGCCAGCTCGCGGTAACTGTTCCATTGGCAGCTACGAGCGGGTCGGTTGCGGGCTTATCAGAAGCAAAACACCAAACAGACACATCGTAGCACCCGAAACGCGCTGTAACATCGGGATTTTTCCTGCGGCGAAAGTAGATGCGAGCCGTCCGAAAACAGCATAGGCGAAGATCGCAATAGCTTCCATAAGAAGAAACGCGGCTCCGAGCAGCGCATAACTCTGCCAATACGCGCCCAAGACAACGAACTGCGGGAAAAACGCGGCAAAAATCAAAATCGCCTTAGGATTGCTGATAGCTACCATGGCTTCTGCCTTGAATCCATTCTGCACTGTCATCACACCACCGGAAATTTCTTCTGCGGTCAACGTCTTGGCGCTTCGCCACAGCGAAATACCAAGCCAGATCAAATAGACGGCACCTATCATCTTGGCGATGTTGAACACGATCGCCGAGGTCGTCAAAACCAATCCTAAGCCTAATGCGCTGATTGCAATCATGGGAACGAATACGACCAATCTACCAAAGGCAGCCTTTTGAGCGAAGACAACGCCCGATCTTGCACCATGGGTCATTGCCAAAAGATTGTTCGGACCAAAGGCAAGGTTCAGTGCGAAGCAGGCAGGAGTGAAGATGATCCATTCAATCATTGCGAGAGTCCTGTGGAAGTGGATTTATGCCTTGGATGGCATAGCTGACATTCGCTGCACTGCACAAAAATTGCAAGTAGGGCTCGCAGCCGTCATTAGATCGTTTGCAGCATTCGTAATTTTGACCTCTAAATGAAAGGCTGCTTTCACCAGTTTGACCCAAGGCCTGCGCACTTGCAGCTAATGACTGGTTTCCGCCCAACCAGCTTAAGTAACCCAGCATTTTCCTGTATCCGATGGGGGCCGTTCGCATTGAACACAGCACTCGCTTACATTTTGTACACATGGTGTTTCGGGCTGCACGAAACCACGACAGGTCCACTATGCCTTGCAGAACGCCAAACACCCCGGGCAGTCGCGCTGCCCGGGGGTTTCATCTTTTTCTTAGCTACTCATAATATCCAGCAAACAGCGATGTGCAGCAACGTGGTCCAGCACACTGTTACGACTGTCGAGAAAATCCTGAAACAGGTTCTGCAGCTCGATTAGTTCTTTTCCGCGATCTGAATATACCCGAGTTTCGCGAAATTCGCCACGTGTGCCGAAATCATCATAGCCCGTTTCCTGGAACTGCTCTTCGCTGCCAAGATATTCGGATGCGATATTGCGCTCCAGAATGTCCAGAACCGCGACGAAACCACCTTTGTCAGCCTCATTGAAGGGCTGACGCTCCCTCAGACGTGCAAAGCAGCGTGATACGAAGGCCACGTCCTTTGCGTTGTCGCCAAGATGTAGTGCTTTGGCCCGATCGGCGACTTGACGACCCAGACCTACGGCCTCAGTTGCCAGATCATCCATATTTGGCTTGTTGTAGCTTACGTTCATTGATGGGGTACCCCTTGATTGATTGCCATTTGTTAAGACGACCGGGATGATCGCCTCTTCAAGACAGCCGGCCTTGAAAGGCCGACTTGAGGGGGTTCACGCGACTTGCGGAATCTTCTGCGATGCTTGGCAGAGGATATCGCTGACAGGTTCATTCTCGGCGATCAGCCGCAAAAGCGCAGTCAGCTTCTCGGATAGAAGACAGCATTCACTCACGAATGCGGCGGCGGGATTGATCTGAGCAAAAAGGCCGCTCTCAATCCGATCCGGATCGCTAACATGCTCCAGCGTCAGCAGCCGGTGGAAATCTACAAGCTGGCTGCTTTGGGCCCTTGTCAGCCGTCTCGTGTGGCACATGGCCTCACAAAGCAAAAACACGCGGGCACTGGCGGCCGAGCCGCCGAGTTTGTGTGCAGTTTCAGCTAAAGCTCGCCCGTGATCGTGAAGGAATCCGCGAACCTCTTTCAGGTTAGGGCAAGGCTGCGTGGTGAATTTCTGATGGTAAGTCATGGGTTTCATTCCGTAGTAGCGCTGCGCCAAGGTGGCAGCTTCAAGACGCCCAATTTCTCCCTTCCAAAGGCGATCTGGCCAGACCCGCTGTAGCAGCAGCTGGGTCTATCGGTCTGGCTCATGTCGATGTTTGTTTTGTTCCGGCCTCAACGGAGTTTTCGGATCTGCGCGGCCTCAAAGAAAGGCACGTGCAAGATCTGGAAATCAGGTGACGCTGGGTCTTGCCTTAAGTCGCACAGTTGGTGGTCACTCCCAACAACTGTTGGGCGCCCCTAATACTGCATTGCTTTGCGCCACGCTTGAGCGAGCCGTGCACTGTCCGGCCCTGCCCGATGTGGTGCCGAACTCCGCTCAAGTGCCTCATACAGCATGTCGAGCGCAAAGCCCGAAAAGCTGGCAAAGGACACTCGGTGATAATCCTCGACAGAGGGTATCGCGGCCTGCGAACCTGCTTTCATCAATCGGGACAGCCAGCGTGTTTCAAATTCCGGAGCATCAGACACCAGAACTCTGTCTCCCAGTTTCTGAAGTAGATCACCAACAACATTGTCGGCAGTCGGTGCGTTTTTAAGCTCCTCAATCGCGATGCCATGGACCGCCGCACTCTGAGGAGCCCAGTCGGAAAGATCCCAGTCACATGCCGGCCGGATCAGCGTGCTCCAAGTCTTCACTTCGCCGTCTTTCAGCCACGAAAGTCCAACTTCGATCGGCCAGCTTTCCTCGGACAAGCTGGACGCTTCAAAGTCCAGCGTAGCGAGGTTCTCAATGTCAGGTTTTATCTTCATAGCGCGATCTACCTTTCAAAAATGTCATTATGTCCGCGTCAAGCTTCCGTTTAGCTTCGATGCAATCCACTCAATCGGTGGCTTACATTGCACATGTCTTCGGGTCGGCGCGGTCTCACTAAGATGACCGCGCACGAACTGAAAACACTGTGAGGTAGGTGATTACAATCTGGCTGACTCTGATGCCGCAGCTTTGAAACCCGCGACCTACCATCCGGTTCGTCGCCAATTTGGACCGGTAGTCACTGCGAAGTCGTTATCAGATCATATATTTGCGCCGCCAAGAGTGGTCATTTCGTCGATTTCGGCCGAAATATTTCATTCGGCCAAAATCGTTTTAAGTCAGTGCGTTGCAACCTCTTGGCAAAACTTACCCCGCCTCATGGCAAACCAAAACAGGGGTTTTGGCATAACTATGCCCGTTACGACAACAGCTCTACACCACATTTATCATCCGCACTTGCTATGGCCGCAGCTCC
>TARA_R110001599_G_scaffold168340_3_pt1 | contig 10405 bp, 3 predicted proteins | sample TARA_R110001599 | Tara Oceans TARA_R110001599 (sample SAMEA4398360) | marine metagenome | biome: Polar Biome; feature: [MES] marine water layer (ENVO:01000295) within the mesopelagic zone...; material: water (ENVO:00002006), including particulate matter (ENVO:01000060) such as...... | reverse complement strand
ATAAAAAGTATGGAGCTGATCATCCTACTATATCTAAAACTTTACGGGAGTATGAGCCTGCATATCTTGGCATTGAACAGTCCGAAGCAAAGGCTGAGCGTTTACTCAGTACTTTTGGTGAGATCACTGAAGAAGAAGCTGAAAACCTTGCCAGTCCTGTTCGTATAAAGTACCAAGACAGTATTGTTGAGAAACGCTTTGGTGCTGACTCTAAAGCAGACATCAAAGATGCTCATGAAAAGATTGATAATCAAATTAAAAAGGCTGTAAAGGCTTCAAACACTGACTCTGTTATAGGATACAATTCTTTACAAGCAGGGATCAGAGCAAAGGATCAAATGCTTGTCAGAGCAAAGGAACTTCATGCTGGAGGAGAAGGGCTTTCTCAAAGAGAAGCTATCATCCAAGCCTCAAGTGAAATAGCTGAAAAGATCAAGCTTGAGGCAGAAGGGTTTGACGCTGTTACGGGAGACCTGAGTAAAAATCCACAGAAGCTGCTTTTCTACTCCTACTCTGGTGAAGGTTTTAGGAACTTTGACGTCAAGCCTCCTAATGAAACCGAAGCCACGGCTAAACACAATGCAATTATTAAAAACTATGACACTAAAGCTAGAGCATATGACAACCCTGCGATCCAAGCTAACCTTGGGATCTCTGCTCCTGAGCTTGAGCTTACTGCCGACAGCAAGCCACAGCAAGTATTTTTTTCCCTAGCGAAGAAGGATGGAAAGCATACGGCGTATGAGATTTTGAATGCACAACGTGCAAAGCAAAACTTAAAGCCGGTCCCTCTTCCCGAAGATGCTGCTAAAGTGGATGCTATTCTAAAACAGTACCCTGACCTCAAAAGCTTGTTTATCGCTGATCAAAGTCCTAACAGAGTTGGTCGTGGTATTGAACAGGTTGGTGGAGTGAATGTCCGTGGTCTTATGAGAGCACTTGGGTTCCAAGAATCAAGAGGAAACTATAGAGCTGATAATCCTGCTTCATATGGTCCTACTAACCCAGCTTTAGGTAAGTATCAGATACTTTGGACCAACGTACTTGGCTGGTCTAGAGCAGCAGGTATGCCACATCCTGGTACTAAGGAAGACTTTAAAAACAACCCTGCATATCAGGAGAAACTTGCTCAGTGGAAGTTCTCTGATTACGTTAGACAGGCTAGTGCCAAAACTGATGATCCTGATATTGCTATTCGTATGGCTGCTTCAGCCTGGTATAGCGGTAACATGGATTTATATGAAAACAATAAGCCTGAACCACATGGGCCTAGCATCCAAGATTACACTCTTAAGGTTCTAGGTCATTACAAGAGAGGCGTCTAATGGAAAATGAAAATAACAGGGAAGGCTTTGGCCTAACCGAAGAGGCTAATCAATGGTACACTAATGCTATTAATGAAGCTGAAGGTATCCCTCAACAGATTGAAGCACAACAACAGACACAACCCTCAGAGGCCCCTGAGGAGCCTTCAGAGCCTGAACAAGGTGGCTTAGGTCTCGTAGCATCAGAAACAGGCGCAGCCCTTGCTGGAGGCGCTGCACAGGCTGTAGAAAGCGTAGGTGGTTTTGCTGAACTTACAGGTGATACGTTTAAAACAGGATTCAATACTCTATTTGGACGGCCTGTTGATGATTCTCAGAACCCTTTTAGCTCAGCATATGAAGCAAACGACGCAGGATGGCTTGACATCCCCGATGAAATGGTGCCTGAAAACAAGACTGGCCTGGGTAAGTTTGCCCGTGGCATGGTTGAGTTCGGTCTCCTTACTGCTGCTACTGGTGGTATTGGCGGGGCTACTGTTGGTGGTCTCCGTGTGGGGGTACGTGGTCTTGCTTTTGCTCGTTCTGCTGGCATTGGTGCTAAAGGAGTGAGACAAATCAGGTTCTTACAAAAAGGAGCAAAGATTGCAGGTGAAGGTGCTATTGCTGATCTAGTATCAAGTAGCTCTGAAGCTGAAAACCTTGCTAACCTTGCTCAAGAACACACCCCCTGGATGGCACCCTGGGTTATGAATGCCCTTGCTGTAGAGCCTGAAGACAATCCCTGGCTTGCTAGGATCAAGACTGTCGGCTCTGGTGCAGGGTTTAACCTCGTAGCTCATGGTGTCAGTGCATTTGCTAAAGGCAGCTGGGCTGCTCACCGAGCACGTAAGGCAGGTAAGTCTGCAGACGAAGCTGAAGCAATTGGTAACCAGGCAATGCGTGACGAGCTTGCTGAAGGCAGTGGCAAAGAAAACACTACAGTCAAAGAAGTAGGAGATCAAAACTACAAAGAAGGTAAAGGTGTCAGAGGAACTGATCCTGAAGAAAACCTTGGTAGACGCCTTGATGGTTACGTTAATCCTGCTAAGTACGACATGACAGAGAATCCTGTGATTCCTGCAGGTAGTGCTAGAGAAGCAGCGGCTGAGACTATCAATGATATGAAAGCTGGTGGTCCTGGTCACACCTATACACAGATAGTGACAGACTCACAGCTTCACACTATGACTCGTGGTGATAAGAATTTACGGGCTATTGTTGTTAAGACAGCTGAAGACCTTGCTGAAAAAGCATTCCAAAAGGGTGGTGATTTAGAAGGTATTGGTAGTCTTGACTACAAAGATCTTGTCAAGGTTTACTTGAAGCAAGCAGTTGACATGACCTCTATGATTGATGAAGGCGGTGACATTGCTGCAAACTTTAGTAAGTACTTTAAGGATCGGTCAAAGAATGCTCGTGTTTACCTAAACGATGGTGCAGAGATTGTTACCGGATCTCCTACTGAAAAAGCTGCTCTTAACATCGTTATTAATTCATTAGCTCATAGAGCTTCTGCTATTGCTAATGGAACTATGTTCATTGCAGACAATGTTCCCGTCAATCGTCAGTACGACATGACAATCGATGCTATGACTGTAGCATTGACTGAGCATAAGAAGATGGGCTACATGTGGGGTCTTGATGGTCAGCTACAACAACTAGGTTCTGTACCTAAAGAAGCTTCTGATGCAGCTAAGGCTGGGTTGAGGCAAGTTGATGTTGAGATGGATGAGTTCAGGAATGCCCTGAAGGAACTAGGCAAGCAAGGCCGGAAGCAAGAGATCGAAGACCTTTTAGAACTTAACGCTCTGACAGGCGGTAACATCCGTACAATGGAGCACATCCATGACTATCTACGCAAACAGCTGGTAGGTGGTAAGATTGATGGTAAGGCTATTAAAGGACGCTTACGTCAGGAACTACAAAGCACGTTCTATAACTCTGTGCTGAGCGGTCCTAGGACTATTGTTAAAGCTGTGTTTGGTACTAACCTTGTAGCAACTTTACGTCCATTCCAAGCTCTTCTGGGAGCCTCTATGCGCTTCAATAAAAAAGAGATGGCTCTTGCATCTGCTCAAATTGATGCCCTTGGCTCTGCGTATGCAGAAGGATTCCGTATGTTTAAGTACAACTGGGATCTTGGTCTTAATCGTCAGACATTAAGCTATGAAGGTAAGTTTGACCTTGAAGCTGATCTAGCTGAATGGCAGGGCTTAAGTCAGTACTATGATAAGTATGGTACTGGAGCTGAGAAAGTTGGCTATGAAACTCTTGACCGTATTGTCAAGATGAATACCAGCCCTTGGTTTAAATATAGCCAGAACGCTATGGGAGCTGGTGACGCCTTAGCTCGTACGATCATTGGTCGTATGGAGATGCGTATGCGAGCAGCCCGTACAGCACTGGATAAAGGTGTTGATCCTTCAGACATTAAGAAGTTTGCACGTAGTACTGAGGAAGAGTTTAGATCACAGATCTTTAAAAAAGATAAGAACAACCGCTTTGTTGTCAAAGATAAAGCTGCTAGGATGGCTGGTGATGAAGCTGCTATGACAAGAGCATTGGAGGAAAACTTCAAAGGCTTTGAGCTTATCTCTAACATTCCTGGTATGAAAGCGTTCTTCCCCTTTGTACGTACAGGCTTTAATGCCCTTGATCTTACCTTCCAGCACACCCCCTTAGTGGTGTTTAGGGATAGGTATCAAGACATTATGAATGGAAAGAACCTTACTAAGTACGGCATTCGTCCTGAAGATCTTCCTCAAGCTCAAGCTTTGATGGAAGGTAGGATAGCAATGGGCTCTAGTATTATGGGCATGGCTACTATCGCAGCTATGGCTGGTAATATGACAGGCGACTATCCTTACACCAAAGAAGACAGAGATGCGTGGCAAGCAGCAGGCATCCAACCTTACTCCTTTAAGCTAGGTAATAAGTATGTGTCTTATCAAAACATTGAGCCGTTCAACACACTCCTCTCTATGACTGCTAATGTGGTCCAGAACTCTGATATTTTAGGGGAAAAAATGACTGATAACATGATCAAGAAGCTGACATTTATGACAGCTGCTGTTCTTGTTGATAAGTCAATGCTCTCTGGTATTGAAAGTCTTGCTGACGTTATGAGTTCTGATACTTCAGAAGATGCTCTTATGAGGACTGGAGCAAAACTTGCACGAGCACACCTACCTTATGCTGGTCTCTTAGGTCAGGTAGGGGACGTTATGGATGCTAACCGTAAAGAAGCGGAAGAGTTTACCGAGATACTTATACGTCGTGACGCTTTTGCTAAAAGCACCTTACCACCTAAGTACGATATCTTAAGCGAAGACCGCTCAGGCAAGCCTCTTCAATTCGGAGCAGTGAATCCATTGCTACGACTGTTTAACGCTGTCTCTCCTGTTGCTGTTGTTGAAGTAAAAGATGATCCGATCCGACAAGGTTTGGTTGAGATGAGGTATAATTTACCTGAAATGATGTCTCAGTACAAAGGTGAACCTCTTAATGCACAAGAGCAGTCTGAACTAAGTAAGTACATGTCAATGGGTGACTTAAGGCGTAAGCTACAAAAAGTCATGGTTACTGATAAGACCTGGAAGAAAGGTCTTGACTTTTACAAAGAAAAAAACCTTACCATTCAGACAGGCTATAAGCTTTACCAGCAAGAGTTCTATCAATTAGTTGATCAAGAATTTAAAGCAGCTAAAGACTTAGCAATGATCCAACTCCGTCGAGAGAACAAAGACCTTAACAAACGTATTGAATTAAGAGAAGTTATAGCATCTGCAAGTAAAGCAGGTAATCAACAGCTTATGCAAAGGCTTAGCACACCTCAAGGACGAGCAGAGTTTCTACGCTAACCATACCCTTAAACTACCTTAAACAATGGCAGTTATTACAAGACAAGATCATACCCAAGTAGGGTCTACAACTACATACCCAATACCTTTCGAGGTTATTGAAGCTACTGATATTGATGTATATGTCAATAATGTACTTCAACTACAACAAAATACTACTTCTACTGCCGACGCTACTCATCCTCAAGTTATTTCTGGGGAGATTACTCAAGGTACTGCGCTAACTAATTTTACAGTTGCGTCTAATAATGGTTCTATTACATTTAATGCTGCCCTCACTGTAGGTGATTACATTGTAATTGAGCGTACTACTGATGAAGCAGCCGCTGCTACCTTTGTTCCCGGCTCTACAATAAGATCAAAAGACTTAAATGATTCATTCGATCAGATCCGCTTCCTAGCTCAGGAGGCGGTTTTTACTGCTAACCGAAATGTCATTGAGTCACGTGAGCGTGATAACTCTTATACTGCTAAAGGCTACAAGATTGAGAACCTTGGCGATGCAGACAGTGATGATGATGCTGTTAACAGAGGCCAGCTTGGTAAGGTCATCACTGATGACTTGCTAGAAGGCGAAGCCATTGACCTTACTGATGTTACTGGTGGTACTAACTCTAACAAACAGGTTACTATCTCTGTAGAAGACAGCTCTAAAACTAATAAAGGTGCTGTCACTATTAATGAGGGTGAAGGCATTGATGTTACTTACACTAATGGTGATGCTGTAATCTCTGCTGAGGATAGCTCTAAAACTAACAAAGGTGTGGTCTCAATTAATGAGGCACATGCTATCGGTGTAGCTTACACCAATGGTGATGCTGTTATCTCAGCTGATAAGAGTACTGCTTCCCAACAGGGTGTGGTTAAGATCACAGCTACTACGCCTATTGATCTGACACGTTCTGCTGACGGTGAGGTCGCTTTAGCTATCAATGATGGTACTGTTGACCTTGCAAAGATTAAGCCTGGTGATATTATCACTAGTACAGAGCAAAACGCCTCTCCTAATTCTGTAGGTACAGACGACGAAGTTGCTACATTTGCTGCTCTTAACAAGCGGCACGATACTATCTATCAAAGTGGAACACCTTCTGATAGTGACTTTATTACAGGCAAGCTGTGGTATGACCATGCTAATGATCAGACTCTGTCTGTATGGGATGGTTCTAACTGGTTAGGCATTTCATCTGGCGGTACATTTATTACACAACCCACAGTTATCTGGGTTGACTCAGTAAACGGTATAGACACTAATGATGGACATCGGGTTATTGACCCAATGAAAACCATTAAAGCTGCTGTAGCTAGTGCTGATGCTGGTGATATTGTTCTAGTTACTCCTGGTATCTACCGTGAGATAGCTCCTATCGATATTACCGTCAACAATCTATCTATTGTTGGACAGTCTTTACGTAGCTGCTTTGTACACCCCACCCCTGCTACTGAATTAAACTCTTTGTTCCGTGTTAACAGCGGTACACAGATTCAAAACTTCTCATTTGGTGGTCTTAAAGCTAGCGGTACACGTGGTGGACACGCTATTGATAGCGATAACACGTATGGTCTTCCTGCAAACCAAGCGTTTGTCGTGGAGTTCTACCCTAACGCTGTCGTTTATAAGTCTCCTTATATTCAGAACTGTACTAACTTTGCTGACTCAGGAATCTTTAACCATACTGAAGCAGAGTACAACGCTGACAATGCGTTAGGAGGGTTCTTTGACCCTAACAACGTTAATCAGGGAGGCTTTGGTGGTGACTTAACCTCCGGCCCTACTGGTGGTGGTCTACTTGTAGATGGTTCTGCAGTATCTAGTACGTCACCATTACGTTCAATGGTGGTGGATTCATTCACTCAAGTGGCATTAGACGGCCCTGGTATTCTTTGTTGTAATAATGGTTATGCACAGCTTGTATCCTTCTTTGGTACGTTCTGTCATTACCACGCTAAAGCACTGAATGGTGGTCAACTAAACCTTAGTAACTGTACAACTGACTACGGTCGGTATGGACTGATTGCTGATGGCAAGTCTTTAACAGCAAACTTTACTGCTCCAGTAAGTGTTAACGCTGCTACTGGTGACCTTGCCTTTACTATTGGCGCACAAACTGCAGGTGCAGGCTGGTACGGCTCTGCTACACGTCCACAAGACAATATGTCTGTGGTGATTGGAGCTAATACATACCCTGTTAAGTCTGCTGTAGCTAACGGTAGTGGCTGGGATGTAACCATTGAGAATCCAGACCCTACAGCTCTTGCTACTAACCTGGGTCTAATTGCTGGTCTTACGGCTGGTGATGTGGCTAGTTTCTTTAACAGGTCATACATTTCTACAGGCGGACATACGTTCGAGTATGTAGGTGCAGGTACTGACTACAGAGCAGCTCCTGAGAATGGGGGCATTCCTGTTGAAGCTAATCAAGTAAAGAATCTAAATAACGGTAAGGTATTCCAATCAAGTACTGACCATAACGGTAAGTTTAAAGTTGGTAATACGTTTACTGTAGACCAACGTACAGGTGAAGTAGAAATTAGTCTGGATGCTTATCGTCCTGAACTAGTAAATGACTTAAGCCCACAACTTGGTGCTGATTTAGATGTCAACGGTAAGGACATTACTGGTGCTGTTAAGTTAAACGGCCTTACATACCCTAGTACTGATGGTGCTGTTGATCAAATTATTAAGACTGATGGTAGCGGTAACCTCAGCTTTGTAGGTGTTTCTACGTTACAAGGTGCTGGGATGCAAAATCTCAGTGATGACACTACACCACAACTTGGTGGTCAGTTAGACGCTTTAAATAATAAGGTTGTCAACCTCGCTACACCTACAGCAAATACTGATGCTGCAACTAAAGCATATGTTGATACCTCTTTAGGGAATGTTGACCAAGCATTTATTGTAACACCACAAACAATGACAACTAGTAAAGTCATTGCAGCTAACACCAATGCAGGAATGATGGGTCCGACAGTGGCTCTCAATACCGGTGTGACTATTACTGTCGGAACAAACTCAGTACTTACAACTTTAGCTTAATTATGGCATACGGAAAAATTAAATCAGACGCATTGATCTATGACAATAGCGGTACTGATGTAGAGATTGCACTTAGTAGCATTCCTACTGCAGCACAAGTAGCAGCGAAGGCAGATACATCTGCACTTACAGCTAAGGCAGGACTGGACGCTGCTCAAACATTCACCAAGGGACAACGTGGTGAGGTAACAGCATTGACTGGTACGTCACCTGCTCCTAACCTTGAGGACTCAAATAACTTTACTATTACCACTTCAGGTACAACGACCTTTGGTCTCCCTACTAACGTTGTAGTAGGTCAAACAGGCTCTATCTTTATTGTCTACGGTGGTGCACATACGCTTGCATTTAATGCAGCTTATAAGTTTGTAGGCGGAGCTGCAGGCATTACTCCTACTTCTACAAGTGGTGCGATTGATCGTATTGATTACATCGTACAGAATGCGGCTGCAGGTTATGTATGCCTTACCTGTAACTTTACTGCTAACTACGTAGTGTAATATATGCCAGTATTTAATAATATGTTAGCCGGTGCCAGTGGTGGTGCCGGTGCAGCGGGCTACGAGATTGGACGTTCCTTGAGATTCAATTCAGCAGATTCATCTAATTTATCCAAGACCTTCGCGTCTGCAGGCAACAAAAAAACGTGGACTTGGAGTGCTTGGGTTAAGTTTAACAATAATACCTCCGATCAGGTAATCCTAAATTCTGCAGATAGCAGTAGCAATTTTCATAGCCTGTATCTCCGATCTGATGGCACTCTTAAGTGGGATGACGTAATAGGTGGCTCTGACGTACAGCTGAATAAAATAACCAACCAAGTTTTTAGAGATTTTTCTGCTTGGTATCATTTGATGCTAGTTGTCGATACGACAAATGGAACAGCAGCAAATAGAAATAGAATGTACGTTAATGGCGTACAAGCAACTTTTGCAAGCGGCAATGACTTTGCTCAAAACGACGACAGTCAGTTTAATCAGGGCAGCGCGTTTGCTTGCAACATAGGGAGTGGTAACAATGCAACTTATTCGTCTGTTTATCTAGCTGAAATTCAGTGCCTTGATGGCACCGCAGCATCACCATCTGACTTCGGCGAGACTGATTCAAACGGAGTATGGCAACCGAAGAAATACGCTGGAACGTATGGTACTAATGGTTTCCACCTTGACTTCTCTGACACCAGCTCTAGTGCAGCATTAGGGACTGATAGTGCTAATAGTAATGACTGGACGGTTAATAATTTAACTGCTGCAAGTGGAGTTGGTCCTGGTATAACTTCAACAGTGCCAGAAAATCTTACAGGTAATTGGAGAGGCATTATTGGTATTGTACCTTCAGGTACATCTGGTGCGGTTGCTGTATTTCCTGATGGCGGCGGCACGGCTCAATCTAGAGGTACATTCTATTGGACAGGTTTAACAATTGGAGACACGATTACTTGGTATGGGACTACCGGAGGCACGGATAGTAGAGGTGTTACTGGTAACGTTGATGAAACTTCAGTAAGTGCCCCCGGCAGCTCACTTGGCACAATTCAATTAACCGTTAATGCCGCCTCAGGTAGTGCAAAGATTGACTTTAATGGAACTGCTAACTGCTATGGAATAACTCCTGGTCCTGTAAGTAGTGAATATAACGACGCCCTCCGTGATTCACCAGTCAACGGTGACTCTGCAAATGACACGGGCGCAGGCGGAGAATTATCGGGCAATTATGCGACGTTAAATCCGTTGGCAACTAATACCAACCTGACACTGTCTAACGGCAATTTAAAATGTGCTGCTACTGCCAATCAGTGGGGAGCAAGCCCGGCAACTATTGCAATTACAAGTGGAAAATATTACTTTGAAGCCACCATTACCTCACAGAATTACAATTACGTTGGCATTGCAAACAGTGCTTCGGCACTTTTTGACAATAATGCATCTACTAATAATTACTGGGGCCAATCTGGGAATGATTGGGGTTATCAAAGCGACTCTGGAACAATAGTTAAAAATGGTTCAGTTCTATCCGGCACTGGAACCGCAACCTCATACGGGACTGGAGACGTAATAGGATTAGCTTTTGATGCTGACTCAAAAGTATGTAAGTGGTATAAAAACAATACTCTGATCCATACCGTTACGTTAAGTGGCTCCGCACCTTTCTTTGTCGGTGTTGGTAGTTATGGCAGTGGCGCTTCTAGTGAAGTTAACTTC
>TARA_R110001599_G_scaffold161053_11_pt1 | contig 10412 bp, 7 predicted proteins | sample TARA_R110001599 | Tara Oceans TARA_R110001599 (sample SAMEA4398360) | marine metagenome | biome: Polar Biome; feature: [MES] marine water layer (ENVO:01000295) within the mesopelagic zone...; material: water (ENVO:00002006), including particulate matter (ENVO:01000060) such... | reverse complement strand
GATTTCAGCACGTAATAGATTGTCTATTGCATATTTCGGGTTTAATCAATCAAAAATAGCACCTTTCGGCATATCCAAAGGTGCTATTTTTCTTTAAATAGATTAATTTTTCCCTGACCACCCTATTGAAAACTGGGCTGAATCAACCATAGGAAAAAGGCATGATTTGTCTTTGGCAATATTTTTGATTCTTAGCCATTTAAAACAACTATGAACTTTAAAAAGATTTTTGGACCATTTCTATCCATTTTAGGTTTAGGCAGTCTGATTTATGGTGCGTATTTATTTTTAGAACCCGACAAAGGGGATTGGAAAATCACAACGGTTAGCCTTGTCTTAGGCTTTGTTTTTTTCAGTTCAGGCTTAGGCTTATTAAAATCCATTAAGGATGAAGGCTAAAGTCCAATTACTGCAAAGTCCAGCCATTTTGATCCAAATAATAGCTAGTATCTATGGATAAGGGCAGATTAAATGAGCCAGGGGCAAGAATTTAGAATGAAAAAACCCGACAGAATCATTGTATGAAAAAAAGAAAAAAAAGGGCCAATACCTTACCTTTACACCCTTATTTTAGATTAAAATTTTACCGAACATGTAATGAAAGCAATTATTCATTGATTTTTTAGGGAATAAATCTTAAGTTAACAAGATTGTTTATTCAATATTCCCGACTGATTAATGAAAACCCGACAACTATTACTTTACCTGTTAGTACCCATTGTTTTCGCATGCGAGAGAAATAATCAGGGCGATAAAAACAGTAGTAGCGCTAATGGAGTACCATCAGACGCTTATATAGAAGAAGAGCCTGATCCTATCTATTCAGAACATATAAGGACTACCTCCTATCAAAGCCCTGAAGATGAGAAAGCTGATTTCGTCCTTCCTCCAGGCTTTGAAATCACACTATTTGCCTCTGAACCCGATATTACCAAACCAATCAACATGGCTTTTGATGAAAAAGGCAGGTTATGGGTTAGCCAATCTTCTGAATATCCAATTAAAGCTGGCCCAGGAAAAGGGACGGACAGAATTAGCATTCTAGAGGACAGTGACGGTGATGGAAAGGCAGACAAGATCACAGATTTCGCCAATGATTTAAATATCCCTATAGGCATACAACCAGTAAAAGGCGGTGCAATTGGTTTTAGTATACCTAATCTATACCGCTTTTATGATACCGATGGTGATGATATTGCTGATAAGCGAGAAGTGATTTTAGGGCCATTCGAAACCAAGGACACGCATGGAATGGTCAATAATCTTTTCAGAGGTTTGGATGGTTGGATACATGCCTCCCACGGATTTAGCAATGTTTCCACCGTTGCTGCTAAGGATGGGGATTCAATAAAAATGACTTCAGGAAACACTTTCCGTTTTACTTTAGATGGACAACATGCAGAAAAGACTAGTGATGGAAGAATCAATCCTTTCGGATCGGATTTAGACAAATGGGGTTACCACTATTCGGCGGATTGCCATACTTTGCCTATTTACCAAATAATAAGAAACGGCAACTATACCCAATGGGGAAAAATGGAACCCAATATGGGCCATGCACCAACCATGATGGACTATGGGCTGAATTCCACGGCATTATCCGGTCTTGTATATTATACTGATACCCAGTTTCCTGATGAATACCAAAACAGCTTCTATTCAGGAGATGTTGTGACCTGCAGAATCAGCCGAAGTAGCATTTCATTTAATGGATCTACACCCAAAGCTACCAGAAAAGCTGATTTTCTAGTAAGCAAGGACCCTTGGTTTCGCCCAGTGGACATTAAAATAGGACCTGATGGTGCCATGTACATCGCGGATTTTTACAATAGTATTATAGGTCATTATGAAGTCCCTCTTGATCATCCTGAAAGAGACAGAAACAGTGGCAGAATTTGGAAAATAACGTATAAAGGTCAGGAAAGAACAGCTATAAATTGGTCAAAAGCCAATCTTGAGGTACTAATTGAAAAAATGAGTGATCCTGTTCTTCAGAACAGAATGATGGCAACCGATGAATTGGTGGACAGATTCAATGATTCGGCAATACCTGAATTAAAGAAACTAATAGCTAATGAAAAAACGCCCAATATTCAAAAAGTTCATGCCCTATGGGCCATCTTTAGGCTAGATGCAATGGATGAGCTTTCCCTCGAAAAAGCACTTTCTGACACCGATGTACTTGTGCGCGTTCATGCACAGAGAATTTTGGGAGAACAACAGAGTTTAAACGATCAAAAGCTGGAATGGGTAAAAATGGGATTAGTGGATGAAAGCGCTCACGTAAAAAGAGTGGCTGCTGAGACATTGATAAGACAGCAAAGCCCTTCAATGCTTAGTCCAATTATGAAAGCAATACATGCAACAGATAAGAAAGACAGTCATTTGTTGTACGCATTAAAATATGCACTATATCAACATGCCCAAAACCCTCAAATTGCAAAACAGATGGCAACTCAAAACTGGTCGAACCAGGAAAAAGAAGTAATAGCCTTGGTGTTTTCAGATACGCGATCAAAAACAGCAGCTGAGTTTCTGGTCAATTACCTTAAAAACAATTCCCTTCCTAAGGAGAAATACCTGCCCTATTTAACCTCAATTGCCCGAGATCTACCCGCTTTAAGGATGAAAGAAATCGTTGCTCTGGCAAAAGAAACTGGAGAAGGAATTCCTGGCTTTAAAAAAGCCATGGCATTAAATAATGGGGCAAAACAGCAAGGAATTGACTTAGCCCCCAGTTTGAAATCCTGGAACCGACAATTGAGTATTGATCTCTTACAGGACAATTCGGTGAACGGTGGCAATAAAACGGATGAGGGCTTGGAAAGAATTAAATACGCCACTCAACTTTCTGGCATACTGAAAATCACTCAAAATATAGGAGAATTAAAGAAATTGGTAAATGACAATCAGGAAAAGGAAGAACTTAGGATTGATGCTGCCAATGCCCTGGTAGAAATCGCTCCGAAAACAGAAATTATTTATTTGGAGAAATGGTTGAACGATGCTGAAAGTACCATTTCTTTCAGACAGAAAATAGCCCTGGCAATAGCCAAAGCCGGTTCTGAACAATCCTCTAGCCTACTGGCAAAAAACATAAAAGACACTCCTATGGAGTTACAAGAAACCATTTCTGAACAATTGGCCACAAGTAATTCAGGGAAAGAAAAGCTTCTTAAGTTAATAAGGGATGGAAATGCTACTGCAAGGATATTAAAAGCCAGGAAAGTGGAAGAAAGGTTTCATTCAGGAGCAAGTGAAAAGCAAAGACTCGCTTTTGATGAACTTACCAAAAACTTACCACCTATTAGCGAAGAAAAGCAAGCCCTCATAATAGAAAGAACAAAGGCTTATTCTAAGGATCCTGCCCAATTGGATGTTGGTAAAACCTTATTTCAGCAAAACTGTGGAATTTGTCATAGAATTGGAGATGATGGAGGAATGATTGGCCCTCAACTGGATGGTGTAGGCAATTGGGGACTCAATGCCCTTGCTACTAAAGTACTGGACCCTAATCGAAATATATCAGAGAACTTTAGAACCTTTACGATCAAACTCAAAAGTGGGCAAGCAAAGTCAGGCTTATTTAGACGAGAAGATGGGCAGGTATTGGTGATGGCTGATCAATCTGGAAAAGAATTTACCATTCCCAAAAAGGATATTTTAGAGCAAGTCCCATCAAAAATGACCTTGATGCCAGATCATTTTGGAAATGTATTGAATCAATCTCAGTTCAACGGTTTAATGACCTACTTACTAAGCCTTCGTTAACATGTCTATCAAAGCCCATTTACCCCAACTATCACTGTTTTTGGCTCTATGTACCCTCACGGGCTATGGCCATGCCCAATCCAATAAAATAAACTTCAAGAAGCATGTACTTACCACGCAATTCTTAGCAGAAGGAGCTGCTATAGGTGATGTAAATCAGGATGGTTTAATGGATGTCATGGCAGGGGCCTATTGGTTTGAAGCTCCCTCATGGAAACCTCAGGAATTGGAAACCCCTAAGCTTTTTGAATACGATAAAGGTTATAGCAATGCATTCATAAGTCATGGAATGGATGTTAATATGGATGGCTGGGTTGATTTTGTAAGAATTGGCTTTCCCGGGGAAGCTGTACTTTGGTTTGAAAACCCAAAAAACCAAAAAGGACATTGGGAAATCCATACCATTTGTCCTGCCCTAGGAAATGAATCGGCAGGCTTTTATGATATTGACAAAGATGGCCGAAAAGATTTGGTTGGAAGCATCCCGGAAACAGGGGAAATGGTTTGGTATAAAGCCCCAAATACTCCTGATAATTTAGTTTGGGAGAAATTCACTATAAGTGAAAAAGAAAGCCCTGGAACTGCAAAATATGCCCATGGTTTGGGAATGGGAGACCTCAATATGGATGGAAATCCTGATCTCATTATCACAGAGGGATGGTGGGAATCTCCAACAAACCCTAAAGATGGGCAATGGAAATTCCATACAGCTAAATTAGGCGAGCCTGCTGCCCAAATGTATGTACAGGAATTAAATGGAGATGATAAGCCCGAGGTAATTTCCTCCTCAGCACATCAACTTGGTATTTGGTGGCATGAGCAAGAACCCACTGGTGCCTGGGTAACTCATCTTGTAGACAGTAGTTTTTCCCAAACACATGGTTTGGAATTGGTTGATATCAATAGAGATGGAAATAAAGACCTGGTAACAGGGAAACGCTATTTTGCTCATATGGGCAAAGACCCTGGAGGAAATAAGCCTCCACAGCTTGTCTGGTTTGAATACATTCCAGGCAAAACCCCAAAATGGACAAAACATATTATCGATGGAAATTCAGGGGTAGGCGTTCAAGTTATTGTCGAAGATTTTTTTGGGAATGGGCTAATGGATATCATTATTGCCAACAAAAAAGGAGTTTTTCTCTTTGAACAATTAAGGGATTGAAGGTATGAAAACGACTACTTTTCTTTGTTTTTAATTGCTTCAAGTTGTTTTTTCAAGGAAGGTATCATTTCAGGATAGGTTGCGAAAAGGTTTTCGCTTTCTAGAGGGTCCTCACTTAATTGATACAACTGACCTTTAGGCCCATTGGGTTCAGGAGTTAAATTAGTAGGAAAAGTAAAACCACCGGATCCCAATCCGTCAATGTATTTCCAAGCACCTGATGTTATGGCATACATTCCTCCTGAGGATTGGTGCACCATATTATCTCTGGTTTGAAAAGACATATCACCAGATAAAACAGGAATAAACGCCTTACTGTCTATGGCCTCACCTACTGGTATTTCCACTCCTGTCATCGCTGCCAATGTAGCATAGATATCCGTTAAACTTACCAAGCCTTCATAGGTGTTGCTCTTTTTGATGCCATCAGGCCAAGACATAATTAGGGGAACCCTATGTCCACCATTCCAAACATCACCTTTTTGTCCTCTGCTTCCTTTATTAGAATCATGTCCGTGCAAAAGAATTTCTTCGGCTGGCCAATATGCCCCATTGTCACTACTAAAAATGATTAGCGTATTCTCAAGCAAACCTTCAGCCTCCAATTTTGATTTAATTCTGGCCACGACCTGATCTATGTCCATTACAAAATCACCATATAATCCCGCCCCTGATTTTCCTTTATTTTCATCAGAAGGCAACCATGGTGTATGTGGCCCTGTAAGTGGCATGTACAAAAAGAATGGCTTCTCTGCCGATTGCTGATCGATGAAATTCTCTCCTTGGTTTACTATTGTTTCCAAACATTCTTCTACACGGAAAGATGCGGACATTTCTCCTAATCTCCACCATACGCCTTTCTCCCAATAAACAGCTTTGTCATCACTGTGCTTTTTGTCCCAAGAGAACGCTGTATTTTCTTTTCTTATGGGATATACATCCGTAGTCAGTCCTATTTCATTGTCGACTACCTTACCATTTTCAAGAAATACATAAGGAGGAATGTCCAATGAGGCAGGATGAATATAGGAATAGTCGAAACCAAAATCATTAGGTCCTGCTTTAACAGGCGATGAATAATCCACATTAGAATAACCTGTGCTGCTTAATTGCGCTTCTTTATTGTCTTTTGTAGCCCAGTCCAAACCCAAATGCCATTTGCCTGTAATAGCGGTAGTATACCCTGCCTTTTTTAAAATCCCAGCAATGGTAAGGCGATCCTTTTCAATAACCGAAGGGGTAAATCCACCTATTCCTCTGGAGGCTTTAGGTGTCCTGAATGCATATCGCCCAGTCAATAAGCCATATCTTGAAGGAGTACAAACTGATGCGCTTGCATGGGCATTCTGAAAAGAAATTCCATTTTTCACCAAATCATCGATAGCAGGAGTGCTTATTTTAGATAAGGGATTTAGAGCACTAATATCACCATATCCCATGTCATCGGCAAAGATGATAACTATATTTGGCTGCCCCGTTTTAGGAAAGGGCTTGAATGAAAAACCAACTAAAACACATATGATAAGCATTAAAACCAATCCAAATAGATTATTGGTTTTGCAAAAAGGGAACTTTTTAGACTGGGTAAATAATTTCTGCATGATGGGTTTATGGCTTTTAATCTTTTGATTCAAAATCGGGATGAACCTACATTAAACCCGAAATAGGCAATAGACATTCTATTACATAATCCGGGTTAAAATACATTACGCAGGTATTCGGGCAATGGATTTCTCTTGGGGTATAAACCAATTGGTTCGAGTAGGCCACAGGAAAACCTGTCACCTACCCAAACCAGTAGTTTTACTTAATAGCTCTTTATATCAATTTTCCCTAAGGGGACAGATAGATTACATTTTATAGTACTCTTCCCAACCTTTTCTTGGTGGAACACCTGACAACAATTCATTTGCCAATGCATGATTGGTAATTTGTTTTGTTTTTCTGTCAAATTGTAATTTTGCACCTAATCTCTGGGACAAAACTCCTAAAGAAAACACTTGACTCAAAGGCCCTGCTATCTCAAAGGAAGATCTTGTTTTTTCTTCTCCTTTACACGCTTTCAGGAAATTAGCGAAGTGATTGGAAGGGCTTTCAGGTACTACTGGTAATTGTCCAGCCATATCTTTGGCTTTCTCTTCAGGAATAATGGAAAGTGTACTGCCATGGGATCCACCCTTAAAGGTAAGGTCTCCACCATATATAATCTTTCCAGGGTTCAGTTTGGCTGGCTGCAATTGCCCGTCACTTGGTGGTGGAATATTTGGATCTAGTTCAGAAACACCATAACCGGCAGGAACTGGAGGAATATTGTTTTGACCGTCATACCAGGTAATGGTCATTGGCGGCATATTTCCTCTTTTCGGGAATTTAAAAGCCAAGGTGGATTCCATCGGGAAAAAGAAAGTATTGTGATCTTTCAATTTCAATGGTTCTATTTCCTCAGGTAAGCCCAACTCCAAAAATTCATGTGCTGTATCCATGATATGTGCACCCCAATCTCCTAGTGCTCCCATACCGAAATCATACCAACATCTCCACTGACCATTAACAAGATCCTCGTGGTAATCATGATGATGAGAAGTACCTAGCCAGGTATCCCAATCCATGGTTGAGGGCATTGGCTGTGCTGCTGGAAAGGAATTGATATTAGGATCCCAACCGTGCCATCTTCTACGTCCATTCATATGGGCAGTCATGGCGGTAACGTCTTTTATTATACCAGCTTCTTTCCAGGCTTTAAATTGGAAGTAATTGGCTTCTGAGTGACCTTGGTTACCCATCTGAGTAACAACCTTGTGCTTTTTCGCACCATCCATCATCAACTGTACTTCATTGAAAGTTCTTGCCATGGGCTTTTCAACATATACATGAATCCCCATAGACATGGCCAGCATGGTAATAGGGAAATGAGAAAAATCCGGGGTACCTACAGAAACTGCTTCAATATCTTTACCCATCTTATCAAACATCTCTCTGAAATCCTTAAATCTAGGGACATCAGGAAACATTTTCATCACTTCAAGGGTATGTTCAGCCCCCATGTCCACATCACAAATGGCGACAATATTGGCAAGACCTGTTTCGTACAATGATTTAGTGATTGATCCCCCACGGTGTCCGATACCACAGCAGGCTAAATTCACTTTTTCACTAGGTGCGACATGTCCAGTTTGATTTCCGAGGACAAAGGAAGGAATTAAAGAAATTCCCGCGGCACCCAAGGCACTAGATCTTATAAATCGTCTTCTTTGGTTATTCATTGTTACTGTTAATTATTTGATCAAAATACAAATCCCTGTAAATTAGCACCCAAACAAATAGTCAGCTGCACTTTCAAGGGAAATTTTGATTTGAAGTTAAAGGAAAAGTCTATAATTTCATTCAATTACAAAAATTACTTTGAACAAAAAGCTTGAAAAGGGTAAAAATTGCACTTAAATTTCAGGATGAAAGTTATGAAATACTTATTTCCTATTTTATTTATTGTTCTATTGGCTGGGGGATGTAATTTCTCGAAGGATAATTCAGTACAGTTTGACTTGGTCGTTCTTGATACACTCCGCATTCCTTTTGCTGGTGATATTCATGCAGGAACCTATGCCTACAACACAGGTTTAATTTACAATTATCAATCTGGGGAATACTTGAAATTTGACAGCTCAGGAAATGTCTTAGCAAAAAACACTATTCCTGCTCAGGGCAAAGATGGCTTGTTTTACGTCAATGGTCTCAAAATAACCAACAGCGGAACCATCCTCGCAAAGTCCATCAGAGAGGAGATCGGATTGCTGGATGAAAATTTAACCCTCATCAAAAAGACCCGAATGCCTTTTCCAAATGGCTCTCTAGATCTGAAAAGAAATCAAAATGCCATCGAAATCTACAAGAATCAATTGCTCCTCTTTCATCCAGGAAGAGACAATAAAAGCCCCTATGAACTTGGCTATTATAAAAACAACTATTTATTAGAGAAATTAGATCCAAACACTGGTCAGGCAAGTCCATTTCTAAAATTGTCCCCGGAAAGTCAGTATCAGGAGAACCTTCATTTTGAACCTCCTACAGCATTAATTAATAGAGCGGGAAATGTTCTTTATTTCGCTTTTAACAAGGAACCTTTAATAAGCGCCTACGACTTGGAAAAAAATGGGGAATTGATAAATAGTATCCCTTTAGATTCAGAAGGTTTTGTGCAAATCAAAGGTCAGAAATTACCTCTTGGGAACGATGGATCGGTAGTCGTAGAGGGGGAAATAACCAACCTTATCGCTTTAAAAAATGGATTTGCTGTAGTTTATATAAATGGCCTAACAGAAGAGGCTGCCCAATCAAACAGTATTCCAGGGCAACAATTGAAAATCTATAGCAATGAAACAGGTTGGTCCAAACCTATAGAACTTCCGTTAAACATACTTTTTTTGCTAAACTTTGCAGTTGATGGCCAATCCTTTTACGCATTGACTAACCCAGCATCTTTGCCTGCAGGAAATAACCAAGCAATAGTATTGAAAATGCAATTAAAGCCAAACTGATAATAAACCTCACCTCTTAAACCCATCAAAATGTTTAAATTAGACCTACTTAAAAAATACCCAATACTTATAATCCTTTGCTTACTAATTGCATCTTGCTCCACTTCCAATAATAGTGAAAGCATATCCATAGATGATGGCTGGAGAACCCTATTCAATGGCAAAGACATGGACAATTGGCGTATAAAAATTGCCAAACATGAGCTGGATGAAAATTATGCTAACACATTCAGAGTAGAAGACGGATTACTTAAAGTTAGGTATGATGGCTATGAGGATTTCGATAGGCAATATGGCCATATCTTTTACGATGAGTCCTTCTCCCATTACTTATACCGAGTACAATATAGGTTCGTAGGGGAACAAGCTCCTGGTGGTGAAGGTTGGGCACTAAGAAACTCCGGAGTCATGTTACATGGGCAAGATCCGGAAACAATGACGAAAGATCAGGATTTCCCAATTTCCATTGAAGGTCAGCTTTTAGGGGGAGATGGAGAAAAACCAAGGACCACTAGCAACCTCTGTACTCCTGGTACAAATGTGGTAATGGATGGAGAACTTTTCACCCCTCATTGTGTCAGTTCCAACTCTAAAACTTTCCATGGTGAACAATGGGTTACCGCTGATTTTCTAGTTTTGGGAGACTCAATTATTCATCATATCGTTGAAGGAGATACTGTCCTTACTTATTACAAACCTCAAATTGGAGGTGGTAATGTCAGCAATCATAACCCAGAGGTCAAAAAGGATGGTCAATTGATTTCCACCGGGTACATTTCGCTACAAAGCGAAAGTCATCCTATTGATTTTAAAAGTGTGGAGATATTTGATTTAAGCCCTTACAAAGACAATTCTGAACAGTTAAAAGAAGTATTGAACTTATTGAAAAACGAAAACAAGGGACGATCAAATTAAATTCAAAGAATCGACGAAAAGTAAAC
>TARA_R110001599_G_C12273186_1_pt1 | contig 10416 bp, 9 predicted proteins | sample TARA_R110001599 | Tara Oceans TARA_R110001599 (sample SAMEA4398360) | marine metagenome | biome: Polar Biome; feature: [MES] marine water layer (ENVO:01000295) within the mesopelagic zone...; material: water (ENVO:00002006), including particulate matter (ENVO:01000060) such as...... | reverse complement strand
ATCGTTGTAGCGATTATCGGTATTTTGGCAGCAGTTGCGATTCCTGCGTATCAGGATTATACGATTCGTGCGAAAGTAACGGAAGTACTTAGTGTTGCTGCAGCTGCTAAAACGTCAATATCAGAATATTACTCAAGTGTAGGTAACATGCCAGCAGATGCGGCAGAAGCCGGTGTTAATACGAATGAAGCTCAAAGCACTTATATATCTGCTGTTGCATTTACTAATACAGATACGAATACAGCGGATGTTACATATACATTAACTAATTTAAATGCTGATATTAATACCACTACTGTCGAATTCGAAGGTACTGGTACAACTAACGGTATTACTTGGACTTGTAGCGGTGGTACAGCGCCAGCTAAATTCTTACCTGCTAACTGTCGTTAATATTTAGATTGTAAAATATTAAAGCGCTTCTATAAGGAGCGTTTCAATGGAGAGCCTAAGCTCTCCATTTTTTTTGGATAAAAAATATGTCACGCAAAGAAAAATTGTTAATAGTGTTTTCCATTTATCTGATATTGGCTATTACAGCTGTAATTTATTGGTTTGGTGTTGCTGGGCCTTTAATAATGGATGATTTTCATAACTTGCAACCTCTTGGTACTTATGGAGGAGTAACAAGTTGGGAAGACGCTAAACGGTTTATCTTTGGAAATGGTTCGGGCCCAATGGGACGCTCTGTTTCAATGGCATCTTTTTTATTAAATGATTTTACTTGGCCTATCTATAGTACTGTGAGCTTTAAGTTAACTAATCTTGCTTTACATTTATGCGTAGGTTTGGTCTTACTATTAGTACTTAGGCGTTTATTGGTTCAAGAATTTAAATTTGAAAGGCGTGTTGTTGAGCTTTTAAGTATACTCGTTTTTGCTTTCTGGCTGACACATCCAATCCATATTTCTACCGTTTTATATGTTGTCCAACGTATGACTATACTGTCATCGTTTTTTTCATTATTGGCTTTCCTTTTTTACCTTCAGTTTCGTTTCTCATTTAAAAATGGCGTTGTTTTTAGTTCTATATTAAATGTATGTTTTTTTATTATTTGTTTTTTACTGGCTATTTTCTCAAAAGAAAATGCTTTGTTGTTGATTCCATTTATATATATTTGCGAAGTATTTTTATTTAAAAGTCTATTGCCAAATAATTTAAGAAAAAAGGCCGTTTTGTTGGCTTATTTCTTTTTGTTAACAAGTCCAGCTTGGCTTTATCTTACTTTTGATTTGTGGGGGAAAGGCTATGCAGTAAGAGAATTTAATTTATATGAGAGGTTGGTTTTACAAGTATCTGTTCTAGGGGACTATATTAGTAAAATAATCTTACCGGCAGCAGAAAGGATGAATATTTATAATGAGCGTTTTTCACCCTCCGCCATTTCGATATCTAACAGTTCATTTCTGATAGGCTTATTATCTAGTTTTTTCTTTATAATTATATTTTTTATCTCAATCCTCAAGAAAAACCGTTTAGTTGTTTTCGGCTTAACTTGGTTTGTTTGTTTTCATCTGCTCGAATCAACAATAATCCCCTTAGAAATTTACTTTGAACATAGAAATTATCTACCATCTGTTGGTTTGTTATTAGGGTTTGTCGGCCTTCTTTATTGGCCTTTGAATAGAAATTTTTCTAAAGGAATAGTGTGTTTTTTCTTTATTTCTATATTCACGTATTTATGTTTTACAAGCTTGATTCTGTCTAAAACTTGGGGTAACTCTGCATCTTTATTTATCAAACTTTCTGGAGATGAACCCACATCAGTTCGAGCTAAGGTAAGCTATGCCTCTTATCTCGAGGCTCGAGGGTTGCCTGAATTTGCATTAGCTGAAATTGAAGAATCTACTGAGCTAAGGCCCGATTTGTTAAGTTTAAGATTAAATAAAGTACGTTTGATATGTAAGTATGGATTAAAAGAAGGTATCTCAGATGAGATTGAAGGGTTAGAAAGAGCAAATACTTTTGACTCAAGTGTTATTTTTCAATTAAAGCAATTACTTCAAATAGAAAATGAACACTGTTCCGAATTAGAAAAAGATAATGGATTTATCGATTATGCTTTTTTAAAAGCTATAGAATTAGAAGATTTTAAAGTTAGACCTAAAATGGGCAGTCAATTGTATTTTTTATTAACGGATTACTATGTAGATAAACGGATGTTTAATCCAGCAATAGAAGCATTAGATAATGCGATTAGTTTTACACCGACAGTAGATGTTTTCTTAAGAAAAATTGTTTTATTATCTTCTGCTGGCTTATATAGAGAAGCTTTAAGCATAGTACCTTTTGCACTTTCTGCAGATTCAGAAAGGCGAAGATTTATTCCGTCTCGATCGGCTGAGATTTTGTTTCTTCAAAAATCATTGAATAACCAAATTAAAAATGAAGAGACGCTCTAATGTTTTTTTGATTATTACAAATTTAAGTATAAAAGATACAAATTAACAGGCTAGGATATTTTATATCCAACTTAAGAAAGTAAGCTGTATTCTGAGATAATAGCATTCTAAATAAAACAAAATTCTTTTAACAAGTGACTAAATATGAAAGTTTCTGTGATTATGCCAGCCAAGAATGAAGGGATGGTAGTGGGTGAGGTTGTTTCACGCGTTTATAATATACTTCCTGATGCTGAAGTTATTGTGGTAAATGATGGTTCTTCTGACGATACACAAGCTAAGTCTGAGCAAGCAGGTGCCAAAGTGATTACGCATCCATACTCAAAAGGAAATGGCGCTGCAATAAAATCTGGAGCTCGAGCAGCCACAGGAGATATTCTTATATTTATGGATTCTGACGGTCAGCATAGGCCGGAGGATATCCCTAGGCTCTTAAGTCGGCTTAGTGAGGGCTATGACATGGTTGTGGGTGCAAGGTCATCAGAGAGCCAGGCAAGCATGGGGCGCTGGGCAGCAAACACGTTCTACAATAAACTATCTAGCTGGATGGTTGGTCAAAAGATAGAGGATTTGACCTCTGGTTTTAGAGTTGTAAGCGCAGTTAAGTTTAGAGAGTTTTTACATATCTTACCTAATGCTTTTTCGTATCCCACGACGTCTACTATGGCTTTTTTTAGAGCTGGTTATTCTGTCGCTTACGAGCCCATAGTGGCGGATGAGCGAGTAGGGGAGAGTCATATAAGAATATTCAAAGATGGTATTCGGTTTCTAATCATTATTTTTAAAATTGGTACTTTATATTCGCCTTTAAAGTTATTTGGACCATTAAGTCTGGGCTTTTTTGGTCTTGGTTTTGGGCATTATATTAATACGCTTATATCTGATGGGCGGTTTACTAACATGAGTGCTTTATTGCTAAGTGTTTCTGTTATCATTTTTTTAGTAGGTCTTGTTTCAGAGCAGATTACTCAGTTGCTTTATAAGAATGAATAGCTCAGCGGCTATTCATTATTTTATTCCAAATAAACGGAATTGGATCAATTGTTTCTGTAAGTAGTAACTCTTTATTTTTATTTATTTGGTCATTATTATTTGTGATTAATTGATCTACAATTTTAAGTATTTTTTCCTCTTCATAAGGTCTTGCGCTTTGTGTTAATAATCTTCGTTCAATCTCAATTAAAGTACCAATTTTTCCCGTAAAACTACTAATCCTGAAGTTTGGAATTCCCAGCATAGCAGCTTCAGTAATCATGGTTAAGCTATCCCCAATTACAAATGAAGCGCCAGCCAAAATGGTATGAATTTCAGATGTAGGTATATTGATTTTGTATTCTTCAAAGTCAGATTTTAAAGGCTTTTCAGATGAGATAAATATTTTATATTTTTGTTTAGATAGCGTTATTATTTTTTTTAATAAATCATCAGAAACGCCTTTTGCAGTTAGATCGTGATGTGCCTGCAAGGAAGATAAGCGTATTAAAATATAGGGTTGAGAGTTCTTTAATTTGAGAAAATCAAAAGCTTCTTGGATGTTTGGGTTAAAGTGGTTTGGGTGTAAATAAAATAACTCGTGAAAACTTGGGTAGCGTATAGCGTATTTTTCATATTTACCCATTCGTGTCCAGTTAGTACAAAAAACTTTTTTTGAAAAAGGGTAGCTTGTCAGAGCAATGAAAGGAACGATATCAGCATCGTCATCGTTAAAAGAAAAATTTGTTTTACCTAAAATCCAAGCTGCAATATTGACGGAGCCGTACTTAGAAAACCAAATATCGACTTTATCATTTTTTGTGTAGCGTAAAAATTTTAAAATGTTAAGAAACAGCTCCCAAGCATTGCGTAAAAACCCCGTTCCAGCTTCTGAAACAAGTTTATAGTCGATTTTTAATTCATCGGCTAGTTTTATAGTTATATCTTTATCCCGAATGTACCAAATAATATTTACATTGGCTGGTGCATATCGTGCCATTGAATACATCATCCATAGTTGAGAAGGATGTGCTGGGAAAAAACCTATATTAATCATGTGAATAATAAAACCTTAAGAGAGAGGATAGAAATACGTTAATTAGTTCACTAGCGATAAGAATAACCCTTGAGCCGAGAGCGGCTATAAAGGCAATTTCAGGGTTAAAACCTTGATTGACCATAAAAAAAGTCAAAGATGCTTCTCTAACACCTAATCCAGCAGGCGCTATAAGAGAAATTTGACCGATAATACCGCTAAAATAAAATGTAACAGTAGAATATAGGAAGTCTACAGAATGTGAATCAAGGCCATATTTTACTAGTAAAAAGAAAGAAGCCCCATGTAATAAAAGAGCGGGTAAACCATTTAATGAGTGAATAAAAAGTTGTTTAGGAGGAGTAAATAAGCGGTTTGCTTCGATTTTTATTTTCAACTTTGAAAGCGCAAGCTCAAAAAAAATAGAGGTTGGTTTAGAGAATAAAATAGAACAATATATAATAATTGAAAGTATTAGAAGGTGAAGGGCATATTCCCTCTGTAAATTAGTTAAGAAATAAATAGTAGATAGTAAGGAAATAGTCATAAAGGTAAGTAAAATTTCATTTACAGAAGTTTTTATACCGTGTTTTACACTTGAATTTTGAAGCTTTTGTCTGACAATAAAACCTGCAGCTTTTCCAGGTATATACCTAAATATTCTGCTGACAGACCATGCAAAATAAGACACATTAAATTCAGTCTTAGGAGCTAAATTCTTATTGATTCTAAACCATACGTAAGTGTTAGATATTCCACCTAATATGCTCAATGTCATAGCCCAAATCAAAATAGGAATAGGCATGTTAGATATTAAATCTGAAATAGATTTGGGGTCTTTCGAAATAATAAATAGTAAATAGTAGAAAGATAAACCAATAAGTGTAAATGCGAAGATATATTTTAAAAAGGTCTTATTCATTGTCTGTTTTAGACTTATAAGCAACAGCGATGGTCTGATGGCAAAAAAATCTAGGGCACGGGATTAAACCAAAGAAAGGAATTGGGAATCCTCCAGAATGAAGCTTAATGTCATGAAATCCAGCTCTTTCTAGCATCCGAATCAGCCATCTTTGGGGAAAAAGCATAATGTGGTCTTTAGTATAAAAATATTTCTTGTTTAAAAAAAGTGTCAGTAATGTTTCAAATAGTGAGTGAGGGTTTGGCGTAGATAAAACAATTTTTCCATTGTCTTTCAGGCAGGATCTACAATGTCGCAGAAAACCAATAGGGTCTTCAAGGTGTTCAAGAATTTCTCCGGCTATGACCACATCATAAGAAAGGTTTAGCTCAGGAATCTTACTCACATCAGAATTAATGAACTTAGTATAATTTGAAGGCATTGATGCATCTTCAAGATCTAAGCCGGTAACTTCGGGATTGGAAAGAAAATTATTAGGATATTGAGCACAACCTATATCAAGAGCTGTTTGTGCAGAAGAAGCTAATTTAGCTAAGCGTTTTAGTCTGTAATTTTCACTGATGGTATATGGCATTGTAGCTTAACCTTAATAATTAACTTCTATATCAATGGCTTATTGTTAAATAATATCACTTAATACTAGACGAACATCTTATATATACCAATGATTTTGAATATGTGATTTTAGATAGTCTTTTCTTGTAAAGTTTAGATAGGATAAAAATTATAAACCAATAAAAGTTAAGTCACCCTAAAACAATCAAATGCACATTTTTATCAAAGTGCTCTGCCCAATACTTTTAACAGCAGTCAGTTCATCTATATAATAAAATTCTCTATAACTTTCTTGATGCCTACACTTTTTAAGGTTTTTTAAATGTCATCTGTATTAGCAGAGTTTGTGTCTAGCATTTGAACATCATTTTGCGGGCTATCGCTATAAACTTTATAAAGAAACTCTCTGCAACTTTTTAAGTTTAGTCGCGATATTCATTTTATAGTGGGTAGCGCAGTTCTTGATACAACTAATTTAGATTTAACTGAAATTTTCAGCTTGTTTTTTGTGTTGATGAATAATGCTTTTGATTATGTTTTGTGCAGAATTTCCAGTCCCATATAGATACTTGTTTGAGGCTGTCTTTGCTTGATTAAGTGCCTTCTCCACATCGTGCAAAAGTGGATTTTTTGCCATTTCAAGAGGAGGGGAAAGTCTATTCCACCCTGCTTCTATTAACTCTGACCATTCAGTTTCTGTCCTAAGAGTAATGCAAGGTTTTTTATGAAAGTAGGCTTCCTTCTGCACACCACCTGAGTCTGTCACAATCAATTTAGCATTTTTTTCGAGTTGCACCATATCTAGGTAGCCAATAGGTTCGATAATATCAATATGCTTTGTATTAATGGAAAACTCAGATAATTTTGATCGTGTTCGTGGGTGCATGGGGAAAACGACACGATATTTAGCTGCGACAGAATCAAGCTCTTTAATTATTTTTTTCAGTATAACTGGGTCGTCTGTGTTTTCTGCACGGTGAACAGTGGCTAATATAAATTCATTATTTTGAAGTCCTAATCGTTCGATTATTTTACTTTCTCGTTCTGCTTTATCGCCGTAAAAAAGGGCGGCATCAAACATGATGTCACCTGATAAAATAATTTTGGCTTCAGGAATGCTCTCTAGTAGTAGTTGTTTTACAGCATTTTCAGTGGGAGCAAAAAGTAAATCTGAGGCGTGATCAGTCAAGATACGATTAAGCTCTTCAGGCATCTTCCGATTGAACGACCGAAGCCCAGCTTCAATGTGATAGAGCGGAACATGAAGTTTTGTCGCAGCTAATGCGCCAGCTAATGTCGAATTAGTATCGCCATAGACTAAAACTGCATCAGGTTTTTGCTTCAATATTGCCTGTTCAATGCCGATTAGCATGTGGCCTGTTTGCTCTCCATGTAACCCAGACCCAATATTTAAATTAATATCAGGCTTAGGAATATTTAGCTCCTTAAAGAATACCTCCGACATGGAATCATCGTAATGTTGTCCGGTATGTAAGATGTATTCAGTGATATCGTCATTCTTTGCGATAACTCTAGATATGGTAGCGGCTTTAATAAACTGTGGTCTTGCGCCAACAATTGTTAAAATTTTCAAATTTCTATCTCGGTATGTGAGGTAAAAGTTGCTGTGTAACTTTTTCGCAATCTTTACTCGTCAGGTAAGGGTGCATAGGTAAACTAAAAATCGAATCAGCTGTCATTTCCGCCACAGGGAATGAATGATGACTTACAAATTGCTTCATTGCAGTTTGTTTATGAAGTGGTATTGGATAGTAGACTGCGGATGGGATTTTTTTTACTTTTAATTGTGATATATGCATGTTGCGATCGCTCGAAAATAATGCGTATTGTGCCCAGGAGCTCTGGTTTTCGATATTAATATGTGGTGTTTTTAACGTGTTTTTCAGGAGGCTATCGTAATTGTTCGCCACGGATTGCCGTGCTATTAATTCTTTTGGGAAGATGGTCAATTTCTCTAGCAATATTGCTGCCTGCAAGGTGTCTAGTCTGCTATTCAGGCCTACTCTTAGGTTGACATACTTGTCCTTACCCTTGCCGTGTAATTTTATAGAATTTAAGCGCTCAGCTAAATCATCATCATTGGTAAAGCAGGCGCCGCCATCACCATAGCAGCCCAGTGGTTTAGCGGGGAAAAAACTCGTGCAGCCAATAGTACTTAGGTTACCACTTTTTCGTCCCTTATAAGTGGCGCCAAAGCTCTGCGCGGCGTCTTCAATAACTGGAAGGTTGTGTCTTTTAGCTATGTCGTTTATTCGGTCCATGTCAGCACATTGGCCAAATAAGCTCACCGGTATGATCGCTTTAGTTTTTTTAGTTATTTTGTCTTCGATTAATGTCGCGTCGATGTTATAGGTGTGTTTATCAATATCCACGAAAACTGGAGTTGCCCCAACTAACGCAATAACCTCAGCTGTCGCGAAGAAGCTAAATGCAGTGGTGATGACTTCGTCACCATAGCCAATATCTAATGCCATTAACGACATTTGCAATGCATCTGTGCCATTACCACAGGTGATGCAATGTTTAGCCCCACAAAACTCTGCGAGCCGTTTTTCTAGCTCAAATACTTCAGGCCCCATAATATAATTGCCTTCTTGTAAGACCTTGGCAATTCTTTGGTTTATTTTATCTTCAATAAGGTTATATTGGGCTTTTAAATCGATAAATTCCATTATCGGACATCCATTTTGCGAAGAATGTCCCCAGAGAGGGTATAGGTCTGTCCGGTGCTTTTACAGGTGGCTGTTCCCTGTCCTTTAAGCGGGAGGGGAAGTCGTTCTCCGTACTCGCTCATCCAGCCTTTTTGTTCGGCGGGTACACCCAACATTAACGCGAAGTCTGGTACATCTTTAGTAACGACAGCTCCCGCACCGATAAAAGCATAGAGACCAACAGTGTTGCCACACACAATGGTGCAGTTGGCACCGAGCGTAGCTCCTTTTTTTACTGTAGTCATTAGATATTGATCTTTACGTGATACGCTAGAACGTGGATTATAGACGTTGGTGAAAACCACACTTGGCCCACAAAAAACGTCATCCTCAAGTGTTACTTTGTCATAAACGGAAACATTATTCTGTATCTTGACGTTGTTGCCGATTTTAACGTCGTTACTCACAAATACGTTTTGTCCTAGCGTACAGTTTTTGCCAATTCTTGCTTTGGCGCAGACGTGTACCCAATGCCAAATGTTGGTACCTTCACCAATTTCAGCACCTTCATCAATGATTGAGGAAGAGTGAATGCTAATGGAGTTCATGATTTTTTTTCAGCGAAAGGATGGATGGCGGTCGGTAGCACAGTGATTTTACTGTTGCGAATGTCATGCACTGTCTGAATAGCCGTACGGGTTTCTTCGCTGCCAAACCCACTTCCCATGAGAATCTTCTCATAGCTCTGGGTATGCAAATCTGTAAAGCCGCTTGAAAACTCAATTTCAGCTTTGTCAATGGCAATTGAGCGGAAGGTGCTCTGTTTTGCACTGATGCAATTTTCTGGCAAGTCTTTTTCATCTATTGATAAAAACCATCTTACCCGAGCATTTTCATATTCGAGGTATCCAGAAGCCTTTTGAGGTGTATAGAGGTGTAACTCATTGCGTTGTAGTCTTCCAAACAGCCAGTGCAACAGATCAAAAAAATGAACGCCGATGTTGGTTGCTATTCCTCCAGATTTTGACTCGTCGCCTTTCCAAGAAGATAGATACCAGTTTCCACGTGAGGTGATATAGGTTAAATCTACTTCATGTTTTGTATCTTTTTTTGTTGTATCAATCTTATTTTTAAGTTCGATCAGCGAGGGATGAAGACGTAATTGTAGGATGTTGAATACATTCCTTCCTGTTGCTTGTTCTATTTCTTGGAGTCCGTCTAGATTCCAGGGATTTAATACTAAAGGCTTTTCACAAATGGCATCCGCCCCCGAGCGAAAGGCAAACCTGACGTGTGCATCATGCAGATAGTTTGGTGAACATATAGATACATAATCAACGGGAAAAGTAGGTGACTGGCGCCTAAGTTTATCAAGGTGTCTGTCAAATCGCTCAAATTCTGTAAAGAAGCGGGCCTCAGGGAAAAACGAGTCGATGATACCCACAGAGTCAGACGGGTCCAAAGCCGCAACCATTTGATTGCCAGTAGCTTTTATTGCTTTCATGTGCCGGGGGGCGACGTAGCCAGCCGCCCCGATTAATGCGAAGTTTTTTTGCACGTAATTGCTCATTTGATAGAGGATAGATCGTTTGCAAGTATTGAATTAGAAAGGATAAATGCGCTATCCAAATTCATCACTTTAAAGTAGCTAAAATGTAAGGAGTGTTCCTGTTTTTGGCCAACTTCTACGGCTCCATCGGTTAAATTTCACTAAAGTGTAGCAGAAAAGGTGGCAGTGGCAACTGCAATAGAAAAAGTGGGGGGTAACTAATAATGATTAGTATTAATATTTGTTACGCCCCCTTTTAGCCTACTCCAAACTAATTAAATGCACATTCTTAGCAAGCGTACCCTTCC
>TARA_R110001599_G_scaffold56620_8_pt1 | contig 10421 bp, 7 predicted proteins | sample TARA_R110001599 | Tara Oceans TARA_R110001599 (sample SAMEA4398360) | marine metagenome | biome: Polar Biome; feature: [MES] marine water layer (ENVO:01000295) within the mesopelagic zone...; material: water (ENVO:00002006), including particulate matter (ENVO:01000060) such as...... | reverse complement strand
CCGGGTAAAAAACGGGTAACTGTCAGATCAAGTCTGAGCTACTACAAATTAAGTAATGATAGTTGCTGATCTAATTCACTTCACCCAAACCTGCTTCGTATTCACAAACTCACGAATACCATGTGGCCCCAATTCTCGGCCATAACCAGAGCCTTTGATCCCGCCACTGGGCAGGCGTGCGTCGGTTTTAACAATGCCGTTTATTGCGACCTGGCCTGCCTCTAAGCGGTTGGCGACGCTGGTGGCGAGTTTGGCGTCGCTGGTCCATACCGCTGCGCCCAAGCCGTAAGGCGTTTCGTTTGCGAGTTGCACAGCTTCTTCTACATCCGCGGCGCGGATCACGACCATCACGGGGCCGAAGGTTTCCTCTTTAAAGGCGCACATACTCTCTGTTACGTCGATAAGTAAAGTGGGCGGATAAAAGAAGCCGGGGCCATCGCTGAGCTCGCCGCCGAGTAGGCATTTGGCGCCAGCGCTAATGGTCTCTGTAACTTGGCGGTGCAGGTTTTTGCGCAAGTCGTCGCGGGCAATGGGCCCGACTTGGGTGTCTGCTAGCAGTGGGTCGCCTACTTTAAAGTTAGCCATTCGGCTTTGCAGTTTTTCGACGAAACTATCGTATATCGCGTCTTCAACAATAATACGTTTTGCGGCAATACAGGACTGGCCGGCATTGATCATGCGCGACAGTGTGGCGACGTCGGCGGCAGTTTCTAAGTCGGCATCCGCGAGCACAATACAGGGGTCTGAGCCGCCGAGTTCAAGCACAGTGGGTTTGATTTCTGAGCCGGCAATACTGGCGACGATTCGGCCGGCATTGCCGGAGCCGGTGAAGGAAACCGCAGCAATGCGGGGGTCGCGAATGGCGGTTTCGATGGTGGCATTGTCTATTGCGACGTTAACCACAATATTCTCCGGGGCCCCGGCATCGGTAAAGGCCTTCGCAATCGCGGCGGCGCAGGCGGGTACATTGGGATCGTGCTTCATTACGCAAGTATTGCCTGCCATAAGTGCGGGTGCAAGGTAGCGAAAGGCCAGCCACAGCGGCGCGTTCCATGGCAGTATGCCGAGTAGGGTGCCCAGTGGTGGATGGCACACATAGCTAATGCTGGCGTCTGAGGGCAGGGTTTGCGGGGCTAAGTACTCGGCGGCGTGCTCGGCGTAGTACTCAGCGCAAGCCGCGGCTTTTTCAACTTCTGGACCACCTTCGCGAATCGGTTTGCCCATTTCTAACGCCATGAGTTCGGCGAGATTGTCTTTTTGTAGGCGTAATTCTGCGGCTACCGCGTTAAGCACTTTGCCGCGTTCTTCAATACTGGTGGACTGCCATTGATCCGCGGCGCGAAAGGCGTCGCCGATTTTCTCGTGCAGTTCGCTACTGTTTAAGGTGGGGTATTCGGCTATGACTTGTCCGGTACATGGGTTTGTCGTTGTTAGCATGGCTACCTCGATATTGCGTCGGCCTCAGCGGCTTGCGCGCGCTGACGCCGATTGGGTGAATTACTCGCTGCTTTTTACTTTGGTCTTGGTGCCATCTTTAATGGCGTCGGCCTTTTCCTGTTTGTTTTTGCGTGCCTCATTGAGTTCGACTAAAGCTGGTTCGGCCTGTGCGGGTTTTACTGTGAAGTCGCGGTCCATCGTGAAAAAGGATTCGCAGCCATTGTCAGTAATGTAGATGGTGTCGGAGATCCCGCAAGTTTTGTCGCCGTCTACGCCCCACATCCACGGAATGATGTGGAAGGTCATGCCGGGTTGTAGCACGGTCGATTCACCTTGCTTAAGGCTGACGATATAGCCTTCGTCCCAACTGGGCGGGAAAGCGATACCAATTGAGTACCCAGAGCGAGTGATGAGCCGGGCGCCAACGTCGTTCTCAGAAATAATATTGCGCACAAGGTTGTCGGCGTCAGACACCGTCATGCCCGGCTGTACTTTGTCGTGCACCGCGTGCAGGGCATGTTTCATGCGCTCTTGGGCGTGGTGCATGGAATTGCTGAGTTCGCCTAAGACTACGGTGCGCATCATGGCGGTGTGGTAACGGCGATAGCAGCCCCCGACCTCCAAGAATACGTGCTCACCGGGTAGTACGGTGCGGCCTTCCCACGTGGCATGGCCGATCATTGAGCGCGGTCCAGAGGTTACGTAGGGCATGACCGCGGGTGGTTCGCCGCCCGCGCGGAACATGGCCGCACTAATGGCGGCGCCTATTTCATTTTCAGTGACGCCCGCTTGGCAGGCGTCGATACCCGCTTGCATACCGGCCTCAGTTGCAAATGCGGCTTTGCGCATGAGCTCAATTTCTGCCGGTGATTTACAAATGCGGCCTTGCTCAACAATGCCAAAGCAGTCGAGTAACTTCGCTTCGGTTAGCGTGGTGTGAATGCGGTCTTGTTGGTAGGCCGGGAAAAAATAGCTATTACGCTCGTAACCTATGCGTTTATTGGCGAGGCCAAATTCGCGTAAGGCATCTACCAGCATTTGGATTGCATCGCCGGTGTCGGGGTAGGGGCGGGTGCGCTCTACCCAAGTGCGGGCGATGATATTGGACTCCTCCATCGCGCGGGTAATCATAAAGGGCTCGTCGTCTAGCGGCACCACTAGGGCCTGAAAGAACGAGTAGCCGGTGGTTTGGTAGTCAGTGAGGTACATGATGTTTTCTGGATCAGAAATCACCACGGCGTCGAGTCGACGGTCGGCAATGCGCAGTCGCAGTGCCGCTAGTCTGCTTTGGTACTCCTCAAAGGAGAAGGTCATATCGTCGCGTTGGATCATGCGGTGGCCTCCATAACTTTACTGGTATTGCTAATGAGAATGTCGAGCCCTTGCTGGAGGTCGGCATCGGGTATGGTCAGCGGTGGAATTAATTTCACCACCCGGCCGCCACTGCCGCAGCTAGCGATGAGTAAGCCGTCGGAAAAGCAGCCGTCCACGATGGCTTTGGCTTGTTCTCCGCTGCCGACGTCTAAGCCCAGGATCATGCTTCGGCCGCGGACTTCTATTGCTTTAAATCGTTTTTCCAGTGGCGCCAAGGCTTCGGCCATGACGTCGGCTTTCTTGGCCACTTCGGTCATTAATGTATCGTCTTCAAAGTAGCTGAGGGCTTCGCTCCCCGCGACAAACGACAGAGACTGGCCCCGAAAGGTGCCGGTGTGTTCACCAGGCGACCAATGCTTGTCGATTTCGGGCTTCACAAGATTGAGTGCCATGGGTGTACCCATACCGCCAACGCCCTTGGCGAGGCAGACGACATCGGGTTCGATACCCATCTCGTCAAAACTAAAGTAGCTACCAGTGCGGCCACAGCCCACTTGAATGTCGTCAATAATAAACAGGGCACCCACGTCTTTTGCGAGCTTGGCCAAGGCTTGGAGCCATTCTTTGCTGGCAACATTTACCCCGCCTTCGGCCTGTATGGTTTCAACTAAAAATGCTGCCGGTGCAGCGATGCCGCTAGACGCATCGGCGTAATACGCAGCTAACTGGCTTAGGTATTCTGTACAGTTAAATTTGTGGTGGGAGACGTGATTGAGTGGCACCCCAGCTGCGTTGCGGAAATAGCCATTGGCCGTGCAAGCCAGCGACCCCAAAGTCATGCCGTGAAAACCGTGGGTAAAGGCGGCGATCTCTTGGCGACCGGTAGCGCGACGGGCAATTTTTAAGGCGGCTTCCACCGCGTTGGTGCCGGTTGGCCCCATAAACTGCATTTTGTGATCCATGTTGCGGGGTTCAAGCACAGTTTTAACAAAGCGTTCCATAAACGCGCGCTTAGCCGTGGAATGCATGTCTAGGGTGTGGGTAACACCGTCCGATTCCAGATAGTTAATCATGGCTTTTTTCATGCGCGGATTATTGTGGCCAAAGTTTAAAACCCCCGCGCCGGCAAAAAAGTCGATGTATTGTTTACCGTCCTCGTCGGTTTGGCGGGCATTTACGGCTTTGTCGAATACCACTGGGTATACTCGGCAATAGGCGCGGATGTCTGATTCACGTTGCTCAAAAATACTCATGCGTACTCCTTCTTGGACATAAAGTGCGTCGATAAGCTGACGTTTGCTATTTACCTAGATGGTTTGTGCAGGTTTTTCGGGCGTCGTCACGCCACACAGTTGCGAAAACAAATTGCTTACTAAAGGGATGAGTCGGTCGTTAAAGTCGTAGTGGGGGCTGTGGCAGGGCACCTGATGGTGTTCGTCGCCATCATCTGCGCCGATAAGCGCAAATGCGCCGGGAATTTCCCGCAGGTAATAACTAAAATCTTCAGAGGCCATAATGGGCGTGCGGGTGTTTAAGTCGATGGCATCGGCGCCGTAGCTGTCTTGCCAGAGTTGCCGAACATTTTGGGCTTGCGCTGGGTGATTGATGGTAGCGTGATAGCGCGGTGTAATATCAACGTGACATTCTACGCCGTAGCTGTGCGCGGTGTGGTGGCTGATCTCCGTGATCAACGCGTTGATTTGCTCGCGATTTGCTTGATCCGGCATTCTAATACTGCCTCCTAAGACCGCTTGCTGGGGAATGATAGTCGAGCCGCTTTCGGCAAGAAATGAGGTTACGCTAACAACTGCTGCCTGCTGTGGCGCTAAACGACGGCTAATTATTTGCTGCAGCGCTAAAGTAATGGCGCTGGCGGCCAAAACAGGGTCCCGACACAGCTCCGGTTGGCTGGCGTGGCCGCCTTTGCCGGTAACGGTAATGGTAAAGGTGCCGTTACCACACATGACTATGTCGTCTGGGCAAACTAACTTCCCGAAGGGAATCGCTGGCCAGTTGTGCCAGCCGTAAATTTCGTCGATGCCGTCGAGCGCGCCCTCGTTAATCATTTCTCTTGCGCCGTGTCCGCCTTCTTCTGCTGGTTGGAATAGTAATGTGACAGGGCCAGTGAGGCTTCGTTCATTGTGTTTTAGCCAGCGGGCGGTCGCTAACAACGTGGCGGTGTGGCCGTCGTGGCCGCAGGCATGCATACAGCCAGACTGGGTGGACGACCAGTCGCGGCCAGTTTGCTCAACAATGGGAAGGGCGTCGATATCGCCGCGCAGGGCGATATGTTTGGTACTTGGGGTCGCGGTTGCGGCGCCGGGCTGCAGGGTGGCGATGGTACCGGTGCCGGCACATTGGCGCCAAGTTATGCCTAGCTGGTTTAGCGTGCTTCGCACTGTTTCAGCGGTGCGAACCTCTTGCCAGCTCGGCTCGGGGTGGGCGTGTAAATCGCGGCGCAGGGTCTGTGCGGCGGCGATTGTGTTCAACCAATAATCAGACATCACGTTTTTACTGTGGCATAGCTTTTACGTTGTAGCAATTCTTCATTCCATGTTTTTTTGAAATTATTCGACGGTCCGCATTGGTGCAATTTGGAGCTATGCAGCGCTTGCTTGGTTTATTTTTTTCAAAAAATAAATTATTTAATAAAATTTAAAAACTGCTTACAGACCTGTGTGGCGGTGTTATTAGCTTGTATTAAGAGTGATGGTGCATTCTTTCCGGCACAGAATCTGCATACTCAATGAACTGCAAAGTAAATACCACTGCCAACTCTTCAGTTACTCGGTAGTGTAGTATGTCGGTGTTATGAATTTTTTATAACAGCACCCGGAGTCTGGTGGGAGCTGGGCTCTGCGTTCAAACGCAGGTGATTTAATGCTATTAGCAACAGATTTAGACGGTACTTTCCTCGCTGGCGACAATGATCAGCGTCTTAAACTCTATCAATTAATTGCGGCGCATCCTGAAATTAAACTGGCCTTTGTTACTGGTCGCGGCCTTGAGTCGGTATTGCCATTGCTTTCGGACCCAATGATTCCGGAGCCAGATTATATTATCTGCGATGTGGGCTGCACGGTGGTGGATGGCCGAACACAGCAAGCTATTCAACCCTTGCAAGGCGATATCGATAAACGCTGGCCTGGTGAACATGTGGTTGATCAGGCGGTGGCGCATATTCCTAATTTACAGCGTCAGGATGTTCCTCAGGAGCGCCGTTTCTCTTTTTTCTGCGACGCTACCGCTATAAGTGGTGAGCTTGAAGAAGCCGTGCGCGGCTTAGATTGTGATCTATTGTTCTCTGCGGGATTGTATCTGGATATTTTACCCAAAGGCGTTAATAAGGGCTCAACGCTAAGAGGCTTGGTTGAGCATTTGGGGATAGGTGATGAAAGTGTATTAGTTGCCGGTGATACCCTTAATGACTTGTCGATGTACGAGCACGGCTTTATTGGCGTTTGCGTTGGTGAGTCTGAGCCGGCCTTATTGAACGCTACCGAAGGCCGCGCGCGGGTATATCATGCCGAGCATCCTGGCTGCGGTGGTATTTTGCAGGCGATAGAACACTTTGGCTTTTTGGGCGCGGCGGGTATGGAGGCGGAGCAGCGCGACGTACAGGTGCCGGGAAAGTCTGATTTGGTAATTGTCTATCACCGGCTTCCCTATGAAGAGTATCGTGAGAACGGTGAAACCATTCGCCGTAGACCGACGTCACCCAACGGTATTATTCCAACCTTGATGAGCTTCTTTGCACAGGGTCGCGCTGGCTCCTGGGTGGCATGGTCGCTGCACGAGGAAAGCGATGGAAAATTTGAAACCCACACCGAAGTCGATACCGCACGTTATCCTAATTTAGTTGCGGCACGAGTGGCCCTAAGTGGCGACGACATGGATATTTTCTATAAGAAATTTTCTAAAGAGGCATTTTGGCCTACGCTGCATACCTTTTGGGAGCGCGCGACTTTTCGGGAAGATCATTGGCAGGTGTTTCTAGACGTAAATCGGCGCTTTGCCGAGGTCGCCGCTAGCGAAGCCGCCGAAGGCGCCACAGTGTGGATACACGATTATAATCTGTGGATGGTGCCCGCATTTTTACGCGAGATACGGCCCGACGTGGTCATTGCCTTTTTTCATCACACTTACTTTCCGTCGGCGGATGTCTTTAATGTGATCCCGTGGCGCCGCGATATTATTGGTAGCTTATTGCAGTGCGACTACATTGGTTTTCATATACCACGCCAGAGCGAGAACTTTGTCGATGTTGCCCGCGGCGTTACGCCTTTGGTTGTCACCGAGAAAATGAGTTGTTCACCACGCTTTTTAAGCTACGGCTGCGCGGTGGGGCTTGATGAAATGAGCACTGAAATACAGGTGAATGATCGCCGCATTTGTTTGGGTGCACATCCAGTGGGGCTGGATCTTAAACGTGTTGAAGACGCGCTGAGTAATGCAAAAGTGCAACTCCGAATGGAGCAACTTAGAGAAGAACTGCAAGGTACGCGCATGATCTTGTCGGTGGGGCGACTCGATTATACTAAGGGGATATTAGAGCAACTAGAAGCCTACGAACGCCTATTAGAACAGCATCCTGATCTTCACGACAAAGTAACGTTGATGATGGTCTGTGTCCCTGCCGCCAGCGAAATGACCATATACCGCGACTTGCAACAGCAGATTGAGCAAGCGGTAGGGCGCATTAACGGTCGCTTTGCCAAAGTTGGTTGGACGCCGCTGCAGTTTTTCTTCCGCAGTCTGCCTTTTGCGGAGCTGGTGGCGTATTACAGCATGGCGGATGTCATGTGGATTACGCCACTGCGTGATGGACTAAACTTGGTTGCCAAAGAGTATATTGCCACCCAAGGCATGACCGACGGTGCTGGTGTTTTGGTACTGTCGGAATTTGCAGGCGCGGCGGCAGAGTTGCGCGGCCCTATCTTGGCGAATCCCCATGACCGAAACGAGCTCGTGCAGACCTGCTATTTTGCGTTAAACCTAAATCGCGAAGAAGCCCGAAGCCGTATGCGTGAAGCCTACGATGTGGTTCGCCACAATGATATTAAACTGTGGGGCGATGAGTTTATGGCTGCAGTGGATGCCTGTCGCGGCCCCAAGGAGGCAGCAGATTTAAGCAAGCTTGCTAGTAAAGTGGTTTAAGTTGACGGTATAAAAGTTTATGCATAGTCGTATAAACTTATCTCGAAAGCACCCCGGATTTAGCTGGTATCCAAGCACCGTGGAAACCAGCAGGTATTCTGCGGGCTAGCGATACAATGGCTAGTGGTGGGGCCGAGATGTTTTTGGCGTCGAGGATTCGTATCTCCGATGTGTCCGTTGCCTTTTTATATACACAAAAAAGTATCCAGCCGTCGTCTTCGCTGAGCGTATTTGGGCGGGGGACAAAAATAGCTTCGCTGTTTTGATCGCCCTCGTCTATAAGGTGATGTTGAGTTGTTTCAGTTTCCAAATCGAACCGAACGATACCGCGAAACTCATCATCGGTGGGTTGTTCTGCTGCATAGAGGTAGCGATATGGTCGTCCTGTGTACAGCTCATTTATTCGAGGCAGCTCGATATTTAATTCGCTGAGCTGTTGTTCGCTAAGCTTTTTTTCTTGCAGGTCAATTGTATAGCGCCACAAAACTCCCAAGGGATTCGGGCGAAATTTTTGCGTGACTGGATCTAGATTAAAATAGGAGGGGTAGCGCACAACATCAAGGATAATTGTATTGTTCGGCATGTCGTAGGCATTAACTACATGCTGAATAAAGCACGGCTGTATCTCTAGCCATGTGAGCGTCCCGCCGTGTCTTGGCATAATACCGAGTCGTGATTGCCGTGCATCTTGCCAGCAAATGGGGATTCTGTGGCCGAGCTGCAATAGAGAGAAATCAAAGGCAACGTTCAGGTCGAAGAGAATACTGTAGGTTTCTGTTATCGCCATATCGTGGGTCATTGCTGGCGCTGGTATGGCTATCTCTATATCGACTGAAGTTGTGCCGCTGCAATCGATAACGCCATAACGCAGCCATGGCGGGTTCCAGTCGGCACGAAAGGTGATTAACTCCTTTGTGATTGGATCTTTTTTAGGGTGCGCAGTCATGCCTTCAGAAAAGCTACCGAGCATCTCCGATGCACCCAATGTACCTAATTCAGAGCTGATCGCAATGGGCTGACCGCCCTCAGCCAAAGCCAGAATATTACCGGCGTGTTCGATAATGTTAACGTTCGGGTTAGAGTCAACGCATTGTTCTGATCTAGGGTTGGCGAAATAGTTTCCCCAGTTTTTACTATGAACCCATCGGTTTCTATATACCGTAGCCTTGCCGTTGCAAAAGCTAATACTGTGAAGCATTGCTGCTTCAGGCCACCAAGCGAGTACATCGTTACCAGCAAACTCGCCACTGAATGGGTTTGGTCCATTTCTTAGCAGTGAGCCATTTAGTTCCTCGGGAATTTCCCCTGTGACAGTAAACGCTGTGCTGTCGCTCTCATCAGCGACTGGCGCGAATACGCCTTTATTTAGGCTGGGCGCACTCATGTCACTTAATCCGTAAATCGTTTAGCACGGTTTGAAAATCCGTAATTTTTTGCGGACTTAGGGTGTTGATCGGCAGTTCGCGCAGGGCATCTTGCAAGATCGCTTGAGCGTCATCGAGCAGTGCTAGCCCCGCCGGTGTCAGCATCGCAAGACTTTGCCGGGCGTCGCGGACGCTTCGCTCGGTGCTTACAAGGCCGATCTTTTCTAGTGGCTTTAGTGCGCGGGTCACCGCCGATGCGGTGAGACCGACCCCGTTGGCTAAATCAATACGAGGAAAACCACCCGAATTCGCCTGGGAAAGCACCTTTAGCAAACGGTACTCGCTAAAGCTGATGCCTTTGGTCATTGATAGGGCGCGGTCCAATTTTCGTTCAAGCGCATACGCTGTTTCTAAAAATTGGAGTACGGTCGTTTCAGTGTGTGGTGCTATCGTTGATGTATTCATACTTGCACAATACTTGATTAATCAAGTATTGTGCAAGTAGATTTCCTGCTTTTTCTAGCGGTCAGGTCCGTAGATATCACCATGTATATCGTTATTCCCTTTGTAGGTGTAAAGACGGTTTATAGTAAGAGTTTGCCGAGAGAGCGAGTTTTACGTAATGCATTAACAATGTGCAATTTTTTTCAGTAACTAGAAGACGCATTTAGTTGGTCAGAATGGTAAATTATCAAAAATAAGAACGTCTATTAAGCCAGTAATTTTCTGAACTGAGCTATATATTTGGCAAAACGTTATTTTTAGTGTCTAAAGTCAACTTTTGGGATGTTAAATTTCAATGATTAAGTCACTTATTTTCCCTCTGTTCAGGTGTGTCTAAAAGGGTGCATAACAGCTAAATGCGTTGGGCGAAAGCGCAGTCGTGGTGCATTTTTATTTTAAATCGTAATTATAAGGGCTAAGACCCGTAACTGGTTTGCATACCGAATGAGCAGTAGTTATGGTTGAGTATCACTCACAGACTGGAGCCGTCGTATGGCCTTGCGCAATGCTGTGCAGATGATTTGTTATCCCAATCGTCTTGGAAATAATCTTAAGGATTTACACACGGTAATAGAACGGCATTTTTCCGATGCTATTGGCGGCGTGCATATTTTGCCGTTTTTCCCCTCGAATGCGGATGCAGGG
>TARA_R110001599_G_scaffold84635_1_pt1 | contig 10424 bp, 9 predicted proteins | sample TARA_R110001599 | Tara Oceans TARA_R110001599 (sample SAMEA4398360) | marine metagenome | biome: Polar Biome; feature: [MES] marine water layer (ENVO:01000295) within the mesopelagic zone...; material: water (ENVO:00002006), including particulate matter (ENVO:01000060) such as...... | reverse complement strand
CCTTTCTGGAGTTATTTCTGCCAAATTTCTGACTCTACCACGAGTTACGGTTCGTATTCTGGAGCAGTTCCGAACGAAAAAATTACTTGGGGTAAGCTAGACATGGATACGCCTAAGTTTATTATTGAATCAGACGCTACAATTGTAGCACCATTGGTCTTTGCTTACGTATTAGGTTGGTAATTAAAGCATTAAAAACATGAGAAAGATTCGCTTAGTTGAGGTTAGATCAGAGTTAGCGGCTGGTACGCGAGGCGCTAGTTTGGGGATTGATGCTATGAAAGTGGCCAGCTTAGGTAAGCATTCCGACTTCTTTTTACGTTTTCAGCCGATTAGGGTGAAAAATGAAAACGACCTTTTATTTCAAGAGCCAAAGTTTGAAAATGCCAAATACGGAGAAGGCGTTTTCACCGTACTCAAGAGAGTTTGCGATGCCGTAAGTGATCTTCGTGCGGAAGGCTTATTTCCAATTGTGTTGGCGGGAGATCATTCTACCGCTGCAGGTACTATTGCGGGTATAAAAAAGGCTGATCCCGACAAGAGATTGGGCGCCATTTGGATTGACGCACATGCCGATTTTCATTCGCCTTATACCACTCCTTCTGGTAATATGCACGGCATGCCTTTGGCCATGGCTACAGCAACCGACAATATTGAATGCGAGCAAAACGATATTGAAGAAGAAACAGAAGCCCTTTGGGAGCGCATCAAATCTATTGGTATGCGTGGACCAAAAATGAAACCTGAAGACATCGTTTTTATTGGTGTACGTGATACAGAACCAGAGGAGGACTACCTGATTAAAAAGCACGGTATTAAGAATTTCACTACTGCTGAAGTTACCGAAAAGGGGGTTCAGCAAGTTTCGAAAGAAGCGATGGAAATATTGAAAGACTGCGATCAGATCTATATTTCCTTTGACGTGGACAGTTTAGATACTTCCATTTCTGTAGGAACTGGCACACCCGTTCCTGAAGGACTTACAAAGCAGCAGGCATTAGAGTTAAACATCGAATTAATCAAAGATAAGCGTGTTTGTTGTTGGGAAATCGTAGAGGTTAACCCAACTTTGGACACCGAAAACAGAATGGCCAACAACGCTTTCGAAATTCTCGAAGCCACAACTGCGTCATTGATCCAGAATTTCTAGGAATGGAATTAAAAATTAAAGAAGGAATCTCGGCTGCGTTTGCAGCACTGTACAATCATACAATTTCTGCCGAAGAGATTGCTCTACAACCCACACGAAAAGACTTTGCTGGTACATATACCTTGGTCACTTTTCCCTTTGGAAGAATTTCTAAGCTAAATCCAGAGCAAACGGGGCAAGCCATTGGTGAATATTTGAAAGAAAATGTTTCCAATGTAGTGGCCGATTATAATGTGGTGAAGGGTTTTTTAAACCTAGAACTCTCAGAAGGATCACAAGTAGATTTGTTTGCCAAAATTTTCGATGGAGCAAATGTAGCGGCTTCTCCTGTTTTCAATATTGAAGATAAGAATAGAACTGTGGTGGTGGAGTATTCATCACCCAACACGAATAAACCACTTCACTTAGGTCACCTGAGAAATAACTTTTTGGGCAATTCAGTAGCTAGAATTTTAAAGGCCAATGGTAACAAAGTAGTGAAAGTACAGATCATCAACGATCGTGGTATTCACATTTGTAAATCAATGGTGGCTTGGCTTAAGTTTGGCGAAGGCGAAACACCAGAAACTGCGGGCATCAAAGGCGATCACTTGGTGGGTAAATATTATGTGGCTTTTGACAAAGCCTATAAAGAAGAAATTGCAACTCTTGTTGCCGAGGGTATGGACAAGGAAGAAGCTGAAAAGCAGACACCAATCCTTGCTGAGGCCCAAGAAATGCTTTTAAAGTGGGAAGCCAAAGACCCTGAAGTTTATGCCCTTTGGGAAAGAATGAACGGTTGGGTATACGCTGGTTTCGAAGATACTTACCAACGCATGGGCGTTGATTTCGATAAGCTTTATTACGAAAGTGAAACCTATCTCATTGGCCGAGATCGTGTAATGGAAGGCCTTGAAAAAGGAGTTTTCTATAAGAAGGAGGATGGTTCTATTTGGGTAGACTTAACCGATGAAGGCTTAGATCAAAAACTATTGCTCAGAAGTGATGGTACTTCAGTATACATGACGCAAGATATTGGCACCGCCATTATGCGCTATGAAGACTATCCTGATCTTTCTCAACTTATTTACACCGTTGGAAATGAACAGGAATACCACTTCAAGGTACTTTTTCTTATTCTGAAGAAATTAGGATACAAATGGGCTGAGGCCTGTTATCACTTGTCTTATGGCATGGTAGACCTTCCTTCAGGAAAAATGAAATCGAGAGAAGGAACGGTAGTAGATGCCGATGATTTGATTCAGCAAATGGCCGACACGGCCAAAAGTAGAACTGAAGAACTGGGCAAGATCGAAGGTTTTACCGAAGAACAAGCAGGTAAGCTTTACGAAACATTGGGCTTGGGCGCAATTAAGTACTTCTTGCTCAAGGTTGACCCGAGAAAACGTATGCTTTTCAATCCTGAAGAGTCGATAGAATTTCAAGGCAATACTGGCCCCTTCATTCAGTATAGCTATGCGAGAATCAGCGCCATTGTGCGCAAGGCAATGCAACTTGATATTGATATTGCTGCAATTGATTACAGTCAAATCACCGATTTGCACGACACTGAAAAGGATTTGATTTACGCGATCAGTCAATATTCAGAAAAACTGGACTTGGCGGCAAACGAGTATTCTCCGGCCGTAATTGCCCAATACGTTTACGACATCGCTAAAGAATACAATCGCTTTTATGCCGAAGTATCTATCTTCAGCGAAGGTGATTTAGAAAAGCGTAAATTCCGTGTAGGACTTTCTGCTTTGGCGGCTGAAACTATTAAGGTAAACATGAATTTAATGGGCATTAACGTTCCAAACCGCATGTAATATGAATTTCTGTTTAAGCCTATTTTTGTTGCTGAATATCTTCAACCCAAAACCTAAAGAAATGAGTTTCTACGACTTTAAAATGAAGACCATTGAAGGGAAAGAAATTTCCTTGAGCCAGTTTAAAGGTAAAAAGGTGTTGGTGGTAAATGTGGCCTCTGAATGTGGCTTTACTCCTCAATACGAAGACCTCCAAAATTTACACGAGGCATACGGAGATAAAATAGTGGTTTTGGGTTTCCCTGCCAATAACTTTGGTGGACAAGAGCCAGGTTCGAACTTAGCGATTCAGCAATTCTGCACTGCCAAATTTGGGGTTACATTTCAAATGTTCGAAAAGATTTCGGTACTCGGCAAAGACAAAGCACCACTTTATGAGTGGTTAGAGAAAGAATCAGGCAAAGCGCCCACCTGGAATTTCAACAAATACTTAATTGATGAAAATGGGAAAGTAGTCGCTTTCTTCCCTTCATCGGTAAACCCAATGGACGAGGCCATTACTGGAACTTTATAATCAAAAATGAAGCATTGGGTTAAAGCTTTTAGGCTACGTACGCTTCCATTGGCCTTGGCCAGTATAGGAATGGGCGCTTTTTTAGCAGCTTCGGCTGGTCAATTTAACGCTGGAGTTTTTGGGCTTTGTGCCTTAACCACCATTCTACTTCAAGTACTTTCAAATTTGGCCAACGATTATGGCGATTCAGTTCATGGAGCTGATGGACATAAAAGAACAGGGCCATCAAGAGCAGTTCAGTCTGGTGTTATCTCCTTGAAAGCCATGCGCAACGCCATCATCCTCTTTTCTGCATTGTCGCTTCTTTCTGGAGTTGGCTTGATTTATTTGGCCTTTGGCTGGTCGCCTGAAGTGTTTGGCTTCTTTTTGGGCTTGGGGGTTTTGGCCATTCTTGCTGCCATTACCTACACTGCTGGCTATAAACCTTATGGCTATATGGGCTTGGGCGATATCAGCGTATTGATCTTTTTTGGGCTAGTGGGAGTGATGGGCTCGGCTTATTTATACGAGCAGGAATTAAAATGGGAGTATCTGCTTCCCGCAATTTCTACTGGGCTGTTCTCAGTAGGAGTGTTGAATGTTAATAACATTAGAGATATTGAATCTGACAAGGAGGCGGGTAAGATTTCTATCCCAGTTCGTATTGGAAGAAAAAAAGCAGTGATCTATCATTGGTTTTTACTGGCTACTGGTTTCATTTTAGGGCTTACTTATGTTTTAATGAACTATACCAGCTATTGGCAATTGATCATCGTATTGGCTTTACCAGGCCTAATTAAAAATGCCAAAGCAGTTAAGCAATATACCGAAGCTTCAAAATTAGATCCTTTCCTAAAGCAAATGGCCTTGACCACTTTACTCTTTGTAGTATTATTTGGCGTAGGACAATTGATTGTTTAAGAGATATTGAGTTAGTCTTTGCTAATCCTCCTTTGCTTTGTTTATCTTTAAGTTAATCACAATTTCTTATGTCCATAAAAAACACGAAAGTTCAACTCCAATGCATCGCATGTCAGTCTAGGGGTGATTCGCATTTCGCGAATCTGGAGGAGGAGCAATTGGAAATTTTAAGTGAACACAAGTCTTGCGTCACTTATAAAAAAAACCAGACCTTGTTTTATGAAGGCACCCGTCCAATGGGTATTTTCTGTATCAATACGGGCAAGGTTAAAGTGTTTAAAATGGGTTCTAACGGAAAGGAACAGATTCTTTTCATTGCCCAGAAAGGTGATTTTCTTGGCTATAGATCTTTGTTGAGTGAGGAGTTTTATGGCGCCTCTGCAACTGTATTAGAACCAGCAGCCATCTGTTTTATTCCAAAAAGTGATTTTTTAAAAGTGCTTCATTCTAATCCAGAATTTTTTGGCAAGCTAATGAAAGCCGTTTGCCACGAACTAGGGGTGATGGAAAGTAAACTTGCACAACTATCTCAAAAATCGGTAAGAGAAAGACTGGCCGCAACAATCCTAATGTTGAAGGAAACTTACGGAATGGAAGGAGAAGGTAGCGAAGTTATCGATATCGTATTGAGTCGCGAAGATTTGGCCAATATTGTCGGTACTGCTACTGAAACCGTAATTAGATTGCTTTCCGAATTCAAGTCAGACAAAATGATAGCCTTGGAAGGAAAGAAAATAAAGGTACTTGATGCCGATAAACTACTCCACGAGGCCGATTTCTATGGCTAGAAAACATGACTTTTGTCATGGTTTTCGCTGATGCGTATCAATCCTATCCCATCTTCTTAAATCTACCTTTGTTTCAGTGGTAAACTGAATTAGGGGTTTTGAAACAGAAGATTTTAATCGGAGCGGGAATTCAAAGTGATTTAGGAGCACTTTATCAAAGGATAGGTGCTTTCCTGAATCCACTGAATGAGTATTTCTTCACTTTTTTATGTGTAGATGGAAGTGTAGAAAATGAGCTGATAGAGGCAACTACACACTTAAATCGTTCTACAGATTCTCTGAGTTTACTGAAAAAAGTAGAGTTTGAATTGAAAGTGGAAGGATTGAAGGTTCCTTCAAATGTAAATGCAGAAGTATTTAAATCTGAGCTTAACGAAGCAAGCCTTGCGGGGCTTTCTGGAGTTGCTGATTTGTTCATCATTGATTCATCTATTTTCGTAAACGATAACGACTGGGGGGAATTAACTGCGCTGGTTCATAAAGTGAATTGTCCGGTTTTAGTGCTGCCCAAGAATGCCAAGGTAGATCGCTTAATCATGGTGCACGAACCTGAGCACCACTCATTGCAGATCGTTAAAGATTTTTTAAAAATTTTCAAGCCTGATTTGGCTGAACTTCCGCTTTCAGTATTATTCAATTTCCCAGAAGACGAAGAACAAACCGAGAATGAAAAATTCTTTGTCGGTTACCTAAAAATGGCCTTTCCAAATATTGGAATGCAGCTTATGGTGGAGGAGCCCATTAACGAGTTTTTTAACGAACTTAATTCAGATACCGACAAAGCTATGATTTTGACGGGCACCAATTTGGGAGAAGAGATTTTGGCATGCCCAAAAACAATCACCGACTGTCGAGCCAAGAGTTCTCCTCTATTTATCTATAAGAAGTGAGTTCTGCCAAAACCATAGCGAAAACTGAAACCAAGTGTTATCACTGTGGGGAAGATTGCCTTGAAGGCAAATTGAGCTTTGAAGCCCATAGCTTTTGTTGTAATGGCTGTAAAACCGTTTATGAAATTCTAAGCGGTAACGATCTCTGCGATTATTACTCCAGGGAAAGTACTCCAGGGTTTACGGTGAAAGATAAAGCTGAACATTCCATTTTTGATTTTTTAGACAATGAGTCAATCAAAAGAGAAGTGTTGGATTTTGAAGGTGAAGGATTTCAAAGAGCTACGCTCCACATTCCCAATGTGCATTGTAGTTCATGTATTTGGTTGTTAGAAAATCTAGATCGTTTGAATCCTGCTGTCCTCGATTCGGTCATTAACTTTTCATCAAAAAAACTCACGGTCAATTATAAGTCAGACGAAATTAGTTTGCGTCAGCTGGCCGAAATGCTCGATTCGATTGGCTATGGCCCGCAGATCAACCTCAAGGATTCATACGAATCTAAAAAGCCACAGAAGACTTTCGATAAGCAGTTGCTGATCAAAATTGGAATTGCGGGTTTTTGTTTTGGCAATGTCATGTTGCTCAGCTTTCCCGATTACCTGGGTATCGCTGGCGTTGAAGAAGAATATCGAAGTTTTTTCAGGTATTTGAGCTTAGCGCTTTCTATCCCTGTGGTTTTTTATGCTGGGGGTGAATATTTCACTTCGGCCTTAAAAAGTGCGAAGCAAAAGTTCGCCAATATAGATGTACCTATTGCTATAGGCTTATTGGCGCTTTTTGTTCGCAGTAGCTATGAAGTAATTGCCGATGTTGGCCCTGGTTATTTCGATTCGTTGGTCGGCTTGGTATTCTTTCTACTAATAGGGAAATGGTTTCAAGGTAAAACTTATGAAGCCCTTTCTTTCGATCGCGATTATCAATCTTACTTCCCGCTCGCGGTTCAAAAGAAAATTGATCATGCTTTTGCGCCAGTGCCTGTAAAGGAATTGAAGAAAGGTGATGAAGTGTTACTCCGAAATGGTGAAGTGCTCCCTGCTGATGCCATATTAATTGACGATTACGCTTCAATAGATTACAGTTTTGTAACGGGAGAATCTGTGCCTGTTGCACGAAAAAAAGGTGACTATGTCTATGCTGGCGGAAGGCAAGTGGGTAAACAGGTCCGTTTCGTTATTCAGAAAGAAGTTTCGCAGAGTTACCTTACTCAGCTTTGGAACAATGATGCTTTTGGTGAGAAGGAAGTCCATACTAAGCTGGTTGACAAAGTAAGTCGCTACTTTACGCTAGTTATACTTCTGATTGCGTTTGGGTCGGCTATTTTTTGGCAAATGACAGACCCTAGCCAAACTTGGTTGGTGTTTACTGCGGTGCTTATTATTGCTTGCCCTTGTGCTTTAGCCCTCTCTACGCCATTTACCATGGGCAGTATTATGCGTGTTTTTGGCAGAAATCATTTCTATCTAAAAAATGCAGATGTCATTGAAAAATTGAACGCCACAAACACAATTGTATTCGATAAAACGGGAACGATTACTGAAACTCAAGGGGAGGCTTTACAATTTTGTGGTCCAGCACTTTCTGAAGCTGAAAAAGCACTAATTAATACAGCTGTGGCCAGTAGTACACATCCACTGAGTCGATGGATAAAGCAGTTTACCGAAGCCAAAGGTTTCGATTACAACATAGAGTCTTTTGAGGAAATAGAGGGCAAAGGTTTTGTTTCAATTGTTAGTGGTTTACCGATAGAGGTTGGCTCTGCAACATTTTTAGGAATAGATAAAAAGGATCAAAATAATGCCACTCAAGTGCATGTCAGCATTGGTGATGACTATAAAGGTTATTTCAGTTTTGAGTCTATTTATAGAAAAGGCTTGAGTGCTTTACTAGATGCGTTAAAAAGTAAATTCAAGTTTCAGGTACTTTCTGGCGACAATGATAAAGAAGCCGAACGCTTGAAGTCGATGTTTCCTGCAGATTCAACCTTACGCTTTAACCAAAGTCCCGAAGACAAACTCAAGGCCATTAAAGAAATTCAGGCAAAAGGTAATGACGTAATCATGTTGGGCGATGGCCTAAATGATGCAGGAGCATTACAGCAAAGTAAAGTGGGTATTGCCATTACCGAAGATGTATCACTCTTTTCACCCGCCAGCGATGCTATTTTAAAAGCATCAAACCTGATGGATTTAGACAAGTTTATTCAACTGGCGCATGAAGGTAGAAATGTCATTTTAGCTAGTTTCATCTTGTCTTTACTCTATAATGGCATTGGGCTAAGTTTTGCTGTAGCTGGAGAGTTAACACCTCTCGTTGCGGCTATTCTTATGCCGCTAAGTAGTATTTCCATAGTGGTTTTCACCACTGTGTCTATTAATCTGATTTCTAAAAAAATAAAACTCAAATAAATATGTCGGTCATTCTCATTCTCATATTGGTCAGTTTGGTTGTCGCAATTGCGTTTTTAACTGCTTTTTTCTGGGCGGTCAAATCTGGGCAATTCGATGACACTTATTCGCCTTCTGTGAGAATGCTATTTGAAGACCGCGTCAAAAAAGAAAAGGAGGCCAAAGATGATTGATTTAGTGAAGAAATACGATGTGCCAGTTCCACGCTACACCAGCTACCCAACAGTGCCGGCTTGGGATGTAAATGCTTTTCAACTTGAGGAATATAAAGGAAGGCTAAAGGCTTCTTTTCAGCAAACAAAGGAAGAGGGGATAAGCCTTTACCTTCACTTGCCATATTGCGAATCGCTCTGTACTTATTGTGGTTGCAATACGCGTATCACTATTAATCACAAGGTGGAATTACCTTATATCGAATCTTTACTCAAAGAGTGGAAGTTATATTTGGCGCTTTTTGGTAAAAAACCTTTGGTGAGAGAAATTCATTTAGGTGGAGGAACTCCAACGTTTTTCTCTCCTGAAAACTTGAGGTATTTAATGGAGTCCATCTTAGATAGTATAGATGTCCATCCCGATTACCAATTCAGTTTTGAGGGCCACCCAAACAATACCACTTACGAACACTTGGTTGCGCTTTACGAAGTAGGTTTTACCCGTGTGAGTTATGGCGTTCAGGATGTAGATTTTAAGGTACAAAAGGCCATCAATCGACTTCAGCCTTTAGAAAACATAGAAAAGGTAACTAAAGCGGCCAGAGAAATCGGTTATACATCTGTGAATTTCGACCTGATTTATGGTTTGCCTTTTCAGACTATTTATGGCATCAAGCAAACGATGGATGTGGTCAAGCGCTTTAAGCCTGACCGAATCGCGTTTTATAGTTATGCGCACGTGCCTTGGGTAAAGCCAGGTCAAAGGGCTTATTCTGAAGAACACATTCCTCAGGGGGAAGAAAAGTACAAACTGAATATGCTCGGTCAGGCATTATTGGTAGATATGGGCTATGAGTCCATTGGAATAGACCATTTTGCTTTACCTGAAGATCCACTTTGTCAAGCCAGAAGTAAAGGAAGGCTGCACCGTAATTTTATGGGCTACACCGAATCGAGAACCAATTTCATGATTGGCTTAGGAGTGTCTTCCATTTCGGATATTGGTGTGGCTTATGCCCAAAATGTAAAATCAGTAGAAGGTTACCGAGCAAAAGTAGAAGCAGGTGAGTTCCCAATATTCAAAGGCCATTTGATGACCGTTCCTGAAATGGAAGCCAAGCAACTGATTCTTGATATTGCCTGTAGCGCCCGGATTCAAATGCGTGACGTGCTTGAGTTGAGCTCTGAAAAATATACTGCCTTCAACCAAATGGTTGAGGAGGGCTTAATAGAGAAGTTCTGTCTCAATTACCAAGTAACCAGCAAGGGGATGATGTTCCTCAGGAATATTTGCGCTCTTTTCGATGCTTATTACGAGCCAGAAAACGGAAGTAAGCTCTTTAGTAAGGCGGTGTAATGCTTAAATTTCATTCCTGTTTTGTGAAGAACTGCGGCTAATTCGCTAAAAACTAAAAGCCGTAGTGTGAATGTTCTTGGAGAGCACAAATGAGCTTTGTACTTGACCTAAATTGGCTGTGGTGGAGAGTTTGGTGAGGATAAAGGTTTCGTATGATTCCATGCTCTTCACCACCACTTTTAAAAGGAAATCGAAGTTGCCAGCAATGTGGTAGCATTCCATTACTTCAGGATAAGCCTTTATTTCATTCACGAATTTTTCTAAGTACATACGGCTGTGTTTCGTAAGCGAAATGGAGATAAATGCCGTGAGCATTAAGTCTAGTTTTTTACCATCGAGTAGTGCCGCATATTTTCTAATAACTCCTTCTCTTTCTAAACGTTTAATCCGCTCAAAGACGGGTGTTGTAGAAAGATTGAGCTGATCGGCAAGTGCTTTTGTGGTGATTCGCGCATCC
>TARA_R110001599_G_scaffold67755_3_pt1 | contig 10425 bp, 10 predicted proteins | sample TARA_R110001599 | Tara Oceans TARA_R110001599 (sample SAMEA4398360) | marine metagenome | biome: Polar Biome; feature: [MES] marine water layer (ENVO:01000295) within the mesopelagic zone...; material: water (ENVO:00002006), including particulate matter (ENVO:01000060) such as...... | reverse complement strand
TTGCTCACCCAATTCGACAAGATGCTACTGGAGTGGTCAAATAATAGATCGTTACCGACTCTGATTTTGTTGACCAAAAGTGACAAGTTAAATTATGGGCCAGGTAAACAGGCCGCATTACAAGTGAAAAAAGAACTTAAAGAGCATGATAATCTTGTCGATGTCATTCTATTTTCTAGCTTAAAGAAGACCGGCATAAAAGAATGCAGACGTTCATTAACAGGGCTTATCAATGAACGGATGCAAGAACTGTCAGAAGAAAACCAAAGCGACATAGAAGAATAAGCGGATTAATTAACTCGCCTTACTTAATTCGGGCTTTGGCGCAATGCCGTCAAAGCGATACTTTTCTTGTAATTCAAGCGCAAGTTCACGCTTATCTTCGTATAAGTAAGGAATTACATAATCTAGAACCAAATACACACCGTGTTGAATACTTTTACGACTTAGCGCCTCTTCTGCATTTTCACTAACATGAATACTTTTCAAATAGGTCATCCAATTGGTAACAATTAACCATGTATTTAACGCTTTAGATTTACGCTGCTGCTCTGCCATCGGACGATAAATAGCACTTTTTTCCATCGCTAAAATAATTCTCTGGATTCCTTCCAAGCAACGTAAGGTAAAATGACGGTAATCATCCCTTAAACGCTCATCGCTAGACAATAAGTGTTCTAGATCACGGTGAATAAAACGATATGCCCACAAACCGTTGAAAACTGCATCCAAGTAAGAGATTAGATCGTGTATATGGATCGGCCTATCTGACGGTACGTGCAAGTAACTATCTACCAGCAATTCATAATTTTTAAAAATCTCATAAATAATGTCGCTTTTGTTTCTGAAATGGTAGTACAGGTTTCCAGGAGACATTCCCATATGCGCCGCAATATGATTGGTTGAAACATTACGTTCACCGTTTGTATTAAATAGCTCAAGACTGGTTAATACTATTTTGTCTTTTGTTTTCATTTATTTAGCAACTTCTTCTTTTTGTCAAAAAATAAACCAAATACCGCCATTAAAAATATGACTGCTGGTCATGAAATTTGCTTGTTATATTATCTTTTTAGAGTATATACTCTAAAAAGATAAATTATAATGTCTTATCAAAGTTTTTTACCTCGCATTCTCAGGTTCGAATAATAACCACATAATTAATTTCGGAGCACAACATGGCCGCTAAAATCATCGAAATCACTGAAAGCAACAAACAAATACAACAAATGAAACACGTTTTCTCTGAACAGAAAGCGGCATTTCGAAAAAACCCAATGCCCTCACTTCAAGAACGAACAGCCAATCTAAAAAAATTACGTAATATGTTAATGGACAACCAAAAAAACATCATTACAACAATTTCTAAAGATTTCTCAAACAGATCAGAAGAAGAAACTAAACTTGCTGAGTTAATGACAACCGTTCATTCAATTGACTACAACCTGAAGCATCTCAAAAAGTGGATGCAGAATGATAAGAAAAAAATATCAATTCTATTCCAACCCGCTACTGGTTTTGTACAATATCAGCCACTTGGAATCATCGGTATTATTTCTCCTTGGAACTACACCGTCGGGCTTTCCATGGGACCGCTAGTAGCAGCCTTAGCAGCAGGCAATCGCGCTATGATCAAAATGTCTGAATTTACCCCGGCAACATCAGCTTTAATTGAGCAACTCATCCAAGATACTTTTCCACAAGATTTAGTCTGCATCATCAACGGTGACGCCTCTGTCGCGGCAGAGTTTTCGACTATTCCATGGAATCACCTTTTATTTACTGGTTCAACCAACGTTGGACGGCATGTAATGCGCGCAGCAGCAGAAAACTTAACACCGGTAACATTAGAGTTAGGTGGTAAGTCCCCTACTATTATTTCTGAAAAAGCCGATATGGATGAAGCAATTCAGCCTATTGTTTTTGGCAAAGCATTTAATGCTGGCCAAACGTGTATTGCACCAGATTATATACTTTGCCCTAGTAATCGGGTCGAGCACTTTGTCGATCGTTTTCAACATTTTTTTGCTGAAATGTATCCAACGCTTAAGCGTAACAAAGACTTTACCAGTATTGTTGATAAGCGCCAGTATGCACGCCTGCAGTCTTACCTTGATGATGCCCGTGAAAAAGGTGCGACCATTATTGAATGCAATCATGCTGATGAAGACCTACAAAGCGGCACGCGTAAGATGGCGGTTCACTTGGTATTGAATGCAACCGAGGACATGCTTGTTATGCAAGAAGAGCTGTTTGGCCCAATTTTGCCAATCATTGCAACAGAATCACTAGATGACGCTTTAGACTTTATTAATGACCGCCCTTCTCCATTAGCACTTTATTATTTTGGGGCAGACAAAAAAGAACAAGATTATGTCTTAGACCAAGTGCGAGCTGGTGGAGTCTGTATCAATGATACTATTTCACACTTCGCACAAGAAGATCTCCATTTTGGTGGAATTGGCGAGTCTGGTATGGGCAGTTATCACGGGCAGCAAGGCTTTTTAACCTTCTCCCATGCCAAGTCTGTATTCTGCAAAAATCACTTTAATAGTACAAAGTTTGCTTATCCTCCTTTTGGAACAGCTATACACAAAGCATTATTTGGTATGTTCCTTCGTTAAACCAAGCAACGTTTTTTGGGGTATATCCTTCGATATACCCCAAAAATAAATTAGCCACGGCCACTATTCATAAGACTTAAGAATGGACAAGCGCCATCGCAACTAGCCACCCGCTTAAATATTGGTTAATATTCAAGCCCTCTCGGCTAATCAAGCATTAGCCTATCCTAACTATGAAATGCAGGGCTCTCCATAAGATGAATATTGTTATATACCCTGGTACATTCGATCCGATTACAAACGGCCATACTAATATCGTTGAGCGCGCTGCTAAAATTTTCGACAAGGTCATCATTGCTGTTGCTGCAAGCCCTAAAAAGAAACCTTTATTTGAATTAGACATTAGAGTTAATCTTGCTAAGCAAGTACTTGCTCACTTATCAAACATTGAGGTGATTGGCTTTGACATCCTACTTGCCGACTTTATAAATAAACATAATGCCAATGTCATATTGAGGGGGGTTCGTGCAGTTGCAGATTTTGAGTATGAATTCCAGCTTGCAGATATGAATAGACAACTAGCCCCCCAGGCAGAAACTATGTTTCTGACACCAGAAACACACCTATCCTACTTATCATCCTCGCTTATTAGAGAAATTTCATCTCTCGGTGGGGATGTATCAAGTTTTGTACACCCTAAAATTGTTGATGCACTAAAACAAGTTCATTTAGCAAACACCCAGAAATAACAACCATTTATGAGGTATTTTTATGGCGTTAATGATTACTGATGAATGCATCAATTGCGATGTTTGTGAACCAGAATGCCCGAATGAAGCCATTTCTCCCGGCGATGAAATCTATATCATTGATCCTAGCAAGTGCACGGAATGTATAGGTCATTATGATGAGCCACAATGCGTCGAAGTATGTCCTGTGGACTGTATTCCGCACAACCCAGAACATATTGAAACTGAAGAACAGTTAATGGCTAAATATCATAAGTTAACAAGTTAATTGAACAAACAAGGCTAAGCCTTAGTTTGGAAACTAAAAATGAGGGTAATGTTTTACATTTTTTTATAATTCCCCAGCTACCATTGCACACTTTTTATACTAGACTGAGCTTATAAGCAATATTGTTGATAAACAGTGTTGTAAATTCATCACACACCTATTTATTTTCTTAAGTTAATCTATTGCATTTAACTATCTAGGTATAAGTAATTGGACTTATCATGGCGAACAAAGAAGACAGTACTGAGCACGAGCCCCTTACAGAAGAACAACGAATTACTGCGCTTGAAGATAAAGTAGGTACCAATAAAATTGTACTGATTAGTATGGCGCTTTTTCTTATTGTTGCCGTTTCAGTCTCAGCTACCTTTCTTGTGGTATCTATTTTTACCAAGGACGAAGTCGGAGATAGTGAAGCCGTGATTGCGCTTCAAACCAAAGTGACAGAGCTCGAGAACACAATCGAAGCGATGAAGAAGGTGACAAAAAGCTCTCGAAATGACCTTTTAGTACTAAAAGAAAAAGTGGCAAATAGCAGTAACCAGTCTCTGCAACAGATTATTCTTGACCAAGAACGCGGCCATCAGACATTCCTTGAGACCCTAAGATCAGGCATGTATGACATCGCACATATGCTTCCTGGTTCTCGTACTTGGCTAGAGCTTTATAGTGAGAAAGTAGACAAGGCCGAAACATATAGTAAAGACAGAGAAAAGGCCTTGTTAAAATTACAAAAAGGCTCAGTCAGTGAACAAGCTTCAGAAGATGATCCATTTGCAGAAGGTTTTTAACTCTTCTTTTTTGTGTTCTTCTTTTTATTAACCTTACCGTCAGTCGCCGTGGGCTCAATATCGGGCCCCATAAGAACTGCTAACCATTTAGTATCAGCACTACTTTCAAAAGCAATTTTGAGCATCATCGTTAAAGGCACTGACAACAACATACCTACCGGCCCCAATACCCATCCCCAAAAAACTAAAGACAAAAACACTACCAATGTCGACAGGCCCAATCCCTTTCCCATATAACGCGGTTCAATGACATTGCCCATCAATAAGTTGGCAATTAAGTAACCTAAGCCTGCAAACAGCATATAAAAAGGCCCAAGCTGAACTAAGGCTAGTAGCATGGCCGGTACTGCCGCAATGATAGAACCAATATTCGGTATAAAATTAAATAAGAATGCGATCAAGGCCCACAATAATGGGTAATCAACACCCAGCACCCAAAGCCAAACATATATCATTAAACCAGTGGCTAAGCTAACCACGACTTTGATCGTCATATATTGCTTTACATTATCTAAAAATCGCTCGATATGGTGCATATGATCGCTTTTATCACCAAATGCTTTGTGGAGCTTTGCAGGCAAAGATACCCCTTCAAATAGCATAAATATAACGGTCAGAATAATTAGAAAAGAATTTGATAAAACTCCGCCTAAATTACCTAGCGTATCAACAGCAAGCTTAAACATGGTCGATGGATCAAAGTGTTGCATTAATTTGTCTCGTGGAATATCGACACCCCATGCATTTAACTGACCAACGACACCGCCTAGCAAACCTCTAAAACTTTCTTGATAAACAGGCAAATCTTTTGAGAAAGCGTTTAATGAGGTTGTAATGATCGAGAGAAATATCAGCTGGAAAAGGCTGATAAATAAAACAACAAAAATTAAAGAAAGCCAAGCAGGTAAACCTTTTCGCTGCATCAGCAGAAAAGGTGGCGCACAAATAATTGCAAAAAAACCAGAAAGTAAAAACGTCACCATTATCGACTCAGCCGCACGAATACCTGCAACGACCACAACAAATGCTGCAAATATAAACAGCACGCGTGTCGCTGCAGAAAAACCATTATCCGTATGCATATTCTTTACCTTATTCATTTACCCAGGTCACTGCACGACCATGCTTATGGATTTCGACTAAGCACCGGTGCAAGCTCTTAACTGCCAAGTCATAATCATCTTCATTGATCACAAATTGCATATCTACTTGACGCATCGTTTGATGCATCGCCAAAACACTAATATTCTGTTCGGCTAAGGCTCCGACTGTTTGCGCTAAAATACCGGGCACTTTCATATTGCTACCAATAGCGGAGACAATAGCCACTTTCGACTGATTAATTTCTGCTTCTGGAAATTTCTTTTTTATTTCAGTGACCAAACGCTTAATCGTTTTAAGGTTAGTCGATAGGTAATGGGTAATAGTATTCGCATTCAAATCCTTCGAAACAACATGACCTTTAAAGCGGCGAATCAGGGTAATCAGCTGCAGGTCATAGTAATCCACATTCGCTGTCATACCTTGATCAAAGACTTCTAAAGCGTATATACCCTTGCACCCTGCGATGATTTCTACCCGTGGCGAATCACTAACATAATCACCAGTAATTAAGGTACCCGGATGATCAGGCTCGAAGGTATTTCGCACGCTCAGGGTAATGTTATTACAACGTAAACCTTTAGCTGCCTTAGGATGAATAGCTTCCATCCCTAAGTTTGCTAACTGGTCTGCTACATCATAGTTTGTACGCCCTATCGCAATAGAGTTTTGTTCTCCAACTATCCTAGGGTCTGCTGTACTTAAGTGAAACTCTTTATGAATTACGGCCTCTTTTGCTTTGGTCAGAACAGCCACACGACTAAAGGTCATTTCACTATAGCCACGATCAAAGGTAGACATGAGACCTTCATCACTATGCGCATAACCCGTTGCAATGGGAATTTGCTCACTCGGATCTAACTCCTGAAAGGCATCCAGAATTCGTTCATCCAAAGAAGTTTGCTTGTCGCAACGCCAGGCTGTTAAATCAACAAAGCAGGCATTAAAACCATCGCGCTGTAATAGTTTGGCTGTGTTCCAGGCGCTATGTGCTTCCCCAATACTGGCCAACATTTCACGTACCGTTGCCAAATGAGCGCTTAACTCAAAATGACCATGCTGGCACAAACGCTGAAGATCAAGCAGGCACTGTTCCGCATCGTCCAGACGCTCGCCAATAAATAGATTGGCCTCGGTCAGCATTTCACCTTCACCAAATAAACGGGCATTAATTGCAAACATATCAGCCTTCAGGGCTTGTAGCTTTGTACGCCAGCTGTCGTTATTCAGACTATTTGCAAAAAGAGCATAGATGCCCGGCTCACTTGACTTTTTATGCTCTAACAAGCCATCAGTAATGCCACCGTAAGCAGATACCACAAAAATACGCTGATAAAGGGTATCCTTTCGACGCGGTCTCTTGATGATATTGTCACGAATAGCCGCATAATTATTCATTGAGGTGCCGCCAATCTTCTCAACGCTGTGTAATTTCATCCAAGGGGTCCTGTTTTGTAATATTCAAAAATGATATTAATACGACTACTGCTGATTCGGTTAAATTCGAGCACCTTTAAAGCAGGAATATTCTACGTCATTCGCCTGAATTGTCTATCTTGTAATCTATTAATAAATCATAGAAATTAAGCGAATAGACTGATATATAAACATAGGTTTTTTATTTACCATTAAGTAAAAAAGAGTATTTTTTCGACGTTTATCGACTGAAAAAGCTGACAACACCTTTTTTTATAAATAGACTAGCGATACCAACTTCCCATTAACGCGCCTTTTGTATGAATACGCTTTAGCGCCAGACTTTGATGCATATCGAATGAATCCAAACAATAAAAATCAACGCCATGACCAACGAACACCAATGAAGGTTCAAGTGAAAGTTCATCACCCAAGTATTGGTAGTGTTATCGTGCAAACACGAGATATATCGGATAGTGGTATTTTTCTTTTGACAGAGGATATTGAAGTTCCTGATATTGGCACCATAGTAGAAGGTCAAATACAGGGAATGGATGTAGAAGGCCCCATTCTAAAATTAGAAATTGTCCGTATGGAACCAGCAGGTATCGGGCTTAAATTTGTTAATAAATAAGGAAATAATATGTCTTTTTATCTCTCTATAATGAGAAAAACACTTCTTCCATTATCAATTGCATCAATCTGTTCAATTTCAACAACACTACTTGCAGAGCAAGTTACTCCTAAAAAAACCTACCAAGAACCTACTCGTGGCTTCTTTTTAGAGCATGGCACGGTCGCAGGTGCAGGCCAAGCTTCCGTTGACCTACATACTGGCTCGGGAGATTTTGGAGTTCCCGGTTTGGATGAAGGCAGAAAATCTGGTGGCGGTATTCGCTTAGGTTTATCAGGTGGAGAATTAATTCTTAATAGCGGTTTAAATACCTATGATGAAAACTCAGCTTTATTAAAATGGGGCCTACCAAGGGAGAATTCTGATGGCACCAAAAAGACTCCTATCTATTGGTCTTTATTGGCAGGTTTAGGTCATACTAAAATTGATGTAGCTGGCGGTGGTGATGCAAAACAAACAAACCTAAAACTAGGTATTTCAGCCACAATTAAAGCAGATGCTGGACTTTTCACAGCATCACCCAAAATAGTCTACACCGATGGTGATATTCTTGACGATACATTCCTAGAACTAGATCTAGGTGCTTATGTTGGGATAATTGAAACAGAAGCTGGTTTATTCTCTGTGGGTGCGGAAGCCTTGATTACCACCGCTGATAATAGAGACAATACCATTGCAGTTGGTGGCCGTTGGTTATACAACGAACGTCTCAACTTAGACATTGTTCCTTTTATCTTCAGCAATAGCGACTTAGTCGGCATACCAGGCTTAGTTCGTTTGAACGTTGCTTTCTAATTTCAACCTTCTATCGTTTAAATTAAAAAGCCAGATCTTTAGATCTGGCTTTTTAATTTCTGCCAATGTGAAATCACTACATTTCGATATCTGTAAACTTATTCCAGGCACCCTGAGTTCTTTTTTGATGAGCTGTTTTCGCTATACTCAGGAGTATTTTATCGCGTTCCCATAAAGCATAGGCTTGTGAGCTATATTGTTCAAATAAACTATTCGTATTCAAAATAAGAACATCCAGTTGGGAACGACATGCCGCTAAAGCGATATGTGCGGCCGGTTTATTCAAGTCCATTTCACTTAAAGAGCGTATTGCGAGGATTAGCGAGATATGGGCTTCCACTATATCTATTGGCCACTTACCCTCAATCGCTTCAGCTAATCGATAAGCTGTGATGGCTGCCAAGACATGAAGATCTTCATAGCTTCGAAAGGCTTTGACGTAGTTTAAATAGCCATCGCCTCGACATATCTGCTCTTCTGTAATCTGCACGTTGTACAGCTTAACCTTTCCATGACTCACCTCTGGCACAAAGCCCAAGGCCGGCATAGCTTGTATTTCAAGGCCCTTACTTTTTGCCTTAGTAGCGACCATCTTAATAATCGGTCGACCCTGCGCATCTATACCCTTGCCTTCACGTTCATCTCGACAGGCGATATAAAGCTGTTGTGAATCATTGGCACCTGACACGAACTTCTTATGGCCTGAGAGGTATAATTTGCCAGCATCTTCAAATAAGCGAGTCCCTATGGCGCGAGGATGATTGCCCTGCTCTTCTGTGACACAAAATGATGACAAGAGGATATCTTGTGGTTTAAACAGCGCTTCAATAGCTGACTGATAAGCAGAAGCAAAGGCAAAGCCGACATTTAGGCTCAGTCGTCCGCCTAACATCGCTCGATCAATCGGCTGAGAGAAGCCTCGCGTTTGCTGATTGAAGCTTTCGAACCAGTCAGCCATCGAGCCATACGTTTTTCGCTCTAAGGACGGCGACAACAAAGTATTGATTAAACGGTCGACTTCAGACATCGTTTTTCTCTCCGCCATTAATGCGCTTCATCCCAATTATCGCCAACTTCGGCTTCAACTAATAAAGGCACATCAAGCTTAGCAGCAGACATCATCTTATCTATCAACAAGGCCTTTACTTCGTCTACTTGTGCGCCTGCCACTTCGACCACCAATTCATCGTGTACTTGCATAATCATGCGGGCATCGATATCTGTTGCGAGCAAAGCTTCATCGACGGCTAACATCGCCTTTTTGATAATATCCGCGGCAGTTCCCTGCATCGGCGCATTGATCGCAGTTCGCTCAGCGGCTTGTTGAAGCATTTTATTACCGGCATTAATTTCGGGTAGATAAAGACGACGACCAAATACCGTTTCAACAAAACCATCTTCATGTGCTTGAGCACGTATTCTATCCATATAAGAAAGCACACCTGGGTAACGTTCAAAATAACGTTCAATATATTGCTGTGCTTCATGACGGGCGACTTTAATTTGTTTCGCTAAGCCAAAGGCCGACATGCCGTATATCAGGCCAAAGTTAATTGCTTTAGCTTTACGACGCTGGTCGCTTGTAACTTCATCCAAACTAACGTCAAAAACTTCTGCAGCAGTCGCTTTATGCACATCTTCGCCTTTTGAAAAAGCGGTCAATAAGCCTTTATCCTGAGATAAGTGCGCCATGATGCGTAGTTCAATCTGAGAGTAATCGGCTGCGATTAACTTGTAGCCTTTCGGTGCGACAAATGCCTGACGAATGCGTCGCCCCTCTTCACTTCGAATCGGAATGTTCTGCAAGTTAGGATCACTCGATGATAAACGCCCCGTTGCAGTCACGGCTTGATGATAAGACGTATGAATTCGCCCAGTTGAAGGATTAATCAATAATGGTAACTTATCGGTATAGGTGGTTTTTAGTTTGGCGAGACTTCTATGCTCTAAAATCACTTTCGGCAAGGGATAGTCTAGCGCCAGCTCTTGTAAGATAGGTTCTGCAGTAGAAGGCTGGCCTTTCGGGGTTTTCTTAATTACCGGCAAACCCAGTTTTTCAAAGAAGATTACCTGCAACTGTTTTGGAGAGCTAAGGTTAAATTCTTCG
>TARA_R110001599_G_scaffold50537_3_pt1 | contig 10441 bp, 6 predicted proteins | sample TARA_R110001599 | Tara Oceans TARA_R110001599 (sample SAMEA4398360) | marine metagenome | biome: Polar Biome; feature: [MES] marine water layer (ENVO:01000295) within the mesopelagic zone...; material: water (ENVO:00002006), including particulate matter (ENVO:01000060) such as...... | reverse complement strand
TAATACCTGTGCCAAAACAGGCCAGAAAATATGGTTAGAACTCATCGGTGACTCCTGATTTTTTGTGCATAGCGCTTTGCTCACCGGAAAATTAGGAGCGAATCGAGTAATTTTTCCGTGTGCAGCAACTTGTTATACCGCGCCATTTACAGCTACTCTATTTAGGCTATTAATGAATATTTCATTTTTTGTATTACTTGTTAATATTTTTTTCAAACCCTCCCAATACGTTGGTGTTACTGACTTAGCAATTTTGGAGAAAATTTCAAAAGAAAGAGATTCTTCAAACCTCAACCATTTATCACTCATTATAATCTGAGTTCTAGGAGAATTAAGATCTAAATCATTAGACCCACAGATATCAACTACAAGTAATAGCGGCATTGGCCATGATAATTTCACCTGATTTTTTTGCATATTCCAAGCCTGTGGAAATAAAGTAGAAGGAACTTCTATTCCATGTAAGGATAATCGAGATGTAGACTTATAGAGAACGTTATGAGAATCAGAGCTATCAATACTGCCATCTTCATCAATAGTTATTGAAGTGCTAGTTTCACTGATTTCATTTCCGCTTAGCCTTATGCTTTTTTCTAAGCTATATGAATCCCCTTCTATTTCTATTGACCTAGATGTCATTTCTATTAACTCTGTTGGAACTCCGTGACTTTCCAATATTGCTATTACAGCAGAACCAATAAATCCATTATTTTCATCGTCAAACGTTAGATTGAACTCTCTAACATTATCATGCTTATCCCAAGAATGATTTCTAAGCATTCCAGCTGTAATTTCTTTAAAGCTATTTTCATCCTTTGTTTTTGTATGCGACTCGGTTTCAATTTTTATTTTAAAAGGTGGGTTTGGTATTACATTTTCAACAGACTTAATAAACTCATTTTCGTCCATCCTATCCCATGGATTTTTATTTTTTCTAAGAAATAACTTTGTAGACGTACCCGGGACATTTCTCAGGCCGGGTTTAATCCAAAATATACTTTCTTGCCCTTCAATAGTGAGATTTATAGGATCACTAGATTTATGAGGCCCGTAAACTCTTCTTGTATCTACCACCATGGTATCAGCAACCATGAAACAAGATAATATACCTATCCCAAATCTGGACGTCGGTGTAAATTGTGCGTTAGATTGTGATTTTAAATCATAAAACTCTGATGACTTATAGAAAGAAGACCCCACTTTCGAATAGTACGAGTCGATTATATTTTGATCCATCCCAGTTCCATTATCTGTTATCTCGAGCACATCTTCATTGTTTACAGTGGAGTATTTAATATATATTTCTGGGGTATATGGTGTGTTCCAGCTATTCTCTAAAGCACTTCGAAGTAAGCAAGCATCAATCGAATTTTGTAATAACTCTCTAAGAGCTACTTCAGGATCACCGTAGAGCTTTGTTCCCATCAACAAATCAATAACCTGATTTTTACTCAGATTAAATTGAGTTTCTTTGTAAATGTAAATCGGATTACCATCTATCCCTTTTTTAGTACAAACCTTTGATCGATCAACTTTAAACGGAATTTTAATAGAAAAATTTCTTCCCTGACTTCGATTGAAGTCATTAATTTCAGAAATTATGTTATTACATGAACTCAATTCATTATCTATAACTTCACAAAATGCATGGATTGAAGCTTCAATGGCAGGATGGCTGCACTTAGCATGATATTGAATACATTCACTATTAATAGTCCAGGCTTCAATAGCCCGGTGTTTATCCCACTCTTTTATTGAGATTGGGTGCCTGACGAATAAATGTGAATATAAGACTGATGGTGTTCTTTTTGCGTCAAAATCAAGAAGATCTGAAAGCCTCAATATAACGGCCACTAACTGTAAATTGGCGTATAGCTCTGGACCACAAAGGTAATTTTGATCTAATTCCAAAATGGAAAATGGGTCTTCATTATGGCTAAAACAAATACTGGCAAACTCAACCGTAAGGTCAGTATCTCGATACTTTATTTTCTCAAGCCAATCCTTTTCAATAATAAATCTAGCTCGATCAGCATGAGTAGTCCTTATGTAATCAGCAATGAGGTAGCTTCTAATTAAGTCTGCACCGCTATTATTTCCCCGAGCGATAAACTCTTCGAACTTTAACTTTTGATCTGGTCTTGCCAAGTAATAACGCAGAAATTTATCATATTCATTTCTATCTGCTTCACCATCGAATTCAGGCGAATGATCCCAGACTTTTTTCCAAGATAGAACATCCTTTATTTCGGGGGCCATTCCAATGTCATGAAAGAACGCGCTCAGTATAAGCAACATTAATTCAGGGACGGTCATCTCTTCTATATTTTTTGGAGATAATAACTTCTCCATTAAAATTAATACTCGAAATAGATGGTCACCGTCATGAAGCGTAAACTCTCCCATATGAATAAGGATTGCTTTTGTTTTTTGATAAGCATAAAACGTAGCGTCATCTACAAGCTCTAATACTTGATTGCCAGCAGAATCAACTTTGCATTTTTTTTGTAACTCAAGGTATATGGCACTTTTGGCTAATCTACTATGGGTTTCTTCTCGCCAATCATCGTGGCTCATATTAATACCTCAATATTTATTGATATATAAAAGCTGTATATCGCCGCATTCACCGCGCGAGCACAGCAAGCCCGTCGCAATGCTTTGTTATAACTGTCGTACGGCCTGAATAAGGTCAAGAAGCCTATCTGGAATGTCAGCATCATCTAGGTGCTGACCAATAGCATTACCAAATATTGGTTTACTCATTTTCTTACCTCCTTGATTGAGACTTCTAATTTCTTTTGAAAATTTCTCCCCTGTCTCAGCACATTGTGTGCGCAAATTTCGTATTGAATCGACCGACCAAGTTTCTGGTATTGCTTTATCGCAAGATATAAGGTAGGCGCACCAAGCTGAATAAAGAGCCTGATCAGTAAATGCGTCTTCAAACTCCTTTGTACCCACTACATACTTTCGCTCATCAGGAATTTGAAGCCGATCTATTAAATCTCTTAGTTCAGGGGATGCATCATTATCAAAAAGTAGATGTATTTTTTCTGGATTATGTATTTCAAGGAGAGCTTTGGAAAACCCCGGAATATTTGGTATCCCCTTGCAATTAATAATTTTAACAAGTGAAGACGAAAGCGTTTCATCGAACGCTCTAATAAAGTAAGAGGGGATGAATTTTTCTTCAGTCTCTCCTTCAACAATAATTATATGTTTTGAAAAAAATAAATAGGTATTCTCAATTCCTAGTGCCCTAAGAATTACATCTGCGCTATCTGGATCAGACTTTATATACTTAATCTTGCTATGATTATTTTTATTCTCTAGAAGTCTTAGTTTTTTCGGTTTTACGGAGTTTATTATGAATGGCGAATGTGTTGTCAATATAACTTGACTGCCATTATCGGCAAAACCTTTGATAGTTTCTAAAAACTCAATTTGTGCTTTTACATGAAGATGTGTATCTGGCTCATCCAGCAAATAAATTGTAGAAGCATCATGCTCTAATAGAGATTGCTCCTTCTTATACTCCAAAAGAGCCATTGTAATCCGCCGCTTAGTGCCGTCTCCTTTTTTGTCAATAGATACCTCTTTTCCATGCTCCATGAATTTGACTTTCGCATCAATATTCAAGTCCTTCTTCTGATATAGCGGCTCTATCTTGACCTCAGTTAAGTCTTTCAAAAACAACTGCATTCTACTTAGAACGCCAGTGTCCTTAATGCTTTGTTCAATGTGTGACGAGTAACTATTTATCTTGTCTTTTACAAACTCCTCGATAGTTTGATCTTCAGTGATTTTTTCATCCCAAATTTCACTCTGCTTACCTTTTAAAAATACCTCTTTGAAAAAACCAGAAACATTCTCAAAGTGCCTTCCATCGAGCTGAATATTATTAAATGTTGGAAACGTTGCCCCAACGATCTCAATATCATCGCCATTAAATTTTTCCAATATCGCAATTTTAAGGTTGGCGATATTAGAGTTTGACCTAACTGTTAAACCGATAGTTTTAGCGGTTAGCTTGATCTTTTCTTGCTCATCTTGGTCATCCAAGTCAAAATCTTCATCGCTCAGCCAACTTCTTATTTTTTCGATATATTCCTCTGTAGGAGAAGCAGTTAGATTAGCTTCAACAACTGAATCTTCATTTAGGTCATATATTTTCCCAAACTTAAATTCGTCAGTAGATACACTGATTTCTATTTGGGTCAGATCATGATTAAAGTCATCCCTCTCCACCTTTCTACCCTGAGTCACTACTTTCAAGCATTCTATTAATGACGATTTTCCTGCATCATTTTCGCCCACAATTACTGTCAGATCGTCTTCAAATTTCACTTCAAAGCCAAGCAAACATCTGAAGCCATCTACAGTTAATTTTTTAATCTTCATAAATTACATCCATCCGTGAACCAAGGTATAACAGTTTTGTTATAACGACTCAGGCCATATATCACTTCGGCCCCCTTATCACGGAGCTGGCTTTTACGTTAACTGGAAATTTTTTGGGAGTTCAATGATATAGCGGCCTCACCATTAGCGAGCGCCCTACAGACGAAGACTAATTCCCTTTATTTCTGCCAGATATTCCTTTCCCCTGATCATATCGCGTTTTTTAGAATGTTCAATGAGTTAAGTGATTAGCGTACATTCCTATATTGAGTTTGCTGTATTTAAATCACCGCATCTTCTTTAAGTTCTACTAGGCGGTCATTCGCTATTCCTAGTAGTGTCGTTAAAATTTCATCGGTATGTTGTCCTAATTTTGGCCCTGGCCACTGGGTGCCGCCAGGGGTGCCGACTAATTTTGGTGCCATGCCGGGGATGGTCACTGGGTCGCCGTCGACATCGATTTTTTCAAACAAACCGCGCGCCTGAAAATGCGGGTCTTCGGCCATGTCTTGGGCATTGTAGATTGGGCCAACGGGTACGCGCACGGCTTCAAGTTGGTCGATAACCGATTGTATAGAATGTTGTGAACACCAATCGGCAATGGCGGTGTCGATTTTTATTTGGTGAATAACCCGACCGGCGTTGTCGCTCATGGCGGGATCGTTGGCAAAGTCGTCGCGGCCAATGGTGGTCATCAATCGTTTAAATATGGAGTCGCCGTTGCCTCCAATAATGACGTATTTTTTGTCGCTACAGCGGTAGGTGTTAGTCGGTACGATGCCAGTGAGGGTGGTGCCAGAGGCCTCTCTGATAATGCCTTCGGCGGCGTACTCAGGCACCACAGATTCCAGCATATTGAACATGGTTTCGTAGAGCGCAACGTCGACAACCTGGCCTTTGTGTACGCCGCGCTCTTTGGCATTGAGCGCCATGAGTATGCCGATGATGGCGTGTAGCGAGGCAATGCTGTCGCCCAAGCTGAGGTTGGGCCGAACCGGTGCGTCACCGGGGAAACCATTAAGGTGCCGGAATCCGCTTATGCCTTCGCACACGGAGGCAAAGCCGGGTTTGTCGGCATAAGGGCCGGTTTGACCGTAGCCCGAGATGCGGGTGTAAACTAAATCTGGGTTCTTGGCTTTTAAGTCGTCGGGGCCGAGCTGCCATTCTTCCATCACGCCGGGTCGAAAGTTCTCGACTAATACGTCGCAGTGCTCGGCGAGACCGCGCACCAGTGCTTGGCCATCTGGATGACGCAAATCAACGGTGACGGATTTTTTATTGCGGCCGATGCTATACCACCATAGCGAGGTGTCGCCCTTCATACTGCGCCAGCGGCGAATAGGGTCGCCAATTCCCGGTGGCTCGATTTTAATCACTTCGGCACCAAAGTAGGCGAGCATGGCGGTGGTGAAGGGGCCGGCAATGAGCTGCCCCAGTTCTAAGATGCGAATACCCTGTAAGGGGCCGGCGTTGGTGTTAACGTCTGTCATTGTATTGCTCTTGTTACGGGCGGTTGCGGCCGAGTTGGTCGTGGCTGGAAACCCATTCGTCAGAGACGATGGCGGCGGCCAGTGAAAGGTCACCGGCGAGTACGGTGGCGCCAATAATTTCTGCCAATTTGCGGGCTTTGCCCTGACCGTAGCAGTCCATCATTTCGAGGCATTCGCGCTGGGTGGGCAAGCCGGTGCCACCACCGTAGCTGGCGCAGATAATCGAGGGCAGGGTGACCGAGTAATATAAGTCGCCGGCTGGGGTGAGATCCATAAAGGCGATGCCTGTGTGAGACTCCACAACATTGGCTTCGTCTTGGCCAGTGGCAATAAACATAGAGGCAATGCCATTGGCTGAGTGGGGGCCGTTGTACGCGGAGCCTGCCAAAATTGCGCCAAGTAGGGTGCGTTGGCGCAGGCGTACCATGCGTTCTGGGTCAGCACGCATAAGGTCTTTTAGAACGTCTTTGTTGATCGTTGCCTCGGCGACCACTTTCTTGCCGCGACTGTGGATGAGGTTCATGTGGGAATGCTTTTTGTCGGTTTCGATCCCACAGGAAAGCGAGAAATTTTCAATAACGCCAGGGTAGTTACCCAGTATCCACTGGCAGGCTTTGTGGGTTGCCTTGCCGGTCATATTTTGCCCAGCAGCGTCGCCGGTGCTGTAGTTAAACCGGGTAAATAATTTATTGGCGATAACCCAGGATTGAATGTTTTGTAGCTTGCCAATCGAGGTGGTGCTCTCTGCCTGCGCGCGAATTGCGGCGAGCTCTTGTTCGAGCCATCCTGAGAAGTGCAGGGCTTCACGAGCGCTGGCAAACTCGAACAAAGGTGCGCGCTGCATGGATTCGCCAGTGACCGTTACGGTGGCGCCACCGGATTCTGAAATTACGCGCATGCCTCTGCTATACGAGGCAATTAAAGTGCCTTCGGTGGTCGCCATGGGCACGTAAAAAACCCCTTGGGCGTGTTCGCCGTTAATTAAAAACGGGCCAGCGACACCAACGGGCATTTGCACCACGCCAATAAAGTTTTCGGCATTGCCTTCAACAAGGCTAGGGTCAATAGAATAATGGCCGGTGTGTTTGAGACTGACGCCGGTTTCGGCCTCAATAAATTCCCGCCGTTGTTTGGCGGCGGCTTCGGAATAATTATCGTCTTTTATGCGAGGTATGGGTTTGCGTATGCTCATAGTTGTCTCTCTTATTATGGTGGGAAGTCGGAGGTGATAGTCGGACAAAGCAATGACTGGCTAGCCAGTGCATTGCGAGTGGCCTGCAATTCTCCGACTTTCGACTTCCGACTTCCGACTTCCGACTTCCGACTTAAGCGGCAATCTTGGTGGTTTCGCCTTCGCTGCGGGCAATAATTACTGCCGCGCAGGAGTCACTGAATACGTTTACTGCTGTCCGCAGCATATCGAGTACACGGTCGGTAACTAAGAGCAGGCCAATGCCTTCCAAAGGCAGGCCAATTGCGCCGAGAATAACCGAGATCGCGACTAAGCTGGCGGCGGGAATACCGGCAACGCCAATGGACGTGAGCAAGGCGATCATAACAATGGTGAATTGCTGAACAAAGCCAAGTTCTAAACCATATACTTGGGCAATAAACATGGCGGCGACGCATTCATAAAGCGCGGTGCCGTCCATGTTGACCGTCGCGCCCAGCGGTAAGACAAAGCCGCTAACTTGTTTGGAAACACCGGACTCTTCCTGAATACTTTTTAAGGTGAGCGGCAGGGTTGCTGAACTTGACGCAGTTGAAAACGCGGTCAGCAGCGCGGGCGTCATGGCGGCATAGTGTTTTTTGGGGCTAACGCCGCCCACATAGCGGAGCAGCAATGGCAGGGCGACAAAGGCGTGAATCATCAGTGCCAGTAGCGCGGTAAAGAAGAACAGCAGCATGGGTTTGAAGGCGGCAAAGCCAGTAATTGCGACGGTTTTAGCAACCAAACCAAACACACCGAGGGGCGCGAATTTCATTACCCACATGGTGATGGCGGTCATAATGTCCATGACGCCCTGCCAGAAATGCATCAGGGTAGAGGCGTGTTCCGATTTGCTGCGGGCCAAGAAAAAACCAAACAATAAGCTAAAAAAGATCAATCCCAACATTTGACCATCGGCGGCGGCGGCCACCACATTGGTCGGCACCATGCGCACAAACACTTGCACAACATCGCTCATACCGCGGCCTTCAACCTTGGCTAAGGTGTCGGTGAGTTCTGGGTCACTTGTGCTAATAGAGGCGGCCAAGGCCTGATTGTCGCCACTGCCGGGGGCAATGACATTGACCACTGCCAAGCCGATAAGAATGGCGATTAAGCTGCTACTGGCGTAAAACAGCAGGGTTTTTCCACCGAGTTTTTCGAGTTTATCGCCGCCAACACCCGCCATGCCGCTAATAATAGATGACACCACCAATGGCACGATCAGCATTTTTAAGGCGTTGAGAAAAATGGTGCCGAGGAAGGTGTATACGGCAATAAACGACAGGCCGCCAATATTTGCGCTGGGGCCGCCTAAAACTCCGGCCAAGACTGCAAGGAGAATCGCGATGGCAATTTGCCAGTGCAGAGGAATATTGCGCATGGGCTATTTACTCTTTGTTATCAGTGACTGAGTGTATAGCGTTTAACTTTAGCATGGCTATGTCAGAAGTTGAGTCCCTGACACCACATTACACTCAAAACTTGAGTGTAATGTGGTTTTCTATTTTTCGCGCGATGTTAAGTGGCTGCGGGACGAATAAATTAAGCCTTTGTCGCTGTTCCATAGTACATATAGCCAGCGATTCGCGGTGCGTCATCAACATAGCACTGCTCTAGGGTCTCTATTTTAAAGCCACAACTGGTGATGAGATCGGGGATGGGGCGATTGAGGTGACAGCCACCGGCCAGTTTCTTCCACACTGGGGTGACGCGGTTTTGCCAATTTTGAATATTGCGGTCTGGCGCCAAACCGTGCTCGCAGAATAGTAATTTACCACCGGGCTTGAGCACGCGGCGCATTTGTTGCAAGGCCTGCTGCCAGTCGGGAATGGTACACAGGGTGTAAGTGAGCAATACCGTGTCGACGCTATTGTCTTCCAAAGAGATGTCTTCGCCGTTTAACGTTAGCCATTTTACTTTAACTTCGGCTTTTTTAAGATTGCCTTGGGCCTTTTTACGCATGCCTTCCGAGGGTTCGAGGCCCCACACAAAGTCGACGTTTTCGGCTTTATAAAAGGCGAGGTTGATCCCGCTGCCCATGCCTACCTCAAGGACTACGCCGGTTGCGAGCGGCACGATTTTGGCACGAAGCGCCATGACGGGTGGGATTGAGCACACTTTGTCGATGACGAAGGGAAGTATTTTATTCTCGTAGAAACCCATATTAGTCTTCCTGTAGCGCATTTCGGCGCTGCCTAAAATTGATATGCGAGTATTCCACAATATCGCAGATTGACAAGATATGTTTTCATTGTGAACATAACTGCACAAATATTAATAAATGTGTTTTTAGATGGATTCTCGACGAATTTCTTTGCCGGGGAGTCATATCGGTTTCTTATTAGTGGTGAATCAATGAAATATCCTCGTATTCTTGTGCTGGGCCTTGCGGCTTCTCTTGCTGCCTGCGGTGGTTCCAGTAGTTCGTCGTCGGGCTCATCGAGCGCCTCGACCTACGTAACGGAAGCTTTTACGACTGACGCCGCAACGGATTTGGCCGCCTTTGAGATTGCTGGGCCAATGGACATTAACCCGATGTGCGTGCAAGACACCGCGTCTAATTTGCCCCTGCCAGAAGGTTTGCTGGTGTATAAGTCCGGTGAAGAGCCAACGAAGCTCGTGGTATTTGCTCACGGTATTGGCCACACGGTGCGCCAAAGTTGGCTGCCCCATATGACCCGCGAAATTCGCCTTGCGCAAAAGTTTGAGAATAGCCCTGGTGGTGTTGCCTTTGTTGCCACAGATTATCGTGACAATTTGGGCTTTCCCACTCTGCGTGGCGCTCACGACACCATTGCTGCCACCCTGCATGCCATGAAGAAATTTCCCAGTATCGAAACGGTATATATGTTCGGCGTGTCGATGGGCGGCTCCATTTCTGGGACCGCGATTGTTGAATCGACCGCCGTGACTGAGGATGGCAGCTCGCTATACGATTACTGGCTGGATGTTGAAGGCGTAAGTCAGTTGATCGAGACCTATACCGAGGCGTCTGCGGTGGCGTCAATGTCGGAAACTGCTGCGCAGGCGCAAGCAGGAATTGAACGCGAAACCGGTGGTAATCCGCTGTTGTGCCCGCTGGCGTATCAGCGTCGCTCACCCGCTTATCACGCGGCAGAAATGCAGCTGGGCGGATTGCGCGCGGCTACCGTCGTACACGCGATAAACGACGGCCTGGTTCCCCACAATCAGGGCCGAGTAATGGCCTCGGGTTTGACTACGGCTGGTATTCCAACGCAATTTTTTACCGTTGTGGGTATTCCTGAGTACCAAGATCCGGGTACTACAGGCACCGGTACCTTGGGCGCGGGTGACCTCGATCCCTACCTAAATC
>TARA_R110001599_G_scaffold55095_7_pt1 | contig 10446 bp, 8 predicted proteins | sample TARA_R110001599 | Tara Oceans TARA_R110001599 (sample SAMEA4398360) | marine metagenome | biome: Polar Biome; feature: [MES] marine water layer (ENVO:01000295) within the mesopelagic zone...; material: water (ENVO:00002006), including particulate matter (ENVO:01000060) such as...... | reverse complement strand
GAAGTCCCGCATTAAGAATCAAGTCATGGAAGGTGTGCTGAAAGTACACGCTGATTTACAGGTGCCTAAAGCCCTTGTTAGTCAGGAAATCGAAGCGCTTCGTGGTCAGCAAATGCAGCAGTTTGGTGCAATGGCTGAGAAGCTGAATGCTGCAGACATCCTTCCCGATGAGCTTTTCCGTGACAATGCGGAGCGTCGTGTGAAATTAGGTTTGGTACTTAATGAGCTGATTAGCGCAGAAGGTATCAAGGCTGACTCCGACAAAGTTCGCGCTGCTCTAGAGGAGATGGCCGCTAGCTTCGAAGACAAAGACGAGATTATCAATCACTACTTGAGTAATCCACAGCAGCTTCAGCAGATCGAAGGAATGGTCATTGAAGAGGAAGTTGTTGAAAAATTGCTTGAAAAATCTAAGGTTAGCGAAGAAACTTTAAGTTACGAAGAAGTTATGTCGCCACCGGCGGAAGAGGCAGACGAGTCTTAATTTGCGAGACAACTCTGGTTATCTGCGAACAAGCGACTGAACCTTTGGTTCCGTCGCTTGTTTTATTTCCGGTAGATGAAAAATCTGCTTACTAATTTACGATACGGAAGAGTGTTTACTATGTCGCGCAACTCGATTGACGGTATCAATAATAGTTCTATAACCAACCTGGGCTTGGTGCCTATGGTCGTCGAACAGACGGCGCGGGGCGAACGCTCCTATGATATCTATTCCCGCCTGCTAAAAGAGCGAGTGATTTTCTGTGTTGGTCAAGTTGAAGACCACATGGCGAATCTGATTGTGGCTCAGTTATTGTTTCTTGAGTCTGAAAACCCCGATAAAGATATTCACCTGTATATAAACTCACCCGGTGGTTCTGTCACTGCGGGCTTGTCTATTTACGACACAATGCAGTTTATTCGCCCGAACGTCAGCACCATGTGTATTGGTCAAGCAGCCAGCATGGGTGCATTTTTACTAAGCGGTGGTGAAAAGGGTAAGCGTTTCATCCTCCCGAATGCCCGTACCATGATTCATCAGCCGAGTGGCGGTGCCCAGGGGCAAGCAACCGATATTGATATTCAGGCGCGTGAAATCCTGATTATCCGTGAGCGCTTGAACCATCTGATGGCGCAGCACACAGGTCAAACCTACGAAACCATTGCCAAGGATACTGAGCGTGATAACTTCATGAATGCTCAGCAGTCTTGCGATTATGGCCTTGTTGATCAAGTATTGACTGACCGGAAATAATAGCCCGACATTTATAGCGGCAGCTTTGCACCGAGTGCGCAAACTTGCAAAAACAGCGAAAAGGCGTCATCTTTAGTTATAAGGTGGGTAATCGCCATGCAAATTGAACAAGGTAGGTATTGATGAGTAGTAAAGATGGCACAGATGACAACGGCAAACTGCTGTACTGTTCCTTCTGTGGTAAAAGCCAGCACGAAGTCCGCAAATTAATTGCTGGCCCGTCTGTCTTTATCTGTGACGAATGTGTCGACCTGTGCAATGACATTATTCGCGAAGAAGTTCAGGAAGCTGCTAGTGAGGCGGGTCGAGATAAGCTGCCAACGCCGCAGGAGATAAACCATACGCTAGATCAATATGTTATTGGTCAAGTGCGGGCTAAAAAGGTTCTGGCAGTAGCGGTATACAATCACTATAAGCGGTTGCGCTTTGGCGACAAGAACAAAGACGAAATCGAGCTAGGTAAGAGTAATATTCTACTTATTGGTCCTACTGGTAGCGGTAAGACCTTGTTGGCGGAAACTTTGGCGCGGTTGTTAGATGTGCCTTTCACTATCGCTGATGCGACGACGCTAACCGAAGCTGGTTATGTTGGTGAAGACGTTGAAAATATCATCCAAAAACTGCTCCAGAAATGTGATTACGATGTAGAGAAGGCCCAGATGGGTATTGTCTATATTGATGAGATCGATAAGATTTCCAGAAAATCTGACAACCCATCAATCACTCGCGATGTTTCTGGTGAGGGCGTTCAGCAAGCCTTGTTGAAGCTCATTGAGGGTACGGTTGCTTCTGTGCCGCCACAGGGCGGTCGTAAGCATCCACAGCAAGAGTTTTTGCAGGTTGATACCTCGAATATCTTGTTTATCTGTGGTGGCGCGTTTGCTGGCTTAGATCGTGTTATTCGGGATCGCTCTGAAAAAGGCGGTATTGGATTTAGCGCTGAAGTGAAGAGCAAGAGCGAAGCTCGCAATGTTGGTGAAATATTAGCCGATGTTGAGCCGGATGATTTGGTGCGCTATGGCTTGATTCCGGAGTTTGTTGGTCGTCTTCCAGTGATCGCAACGCTTGAAGAGCTAGATATTGATGCCTTGGTAAGCATTTTAACCGAGCCCAAAAATGCGCTGACTAAACAGTACTCCAAGCTTTTCGATATGGAAGGTGTTGAAGTGGACTTCCGTGAAGATGGCTTGCGTTCAGTTGCTGAAAAGGCAATGACTCGCAAAACCGGCGCCCGTGGTCTGCGTTCGATCCTGGAGTCAGTGCTGCTTGATACGATGTACGATCTTCCTTCAATGGAAAACGTCAGTAAGGTCGTTATCGACGGCTCTGTAATCAAGGGCGATTCAGCGCCAATTTTGGTTTACAGCGAGCAACGCAAAGTCGCTCCAGAAGAATAAATCCTCGCTTCAAAGCCACCGCGGGAGTTATTTTCGCGGTGGAATCCTTTTTTGTCACAATCTTTATAGTCAAGTCTTGTTTTTACCGCGCTAAGTCCCCATCTTTGGCTTAAGCTGTCTGTATTGCAGGCGAATCGTCCGCTGTGTGCGGATTGTACAAAAATTATGCGAGGCAATTTTAATGGCCGATAAGCGAGAAATACAGGAGCTACCACTGCTTCCTCTGCGCGATGTGGTGGTTTATCCCCATATGGTGATACCGCTGTTTGTGGGGCGTGACAAGTCAATTCGTGCCCTAGAGCTAGCGATGGCCAGCAATAAAGAGATTGTACTGGCGGCGCAGCGTAATCCTGATTTGGATGAGCCAGGTACCGATGATCTATACGATATTGGCACTGTGGCAAATATTCTGCAGTTGCTGAAACTTCCTGATGGCACTGTAAAAGTCCTAGTTGAGGGCAGCTATCGCGCCGTACTCAATGCTGTTACTGCCGAAGAAGATTACTTCAGCGCTGAGATTGAAGTTCTGGAAGAGAGTAAAATTGGTGAAGAAGAGTCCGAAGTGATGTTGCGCTCGGCTATCTCGCAATTTGAAAAATACATTAACCTTAGTAAAAAGATTCCTGCCGAGGTGCTAACGTCGCTGTCTGGTATCGATGATCCGGGCCGCCTTGGCGATACGATTGCTGCGCATATGAATATGGCGCTTGAGCAGAAGCAGGCTGTCTTAGAAATGGTTGACGAGCGCGAGCGACTCGAGCACTTAATGGGGCTTATGGAATCCGAAATCGACTTATTTCAAGTTGAGAAGCGGATCCGTGGTCGTGTTAAGAAACAAATGGAGAAAAGTCAGCGCGAGTACTACCTCAATGAGCAAATGAAGGCTATTCAGCGCGAATTGGGCGAGTCGGAAGAGGGTGTCAACGAACTCGAAGAGCTTGAGAGTCGGGTAGATAAAGCCGGCATGAGCAAAGAGGCGCTAGACAAGGCTAAAGCGGAGCTGGCTAAGCTTAAAATGATGTCGCCAATGTCTGCAGAGGCCTCAGTCGTGCGTGGCTATATCGACTGGCTGGTGAGTATACCTTGGCAAAAACGCTCGCGTGTTAAGCACGATTTGGCGCGAGCTGCTGAAATTTTAAATGAAGATCATTATGGCCTTGATGAAGTTAAAGACCGGATTTTAGAGTATCTCGCCGTTCAAAAGCGCGTTAAAAAGGTTAAAGGTCCTGTGCTGTGTCTTGTGGGGCCGCCGGGCGTTGGTAAAACCTCATTGGGCGAATCAATCGCGCGAGCCACTAATCGCAAGTTTGTGCGTATGGCACTTGGCGGCGTGCGTGATGAGGCTGAGATTCGTGGCCATCGTCGAACCTATATCGGCTCGATGCCCGGAAAAGTAATTCAGAAAATGTCCAAAGCGTCGGTTCGCAACCCGCTATTTTTGCTCGATGAAATCGATAAAATGGGGATGGATCACCGCGGCGATCCGGCATCAGCGTTGCTGGAAGTGCTCGACCCAGAGCAAAACCACGCGTTTAATGACCACTACCTTGAGGTCGATTACGATCTTTCAGATATCATGTTTATCTGTACATCTAACTCGCTGAATATTCCGCCGGCGTTAATGGATCGTATGGAAGTTATCCGGATTCCTGGTTATACCGAAGACGAGAAAATCAATATTGCGCGTCGCTACCTAATACCGAAGCAGCTAAAGAATAATGGCCTAAAAGAGACTGAGGCCAGTATTGATGAGGATGCTTTGCAGGATATCGTGCGGTATTACACTCGCGAGGCTGGGGTGCGAGGCCTTGAGCGGCAAGTGGCGAAAGTCTGCCGTAAAGTCGTAAAAAATCTCGCGCTGAATGGTGAAAGCGGTGCAATTGAGGTTGGTTCTGCTAACTTGGAAGACTACCTCGGTGTTCGTCGCTATAACTACGGTAAGGCTGAAGAAGAAAATAAGGTGGGTCAAGTTACTGGCTTGGCGTGGACTCAGGTGGGCGGGGAGTTGCTTACCATTGAGGCGGTGTCTGTTGTTGGTAAGGGGCGGCATATAAAGACTGGTTCGCTCGGCGACGTCATGCAAGAGTCGATTCAAGCGGCTACCACTGTCGTTCGAAGTCGTTCGAAGCGGCTTGGTATTCCTGCGCGCTACCACGACCGCCACGATATCCATATTCATATGCCAGAGGGTGCTACGCCCAAAGACGGTCCATCAGCTGGCGTCGGTATGTGTACTGCGCTGGTTTCGGTTATAACGGGTATCCCAGTGCGCTCTGATGTCGCCATGACGGGGGAGATTACTTTGCGTGGTCAGGTATTGGCCATTGGTGGTTTGAAAGAAAAACTACTCGCGGCGCACCGCGGGGGTATAAAAACCGTTATAATCCCATCGGAAAACGAGAGGGACCTTAAAGAAATACCTGAAAACATAAAGGCTGATCTTGAAATCCGTCCTGTAAAATGGATTGACGAAGTGCTGAATATCGCACTGGAAAGTATTCCTAAGGAAATTTCGGAAGAAGCTTATTTGGCAGGTATTGACGACAACCACAAAAGTGTCGACGGTAACGATGATATCTTAGGCGAAGCGCGTGCAAACGCACACTAGACGCAGAGATTTCTTGACCATACCTAGCGCAGTTGGTATAAATCCCACTCTTTGCGCACGCGGCCGTCACTGCCGCAGCGCAGGTTTGTGACTGCCAGCAGTGACACGTTTAAATTTTTTTTATAACAATTTGAAGGGGAAGAATAAGTGAATAAATCTGAGCTAATCGACGCAATTGCAGAATCAGCAGATCTGTCCAAAGCAGCAGCTGGTCGTGCTCTGGATGCAACAGTAGAAGCCATTACCAATGCATTAAAGTCAGATGATTCTGTATCACTAGTCGGCTTTGGTACTTTTAGTGTAAAAGATCGTGCAGCTCGCACTGGCCGTAATCCACAAACTGGTGCGCCAATCGAAATTTCAGCTGCTAAAATTCCAAGCTTTAAAGCAGGTAAAGCGTTGAAAGACGCCTGCAATTAAGAGATATAGCCATTCCCGCGTTGCTGGGAAGTCGCTATAGGGGTTAAAGCCTCTTACAGAAGGCGCATCGAGAGGTGCGCTTTTTTTATGATTCAGAGTCGGATTCGCGTCAATGCTGCAAAATATTCGCAATAACATCCAGGGAGCGGCGGCCAAGTTTATTATCGCGCTCATCATAGTGCCGTTCGCACTGTTTGGTATCGATAGTTTGTTTGGTGGTTCAGGGCAGGTGCCCGCTGCAGTCGTTAATGGTGAAAAAATATCAGAAGCTGAACTACAGCAGGCTATTAGCCTCCAAAAACGGCGTCTACTGGGAATGATGGGTGATCAAATTGATCCCGCTATGCTTGATGATGCTATTTTACGCAAGCCTGCATTAACTACCTTGATCAAACAGCAACTGCTGCTACAAGCGGCGGCTGAAACCGGTATTGAAATATCGACAGCGCAATTACATACAACTATCGCTGCAATGCCCCAATTCCAAGAAGATGGTCGTTTCTCTCAAGCACGCTACGAGCAGGTATTGCGTGCACAGGGTTATCGCGGCGCCTTCTTTAAACAGCTTCTTAGGTCAGATCTGACGATCCAGCAGCTTTCGAGTGCTGTTGCAGGGTCCGCATTTGTAGCGGGACCTGAGTTGTCACGGGCCATTGGTTTGCTCCACGAGATGCGCGATTATCACTTTATTACAATCGCACAAGCGCCGTATCGCGATAGCGTTAAGGTTAGCGACGAAGAAGTTGAATCCTATTATCAAGAAAATGCTCAGAAATTTCTTAGCGAAGCAGCCGTCCGCTACTCTTACATCGAAGTTTCTGAAGAAGACTTCTTTGAACCTGTCTCGGAAGATCAAGTAGTTGCTGAGTATCAGCGCCTTGTTAGTGCTAGCAATGATCAGGTCGAGCGAGAAGCTGCGCACATTCTAGTAGAAATTACTGACGATATGAGCCGTGAAGACGCTCTCGCGAAGCTAGAGGGTATTCGTCAGGCGATACTGGGTGGCGCTGATTTTGCCGAACAAGCTCGGCAATATTCTGCCGATGCGGGTTCAGCCGCTGACGGTGGTGCTCTTGGTTTTACTGCTGGAGAAAGTTTCCCAGCCGAGTTTGAAGAAGCTTTGGCTGCTTTAGGCGATGGCGAGGTTTCGCAAGTAGTAGAAACAGAAGCGGGCTTACATTTAATTAAGTTGCTGAGTGTGCGTCAGCCTGATGTCCCCAGCATTGATAGTGCGCGATTGGAAATTACCGAGCGTCTCCGTCGCCAGCAAGCAATGCCGCGTTTGATTGGTGCGGTTGAAGATTTACGCGACCTCGTGTTTAACGCGGAAAATCTGACGATGCCGGCGAAGGAACTGGGGCTTGAAGTTAAGCAAAGTGAATGGCAAAAACAGTCTGATGAAAGTGGGCTGTTTGCGCACGCCGCGTTAAAGGCGGCTGCTTTTAATGCCGAGTTGCGCAGTCAGGGCCTCAATAGCGAAGTATTTGAATTAAGCCCTGAACGCTTTGCTGTGATTCATGTCGAAGAGCACAAGGCTCCGCAAACGCTGCCCCTTGCTGAAGTGCGTGCCGCAATTGTTGCAGATATAGAGCAAAGCAAGGCTGAGTTGGCTGCTGCGGAAAAGGCAGCGGTAGTCCAGACAGAGTTGAACAGCGGAAGGCGTGCTGAAGAGGTCGCTAAAGCTGAGCAGTTAACTTGGAATGCTGTTGCCGCGGGTAAGCGAAGTGATATTGCTGTAGATGCGCAAATTCGTAATCGCGCCTTTGCAATGGCGCGCCCTGAGGCTAAGCCCAGTACAAGTGTTCTTCGCCTGAATAATGGTGACCGAGTTGTTGTGCAATTGCTTGATGTTAATTACGGCAGCCAATCTGGCTTAGATGTAGCGCAATATAAAGAGACTGAAAGTAGCTCCTACAGAAGTCGCTCATCACAAGATTTTTCCGCTTACTTTAATGGCTTGTGGAAAGACGCCAAAATTAAGATTAATTGATATAGGCCCCAGCTGTCATCAAGACAGCTGGGGCTGATTAACTGGATATATAAAAATAATGACTTCCGTTTTACGAAGGTCGCTTGATGAGGGCATTGTTGATGTTTGGTTTAGTTTTACCAATGACAATCGCCTAAAGTCCGCGAAGAAAGGTTACGAGGATATGCTCTCGGTAGCCGAAGTAGAGCAATACCAGCAACTAAAACACGTTGATAATGGTTGGGATTATTTGGTGAGTCGTGCGTTGTTACGCACCGCCCTAGCTGAATATTGCGAACTGGCGCCTCAGGTGCTTGAGTTTCGTGCCAATGATTTTGGTAAGCCAGAGCTCAGTAATTCAAGCGTATCGCCAATTATTCAGTTTAATACTGCGCATACCAATGGTCTTACTGTGTGTGTTGTAACACGGGATCACGCAATTGGTGTTGACGCTGAGAGTCGGGCCGAAAACCCGGGGATACTTGACGTCGCAGAAGATTATTTTTCTGCCCTAGAATTACAGGCGTTGAAAAGTCGCGAAGAATCCCAGCAGCTTGATTATTTTTATCGTTACTGGACCTTGAAAGAGGCCTATATAAAAGCTCGTGGTGAAGGTCTTTCAATTCCCTTGCATGATTTTTCGGTAACGCTCGGCGATGACGGTGAGTTCCGTGAGTTTGTGGGTCCAGAAGCTGAGTCCTGGGATTTTCGCTTGCTTGGTCAAAATCCTGCGTACACCGCCGCAATAAGTATGAATGCGCAGATTGCGGGTTTGAAATTTATCCATAGCGTGCCATTGGGACCGCAGTCAGAGCAACGTGCTGCGGATGCCTTTAATCAGGGTGCAATACAGGCCGATGAACGTCGCCGTGACATCGGTTAACAATAATAGGAGTAGACCTTGTATAAAGTATTAACGTTGAACCAAATTTCTACTAAAGGCTTAAGTCGTCTACCCGCTGACCAGTATGAATTGGCGACTGATATTGCCGCGCCTGACGCAATCTTGCTGCGTAGTCATAAATTGCAAATTGCAGAGATATCGAGCAGTGTTAAAGCCATAGCCAGAGCGGGTGCGGGTACCAACAATATTCCTATTAGTGCTTGCACCGAGCTGGGTATCCCTGTTTTTAATAGCCCTGGCGCCAACGCCAATGCGGTGAAAGAGTTGGTTATTGCTGGGCTTGCGCTAGGCTCGCGGGGTATTTTGGCAGGGGTCTCGTATGTAAATACCCTTGCTCATATGACAGACGCCGCTGAAATGGCTAAATTACTTGAAAAAGAAAAGAAGCGTTTCAAAGGCAATGAGCTGGCTGGCCGCACCCTCGGTGTTGTTGGTCTAGGGGCGATAGGCTCAATGATCGCAAATGCTGCGTTGAACTTAGGGATGGAAGTTATAGGCTATGATCCTGCCTTGTCGGTTGATGCCGCTTGGCGCCTGCCCAGTTCTGTTAAAAAGATGGATAACTTAAGTACGCTGTTTGCGAAAGCCGATTTCATTACCCTGCACTTACCTGTACTGGACTCGACGCGTGGCCTAGTTAATTCTGAATTGCTTTCCAGCTGTAAAGCTGGTTGCTGCTTGCTTAATTTTGCCCGTGAAGAAATCGTTGATGTCAGTGCGGTTATTGACGCTTTGGACGGCGGTAAGTTGCGCCAGTTTATTACTGACTTTCCGGTTCCCAGCTTGATCGGCCGCAGCGATGTGATATTAATGCCACACATTGGCGCTAGCACTGATGAGGCGGAAGAAAACTGCGCGATTATGGTTGCCGACCAGCTGAACGACTTTCTTTCGAACGGCAATATCACGAACGCAGTAAATTTTCCTAATTTGCATCTTGAGCGCAGTGGGCAGTGCCGTTTAGCGATTGCCAATAATAATGTGCCTAAAATTTTAGGTAGCGTACTGGGTATACTTGCCGACGCGGATATCAACGTTGTTGATATGTTAAATAAAAGTCGGGACGAAATAGCCTACAATCTTATTGACCTTGGTAGTGAAGCCTCACCTGCGCTTTTAGAGCAGTTGCGTGCACTCGAAGGTGTTATCAATGTTCGCTTGATTCAGTGGTAAAACGGGCGACTTAAGCGAGTAAGGCTAATGACTAGCTTGGATCAATTGCAGGCACACCTGAAAAATCAGCCCAGCGCGCCGCCGATAGAGGGCTGGCACCCAGAATTAAGTGGCGATATTGATATTGTCATTAAAGCTGATGGTCGTTGGATTCACGAAGGTGGCGAGATAAAGCGTCATGAACTCGTCAAGTTGTTTGCTTCTATCCTGCGCAGGGAAGATGACGGGGAATACTACCTGGTGACACCAGTTGAAAAATGGCGAGTGCAGGTTGAAGATCTTCCATTGTTGATTATTGATTTTGAAATTGAAGAAGGAAGTGATTCGCGGCGTCTGATTTTCAAAACGAATGTGGATACCTGGTTTGAATTGGGGGGGCGGCACCCGATATCGATAGATACTGGGGAGGATGGCAGCGAGCCGCAACCTTCGGTATTAACGCGTCATGGTTTAGCGGCAAGAGTGAGTAGGGCGTGTTTTTATCGCTTGGTTGATATTGCTGAGCCTGTTGGCGATTCTATTGTTCTTCGCGCAGCCGGCGAAACCTTTGTGCTAGGTAAATCTGTATAATTGTTTCAAGCAGCTAAAAAACAGCAGTGCAGACGCAAAAAAGGGCAGCGAAAGCTGCCCTTTTTTGCGTTTTTACTTAGTTACATATTTGGATAGTTGGGGCCGCCTAGGCCTTCTGGTGTTACCCAAATAATGTTTTGCGCCGGATCTTTAATGTCGCAAGTTTTA
>TARA_R110001599_G_scaffold114494_2_pt1 | contig 10448 bp, 8 predicted proteins | sample TARA_R110001599 | Tara Oceans TARA_R110001599 (sample SAMEA4398360) | marine metagenome | biome: Polar Biome; feature: [MES] marine water layer (ENVO:01000295) within the mesopelagic zone...; material: water (ENVO:00002006), including particulate matter (ENVO:01000060) such as...... | reverse complement strand
CAACAAGAAGCTTTGACTGTATGTATTTCATTGTAAAATTATATGGTTGATAAAATAAACGGATGAATCATAATTGCCATTCTGGCGGACTCATAATAGTTGTTTTAGCTTTAACCCGAAGTAGCAAAAGACCTCCTATTACGAACTTTCTTGTATACCACAGATTAAGAATGCCAATAAATAAATTTGTCCGCCCCGTTGTAAAAACATGAGCGGACAAAACTTACCTAACCTAACTACTAAAGCCGAATTCATCTTACTCATGACAAGTAAGTGACTCAGTTAATTGTAATACAAATTTTTTTTTAAGATGGGCTACTTCAATCAGAAATTTTTTGGATTGATTTTTACATATTTAATTGATTTTCCTCCTTTATCGAGATGATAGGAATAAGTGATGTGAACCATTCCATTCGTATCCTGAATAAGTGAAGGATACGAAAAGCCCCCAAAATCCTTTTTCTCATCCTCTAAATAAATTTTGCTACTCCAGGTTTTGCCCTCATCTGAAGACAAGTACAAGGAAAGGCGATAGCGGCCATCATCAATGTCATTACCTAGAAAAAGCCATAGCCCATTGTCCAAAACCAAAAGCTCCACACTAGCAGTATTGGGAATACTTGACTTTTCACTTGAAGTCCAGGTCATCCCTTCATCTGTGGAATAGCTTTTATGCAGCCTTGTGGGTGCATCACCACTGTCCCTCATTATTGCCATTATTTCGCCATTTTTTCTTTGGGCCAATGCTGGTTGAATGGGGCCTCGACCCACAATAGGCTTACTGGGAGTCCATGTTTCACCATCATCATCAGAAATGGCTGTCAAAGAAAAGTTAAAGCCATCTGAGTAAAGGGGCAATAATATTCTACCTGAACTGAGTACAAGTGGCTTAATCCTTGTCATCCACCCGATACTTGATTTTTTACTGTCTTTACTAGCATCTATGATCATATCATCATAAAGTGGGGCATACTCAGACCATCCAGCCTTATTGGATGGCAACTCCTCAAAGCGCTTCACCACTTCTTGGTGAAATTCCTCGCCAGGTTTAAGAAGGATATTATCTTGCCAACTCCATATCGGAGCCCCTGCATTGTCATAACTTGTGCTGGTTCTCAAACGTAATATGGACTGCTCCCATTTATTGGCTTGAACGGCTATCCAAACCAAAAAAAGCTTTCCTTCCTGGTTTAAAAAAAGAACAGGATTACAGTCTGGCAAATTGGGTGTATCCGCCAACAAAAAGGGCTCTCCCCACTGACTGTCATTTTTCCTCAACCTGGCCCCCATTATACGAACATCATCTGCTTTTCTTTCACCGGAGCCTTCAAACCATGCTGTTAATAAATCGCCATTGGGCAGGGATACAATGCTACTGCCATGAACATGGTTGTTTTGAAGAGGGAAAATAAGGGTTTCAGACTCCACTACTTTATCTTTGGCTATGAATTGACCAAAAGCTGAAAGATTCAGCAAGAACAATCCAATAAATATTATTTTTTTCATTTGATTTTTTTTCTTCTTTCCATGACTTCAGCCCATGTAGTTAATACAATCCCTTCCTTTTCTATGAACTTTTGTAGTTCTGGAGACGTCATGGCCAGCATGTCTGCATACCTTGATTTTCCAGACCCACTAATTCTGTCAAATGTTTTCCTATCACCATTGCTGTGAACAATCACCATGGCCAATCCTGGTTCCATTGCAGTCAAAAGTTCTTTGCATTTCTCCACCTTATAAGCACCCAATCCTTCATCATCAACTTCATGATCCGGGGACCAATTGCCACTTATGGTGTGCAAGTCATCCAATACTGGCAAACCAGCAGCCCATATTTGTTTGCCTATCATCGGGGCCTTATCCATAAGTGCATTGCTAGGCAATTCCATTCCTTCTTTGTATTTGCCTTCCTTTTTCAAACGCTTGATCATGTTATTATTCATAGAAAGACCAAGCAACTTATTGTTTCCACCAGGAAACATAACTGGAATACCATATTCCATCCCCACCTTTATATAGCGTTCTAGAAAAGGTCCATGATAGAATAAGGTTCCCATATGGCTATCCATATGGGTTGGATTTAGACCTAATGATAATGCGCAATCAATTTGAGCACGAATTTCTATTTCTACTTCATCGGGTGTAGCATTGGCAATTACCTCTTCCACTGAGGCCCAAAGGGCCCCTTCCTCATCGACAAGACCAGGTACAGCAGCCTTTCCTGCTACAGGAGGCCATCTGTAATGTTTCCATTCCGAGGTTAAGGTCAGGTGCAATCCAGCATCCATGGGTTCATCCAATGCTTTTTTTACAAAACTAGCAGCCCAGGGACAAGGCATCATGATACTACAGGATGTTGCAACACCTTCCTTGATGGACTTAATTGCCCCCTCATTAGACTCAAAAGACATCCCTGCGTCATCTACATGAAAGATGACCACTTTTTTTCCTGCCGGAAAACCTAATCTCTCAGCGTATGTCATTTCCTGTTGGCTAAATAACGGTTGGTAGGATAATGCTAATAGTAACAATACCCAGATAGTAGTTCTCATAATTTGCAAAGAATTAAATCCCTTCAAGTTTACCTTTCCAAAAAGCAACAGTTTGTCGGTTCCAAGTGTAACAGGCGACCAAATGTCCATCTTCATAGAACATGGCTGGATAAGAAAGTTCATCATCTCCAGATCCTTTCTCAATTTCAAATTTCAAAGGCCAGGTCTTACCATTGTCTTCAGAAACGGCAATTGAAATCGGGAATCGGTCTCCCCAGTTTTCAGCCACAGGATTATAAATTAAAGCGATTTTTTCACCTTCAATATGAGCAACATCAATCCCACTGTTGTTATTTGGCAATTCAATCTCTTTAACTTCAGACCAGGTTTTTCCATAATCTTCCGAATCAGAACGACAGATATTTCCCGAACTACTTCGCATCAACATGTGAACATGTCCAGGCTTGGATTCCCACATTGCGGGTTGAATGACACCTTCTTCAGTAATCACTGTTCGATCCATGGCTAATTTCTCGGTAGCATTCCAAGTTTTACCACCATCTTCTGATCTGTCTACAAATACTGTCCAAACTTTATTTTTCTCATCGGAAGCAGGAGCTAACCATGTACCATCAGATAAAACCAACATATGATTTCTAACCGGTCCACGTCCGCCTTTGTCTCCAGGAACCAATTCCTTAGCCTCAGACCATGTCTCTCCACCATCTTCAGTATACTGAACCCAAGTTTCCCAAAAATCTATTTCTTTACCTACCTTAAAATAGAGGTATACTTTACCGTCAGGAGCATTGAATAAAACAGGGTTCCAGTGGGGTTCATTCCTTACCTTTACAAGAAGCTCAGGTTCAGACCAATTTCCAGGTTTTCCTTTTGAAATCCAGATCCCAACATCATTGTGTTTTTCATAAGACCCGGCAAACCAAGCAGAAAGATAAGTACCATCTCCTAGTCCCGTAATCGTAGACGCGTGGCATTGGGCAAATGGTCTATCTTCTCCAAAGATATGCTCATAATCAACTGTGGTAAGTTTAACTTCCTGATTACTATCTGCTTTTTCTGCAACCACTTCTGATTTTCCTCCTCCACAGGAAAAATTGAGTATTATAAGGAACGAGAATAAAGCACTATTAATTAATTTTTGAGAATTTTTCATGGTTTTATCAATGGATTATTTGGATAACTGTCGATGATCTTTCCATCCTCATCTACTGTAATAATGTTATAAGTTGAGCCTTGAAGTGTGACTAAGGTGAATGCCCTCACAGATTGAGAAGTCTCCAAGTACCAGGTACTAGCAGCGTCATGGACCGTTCTAGGCCTTGTTCCCCAAGATCCGTCGCCTATATAAACGATTCCATCTTCATCAACATTGTTATTTTTAATTGGATAAGTACGTTTATAGGCATGGTCATGATTTTCAAACGCCAACTTCATGCTTGACTTTTCAAACAATGGTACCCAATGTTCTCTAATCTTAGTCTGGGTAGTTCCAGTAAACGACCTCGCTGAAGGATAGGCAGGAACATGGTAAACGGCCATTACATGGGCCGTTTCTTTTTCCTTTTGAACCGCAAGTTCTCTTCTTAACCATTCCTTTTGAGGACCGTCTATGGCATTGGTATGGTCTGAATCTAAAAAGAGAAAACTCAAGTATTCACCAAATTCAAGCACTCCATAACCTGGCTGTCCTGGAAAGGCAAAAAGATTAAAGTAAAAAGGTGCACTTTCTTTTCTCTTCTCAATTTTCAAGTGCTCCGGAATTTCTTTCTCATTAAAACCACTTTTCACTTCATGATTACCTATTCCCAACATCATTGGAATTAATCTACCATCTTCTTGAATCAACGTTTTCTTTACGGCATCAAACCATGAATACCATCGATCTACATTTTTCCCATCACCGTTGGCATAAGCTAGATCTCCACCTATAATAATGAAATCTGGATTATAAGGTAAAACCTGTCGGTTGGTTTTTTCCATCACTTCCTGATCATGCATGGTATCTCCTCCTATAGCAAACCGAATAGGGTTTCTGGAAATATCTTTAGGCATGGTCTTAAAATAGTAGACCTTTTCATTTCCTCCGAATTTAACTTCATAGGCTTGGTCTGCGCTGAGTCCTGATAAATGCACCCTATGAATTTTTCGATCTGAAAATGGAAAATCCAATACCGTACTAGGAGATTTTTCCCAGTTTTCGCTACCTTTTTTGCGGTAGTGTAATGATTGCCTTGCACTATTTTTAAGGTGCCAATCAACTGTAATGGTGCTGGTAGGGTCTTCTTTCCAAGTTAGGTAGATTCCACTAGGCTCTTCTTGGGCCCTTAGTGTTCCAACTTGTAATCCAAGCAGGAAAAATAAACCAAAACCTACAAGGATTTTTCTTCTTCGTTCTTTCATTATTTAGGATATTATTAATCTTATTATCAGGTTTCTAAAATAAGTATCTTCTTGCTTAAATAGAATAATTGTGTGTTTTATATAAGTTTTATTTACAGGAATCAATTCATATTTTAATATATCAGGTTAGTTAATTTTAACTATTTTAAAAAAGTACTTTTACCACAAACTGACTGTAATAATATTATTTGGCACTTACTTCTTTCTTTAGAAATCTTCTTTCTATTTAAAATCATTAACTACATTACAAGGATTTCCTATTTTGGACTATTGGAAAAAAACAATAGGGCTCAAATAGCCCTAACGTGGTTTTTCAAGTATAACTCCTGAATCACAGCACAGATACCAACTTATTAAATACTGAATTTCAGTTAGTTAATAAAACCAAAGTTGACCTCAAACTTACAGGTAAAGTTGTTAAAAGGTTAAAATTAAAATATCTTTGTCGTTGATTTTTTTTTAAAATACCCGACTTAGTTAAAATGAACATAGGAATAGATTTAGGAGGAACGAAAATCCAGGTAGGTATAGAGCAGGAAGGTAAAATCATTCATAAGACAAAAGCGCTTTTGAAAGAAAAAACCAACCTTCAATCAACACTTGATCAGGTCATTCAATTTATTAAGCCATTAGCCGCTCACAATGTGGATGGAATAGGTATTGGCGTACCTTCCGTTGTAGATGTGGAAAGAGGTATAGTTTATAATGTCACTAATATTCCTTCATGGAAGAAGGTAGCATTGAAAGACATTCTGGAAGAAGAGTTTAATCTCCCCGTTTTTGTAAATAATGATGTCAATTGTTTTGCAATTGGTGAACATAAATTTGGAATGGGAAAAAAATACCGTAATATGGTAGGTATGTCCATTGGAACTGGACTGGGCTCTGGGATCATCATCGGAAACAAGCTTTATGCTGGCATAAACTGTGGAGCTGGAGAAATAGGGTTACTACCCTACCTCAAACATAATATAGAGTATTATGCAAGTGGAAATTTCTTTAGTGCAGAGTACGGAACGACGGCCTTAGACGCCTTTACTGCAGCCAAAAATGGAGACAAAGAGGCCTTGGTCCAATGGAATGATTTTGGCCGTCACTTTGGTGCTGCTGTCCAAGTGGTCATGTATACTTATGACCCGGAAGCCATAGTAATAGGAGGCTCCGTAGCCAATGCATTTCCCTATTTTGAAAATGCAATGCGAGAAAGTTTTAGCAATTTTATTTATCCTGAATCTTTCAAAAAATTAAAAATTCACTTAACTCAAAATGAGGACATTGCCATTTTAGGGGCAGCAGCTCTTGTAGATGAATCGGTCAAATTCACCAATAAAGTGCTTTAAAGCAAATGGAAGTGCTCATGGTGTAGCCAAAGCTTCCTCTCTAAAATAACCCATCGATTAAAACTGTTACTTTCAATAATTAAATGACATGAAAAAAAACACACTGATTGTTGCCTTGATTTTATTGATTTTTTTCGTCATTTCTTTCCTTACCAATATTCTTGGACCGATCATTCCTGATATCATTGATAGTTTCACGCTAAGCATTGGACTAGCAGGTTTTTTACCATTTGCCTTTTTTGTGGCTTATGCCGTAATGTCCATACCGTCTGGTATTTTAGTAGAGAAATACAAAGAAAAGAAAATGCTGATATTCGCCTTTACCATGGCATTTATTGGCGCTTTGCTTTTTGCCTTTATCCCAGGTTTTTCTGTTGCTTTGATCTCCCTTTTTATTATTGGAATCGGTATGGCTGTACTTCAAGTGGTCATCAATCCCTTATTGAGAACCGCTGGTGGAGAAGAACATTTCGCTTTCAATTCAGTGATGGGGCAGTTGGCATTTGGGGCGGCCTCCTTTCTTAGCCCGATGCTTTACAGCTATTTGGTTACAAACATCCATACCACAGACGATTCATTGATTTTTTCTTTCTTGAATCCTATGGTTCCGGAAGACCTTAAATGGGTGTCTTTATACTGGGTTTTTGCTGCCATTGCATTTCTTATGGTTATCATTGTCTATTTTGCTAAATTCCCGAAAGTTGAACTCAAATCCGATGAGAAAATCGATGTTGGGGTAGCTTTTAAGGAATTGTTAGCTAATAAATACGTATTGCTATATTTCCTAGGGATATTTTGTTATGTAGGTACTGAGCAGGGCATTGCCAATTGGATATCGAAATTCCTTCAATCCTATCATGGTATAGATCCCTCGACCACAGGCGCCATAGTCATTTCCTATTTCTGGGGTTTGCTCACAGTTGGTTGCTTGTTGGGTTTATTATTATTGAAGTTTCTAGATAGCCGAACAGTTTTGATAACCTTTACATTGGGAGCTATAATTTCCTTGCTGGCAGGTCTTTTTGGCACTGCAGAAATAGCCTTAATCGCCTTTCCTTTGACTGGTTTTTTTGCTTCTGTTATGTGGTCCATTATTTTCTCTTTGGCACTCAACTCCGTACCACAACATCACGGTACTTTTTCTGGGATTTTGTGTACAGGAATAGCTGGAGGTGCTATTGTACCCCTGGTAATCGGTGGATTAGCAGAACTTGTAGGACTTAAATTGTCGATGTTATTTCTTTTGCTTACTTTAGGATACATCTTAAGCATTGGTATTTGGGCCAAACCTTTGGTCACCAATGCTACCAAAAGTTTGAAGGATATCTTTAAGTAAAAAATGTATAAGATAATTTTGCTCCTGGACTTTGCCGAGGAGTACAGTAAAAGTTTATTAAAAGGAATTTCTAAGTATTCAACAGAACATGGCCCCTGGACCTATTGTCGCATGCCACTGTACTACAGAGAAACCATTGGGATAAAAGGAATTCTCGAATGGGCTAAAGATTGGGGAGCCGATGGAATTATCGGACAATTATACAACGATATAGACCTGGAATTGCTCATCGATGCCAAAATCCCTGTGGTCGCTCAGGATTTTAAAGAGCGGTTTACTGAGATCCCAAACATTACAGGTTCCTACCATGAAGCTGGTGAAATCGGTGCTTCCTATTTTCTTAAAAAAGGTTTTAAAAATTTCGCTTTTTATGGTTTCAAAGACATTGTTTGGTCCAGGGAACGTGCCGAAGGTTTTGAGAAAAAAGTCAATGAAATGGGGTACAAAGTAAATTACTTTGAACATAGAAAATCCCGATCTACTGATTTATGGTACTACAAAAGTAACTCCTTAAGTAAATGGTTACTGTCTCTGCCAAAGCCTATCGCATTAATGACATGTGATGACAATCAGGGTTTGCACATTACGGAAGCATGTAAGCAAAATAAAATCCGAATCCCCGAAGAAGTTGCTGTATTGGGTGTTGACAATGATGAAATGCTTTGTGAATTGTCCGACCCTCCCTTGTCAAGTATTGGTTTGGATATAGAAAAAGGTGGTTATGACACAGCTAAGCTAATGGAGCAGATGATCAGAACCAGCGCTACTAATTTTTATGACATTCTTGTAAAACCCACCCAGGTCATCACCAGACAGTCTACCGATATATATGCTACGAATGATGACCATATTGCTTCTTCCTTAAAATTTATACATAAAAATATAGAAAAAAACCTCCAAGTAGATGAAGTGGTAAAGCAAGTGCCCCTTTCCAGAAGAAGCTTGGAAAAACGGTTTCTCCAAATTACCGGATATCCAATTTATAAATATATTTTTAACCTTCGCATTGAAAAATTCACTCAAAAGCTACTGGAAACCGATCAGACTGTTTTCGAAATTGCGATGGATTTAGGATTAAATGACAGCAAGAATATAGCGCGTCAGTTCAAACAGGTGAAAGGATGCAATCCAATCGAATATCGAAAAAGGTACCTGGCAGGAAAATAACTTTTCTCAAGCCTTCTACAGTGATATATTTCTATTATATCAGGGCTTACAAAATAATAATTGCAACCATTCATATAAACCTATTCTTAATGAATGGTACTTTTTATAACCTTAGGGTAATACAAATTAATTACTTCTGTAACAATTATCAACCTTTACCCTAATACCTCTTATGAAACATCTAGATAAAAATTCAATCATTTCCATCATTATCGCCGGCATGTCTTTGGCTACAGCCTGGGCTATCCGTGGGCAATTTGGCCATGAACAGGGAGCCGCGTGGGCCGGAGGTATAGGTTGTTTAAGCATCCTACTATTGGCCAAAAAAGAAAATTGGTACAATAAAGCCATTAAAGCAGCCTTTGCAGGAGCCGTAGGCTGGGGATTTGGAGGTATGATGAGTTATGGCATTCTTGTTGGGTACGGTAGAGGGGTAGATTTCATAAACGTATACTATGGGTTAGCTAGTTTGTTGGTCGTAGGAGGTCTTTATGGATTAATCGGTGGTGGATTATTCGGCTTGGTATTGGCAGACCATCCTGAGAAAAAAATCAAATGGCATCAGGTCGTTACGGAAATGACTGTAGGTGGCATAGTCTTTTATTACTTAATTGTTGAGCAACTGGGATTTGAAATGACTCCTCCACGTTCTGAAGCTTGGGGGATATGCGCTGGCTCAGGGATTGCCATGTTGTATTATATGGCGAGAACCAAACAATACAGCGCCATGAGAGTGGCCATTTATGCAGGCTTAGGAGGCGGCTTTGGTTTCGCCTTTGGTAATTTTTTACAAGTGCTCGGAAATGTTGCCGAAATCCCCTTCAATATGTGGAATGTAATGGAATATTCACTTGGGTTCTTTGGAGGAGCAGGAATGGCCTATGGCACTTTCACCTCCAAATGGCCAGAAGAAAAGCCAACAACTCAATTCACTACCAGCAACCTCAGCATACCTATTATCGGGCTGTTGATACTTATTCCTTTCTTCGTATGGCAGCAATCTTTTATTATGAAAGATTTCTCAGATACCTTAGGGGCATTTGTTAGTCAGCCTCAAACCTGGATGATGGTAGTACAAATAATTACACTTCTTGTGTTTTTATCCTTGGGTATCTATTGGACAAAGTTATTCTCAAAGAAAAAAGGATTAGCCAATCAACAATTCAGTTACAAGGAAATCTCAATGGTTTTCATAAGTTTATTTGGAACCTACATCTTGTTCACCATTCTGTTAACAGGTTCATTTTTGAGTTTTTACAGAATAGAACAGTTTCTCTATATTGTCAATTTCATTATTATTCTTGTATTAATTCCGAAGTATAAACCTACATTTTCGGAACGACCTGCGCTTTCAAAGACTTGGAGAAAAGCCCTTTTACTCATTTTTATCATCTTGGCAATTCTCGCACTTATATTGATAAACAGTCATGGAGAAATGTCCCACATGCAAAAACGATTTGATTGGGTTTAACCCGAAATTGAAAAACTAAGAAATACCATTGATTGATGGGATATTAAAAAGTCAGGATCTCATGATCCTGACTTTTTTGTTTCACCACTATACAAATTACATAGGTCTTTTCTATCAATAATCTGGCGAGTTTGGAATACGAATAATAAGCTTACTACTGCCTGATTTATATTTATGCAAGAAGATAGCATCATAAAGCTCTCCGGCTACCGTATAAGCCT
>TARA_R110001599_G_scaffold131413_1_pt1 | contig 10451 bp, 10 predicted proteins | sample TARA_R110001599 | Tara Oceans TARA_R110001599 (sample SAMEA4398360) | marine metagenome | biome: Polar Biome; feature: [MES] marine water layer (ENVO:01000295) within the mesopelagic zone...; material: water (ENVO:00002006), including particulate matter (ENVO:01000060) such... | reverse complement strand
CAAAAACAAGTCCTTTTTTTGAAGGAGACCAATAAAATCCATGACCGCTTCCTTTAATTTTAACTTGTATGAGTAAATTTCCTTGCTTGTCTTTTAATAACTCTGATTGTTTTACCGCAAGATCTTGATAAAGTTTCATTTTCACATCTTCTTCATCTTCATTATTGTCTTCTCCTGAAAATTGCGGTAATATAAACATTTTTTAGTCCTTTTTCTTTTCTTCAAGTGCTCCGTAACCAGCAGGGGCACTTTTTGATCTTTTATAACTTGGTTTTACTGTTCCGGGTGTTGGTTTTCCTTTTCCAAGACCAATTAATTTAAATTTTATCTTGCTATAGCCTTTTTTTACATCATTTTGGAAGTCTTCGGCTACCATTTCCTCTTCTTCGGGCTCAATTTGTACTTTTTCTTCTCTTTTTATTAATTCTTTATCAACAATATCATATCCATCGACCACTCCGATGTTTTCATAGTCGAATCCATCAAGTAAAGTGATCTTTTGTTCACCAAATTCGCCACCTTGATAGAAATATGTGCTTGCCTGACCTATTATTTCGGTAAAAAGTGCTGGCCATGCCTCTGGTGGCATCGTTTTAAGGTGTGTATTATATGATTGTATCTCACCTTTGAGTGAAAAATCGGTTCCACGGGACCCAATTGCTTGAATATGGGACATAAAATCATGAACTGCTCTGAATTTAGCATTAGTTTGAGGGTCAAAGACATCATGTTCGGCATCAATAGTAGCAATTTTCATCACTCCGTTGTTAAAAACATCATTTCTAAGCTCTTTTACATCACTATAAGCATGGTAATCAACAAAATGAACATTAATTTTACTCTCAATCCGCTTAAACATCTTGTTAACAAAGGGAATCATGGCCTCAAAGTGCGGAACTGCCCTTGTTTCAAACTTCGGAGCAGCCAAATAAGCCTCCGCAACCAGTTTAGAATACAAATCCCACCCATTTGGTCCGGGTTTCAGCATCATTTTCTCGTTTAATTGCTCTTCATCAAGCAAATTGACGGTCATATCTCTTGGAAGATCCGCTATTCCCATCATAGCGTCGTATGATTTGGTTGCATAGTGGTGTAATTTCTCAATTTGATTCGCATTTCTTAATAATTTAAAGGCAATATTCTCCACAGAGAAGATTCCGTCTCTTTCAAGACCAGTTGAACGAAGTTTTCTAATCTTTTCTTTTAATCTGTCGGCCATTTCGACTGCTTCTTGGTGTCTTTTTGCTTTTGAGAGCCCTTTTACAAGGTCAATATCCTGCTGAAGACCGTCTGCTTTCTTAACTGCGGCATCTGTATCAATATCTGCCTCGATTGGACTTGGTTTTACTATCCATTCGTCGTCTGCGATCGAATAAACACCGTTCGCATGGTGTTTTTCGTCTTCATCTTGGATATAAATCTCTACTTCATGCCCTCGTATCATAATTTTATGCTTTTTATTCCACTCTGAACGGGCCAAAGTGAAATAATCCTTCAATAAATCAAGGTCACCATCGAAATCTTCGTAATTTATCAAGATATGGAGGTCAATATCAGACCCTTTGTGCCAATTATAACTTGATAGTGATCCAGTCATGGTAACATCTTTGACTTTACCTTCTAAATCAAGCTGTGCGATGAAATCTTCGGCGATCTCAAGCAGTTTGTCTCTTGTTTTCCGGTCAAGTAGGCGGTTTTTATCCCAAAACTTGCGGTTTAGTGTACTTTTTTGCTTGATCTTGGTAAGATCATACTCCATTTCGTCCAAAATCTCTTGAATATGGACTGGATCTTTAAAATTTTGCAAACCCTCGACCTCTGCTCTTTCTTTTTGTCCGTTATAAATTTCCTGAGACATATCTTGTGACACATAATGACCATGATTACCAGATGTTGAGTATTTTTCGTCCAACTCTTGTTCTTTCATGGGGTCATCGCACATTTTATTTAGCTCTGGATCTTTGGAGGCACAAAAAAATCTTCTTTGTTTCTCAGAACGAACTTCTTTTATAATTTTTATCTTCATTAACCATAAACCCTTTAAGAGTAATTAGTTATTTGAATCGTAATTGTAAGCAATTTCTACTAAAGCACCGGGATCGGGAATCACATCAAAGTAAACACGATTGTGTGAAGGGGAATAGTGCCAATAATAATAAGGCTGCCCATCAACAAAGACTCCAATCATAGTCGGGTCAACTGGAATATAAGTTAAATCAAGATGTTCATATGGTATAACTTGTGCAGCAGCATCAGCAACCCCAGCAGACCAATCAGTTGAGCAAATATCAATAACTTGTCCGTTATAATAATTTGCTGCATCAATATATTTGTATCCTGTATAAACATTATTATTATTACATAAAGAATTAGAAGGATCGAGGTTTACAATTGAAGAAACAAAAGTATTATCTCTTAAATTTGAATACCAATCGGTAAAATCACTCACTGCGGGTAAAAACAAATTACTTTGTTCTTCTTCGTCTGATACAAAGACTGTTAATAATGCTGCATCTTCTCTCATCCAACTTTGAGCCATTTGATTATTCTCAATATATTCAAAAACTGCATCAAACCCTGCTTCCTGAGAGCCCATAACGGCTGAATTATACATTGCAATAGCATCATGGGCACTATCACCTTGCATCAAAGGAAAGAGCATAGATTGGCCGCTCTGGCGGTAATCTGAAGAAATTATAACCAATCGCCAATTCACATTTGGAAGAGCCAACATCATTGCTTCGATGCCTGCGAGGATATATTGTTTTTCATTATTCATTGAACCGGAAGGATCAATAACCCAAATAATATCAACACCGTTAGATTCAGATACTTGCTCAAAAGAATCAACCCACACAGGGAATTGTTCTTCGTCTGCTGTGTCTTCTATTACGATACCGGAGTCTTCAACATAAACATCATAATAACTTGGATAGATATATTTCTCCTCTATCGTGTGTTTAACTATACCAGTTTCAGTACACCCTAACATTGTTAGGAAAAGAAAAATTAACCATCTCATTTTTTTACCCTCGTATTAAGGGTGTTCTATTGTTGAATCAATAACATCTCGTCTAATTTGCTTTCTAAATAAGCTTTACTCCAGCCAGCGAATCCATGAAACACCTGCATATCGTTATTTATAACAACATATGTTGGCCATCCGCTAATTGGAAACCCATCATCTGCTACTGGATCAATCAAATCTCTTGATCCGTAAAGCAAAATACTGTTGTGTGTATTTGTCAAAGCAAGCCATTCGGCCATATCAACAGCAGTTGGAGCCTCGCCTTGATCATTTTCGACCATGATTGTAATCCAAAGCAAATTATGTTCAGAATAATTAGCCATAAAAATATCCGCTTGGTCAGCAGTATGTTTACAAACACTACACCACTCGGCAACCAAGTCGATAACGATTGGACGACCGTAGTGTTCATATAAATTAAACTGATTTCCGTTGGAGTCAGTTAATTCTAAATTACAAATGTGCTCTCCGATTCGGTAAGAGCATTCATCCCAATGTATTGGGGATTCAATAGGAGCCGTATCAGCAACAATACCGGCAGAATCGACTTGCGTCTTGGGGGGAATACAAGCAACAAACAAACTAAATAACAAATTCAACATTATAGCACCCTCTATTAGTAACTATAAGGTGCGAGGCTTAAGAACTATTTTTTTATAATAAGTTTGATATTTCTTTTATTTTCTTGAAGTTCAACACCAAGTTGATCAGCATATTCCTTGGCTCTTTTCATCATAGAGTTGATAAGTTTTTTCCTTTCCGCTTTAAGTTTGAGATTAATATCCTCAAGTTGCGGCTTCATGTCTTCAAGTATTCTCGGCCAAAGACCATCAATTGTCTCAACCCATCTCATCATATACTCAATATCTTCAACTCTATCGAGCCACTTTACTTCTGCATTGGCTCTCAAAGCAAGGCGAGTATTGGTTACTTCATTTTTTTGAGTCAACTCAATTGGCCCCGGATATCTCATATCAACTTCGTCAAATAAATTTGCTCCCATATAACGATATTGTTGTATATCTTCTTCGCCCAAATCAAAACCGGGAAAGTTCAATCTTGTTTGGTTTTTAGCATTCATGTATGCTGTGAGATTTACTTTTTTAATTGAATTATTTAAAATTTTCTTGATTACATCTGGGCTAAATACCTTCTTCATAGCTTCGTTATATCTACTCAAGCCATCGGATATCAAGGATTCATATTGCCTTTTTAAAGATGAGCCTTTAATTTCTCTTGGGCTATTAAATGAGAATGCCTCGACCTCGATAGGAAGTTTTGAGTTCAAGACAAACTTAATTGGTTCAGTTGGATCTTCTAAATCATATTCAGCAAAAAAGTGTTTGTAATCTTCTTCAATCCCTTCAATAGTTTTGAGAACATCAGCAATTTTTCCTTTACCTTCTGTTTCAAATTCTTCCTTGATAAAATTCAACATAATTTCTTTGATGTCTTCGCGGAAATTTTCAATATCGTCCTCTCCGAAGTTATATTTGAAGTGCTGTACGGCTGCTTCCAATTCTTCGCGAGTCTCGGCATTTTTATAATCGCTATCTTCAGCGGCGAAACTAACCTGCACTCCAATAGTAGCATGCTCCCCGGCTATTTGAAAAAAAGCATCTGTATCAATAACCTGTTCTCCATAACTTTCTTGAAGAAAATCTTTCATATAGCTAATTTCAGAAATCTGTTCTTTAAAATCATCTTCTTCTAATATAGCAAGAATGGCGGTATCGTTTGCTTCAACAGGTCCCAATGGCAATTCATCAATTTGTACTTTGAATTGAACATAAACATCGAGCACAGCAAATTCACCATCGCCATAATCTTCCATCTCAATCTCGAAATTAATATAATCTGTGTCTGCTAAACCATTATGGACATCATTTACATAATCTTGAAGTTCAGCCAATCTTGTATCAATTTTGGCATTTGTGTTTTCTTCAATAAATTCAAGCAGAGGAGTGAAGTCATCATTTGAATGCTCTCCGTCTTCTGTCACTTCATCAACACCAAACCTATCAATAAAATCTTTGATATAAGTCCAATATTCTGAATCAGGAGCATTATTCTCTCGACCCTTGATTTGATATAATGTTTCTTCGTTTTCATTATAAGTAAGGGTTACATGTGACTTGGATGCCTTGGAGCCCTTGGGTCGAGTTCTCAAAGAAACCAAGTTTCCTCTATCGTCTCTACCGCAGTGTCCCATTCGCTTACCTTCAAGCTCACAAGCACCTTCTCCAAGATTGATCCAATAATATCCGTCCTTGTATCTGTGAACAATATCTTTTTCGTCTTCTTCTGTTAAACTTACCTCATTAACATATTCCATGGCTTCGTTGAAATCCATTTTAGCCAACTCTTTCCAATTGGTTGGGTGCTTTTTAAGATAATTAATAATAGCTGAACCCACTTGATTTTGAAAGAGAACCCCATAAGATTTTAGATATCGTTCATTAAACTCTACTGTAATAATTTCAATTGCATCTTCTTGAAGATCTCCGCTTAGACTTTTCTTTGCAGCTTTTACTAGTGATTTTTCAAGAGCCTTTGCTTCTTTAAAATTTAAAGCAACAGGCATACCATCTCCCCGTATTTTATCCTTAACATTAAATTTTACAATTTTATCAAACCTTTCACTAAATTCGTCTGGAACACCGCCAATGTCATCGGATGACATTTGAATTGCATCTTTAATTCGATCAACCATCGGATGTAAAAATTGAATATTTTGTTTACTTCGTTCTTTATACATGCGACCAACGATATCTTGTGCTTTTTTAGCATCAAATGTGGAACCGGCAAACTCTTCAAGAACGCGAGTAATAATAATCGGAGGCAGACCAAGGTTTTTAATATCCTCGACCAATAGTTCCTCTTCAATCATGGGCTTCTTAATTCTAACTTTAATCACTTGATTTTGCTCCGCTTATTCTTATACCATTGGCGCACCGCATGGGCCTTATTTTCGTCAATTTCCACGGGAAATTTCAAAGCCAAATTTTTTTGCAACTTTTTCCGAACTTCTTGCATTGCATGAGCCATAATGTCGTCAACCAAATTACCTTCAGCATCAAATGTGGGATCATCTTTGTCCTTATCAAATTCTATTCTTTTGTTCCAGTTTTCTTTAACCGAATCATTTCCAACGGCCATAATAAATTCTACAATCTCTTTTTGAGAGACCTTTGAGTTTTGAGCAAGATAATTGAATACCTCCGCATCAATATCCTTAACATCGAATGTTGCAATAAAGTCACGGATATAAGACCAGTACTTCTCCATAGGGAATGAGTTCCCAAATCCAAGGATTTGATATAGGATCCCGCGTTCGACATCATAATCTAAACCAATAAACCATGACCGCTTTGTTTGGTCACCTCGTTTGATCTTTCGTTGAAGGTCGATAAGAGTGTAATTACCACCCCCGCAATTGCGACCTTCTTCGCCAAAAATTTCACACGATCTCCCTCCACGGGAGAACCAAAAGTAACCATCGTCATAATTTTTTATGATACAAGGCTTGCCTTTCGGTGCTATTTCATCACTATCGGCAACATCAGCACACATAGTATTATAAGCATCACGATATTTCGCCCTTTTTAAGAAATCACCAATCGCATCAATTGAATCTCTAAACCCGCCCGGATCTTTCAGTAATTTTTCAATATCAACCCAATTTTTACCATCCGCATTCATGAATTTTCTTAATTTACCGACAGTGCGGCTTCTATACATGATATTAAACGATCTCAACAACATTTCGTTATATATTCGGTTTATTTCCTCATAAACTTGTTCGGGCACATCGCGTTTTACGAGATACTTGCGAACACTTTTAAGGACCTTTCGCATTTTTGACCATCGGTCAGAAAAATTATTGCCTTTGCTATCAATACTTGGTGTTGGTTCGCGATTACTAACAATGCCATACCATAGTCTTAATTGATCTTGCATATACAACCGCAGATCAATAAATTGATCCATTGTCTTGTCAAATATCTCGCGATCGATTGTATTGCCTTGACCCGGCTCAAGAGCCTTAGTAAAATCCGCACGCCATTGATCCAACTTTTTGGGTATCAGACCGGTCATATTTATATCAGCAAGGCGATCGTCCCATGCTTTCGGGGTAAAGGCATAATAATCTTTTTTAGCGAAGAGTTCCTTTGGGTTCCCGCCGTTGTTTTTGTAAAACCTAACAAATATATGTCGGAAGTACTTTTTGGTATCATATATACCAAAGCCGATATACTTTGAAACTTCGGTCATATTATTCCAACCCCAATTCATCAACCAGTCGCGTATAAACCGCCCATAAACCTCTTGGGCTTTGGGATTGATACTAACAGACTCCATTACCTTTGTATTAAGTATAGCAGGCAGTGAGAGCCCTTCAAGGGCTTCGTTGAGCATCGCGGGTGTTCGCGATTCGTTAAGTTTAATTTTGATCATACTATAAGTAGTTGAAAATTGCTTTCAAATCTCAATTTTTTTGGCGGTATTTTTTACATCGCAATATTTGAGGTGTTTATACTTGCGTTTTACTTTTTCGCTGATTGGGATGGCTTCGCCATCGCCGTCGATTCTGACGAATACCATATCGGTTGTGCAAACAACTTTCTGAGTTCCATTATATACACTATGCCGACGAGCTTCTAACCGAAGGGTCATGCTAGTATTACCAACACCGATAACTTGACCGTAAATTTTAATTAATTGACCGGGACGGACGGGTCTTGTAAATGTAACAGCAGAGATATGTTTTGTTACGATACGAGGAGTATCAGCACACTGGGCGGCATATGCGGCTCCGGCTTCATCTAACCAAGCAAGCATGCGACCACCAAAGAGATTTCCATGGTAACCGACTTGACTGCTTTTGCAAAAATAAGTTGTTATTAGGTCCATTGACGCCATGCCATCCTATCCCTTGTTAGTGCATAAATATCATTATGTTCATTTTCATATGCTTCAATTTCAAATGGTATGTTTCTGTAGGCTTGTTGCGATGACATTTTTTTCCAAACAATGTTCTTAACCCAATACCAAACATACAAAACATAGAAACCGATGACCCACAACTCCTTTTGCTGGGCGATGTGAATAAACTCATGAGAACGAGTCCTTTTTTCCAACACTGTTCGGCAAATTATGAACGGGTATATTGTTATTGCATGTATGTTAATAAACCATGATAACAGTCTTGGGATGATTGAATTCTCGATAACTCTTACTTCTTTCATTGATTACTCCTTATAAATCCAAATAAAGCACTAAAAACAGAAACACAAATGACATTCCCATGAATATCCATTCGTCTCTGGATAGCTGTGTGTTGTTTTTCAATTGCATATTAGAAAACTCACTGTTATAACTGTCATACTAAATAGAAGAAAAATGTCCCATTCTTTAATAATATAATCCATATTCATTTTATGTCTCCTTGAAGGACCAATAAGTAGTTTTGTGGATCACTGATGATGCGACATTTGGGTGACTTAGTGTGGGAAAATTTTTGGGCGAATTTTTTGAGTTTCCCGAACACTGTTTAGAAAGCTAAATTTGAGATTTTTCACTTCGATTGTTAATGTACCATGCCGCCATGCTGCTAACCCCCTGTTTTGTAGTACTTATTTGGGGGCTATAATGATACTAGGGGGGAGGGGGGAGGACCCCCCACCGCTTATATGTCACTTTTTGTAACTTGTTCTTGACACTCCTTTTGCATTCAAACCGCTGCTTTGCTTACAGCCCCCACCGATTCGATAGGATTTGGCTCGCTCTTCTGTCCAGTTAACCGGGGAGGTTGATGTGTAAATTGCAGGGGTCCATTTGTTTACGTTAAGAAATGATTTCATGGTATAGCTCCGATAAGGTAGGGGATAAGGTAGATAGTAAGTAGTCTATGAGTTGCTGGTGAACTCGGTGTCCAAGAAGGTCTTGTATCCTTCCATGAATTCTTCGTCGTTGTCTGCTTCCTTTGCTTCCTTGAGTGCCATGCGCTTCTCAAGTGCTGCCGCTCGTTTGCCTTGACCGACTGAGCGAAGATAGCGTGACCGTTCGCGCCAGTGCAAAACCTGAGTGAAAGGAATTGCTTGCTCGATTGTTCCGCACTCACTGAAGAGGTCTTCGATGCGGTCGGCTTGCTCGTTCATCTCTGAGTTAAGACGGTCAATCAATTCGATGCCGGTGTTGGTTGGAAGTCGTTGGATGTTTGCGAGTGTGTATGACATAAAGTCTCCAGTTGTTTTTGTTAGGTTCATATATAATGTATCATGTATTGAAAGGGTGGGTAGGACAATTTATGTCCGGTTAGAAGAAAAGAAACCAAATTAAGGCTGACCAACAAATGATGTCGGTGGTAAGTGCGAGAGCTAATGTTTGACTTCTTTTCATGTGTTTCTCCTTTTGGGTATACTATAATGTATCATATCCCTTTAAACCTTGTCGGTCTTTTTATGTCCGTTATTGATTTTTAGCATTATTTCTTTTGCATGCTCTCGCTGGGTTCTGGTCATCCTGATTGCTCTCGCTTGGATATCTAACTGTAAGAAGAGTCTGTCAAGAGTTTTCTGTCTTTTGTTATTCGCTGCATTGCTAGACATTTAGTGTCGCCTCCGGTTAGGGAAAGTAAAGAACCTGTCAAGAGTTTTGTTAGGCTTCGGGGATTACTCCTAAAATAGTCTCTCCCGCTGAGATGACTTGGTTAATCATCCAATCCTTTAATTCGCTCTCGTCGTCTTTGTACGAGTACCGCAAGCATTCCCAAATTGTTAGGCTGAGAAAGAGGTTCATTCCGAATTGCTCAAATTTAAGTTGTTGCTTGTTTACCATTTCCATTTGATTTTCTCCTTGTGACAATTTGTCAATCGCTGTCATGTAGTCAATTTTGTTTATTGTGAAGTCTCAGCATTCCGAACAGAGTTGGAGGAACTATCTATTGTAAACGGGGTGCTGCTCTATTCCGAACACAGTTCAGAAATGGCCCTAATACACCATGACAATCTGTCACAACTTGGAACCTTCCTGACATTCTGTCACCATTCATCCGGTATCCCTTAAAACTCTTTCCAAGCAACCATACCCATACAGGTAAAAAACCATTAACATTCAGTCCCTTACACATGGGCACACCCACGGGGGCGGTACGGTAGCAGGCCAGAGGGTAGTCGAGTATCATGCTATCGCCTCACAGTAACGGACAGGATGCCAGAACTCTTTGGCTCTTGTGGCTCTAACATTACTTGGTCTATCAGTCATACACCTAACCTTAACAGCCATTAATTTACTTTCACCTGTTGAGCGAGAGAAGTCTTTAGTACCCACAACAATCCAAATGTTATCATCATCGTTTGGAGAGTGAAGCTTTACCAATGAGCCAACAATTATATCTTTCATACATACACCGATAAACCTT
>TARA_R110001599_G_scaffold66016_3_pt1 | contig 10456 bp, 4 predicted proteins | sample TARA_R110001599 | Tara Oceans TARA_R110001599 (sample SAMEA4398360) | marine metagenome | biome: Polar Biome; feature: [MES] marine water layer (ENVO:01000295) within the mesopelagic zone...; material: water (ENVO:00002006), including particulate matter (ENVO:01000060) such as...... | reverse complement strand
AATGAGCAAGCATTTAAAGATGCACTGAACGATAGCCCAGAGAAAAGGGCTGAGATTGAAGCTGATACTCAAGAAGCTAACATAATGGACATCGTGCATAAAGTTGAGGCTATCGATAGTGATTCAATGTCTAAGCTCGCCAAGAAACATGGGCTAGACCCAGAACTATTTACACGTGGTGAAGACAGCAGAATTCCCGATGAAGTTCTAAATGAGATTGATGAGATTGATGCAGTAAATGAGATGCATGCACAAGAAGAGCTTGACGTAATAAATAAGCAAAAAGAAATCAAGGAAATTAACTCTCAGATTAATGACAGTGAATCTAGCGCAGATCAATTGTCGTTAATAAAAAAGAAGAAGAAGCTTGAGAAGGAATCCAAGATTGAGCAAAAGGCTATTAAGGATAGGGAGTCAATAGAGGAGACTAACAGGAAGATCGTAGACGAACAGGAATTAGTAGAGTCAGTTGAAAGGAACAAGAAGGATGAAGTTGAAGCACAGGATGGAGTTGATGGAGTGGATGGTAAAGCGTTGGACGAGACAGGTGGTGTTGAATATGATGTTAAGCCAGCAAGTAAGGAAGGAAAAACTCCACTACAGCGAAATGTAGAGAATAAGAAAATTGTTGATAAGCGCATTAGTGATCTTGAAACAGAGATAGCCAAGCTAGATGAGAAAGCTGAATCGGGAAAGACTCGAAAGCAGAGACAAGTAGCTAAAGCCAGTAGAAACAAGGCTAAGCGTGAGCTCAAAGATCAAAAGGAAGATCAAGTTAATCGTAAGAAGATTATTCATGATCAAGCATTAACCAAGGCATTTGATGCCATTGCAAAGAAGCAAGCTGAATTCAAGAGTCGCGTTGATGACTCAACAGCACTAGCTGAAGCCAAGAAGGAGGATAGAATCTCTGAAGGGAAGAGGGTGTCGAGCGAGAACAGAAGACGAGGACTAAAGAAGGCAGAAGAGAGTGCCGATGCAATAATTGAGAAACAAGGTGAACTAAAGAAAAAAGTCACCGCATTAGCAGATACTCGATCTAAAGAAGGAAGAAACACTGACCTTGTTGATGCTGAAATAGCTAAGGTAGAGAAGGCTATGACTGACAACGAAGTCGAATTTGATTCGGCTATGGCCAAGATTGATTCAGAGACCGCTAAGCTTGATAGAGTTGAGGCTGGTGAGTCTCGTGGTCGTAGGGGAAAAGCCAAGAAGTTAGCTCCAGACTCTGATAAGAAAAAGGCGCAAAGAAAAGGTCAGACAGCAAGGGAGAAGCGCGAAGCTAAGTTGAATGATATGCTTGAGCTAGATAATGTTGAAGGTCAAGTGGCTAGAGAGGTCGAGGTAGATAGAGGTAATGAAGCTAGGAAAAAGCGTGAAGATAAGCTGAATGAGAATATACCTAAAGCCAAAGTAGGGCCTAAGCCAGAATCCGTAGAGGTTGTAAGTAAACAAACGAAAACCACAACCAAGCAGAAAGAGTCTATTAGTGAGTCCATTAACGGAAAAGAGGTTAAACCTAGGAAGACCAAGACTCAGAGTAGAATAGATAAAGCCCTTGGAGTAACTAGGTCTCAAAGGGACAAGAAACCACTGACCCAAAAGCAGATGCTTAAGCAAGGTGAATCTGATTCCAAAAAAGGTAAGAGAGCTGGAATAAAAGAGGGTGCTCAGAAAAAGACAGTTGAGTTCCTTACTAAGGAAACTGTTATTCCACGTACTAATCTTGAGATAGGTCAAAGAGCTAGGATTAGGTCATTGAAGAGCGCCATAGCGCCATTGAGCAAAAAGGCTATTGATAGTGATCAGAAGTTAGCCGCGATTGACGAAGCTGTTTCAATATTCAACGACGCATTAATAGATATTGACCCTAAGATTAGAAAGTCTATTGATATTCCAAAGTTAAGAATAAATGCACGAATGAAGCCAGAGACTATCGAGAAGAAGCTAACGAATGCAGTCGGTAAACTCCTGTACGCTGAGAACACTCGCGTTAAGCAAAACGCTGTTGCAGGGTTTGTTAAAGCAGAGTCTGAGGTTAAGTCTAAGCTTGAGTCTGGAGCTACACAGGGCATTGTAGCTGATATAAGGCAAGCTAACCGTATGAACATAGCAACTGAGCTCGTGAGGTCGGGTGCAACGTCAAAGCTCCCCAATAGGCTTAAAAAGGTCTTGTATGCTGTATCAGAAGGTGCAGTAGATATTAGTGGACTTAATGCGCAAGAGATTAATATCCTTACCGCCCATATTAACGAGGCTGTAGGTAACGTTGATAGGGCCATTAAATTAGCTAGACAAGCAAGCAAGAATAAGTCCAAGTCTCAAGCTGAAGTTACGAGAATAGAGCTTGAAGCCAGTGATAGGTCTAAGGTTAAGAATCCCCAAGACCTAAAGAGAGAGAGGGGTGGTTTCTTCGGAACTATAAATAAGGCCGCAAAAGCTCCCCTAGACTTGGTTCGTAATATTCGTAAGGTAAATGGAAAGAAGCACAGTGTGATGGAGGAGGTCCTAGTTGAAGATATGAGAGATGGTCAAGCTCAAGAGTTCACCTTTAAAAGTGGTCTCATCGATGATATCGGAAAGATTGACGGTGATTATGACGTTGCTAATTCTAGAAAAAACGTAACAGTAACAGATAATGGCCGTACTTATACCCAAGCTGACCTAATGAGTATCTATGCATACTCTAAGAGTGAAGCTGGTATGGATAGATTAGCTATGACTGAGGGCGTGCTAAGTGATTCTGAGATTGAATCAATGAAACCAATCGTTCAAGAGATATCTGACCTAACTAACGAGCGAGATACTATTCTTTATAATAACGATGGACATAAGCGAACAGATGAGAGTCTTCGTGATTCAGAGGATGACCTTAGACTGTTTGAAATCAATGCTGAGCTGAAACTCGCTAGGCAAGAGGCGAAGAAGGGAAAGGTTGATTTAAGGAAGAAAGCAGAAGACATAATTGCCGACCTAACTGGTAATCTTACAATTCAAGAAAAGAAAATCGTAATGGATACCATAAAGCTTGGTGGAGGTAAGATGTATGATATCTCTAATACAGCGTATCAAGGAGTTAATGGTGGTGCAAGCCTCGGAAAGAGAGATAACTACTTTAAGCTTGAGAACATCGATAACGGTGATACTGTAAACACAGAAGGCATAAGCGACTTAGACGCTTTCAGTAACTTCGGTAAACGCGGTGCGGGACTTGAGAAAGGCTTTACTAAAGGACTGACAGATGGTCCAGTTGCCTTTAAGTCTATTACTGGTATGGATTTCTTTAAGACTCGTAATGGAATGGTTAATGATGTTTCTAGGTACGCAGGAATGGCAATGCCAGCCATAAGTGCTAAGAACTATTTAAAGGCAAGCGAGAAGGCTATTAATAGTGTAGATGCCAATGCTTATAAGGTTCTAAGTATGCACATTGACGGTGCTATTAGAGGTAGGGTTGAAAGCAAGGATACTATGCTCGACAATGTAGCTAACCATTTAATGGGACTGCATGCTCTTAGATCGCTTGGTTACGGAGCTAAGGTTATGGTAATGCAGGGGCCGTCTATGATGCTTGCATTACCGCACACTACATCTAAGGACTTGGCTAGAAACTCAACTAAAGCCTTGGTTGAAATGGCTAGTCATGGATGGAGTCCAGAAAATTCTGCTTTTGTTAATAATGTCTACTCAAAAGACCCGACTATGAAAGCTCGTAGTGGTCTGATAGAAGTAGCCATTAAGGATATGAGAGATGGACTCACCGAGGCCAAGAAGCGTGGAGACAATAATTACATAAATGCGTGGAATACGATGAATGGTAAGATGCTTGCAATGGGTGAATTTGGTATGGGTGGTATTAGAAACGTCGATGCCTATGCTTCCTCTGCCGTTTGGACATCTGCATATGATACCGCGATAGCCAATAATAAGTCAGAGGTTGAAGCAGTTCGTGCAGGTAGACGTGCAGTAAGTGAAACACAGCCTATGTCGGATATGCTTAGTCGTTCTGGTATACAGCAAATGGGAGCCATGGCAAGATCACTAGCACCTTATGCTTCACAGCGTAAACAGTTACTTAATATGTGGGCAGAAGTACTTGGCCCTAATAGTGGTCTTAGTAAGACTGAGAGAGCAAAGCAGTTAACAGGACTTATGATTTCTCAATCTATGATTACAGGAATACAGAATGCTGAAATTGTTGGACTGACTACAACCCTTGGTCTAGTAACCTCAGCCGTATTCGGAGAGGAAGACGCTACCGAGCAAGAGAAGTCTATTGCAACTGATTATGTAATAAGAATGGTTGAAGATGCCGCAGGCTCTGCTGTAACCTCAGTCGTTGGTGGTGATATTGTAGCTAGAACTATTAAGTTCACGGGAGATAAGGTAAGAAATGCATTCGGAGTTGAGTCTGAGCATGACTGGATACTAAAGAATCGCGAGATAGGAAGTGGTCTTCTCGGTGGTATGATAGCCCAGTTAGATAAGGGCTTTCAGAATGGAGCTGAGATGTTTTCTGATGGTGTTGATAAGAAGAGTGCCAATGAAGTAGTAAAGGCACTGAATGTATTTACATCTATCGCGACAAACAACTTAAGTAGGCCGTTTATCCAAGGAACGGAAGCATTTGATAAGGGCGACCTTAGATATCTATTCTGGTCTAAGTATATCGTTGATAAAGCTAGAGATAGAGCGAAAAGTAAAACTAACCTTTCGCTGGAAGACTTAAAACAATTTACACAAGACTTCAAACAGACAAAGGAATTTAGGAGCACTAAGTAGGATGCGTTTTAAAGTGTCTCTCAGTAGACTTAGTACAAATCTATGTATCGATTCACATTGATCTACAAGTCGATCGAGAGATGCCTTAAAATAGCTTATACAGCGAATCTGTACTATATTACTTGAACAAACTAATAAAAGAGGTTATATGCCATAATGAACGAAGATGAGAGAGCTTTAATACGAATCGAAAGAAAAGTAGATTCACTATCTATTGAACTAACAGATCACAAAGAGAGACATGCCATGGTCATGGATATGATTATGGGTGTAGGGAAATTACTACTTGGAATCGCAACATTCTTCACTCTGGTAGGTGGAGCAATATTTGGATTCTTCAAGATAGCAAAAGGAGTGTAATATATGCCAGTAAACAAGTACGACCGACAGCGACCAATCTATGACCACCGACAAGGTAAAGCTCTTAAATACGGCCAAGCTTGGTTAGATCATTACATTGAGTTTGGAACACAGCCTAATTTTAAACAGCTGTACCTAGAGATTGTTGCTAAAGAGGGAACTCTTGATAAGTACGATATCGAGGATATGGATGAAAAAGAGATTGGAGCAGATGCAAAGGTAATCGATGCACTGAATTCCGCATATACATTTATTAAGCGATACTCAATTAGAGAATGGTTTAAAGAGCAGAAAGTAAAAGAATTAACAACACGCAGTTCACTTGTTAAGGATGACTATATTGGTATCCTTAACGCGATGATAATGAATAATGATGTTCCAAACGCAGATCGACTGAAAGCCCTCCAGCAAGTTACTAAGATGCTTGGTATTGAAGGTGCTAGTAAGATCGAGCAAAGCGGTGGATTCAGTCTTAACATGGATTGGAAAAAAGAAGACTAAGGAGAGGATATGTCGGACTTACGGAAACAAACAGAAAAGCTACTAGATATGCTTTCAATGAATGATGTTATTACCTACGAAGGTTATTGCAAGAATTGTGACGAGAACCCTATTGGAAGAACTCAATGGGACTCATTGCTGGTATTAGTTGGCTCAAAGCAGATGTTACTTAGTGGTGATATGAAATCAACAATGAATACCCTGCAAACTATTTGCACTGCAGAGAGGACTATCAATGATCGTAGATAATTCAACCGTTGCTAATGAGAGTATGAGTTACATCGCCCATAAGACAGGGCGAGACTTTCATGCTTCAAATGCATATATTAGAGGTATTATAGGGCCAATTGGTTCTGGCAAGTCCGTTACCTGCATAATGGAAATATTGATTCGTGCCATGGCTCAAGAGCCAGATAAGAGAGGTTACCGCAAGACTCGTTGTGCAGTAATCCGTAACACGATGCCCGAACTGAGATCAACAACAATTAAAACATTCCAAGACTGGATATCACCTGTAGCGTGTCCCGTTATAACAAGTGGTGGTATGTTAAATGGACATATAATGCAACGTCTCGATGATGGAACCTATTTAGATTGTGAAATTATCTTTTTAGGCCTTGACAGACCAGACGATTGTAGAAAACTATTGTCATTGGAATTAACATTTTTCTTCATAAATGAAGCACGAGAAGTATCTGAGGAAATCTTAATGAATGCTATGTCGCGATTAGCTCGTTACCCGTCGCAGAAAGATAGACCAGCCCACATTGAACCAAATGACTGGCCTACGTTTACTGGAGGATGGTGTGACACTAACCCGTGCGATACAGAGCATTGGTGGTTTGAGAGATTTGTGGAGAAGGAAGTGGACAACCATGAGGTCTTTCATCAACCCCCAGCAATGTTACCAACTTACGAAGATGGTGAGATTGTTAAGTGGACTCTTAATCACGAAGGCGATGAAGAGAAGGGCATTCTGGCAGGAGACAACTTGAAGTGGTTGAAGCCAGATTATTACAGTAAGTTAATCTCTGGTCAGAAGAATGACTGGATTAAAGTTATGGTTGGAGGTGAGTATGGAACACTTAGTAGTGGTCGTCCTGTTTTCCCTAGATTTACTACATCAGAACATGTATCAAAGGGAAGTCTTGAAATTTATAGAAATACACCACTCATACTTGGTAGTGATAATGGATTCGGTGGTGTAACATTATTCTGTCAGATAGACCCGCGTACAGGTCAATTAAGGGTCTTGAGGGAGTATTGTCGTAATGGTGCAGATGTGCGTACCTTTTGCGATGAGACTATACAGGGAGCTATGTGGGGTGATTTTAGAGGTATGAAAATTCATCGTAACTATGTTGACCCAGCGTGTCAGAATAACCAGAGTATAACGGGAACCAATGAAGCAGATGAGTTTAACCTTAAAGGTATTCCATCTGAAGCCGCATCTACTCAGAATGTAGAGGCTCGTATTACTGCAGTTGCTAGTAAGCTTGAGAAGAAGGTGTCTGGTGTTATTATTGACCCTTCATGTCGTAAGTTAATTAAAGCCTTAGCTGGTGGTTATAAATACCGCAGAAAGCAAACAGGTGGTTCTGATGCATTGTTTGTCGATAAGCCAGATAAGACTCCAGATGCCGACTATGCAGATGCACTGCAATATTTGTGTGTCAGCATTGATGATGTTTATCGTCCGACATCATTCATTGACGCTCCAGATGCTCCTCCGTTGATCACTAATGATCGGGACATAGCTTGGTAGTTGTTTTGGCGTATCAATACTTTACACGACATATCAATATTTTCAATGCAGTAATCGAAGATAAGCTATTAATAATCGTCTCCGAACGGAGACAAGCGTAAGCAAGACCTTTCTTTGTTAATATACGTAGTATATTAGTTTCTTTAGTTATTACTTAAGGTTCCTAAGTAAGCTGTCATTTCTGACATTACAAGTTGAAGATTGAAGAAAAGTTGAAAAAAGATTATTTAACAAGAAAAACAGTTACATGACTTGCTAAATATGGAATAAGCTGTATAGTACTTATATCAACAAAATGTTTTGGCGAACAACGTTGATTACAATTTCAAAAGGTCTGGAATGCCTTGACCCAATACTCCATGACTTTAGAATGCAGAGGGCCAACTGCTCATAATTAAACGGCCACAATTTTAGACAAGGGATGTTGGCTTAGAGGTAGCCATCATTTAAAGAGTTGACGAAGCACCTATTTCGACGCAGTGTTTTGATAGGGATAATGTGGATAGTGGCGAAGCACCCCAGAAATGGTAAGGCTGGTTCTCATTTGGTGTAATAACACACCTTGTTTAGTTTTAATGTTGATGGTTAGTGTAGTGGGAACACATGAGAATTTGACTCTCGTATCGTAGGTTCGATTCCTACACCGTCTGCCAGTTTTATCAGACTGTAGGCCAATTGGCTAAGCCACACCGTTTGGGACGGTGATATTGAAGGTTCGAGTCCTTCCAGTTTGACCATTTTTACGCCTTCTTAGCTAAATTGGTTAGAGCACTACTTTTGTAAAGTGGATGTTGCAGGTTCGAGTCCTGTGGTCGGCACTAAACGTCACCGAGACTTCGAGAAACTTGACGCTTTCTCACTCCTAGCAGTAATGGCTGAAGTCTTAGCGCAGTTTTAAATTGCTGGTTTCTGCGTACCAAAAAACACGCCCAACAAGGGTTGTTCATCTAATTGGTAAGATGCGGGATTCCAAACCCCGTCATTAAGGTTCAATTCCTTAGCGACCCGCCAATTTACGAATATACCCGACAAGGACATATTCATTGCCTCAACACTTAACGGTGTTGGGGCTTTTTTGTATACCTAGCAATTCCTTATAGTTTCTTGTATATTGTTATTACTTAAACTTTAACAAACAAGGGAACGACTATGACACAATTGACACCACAGCAAGCACTGCAGGAAGTATTAGACACATGGGTTAGCGGTATATCCGTTACAGAGGCCCAAGCCAGCCTAACGTTGCTTGTAAACGCTTTAGACACACGAGCAAAGAATGACGAGCACTATGTGTATGTTACTGACACACAGCGATTCGGAAAGGGAATTAAATTAAACTCAAACAGTATATCAGTTGAGCGATATAACCCTATTACTGAAGCATGGGAGCTTGGAGACTTGGAGGTTGGACATGCCTCTCTTTCTATTGGTTCCACTCAACTAGCGCAGTATGGACGAGGAATAGCTTATAAAGCACCTCTAGGGAACGTTGGACGTGTACCTATCGCGGCATTGGATGATGATGGAATTGGTTCTGTAATATCCGTTAAAGTGGGTTCATCAAGGGGTGAGGTAGAAATACAGCCAACTTTCTCAGATGTATTTGCGGGTACTGGATTCGTCAATCACCTAGTAGCTACTGCAGGTAGTGTGCTCAATATAATGTACGCTAAGTCTGGGACTACACTTCCAGATGCTTTCGTTAGCATGGACATATATCAAGGGTGGAGAACTGAAGCTGAGATACTTGCAGACGAGACGCTTAACTTGGTCTACCATGACTTTATTGACAAAGATGACTTTGGGTCTGGATTGGAACTAACTATTCCAATTGAGCAAAGAGTTGAGTTCGATCTCGGTGATCAATATACCGTTCGCGTAGCAACTACTGGAAGTCCGTTCTCATTGTTGGGTGATTCAAGCATTGCTGACCCGCATATAGGTGGTACGCAGTTTGTGCCTTACTTCCGCGTTGACAGGACTCTTCAAGACGAAATCAGCTTTGAAAGCACAGCAACCCTAGCACATAAAGACAATGTTCTCGAACTAGACAACGTAGATACATTCACACCAACTCTCGACTACCATCCTGCAACAAAGAAATACTCCGATACACATAGCTATGATTCAATCGTTATTGTAAAGACATCAGCTGACTTTGGTGTTATTGACTCAACTAAGTCGTACTTTATCGATGGTTCGATAGACATGACTGGCGTATCAGTTGAGGTTCCTGTTGGAGGAATTAGTATCGTAGGTAGTACATTTGACGTTTCGGGATTAGTCTGTGCCGATAACGCATATACTATGTTTACGTCACCAGTAGGTGGAAGTGGTAATATAACGTTTAAAGATATTGCTATTGAAGTTACTGGAACTGGTTCTCAAGTATATGATGTTACTTCAGCTGATGGTTTTGGTTCAGTAGAGATATTTAGAGTCAATTATAACGACTGCTCTAGTCTCGGTATACTAGACTCATACCAACAAGGACTCGAGGAAGGAACAGGTAGGTTTGGTGGTTCTCCATCTTTAACACTTGCAGGTACATGGCTAGGTGGTTTCAGAATATCCATTGCAACCGTAAGCGGTTTATCAGCAGGAATGACAGAGCCATTATTTAAGGCTGGGGTGGGGTTCCTTATGACATCTCGCTTCCTTACTGACATTAATGTTGATCTACCAGCACTAGCTCCATTTGCTGACTTTAGTACTAGTTCATTTGTAAACTCAAGTACCTTTGAGCTACATGATGCCGTCATAAGTAGGGATGGTGTTTTAAACTCAGAGGATGCTAATATCTTTCCGAATATACTTGCGAGTGATATAAAATCATTATTCAAACTCAGTAAAGGAATACCCAATACCTTTGTTGGTGGACGGTCTACGATAACATCATTTGCCGCGACTGCTCTAACTCAGAATGTATGGACTCCCGTACTTGGTACATATACAGCGTCAGACATGCAACACTATGACTCCCCAGCTAACGGCCAACTAAGACACTTAGGCTCAACTACTCGTGGTTACAAGGTAACAGTGGGTGGA
>TARA_R110001599_G_scaffold61252_3_pt1 | contig 10459 bp, 8 predicted proteins | sample TARA_R110001599 | Tara Oceans TARA_R110001599 (sample SAMEA4398360) | marine metagenome | biome: Polar Biome; feature: [MES] marine water layer (ENVO:01000295) within the mesopelagic zone...; material: water (ENVO:00002006), including particulate matter (ENVO:01000060) such as...... | reverse complement strand
GCGGCATCGGCGGTTTCTAATGCGACATCCGTTCCACTTCCCATGGCTATACCAATGCTGGCTGCTTTCATGGCTGGAGCGTCGTTTATACCATCACCGACCATGGCAGTGGCTTGCTGTTTATTTAATTCGATGATTGCCGTGACTTTGTCTTCGGGTAATAAATTAGCACGAAAGTCCATGCCCAATTCAGTCGCAATCGCGGCCGCAGATCGAGTGTTATCACCTGTTAACATCACCCCATTAATTCCTAAGGAGCGTAAATCTGCCAATGCCGCTTTAGCATCTTTTCGTAGTGTATCTTGCAGAGCAATCAAACCACGTAATCGACCTTCCTCCAGAACAACGACAACGGTTTTACCTTCTTGCTCTAGAGTCATTATTTGCTGACGAATAACGTCCTCAAGAACAAGGTCTAATTTGCTTGGTGCACTTATTTTGATTTTTTTACCCAAAAAAATCCCTTCCACACCAACGCCGGCCAAAGTTTTTCGATTATCAGCGTGAACCAATGAAATACCTTGCTGCTCGGCGTGATAAACAATGCCTTTGGCCAACGGGTGATGTGACCCCATTTCAATAGAAGCCGCTGCTGCCAGCAAATCGTTATCTGTGCCGTTAACACTCAACACATCCGTCACTGTAGGCTTGCCTTGCGTAAGCGTACCCGTTTTATCAAAGGCTATCGTTTTCACTCGGCCAAGTTGTTCTAAAGCCAATCCACCTTTAATCAAAGCACCTTGACGAGTCGCTGCGGCCAAACCAGATGTAATCGCCGCGGGTGTTGAAATAACAAGCGCACAAGGACAGCCGATCAATAACAAAGTCAAACCTCGATAAATCCATGTTTCCCAAGGTTGAGCAAACGCCAAAGGCGGAATCAGAATCACCAAAACAGACATCAGCATAATCACGGGGGTGTAGATTCGACTAAATTTGTCTAAGAAACGTTCAAGCGGTGCTCGGCGTTCTTCGGCTTCTTCGATCAAATGCAGAATCCGATCAATGGCATTTTTACCGGGCTGCGAAACGACTTTGAGCCGCACGACACGATCCACCAGTAAACTGCCTGCGGGGACTTTTTCGTCACGTAGCCGTTCAATAGGAACCGATTCACCCGTCAATGCACTTTCATCAAAGCTGGCAGCCTCAGATAGTAACTGCGCATCTGCAGGCAAACGCTCACCCGGCGACACTTCGATTTCATCCCCAGGGCATAAATCAGATATAGCGACTTTATGGCGCACACCATCTTTAATGATTAAAGCATCTTCTGGCAATAACGCCATCAAAGCACTTACACCTTTGCGTGCACGATTGGCCGCAAACGACTCCAAACATTCACCGATCATAAAGAGCAACAGCACCATGGCAGCTTCAGCAGTAGCCCCTATGAATAGCGCGCCTATTGCGGCAACACTCATCAGGGTCTCAATGGAAAAAGGCGAGCCACCTCGCATCATCCGCCATGCTTTACTCATAATGGGTACTAAGCCAACCAAAGTGGTCGCAATAAAAGCCGTTTGCCCAAACACTGGGTTTACTTGCCCGACTCCCCAACTCAACAACATCAGCACCGCCAGAGCGACAATCGGACCATACTCACGCAATTGCTGAACAGAGATAAAAGCCATGCTTTTTGGTGACGGTTTAGCATTAGAAGGTACTAAGCTGAAACCAATTTTTTTCACTGCATTATCAATATCGTCGAAAATATCTGAGTCCGCTTCCACCATTAGTTTTTCAGTAGAAAAAACCACATTAGCGCTGACAACGCCGTCCAGAGAAGAAACGGCACGCTCTATCGAACGTGCGCAACTGGCACAATCCATACCTTTTACACGCCAACTGAATGACTGTTTAGTAGTCGATGAACTTAAACTGTCGCCCTCGTCGTCGGAAGAACCGCATTGGTTTTCTTGCTGACCGCTGTCGTCATTCGAACAACCCGTTGAAGCATCATCTTGAGTTGAGCAACAAGAAGCTTTCGTATTCGATTGACGATGATTAGCATGAGGTTTATCAATGCCGGAACAATGACACGAAGAATGGGATTGGCAATCAGCATTATGCTGATGAGGCGTCTGTTTATTAGATGTGTTCTTGTGGGAAGTATGGTCATGCATAAGTCTCTCCTGCCTTAAACTTGTAACGAATTCATTACTGATAGAAAATTCATAACAAGAGTGTAGACCTTGGAGTACAGTCCAAGGTCAAGCAGAAGAAACACATTAATAGCATTTAACGCTATTTGCCTTTCAGCGTTACGCCTTCTACTTCCAGTACGGTTTTTGCTTCGGTACGTTCCATGATTTTCACCAAAGCAGATTGAATGATTTCGTCTTCACGCACATCATTTTGACCAGAAAAACGTTGTTCTTGTGGCTCAGCGCCCTCTTCCAAAACAAAGGTGACAACGACTTCTGTGGCTATTTCTGTTGTTTCACCAAAATAAGAAAAGGATACTTGCGGATAACCTTTAAAGCCCATTTTAACTTTCTTTGCGATACGTTTTTTAGATTTATCTATGTTCATGCTGCCTGCCTAAAGGAAATAATATCGGACGTGTTATATAAAATAACAAAATATTATTGGATTAAAACACAAAGCAGACCTTCCGAGATAAATTAAACGTTAAAAAACTGAGCATTCTCATGAATAGCATTGATAACCTAAAAAACGCCTCCTCCCCTTACAAAAAAAGAGAGAGAAGAAAAGCATCAAGCTCCTCCCCTCAAAGAAGAAAAAGAAGGAACAAAAGCATTAAGCTCCTCCCCCTGCTAAGGGGGAGGTTGGGAGGGGGTAAGTTACTTAATTAAATTAAGCGCCGCTTTAAATTCGTCTGCTCGACAATCTCCAATCAGCTCAAACAGACACATTTCAAGACTGGTGATGTCTGCGCCTTTGCGCGTTAATTTTTCGAGCGCTAATGTTTTGTTATCCAAAGAACGAGACGACACGCAATCACTTACCAGCTCTACCATATAGCCTGAATCAAGCAAGTCCAGAGCCGTTTGGTAAACACAAATGTGTGCTTCAATACCGCAAAGTAACCAAGTGTTCACTTTAGACTTTTTGACCGCATCAACAAAAGCCGGTTCGCCACAAGCGCTAAAAGAATATTTTGGTATCGGTTTGACCAAATCCAAAACCTCTCGCAATGCAGGCACCGTTGTGCCCAATTTTTCAGGATTTTGCTCTAACCACAAAATAGGCAAGCCTAATAGTTTTGCTGCATTAATCAGCTTGACGAGATTAGCAATAAAAAGCTCACTGTCATGCACAATAGTCGCCAGCTTTCCCTGAACATCGATCACCACCAAACCGGTTCTTTCTTTTCTTAACATAAACACCTCTAATTATTTTTATTAGGTCTGGCCTTATACCAGTTTAATTCCCAATGATGTGAGTAAACTCACCGCCTCATAACGACAAAATATCGCCCCCTTAATATTGTTGTTCTTTACATCTATATCGTAATGGGTCGCACCGTTAAAATTGGCTCCCGTCAATGTAGTATTGGCAAACAAACTGTTGGTTAAATCCGTACCAGAAAACGTCGCCCGAGAAAGTATCGCTTCTCTAAAATCCACATCGTGAGCACGGCAATCTTCGAAGGTAATTCCCGGTTGTTTCAAACCATAGAAAGAAGACGCATTGACTAAGCATGCCTTAAAATACAGCGCCGCACCTAAATCCAAGCCGCGCCAATAGGCTTTTGTCCAATCGACACCCAATACTTTAGAGTCATGGAATTGCACATCGGAAAACTTACTGTTTCTCACATTAACTGCCGTTAGCTTACATTTAGTAAACTGGCAGTCCTTAAAAGAACAGGCATCAAAAAAAGACTCTGTAAAATCACAAGATTCAAAAACACAAGACTCAAATGTCTTACGACTAATAGTTTCCTGCACATAAGACAAACCGGTGAAGGTTAAACCATCGAATGATGCGTCATTCATTAACGTGTTTTCCATCTGACCTCCCATAGTTAGTGACACTAAAGTAACAAGAGAACCTTTACCTCTCAATCAAAACCACTTTTCTACCGAATAAGATTTAATTGCCTAGGCCCAAAATTACTGTCATGAAAGTCGAGCGATTTTGTTATTTTTTTCTCTCTTTTAGACTCGTACCCTTTTTGCTTCACATTTTTTTGAAAGGGAAATAACATGCTCAACAAAGTCCAAATAAAAGTGAGAGGATACCACCTAGATATTTTTCAACACGTCAACAACGCCCGATATTTAGAATTTTTAGAAGAAGGTCGCTGGGCTTTTTTTGATGACTTTGGCGGCGTAGAACTCATGGAAGAAGGAATAGCTTGGGCCGTAGTGAATATAAACATCAACTTCAGAGCCGAAGCTGGATTCGGTGACACTCTCGAAGTGCAAACTCGATACATTAAACTTGGCAATCGTAGCATCACGATGAAACAGACCATTATCAATACACAAACCCAAGACCTTGTTGCAGAAGCCGACGTCACCTACGTTTGTTTTTCTAAAACCTTAAAAGCGGCGGTTGCGTTACCTGATGATTTGAGACAAAAAATCGAACAAGCCATTGCCGATTCCGAATAAAGTAAAAGCACCTTCCACAGTGGCACCATCATAATCGTTCGTGCTTTTCACACGCACTGTATATAAAAAAGCAACAGCGTGTATAGATTATGGAAGCCTGTCATTCTAATTGCAAAAAACGCTCTTCTCCTTAAAATCAGTTTAAACAAGGGAATTAGAATGAAGGCTAAACGGCTAAAGAACACGGTAACTTTTATTGTAGTGGCATTGAGCGCACTTATTATAGTCAGACTGTATTTACCCTAATTGGGCTCTGCACACCGTGAATCAAAAGCTGTCTGACATGGGTGAGTACACTGGGCACATTGAGAGTGTAGATATTGATATTTATCGAGGTGCATACCAGCTTCAAAAACTGTCTTTCTCGAAAGTAAAAGGCGATCATCAAGTCCCTTTCCTACGGATCGACAACATTGATATTGCTCTGAGTTGGCGAGCCTTATTTAAAGGTGAGATTTTAGCCGACCTCTCTCTTGATTCTCCTCAAGTAAACTTCGTTGATAGTAATCAAGCCGCAAACGCCCAATCCGGTAAAGGCGGCGATTGGAAAGGTGTTGTTGAAGGGCTTATTCCCATTACCATCAGTAAAATCACCCTCAACGATGGCCGCATTGCGTTTCGAAATTTTGATTCAACGCCCCCGGTTAATATTCAGCTCACGGAACTTCATGCCGAAGTAACAAACCTGACCAATATTGCAGGGCAAGACGGAAAGCGCGTCGCGGATTTAAAGCTCAATGCCAAACTCTTAAACTCCGCTTCTATGAACATGGGCGCACAATTTGATCCTTTTGTTTCGAATGACTTTAGAATCTCACTCAAAACAGACTCAGTTTCATTGCCCCTGCTTAACGACTTTGTGCAGGCTTACGCGAATTTCGACTTCCGAGCAGGAACAGGGGAAGTCATCAGCGAGCTCAAAGCGTCTGGCGGTAAACTCAATGGTTATGTCAAACCCTTGTTCAAAGATGTCGATATATTAGATTGGGAACAAGATGCGGTAAAAGATAACGATGGACTATTCCAGCTCTCGTGGGAAGGATTAAGCGGTGGTTTGGCGGGATTATTTACCAACAATAGTTCAGATAAAGTCGCCACTCAAATTAACATTACTGGTTCATTAGACAACCCAGAGATCAGCGCCTTTGACGCTGTCATCGAAGCATTAAAGAACGCTTTTATAGAAGCTTTTGATAATAAATTTGAAGGCCTTCCAATCGATGAATAGTTTATTGGTCTCTAAAAGACATAACACAGCGCTCTTGCCCAAAAAATAAGGAAACCTGTGCTATCTAACTAAAAAGGTCATTACTAGAATCACTATCGTCCATAAAAAGACGGATAGTAATGTCTAAAGTGACTTATCGTTTGCTTCCGTTGTTATCGACCAGTAACATCCGTTTACAATTAAGCAAACGAACAATGACAAGGATTTGTTGATGACGTACAGCAAGATTGAGCTGGATAAGCTCATGGCGTTTGAGTACCAAAAAGTAGAAGGCGGACTAAGCACAATAGACCAACGTGACCTCCAGGCTATATTGCCAAAAGGCATGACCGCCGACGCTCTATTAGAAAAGTTTGCCTCCGGTGAATACGTTCTCCTGACTGACAGTCCCATCACACCGTTGCTCATTCAAGCCTCAAGTAATTTCGTGTTAGACGAATGGAAAATCAACCCTGATGCCGAAGCCAATTTTCAGCCCAGCGCCTTATTTGCACTGCAAAATCGTCTTAGTATGGGCGGAGTCAGTGGTGGATCATCCGCCTTCACCGATCAAAATAATGGCAACCTTCACCCTGCTCAACCCATCCACTCCACACCAGAACCTGTCGTACCAGACAGCAGCACTCAACAGCGTCAAGCGCCTTTGGCTTACGAATACAACATAGAAATCGCCTTTTCCAGCAAGGCTCCCCACCTACCAAGCAGACTCACCACCCAACTCACCGACACCAACGGTAAAAATCCACAGGCGAATTGGGACGCTAGTCCAACAAAATACGGTGCAAAATACACAATAAAAACCGATTCAAAGACCCCTAGAAACCTACGTTTTTCCGTCGCCAATGATGTAATGGGGTTGTCCCTAAAAGGCGTCAATATGGTGACCTTGGGATCTGGCACTGTAAACGACGCCTTTATCCCCATTATGCCCGCCGTACAATATGGCGAACGCCTAGCATTAACCACATCGGGCTACCTTTATCACTTTAAAGCCGATCAGCTTATTCAAGAGTATAAATGGGTTGGCGAAGAAGGCTTTACCCCTTTGTTGAAATGGGGTGCCGAACAGACGTTTAATCATATTAGTCTTTCTCTGCTGGTGTATTGGAAGATCGCAGGGGAAGTCGTCACGGATCAGTACCTTGTTTACAGAAGTGAAAAACTATCGAAAACCGAACTAGATCAAGTTACTCCCGCATGGCTGGATGAGCAGGGAATTAAGCTCGACATTAAACGGCTTTTAGACGTAGCAACCGTCGCCCCACTGCCAAGAGACACCTTAAAAAAAGCTGAAAAAAAAGCCGACATTACCTCTCACAGAGTCGTAGAAAACCCAACCACTCAGCAACGCGAGACGTGGGCTGAAATTGCTCAGCAATATGGCCTTAGCCCGCTGGAATTGCTCAACCAAAACGCCCATTTTCATGACAACCCTATCGCCCTCAAAATAGGCGACACGCTCAACGTTAGAAAAGACACAGCGCAAAGCAATACCGTAGAATTTGAGGCCTTTGAATACCCACCTGAGCCTCCCAGCACCTACAACAGTGCACAGAATAGCCATTATCAATTTGGTAAGTCCAACGCCACCCTAACCAACCGCGCCCTCTTGCCGCTGAGGCAGCGGTTGGTGAAAAAAGGCCTACCGCTGGTCAACATTAAGCCCGAACGCATCTTACGCATTGGCGTGTTTTTTGATGGTACAGGGCAAAACGAAAAAAACGACGAATACAAAGAAACACGAGGTGATAAATCTCGCACCAACATCGCCAGACTGTTTGCGGCTTACCCTGAAAAAACGGGGGAATCCGCTAAAATCTATGTCTCCGGTGTTGGTACTCTAGATGGGGCTTGGCAAACACCAGAGGTCATCGACAATGGAAAGGATGAAAGCAAACTGTCCAGTGCTTTTGGCGTTTATGACGACAATGGGGCGTTTCAAAAGTGGCAGATATTAGTAAAAGAACTAAATAGGATTATCAGCTTGTTAGGCAGTGATTATCAAACTATCACTCACCTTGCCTTTGATGTGTTTGGCTTTAGCCGTGGGGCGGCCCTTGCTCGACACTTTATCAACGTCCTCGTTCAGGAAGGGCTACCAGACTATCGTCGTGCTCGTAACGCCCCTCTTGGGCGATCTCATCTCAATGCCGCAGGAAAACATCACCCCAATCTATTAGGGGGAACACACTATTCAACCTACAGCGAAAACAATGATGGCTATCATAGAGATAACCAACGCTCGAGCAGTGTGCGCTTTGTCGGATTATTTGACACCGTCGGGTCTTTTTACCTACCCGGCGATAACCGAAATAACCCCTTTCAACTTCATTTGAATTCAAAAGACATTGGCAGAGCGTTTCAGATTTGCGCTCACCATGAATACAGAATCAACTTTCCACTGTCCTCGTTAAAAACAAAAGAGAAGCTGCCTGCCAATTTTTATGAGGAAGTCTTCCCCGGCGCCCACACTGACGTAGGGGGCGGTTACCCTTTTGTTAAACAATATGACAAAACCAATTTGCCAGTGCACTATGGAGTTCCTACCAACAGCACCTACAACCGAGAGCTTATTAAGACACTGTCTTATCAAGACCAGAAAGAGGAATACGCTTACCAAGGCAGACTAGTGGACTTTGACACGCTGTTTTATCAAGAACAGCAACACCACCAAATCGAGTGGAAGTCTGAATGTAAAGCAACCTACAGCCAACATGGCAAAGTAGAGCAGGAAGACGCTGTCTTGTACTTTTACCGCTTACAACCCATTGACGCCAGTTTGGCAGGACTGTCTCAAGAACGCATGAAGCAACAAGCAGAATTATTTGGAGTTGAATGGATACACTCTAGATACAATAAGTCAAAAGACTATGAAAACAGCTCAGAGCATAAGTCATTATGGACAAACTTAGCGGAATTACCGCTAGGCAGCATTGCTCCTCAGCACTGGCAAGCTGGCTTATCAGATAATACAATCCATCGCTCTCACGATAAGGTCATCAACCCCGGTTGCGCTACGACACAAGATGGGCTAGTGGACGCTATCGCCAATCTGAAAGAGTTTAAGCGTTACCACCCTAATACTCCACTCAAAACACCAAACAGGGATGTATACGATAATGAATAAATTTCTATTGGCCTTAATCATGTTGTTTTGGCTCACAGGGTGTGAAGAAAAGCCTTTTTATGTCGCCAATATTGGTAATGGAGGCAGTTTAGATGGCCCTTATTATTTAGTTTCCATTTCTATTAGTGATGTATTGGGCGGCGGCGGCGGCTTTGGTTATGGTGCCGTCGATGGCTATCCTGGAGCCAGTGCCGACATTGGTCGCATGGGGGTTCCCAAACACATTGAAGGCTTTTGGGTAAAAGGCTGGGATAAAGAGGAAGCCTATTACCGAATTTCAGCCGACATCGACAGTGAGTTGGCGGAAAAAAAGGTCCGCACTCTGCTTAACTATTATAAAAGTTACACTGAAAAAGATGGTTCTATGCAAGTTTTAGTGGAGAAGGAAAGAATTCAGGTGCTTTATACATTGGTGTGTGTTGACTTGTATTCAGACTGTTCTCCTAGAGAAGACGCTGACTCTCAAAACTGGGTCAAAAAATCCCCACGAGGAGTCACTGATTTAGTTGTTCTATTTGATGGCAAAGGTGAAATGTCTTCGGCTCCATTTCCAGATTCACCGTATGAAGATTAAGCTGCTATTCGTCCTTACCGCCTTACACTTTCTCTCTGCATGTGAAGAGAAACCCTTTTATGTCGCCAACATTGGCAATGCAGGCAGTTTAGATGGACCTTATTACTTAGTCTCTATTTCTGTCAGTGATGTATTAGGCGGCGGCGGCTTTGGTTACGGTGCGGTAAATGGCTACCCCGGAGCCAGTGCCGACATTGGTCGTATGGGCGTGCCCAAACACATTGAAGGTTATTGGGTAAAAGGCTGGAATAAAGAAGAAGCCTTTTACAGAATTTCAGCCGACATCGACAGTGAGTTAGCGGAAAAAAAAATTCGCACTCTCATAAATTATTACAAACACTACCAACGTTATATGGGCGTTATGCAGGTTGAGGTTGAGGTTGAGGCTGAAAATATTCGCGTCTATTACACTTTAAAGTGCTTTTCCAGAGTTAATGACTGTAGTTCGAAAAAGAATTCAGACCCTAATCATTGGGTGGTTCGTTCACCCACAAATACAACCGAAGTCGTCGTTTTGTTTGATGGTAAAGGTGAAATGTCTTCGACGCCATTTCCTGATTCCTCTTATGATGAAAACTAAATACACGACAATGAATAAACTGCTATTAACCCTAATAACATTACTCTTGCTCATAGGGTGTGAAGAAAAGCCCTTTTATGTCGCCAATATTGGCAATGCAGGCAGTTTAGATGGTCAATATGGTATTCGTAGCATGTCTGTTTCAGATGTCTTAGGAGGAGGCGGCGGCTTTGGTTATGGCGCAGTGAATGGTTACCCTGGAGCCAGTGCTGACATAGGTCGCATGGGCGTGCCCAAACACATTGAGGGTTATTGGGCTAAATATGAAGAGAGTAAGAAAGCAACTTATTATCGAATTTCCGCCGACATCGACAGCGAGTTAGCGGAGAAAAAGATTCGTACTCTCAGAAACTATTATCAGTTT
>TARA_R110001599_G_scaffold95623_1_pt1 | contig 10462 bp, 10 predicted proteins | sample TARA_R110001599 | Tara Oceans TARA_R110001599 (sample SAMEA4398360) | marine metagenome | biome: Polar Biome; feature: [MES] marine water layer (ENVO:01000295) within the mesopelagic zone...; material: water (ENVO:00002006), including particulate matter (ENVO:01000060) such as...... | reverse complement strand
AAAGTTTATGGCAAAAAGAATTTAATCCAGAAGGAATAGAAGGACCTAATATGGTTACTCAAAGTAAAGAAAAATGGGCCGAACATTATTGTCATCGATTAAATTTTTGTGATAAATATAAACCAAAACTTAAAACAAATTATACTGAAAGTGAAATTATCAGAATACGGATTATGGATTTTATAAGAATGTCCATAATAGAAGATATTAAAAAACACCCTGGATTATTTGAATTAGTTAATAAATATTATTCACAAAAAAATTTTTCATAATAGTTTGTTTTTATATTATTATCTTGGTTTATTTGGTCAATGTCTTGGAATATTTCTAACATAGAATATTTGTCAGTTCTATAAGTTCTTTCTATATTAAATTCTTTCATTGTTAATACAAAATAATTATGTCCTTCGTATTCAACTTGTCCAATGTATTTTTCAAGTAAATCAGCAAATTCTGGATTAAATGGCATTTAAATAATAAGTATAGTTAGAGTTTAAATGCATTTAATTAAATAAAAAGAATTGACGATATGAATTTATGAATCTTTGATTCAGTATCCCGCACCTTCGGGGAGGAACTGCTTTGCTTGTTGCGAAGCTTAAGGTTTTTTTTCTATTTTTGTTTTTAGTTCTCCTAAAAAATTTAACTTTTTTTCAATTTGTTTTTCATCACGCAAAAGTGCTGTTTCTAAAACATTTAAAACTTTACATCTACCATAAAGTTCTAATATCTGTATAATTTTTTTGCACTCTTTATGATAATCTCCGTTAAATCCTAAATATTCTCCACAGTAACAATAAGCCATTTATGTTCGGTATATAATAAACATTTAAAATAATTATCCGTTATATATTTATAAATAAATTATAAATAATATATAAAAAAAAAATGATTATTTGTATTCCCGCGTGTTCTAAATTTTATTTAAGTTTACGACAATGTTTAAATGTTCTTCAACCTCTACTAAGACCAAAAGATAAAGTTATAGTTGTTAATTTAGGTATGTATAATCAACAAATAGAATTTTTAAAATCTAGAAAATATAAACAAATTGAATATTGCAATATTGATTGGAATTTAATAAAAGAAGATTGGAAAAAAGATTTACAAACTTATTGGTTTAAAAGTGCTATTTGGTGTGGTTTATTAAATAACCAAGTAAAAGATATAGTTTTAGTTATAGATTCTGCGTGTATTATTTATAATGATTTATATGCAATTGAAAAATTAATTGAAACAAATATTATATATACACCTTATTCAGCAGAAGATATTGAAACATATGTTCATCCAAAAAGTAGAGAAACTATTGGTTTTACATTACCTACAACTCTTCATATGGTTTCTGGTGGATGTTTAGGTATAAATTTAAAAGATAAAGTTGGTGATGCTTTTATTCAAGATTTTATAAAATGTTGTAATTGTAAAGATGTATTATGTCCGGAAGGTTCAAATAAATTAAATCATAGACAAGACCAGTCAGCTTTAACTTTGTTATATCATTTATATCATTTAAAATATAAATTTAAAATGGTGAAAGAATGGGTAAATATAGATTTTCATAAAGGTATATGGCAGTATGAATTAAATTATTTTTGAATTTGTGATAAATTTGCTCCAACAGATGCTTGGACTACCGGTGCTGCTGGTGGCGGGGTTGGTGCTTTTGGTTTGCTTTCAAATAATCCAGCAATTGTAGAACCAAGAGATATTAAACCACCGACAGCACCAGTTATTAAACCTGCAGGGCCAAGTTCTGGGGCAGATGCTAATAAACCGGTTGCAGTAGCATTTAACGCTTCTTCTCCTACATCTTCTCCAACACTTGCTCCAACTTTTGCCGCTGTTGCTAATCCAGTTTGAACATCATTACTTACACCTTGAACAGCATTACCTGCTCCTTGAACGGCCGCCTGTGCTCCATTCGCAAGACTTTTTGCCTGTGCAAGAATACCAGGAGCATTACCAGGTAATAATTGACTTGCGTCTTGTCCTACACCAGCAACAGATTTTAGTCCAGTAACCGCACTACCCCCTCCTTGTCTTAATGCTCCTGCTAAATCAGAAGCATCATTACCTAATGCGGCCGATTGTTGAGCCGGTGTTTGGGCTGCACCAATAGCATTTTTAGCATCATTAGCTGCATTATCTACATCTGTGCTTACATTTTGTGCTTGTGCTGGGGCGTTCGCCTGTCCTGGATTACTTGCTGCCCCCTGTGGTGCTTGTGCAGGGGCGGGTGCTTGACCTCCTGCTGCTCCTTGTGCTCCTTGTCCTGCTGGTGAAGGTAACTGTTTTACATTTTGGTCTATAATATTATTTCTAGCATCAAATATATCTTGTTTATCACTCGCCGATAAACCATCAATATTTGGATTTTTACCTGCTATGGGGTCACTTGCTATTTGAGATTTAATATCACTAGCATTAGAAAGACTTTTAACCCTTCCGGCTTGACTTGAAAATGCACTATTATCTAATTCTGGAACTTGTTGTGCGGCTGCTCCTGGATTAGATGGTGCAGTAGAACCTGGCAATTTAGCTTTTGCTTGGTCTAATAAATTTTGTTTAACATCTAATAAATCTTTTTGGGTTGACCAATTAGTTAATTTGGCGTGTTTATATGAAGTATATAAACCTGCCAAAGAACTTGTAGTTCCTGCTGTTGTATTAACAACAGAGTTTACTTTACTAAATAAATCAGCGGATGGGTCTTGCATTTTTTCTTTTAAACCCTGGGCGTATTCTGCCGCCTGTGAAGCGGTTTCATTTGCTCTATTTACGGTTTCGTTAAAATTACTTAATCGTTCTGCATAAGCCATACTTTATATATTAATTAAATATATTTTTTTAATTTTTAATATTTGATTCTTCGCCGGTTAATTCATTTTCTTGCGAATACATCAATTTGTCTAAATTTTTATATATTTTTTGTTTTCTCATATCCATCATTATAAAATCATATTTACCGGATTTTGATTCATTCCATATTTCATGAAATTTATTTTCATCTCCATCTGTTAAATATGATAATTCTTCGGCGTATTGTTTGCGGTTCTTTTGTGAATGTTTGCCCAAAAACATCATGTAACTAGTATTAACTCGTAATGTAGTTAATAATGATTTATAATGCTGGATAAAAAACATAATACTTATTTGTCCTTCTCTACATATACCAGCACCATGCCTATAAGTTGAAACAAACTGTTGCAAAAATTTAGAGTCTTTACCCATAATATTATTTGAAATATTTTTCATACCCAATATATCGTCAAATATTATTAAATATTTACTTTTAGGATCGGGGTCTTCTCCAATAACTTTTAAAATTCTTTGTAAAGTTTCATTAGAAAAACTTTCAAAATATTGTAATATTAAATCATCCTCCATTAATTTATTCATTATAGGGTCATTGGTAAATGTTGGAGAAAATATAATTACATTGTCACCAAATACTGGTTGTAGTATTCTAATTAAATTAAATAATAATGTTGATTTACCTGATGCAACTGAACCAATACCAACCATACATGAAGGAAAAATAAAAGGGTCTAATTCTTCTAGATTTAAATCATCTTCATCTACATCAACAGGTTTTATTTTTAATGAATTATTCATGCTATATTATTATAATATATTTAATTAAAATTTAAAACCAATTCTCCCTCATTTAATTTAGTTTTAATATCACTATGAATGTCTTTAACATATGCTCTATTTACTTTGTGATTTTTAATATCTTTTATTCTTAAAATATCATTACCAATAACATTATAATTTTGCGAAATATAAAATAATCTAGAACTTAATTTATTTCTAATTTTATTAACATTGTTTTTTATTTCTATGGTTTCATCTAATATTAATTCTAACAATTCTATAATTCGTTTTTTATCATCCATTTATTTATAATATAAGATTATATAATGAGTAATACAAGCGAACCACCGGCAAAGCCAAAGGTTAAAAAAGTTTTATCTGATGAACAAAAAGCTAAAATGTTAGAAGGCAGAAGAAGAGCAGCTGCAATAAAAAAAGAACAAAAAGAAAAGAATAAACAAGAAAAAGTAGAATTAAAAGAAAATGAAAAAAAACAAAAAATAAAAGATAGAGAATTAGAATTACAAGCTATACAACAACAGAAGGATAGAATAGATGTATTAAATATAAGTAAAAAAAAGAAATCAGAAATGAGAGGTAAATTAAGATTTTGCAAAAATAATCCAAATTTAATAGATGAAGTTGAGCAAATGATACAAGAAATAGAAAATAAAAATAATGAAAAAAAAAATATAGATTTAGAAATTAAAGAAATTCAAACTGAAATTAAAGACAAGCAACAAGAATTAACAGAAGATGAAGAAAATGAAGTATATAAAAGAGTATGGGATAGAGAAGCCAAGCGTATTGAATTAACAATACCTGAACAATCGAGAAGTATATTTAGGGCAGAAACAGAAAAATTTGATTTTAATTTATGCTTATCTGAAAATATAAATAAAATGATAAAGAATGTTGAAAAAAAAATACAATCTAATACAGAAATTGCAAGTGCTATTAATACAGAAATTAATGCAACGGAAGATGAAATAAATAAACATAAAGAATTAGTGCAAGTAAAAGAAAAACGAAATAGAGAAAAAAAAATTAATTCTAAACTTCAACAACTTTATTCTTTACGATAACGCGTTAACTATTTTATTAATATATATATAAATATATATAAATATATATATTTATATATAATACATGAATTATTTTTATAAATACACTGTTGAAGATTTTGATAAATTACATAATCAAGTTTATACAAATCAATCAGATAGTTCAAAAAGAACATTTAAATCTACATTAAGAAGGATTGAAAAAGTATATTGTAAATCATTAAATGAGTTAGATTTAGAATTTTGCAAAGACCCGGTAAGATTACATGTAGTTTTTCAAGGAACAAATTATAAAGAAAATACTTTTTTTCAAACTATTTCATGTTGTATAAAAATATTAAAAATGATTGATGCACCATTACATTTAGTTAATAAATATATTAAATATCATAAAACACAATCTGATAAAGTGCAAACAGAAAAGATTAAAACATTTCAAAATACTGAATTAAAAGTTGATTTTTCAGAGTTAAAACAAACCTTAATAGATTATTTAGAATTAGAAAAATTAAATGAACTAAATTATAAAGATTTTATGGGTGTTCTTATATTATCTTTATTTCTGTTAATTATACCTGGTAGGTCTTCAAATTTTATGAATATGAAAATATACACAAGTTCTAATATACCAGATGATGTATCACACAATTATTTGATAAATGATAAAAAAAAAAAAGAATTTACATTTGTATTTAATAATCAAAGAAAAAATACAGTTTTGCCAAAACGCATATTACCTATACTAGATAATAGATTACTGAAATTAATAAATATTTATTTAGACGACTACTATAAAGACAATAGGACAAGATGGTTTTTAAAACGAAATACGACACCATACGGAGAATTAAAAAATATTGAAATACAAAGAGCAGTTATACATTCATCAGAGAAAATATTTGGATTTTCTGTAAATATAGATGATATAAGACGATTATATTTAAAACATATATATAATTTAGATGTAAATTTATTAGAACATTTTGAATTAATTTATTTGATGGGATATAAACAAATGCCTAAAATGCTTCAAAAATTACAAACTTACAATGCATAAGCTCCGCACTCTGAAAGTGCCGAATCAAAGATTCATAAAAAAAAATAAAAATATATAATATACATATAATGAATCAACAATCAATAATATTGAATTATAATCCGAATATTAATAATGATAATGCTTATTCTTATGAACAATCAGCAAATCAATTATTAGAAATTAAACCTGAAACAGAAATAGCTTTATATAAAGCATATTTGCAAAGAAAAGCTATTGTAATTCCAGAATCTGAGAATATAGATATTAATTTAAATTCAGCATTTAATACTCTAAATATAAATCAAGTAAATAAACCTTTTAACAATGCTGAAATACCAGCAATATTAAAAAATGTTACAACTCAATTAAGCATTACAATCCCCAAAGGAACTTACACAAAAAGCGAATTTGTAAATGATTTTTCTTTACGTGCTCAATTAGCAATTACAAATGACCAAATTGCAATATATGGAAGTTCCAACATTGACACTTCAACTTTACCCTATGAATTTAATGGTAGAATTAATCAAGATGGTTCTGTTTTTATGGGAATGACCAATGATTATCAGGTAAAACCATTAGAACATGTAGACCCGGGAGCCGCAACAGATGAAAATACTTTAAATGACGTGTTGAAAACTGTAAATGGTTTAACTAATTTAGAATTTACACCTAATACAAATGTTACAGCAGGAGCAATTAATACTTTTGTAGCTATGGAAAATACAATTTTACCATATGCTTATACAAATAATTCAAATTTACAAAATCAAGATACAGACCAATCTGTTTTATATTTTGATGTTCAATCTCCTATTATTCAATCTTCTCAAGGTGTGACACAATGTTGTATGATGAATACAAATATGACAAGTAATATATGGAATACAGCAAATACAATTCATATAGATGCGGAGAGTAATTTTCCAACTTGTTTATTTGGTTTAGAAATAGAATCTGAAATAAGTGCTAGTAATATAGTAAGTGATACATTAAAAATATTTCATAATGAGATATTACAACAAGATTTATTCAGTGGTCCAATAGACTTAACTCGTAATAATTACGTTACTGCTGTTATGACAAACTGTGACCATTCATTATTAAAATCTTATACAATGGTTAAAAGTGCACAGATTATGCTACAACAACCAACAAGTATGCCCGAATTACAAAATGATAGATTTATAAAATTAGGTTTTAGAGTTTATGCTGTAAGAAATAAGAATATAAATTATGTTAATCCTTTTAGTTATGGCAAAGATTATTATTATCAAGTAATAGGAATGAATACATATGATGCTAATCCTATTGTAGCAGGAACTCCTGGAGAAGTTATATTTGATAGTCGAGATTTTGGAATTAAACTCCCTCAAAGAATAGTAGATGCTGGTTTATTAACTAAATGTGTTACGAGTGATAGACATGCAGGTTCAAGAGGGACATTAGGATTGCAACCCTATTTTGTATTTAAAGATTGTCCGCCAGGTTATCAGTTAAGAAATGTAATGGGGACTGGTAATGGGTTATATAGTCGAGTCGGTGGTGCTTCTGGTGGTCGTGCTAATGTATTAAATAGTTATAGCTATAGTTTCCCTGTGAATAGCACTATACAAAATATATTAGGAGCTGGAACATCAGTTGTATCTGAAACAGGGCAAATTTTAAATTCGGTATATTTACCTGGATTATATCCGACTTATATGGAACAAGCGGCTGGGATTATGAATTTATTCGGTGATAATGTAAGATATAATATAGAAATACCATCATTACCAATTAAAACATTTAATACAACTTCAACAGTAGATTTTAATTTAGGTAATGAAAGAACAATAATATATGGAACTGGTGTATTCTTAACTGGTAATTTAACAGAAATAAATAACACTTTTGTAAATATAAATATTGAACCAAATAATCTTAAATTTATATCACTAAATAATAATAAATCTATCAAACTGAATAATATAAAAGTTCAGATTAGAAGAGCGGGAACAAATCAAGAAGCAACAGAAATTACTGATTGTTCTATTGAATTAATGATTAAGAATCCAAAATAATAATTTAGTGTAATTTTTATTTAATTTTTTTTTATATTAATATAATATAAAATGTCCGTAGATTTGAATAATTATTTTAAACTTGGATTAGATTCTACCAATCAGGCAACTCAACAGGCTGGATTAATTAATACTATTAGAACTCCTGCCGATACTACATCGGCGGCTTTAAATCGTGTTACATTTAAAGTTCCTAAAACTGGTATGCTTACTGCTGATAGTCATTTTAATATTAGAATAGTATCCACCGGCACTGGTCATAATGTTAATTTAATTACTGGTGCTTTGGGTTGTGTTAAAAGAATGAGAATTACAATGGGTAATAAAGTATTGACTGATATTGAGCGTCCTTCTCTTCATATTATTCCACACTTATATTCTCGTAATACATTAACACAATTGTCTGATTATCATAAACATTTTATTGGTTGCAATTATCTATTAAATACAGATTTTTCAGATGGAACAAATACTTTAAATCCGTATGGTTCAGTTGGTTTTACAGCAGCCGGTGCTTTATATCAAAGACAAGGAGAAATTGGAACTAATGGATCTCCGACTTATTCTTTACCTCTTCGTCTTCTTGGTGCTGATTTCTTAAATGCTGCTTCTATGCCTGTATTCCTTTTACAGAATCAGGAAATGATTATAGAGTTAGAATTTAGTTCGGATGCTCGAGATTATGTATTTATTCCTAATGGTGCTGCAAATGCAAATTCTGCTTCTATTGATTTAAATAATATTGAATTGGTTTCAACTCATATTATGCTTCCTGATGAAGTTGAACAACAGCAGATAGCTAGTTTAAGAACACAACCGGCACAGTATCCATTAATTGATACATATTTAATTCGTGGTGTTCTTCCCGCTGGTACTGGTAATCAAGCTGGTTCTCCTGCAACAGAACGCAGAAGTGATTTATATAGGTTAAATGTTCAGAATAGAGAGGTTCATAAAATGTTATGTGTATTTAAACCATTAGACGGAACAGATAATGGGGTATTTGCGAATCAGCGTTCTCTTGCTTGTGGTGATGAAAACATACAATTAAAAATAAATGGACTAAATTATTTTGAACGACCATTAACTAATTCTGCTATTATATATCAGGTTTTTAAAGATTATTTAGATGGTATGGGTCTTAAATTTCCAGTTGAAACTTGCACAGGGGGGTCTTTTGTTTCACGAGACCAAGTTGTTTCAACTCAATTTAACCAAGCATTAAAACAACAGCATTATGTTGGTTTTGATTTTAAAAACGGAAATCAGGGGGTCTTTGGTGCAGGAACTATTATGAAAAATGCAATAGAGTTTGAATATTCTAGTTTATCAGATGATAATCAAATAACTGAAAGTGGTGCAAGAGATATGTTCTTTTACATTAGTGTGAGCAAAATGCTCAGTATAGGCAACAATGTGGTGAGTGTGAGTTTTTAATTTTATTTTTTTTATCTTTTTTATTTATATATAATGGTTCTTAATAATCCAAATATTGTTCAAAACCTTAATGTTAAAAAAAATTTACTTTCTTATAGAAATGTTGCAAATCCTAGTTATAAAGATAATCAAATAAATCATCAAATATCAAAAGCATTTAGTCCAACGTCTAATGACTATGACTTATCATTAACTTCTAATACAATGATTAATTGTGATAATGTGAATGTTATAAATTTGAGTTTTACAAGACAAGACGCACCATTACAATCTTTATCTATTGGTGTTTATTATAATCACGTAAATAATATAGATACTGCTGAATTAGTTTATCAAACAGAACAAAATATAGATCAAAATAATTTTTTTAATCAATTTCCAAAAAGAAACAAATTTATTTATTTTAAAGCACTAAATATTTCAAGTAATATAAATATAATAGGTCAGGTTGAATTATCCAAATATACACAATTTACTACTAACTCACAAATAAGAGATATAATAGATATAAACGCTCAAACAAATTTAATTAGAAATACAAATGATTATTTTGCTGATGTAATTGAGGGTAAAATAAAAGGCGAAATTTTACAAAGACGTAGTGGTTTTATGAATAATTATCCTGTAAGTGCAGGAGAAAGTATAGTTGGAACCGGTGAAATATATGAGCCTTCAATCTGGTCAGTTGTTGGAGCGAGTGGTGAAGATTTTGTGAATGTTTATAGTGATTTTGCAGGTGATAATTCTCAAATTTCATTTGCTGGTTTGGATTATACAGGAAATACTGTATCAGATAGTATTACATTATCAGGTACATCAAATGTAACATCTTTAAGCAAATTTAAAGTAATAGATTATATTAGTCCAGCATTATCTCAACCTGTGGGTAATGTATTTATTCAAACAGTAACAGGTGGTGAATTATTAAATAGAATGAGTGCAGGACATACAGAAGCGGATAATATTATAATAACCGTTCCAAATGTGCATGAAGGAGTAATAAAAAATTTAACTATAAATAGTTTAATAGATTTACGAGGTGCTGAAATACGATTAAATAAAAGAAGAGTAATAGCTGTTTTAACACAAAAAAGTATTATACAAAGTTGGAAAATAATAGACCAGACATTTAATATATCATTAGATTTAATTGGTGATGTTATAGACGGTGGAGAATTTGTATATGTAAGTATAATACATCCAGGATATGGAGCTTTATATAGTAATTATATAAATTGTAGTTTAGAAATAATACAGAG